>Ga0209335_10000360_pt1 | contig 54071 bp, 54 predicted proteins | sample COG_09_FD_184753 | JGI IMG/M metagenome (GOLD analysis project Ga0209335, IMG submission 184753) | Pelagic Microbial community sample from North Sea - COGITO 998_met_09 (SPAdes) (version 2) | ecosystem: Environmental > Aquatic > Marine > Neritic zone/Coastal water | place: Helgoland, sampling...
GAAAGAAATCAAGGAGCTAAAGAAAATCTCACTTTAGACCCCTAAGGATCTCGAACTAAAAAGACAGAGCTAGCCTCTGTTTTTTTTCGTCTGGAGTTTCTTAAATTTCTATAAGCTGCTTTCCGAAGTTTTTCCCTGTTAGAACATCTCTAAGTGCTTGGGGCGCATTAACAAACCCTTTGGTTATAGTTTCTTTATAGACTAAATTATTACTTTCAATAAGTTTAGATATTTCATCTGTAGCTATGTCCCACTCATCTGCCCATTCTGTAACAACAAAAAATCTATGCTCAGGCTTGGGGTTAAGTTTTCCTAAAACATGGAAGGGTGTTTCAGTTTCAAAAATATCTTTAACATTGTATTGAGATATGAAACCACATACTGGAACTCTGGCACCTGAATTTAACAATGGAGCAACAGCTCTTGTAACTGCTCCGCCAACATTTTCAAAATATATATCTATACCATCTTGGCATGCATTTTTAAGATCATTTTCAAGGTTACCCGCTTTATAATCTACACACTCATCAAAGCCCAATTGATCTTTAACAAAGGCACATTTTTCTGGCCCACCGGCTACTCCTATTACTTTACAGCCATAGGATTTAGCGAGCTGTCCAACAACAGTTCCAACAGCACCTGATGCTGCAGAAACTACTAATGTCTCTCCACTCTTTGGTTTACCAACTCTATTAAGTCCAAAGTATGCTGTTCTTCCAGGCATTCCTACAGTTCCTAGATATGTGGATAAAGGAATTGAAGATTCTGGAACTTTAAGTAAAACAGGGTTTGTATCTTTAGTTCTTATATGAGTTTGCCAACCCATATGAGCACAAACTTTATCACCAACTTTATAGATGTTTGAATTACTCTCAACAACGACACCGACAGTCTCACCGGCCATTGGTTCTCCTAAATTAGTTGGCGCTGCATAGGAGGCTCCTTCATTCATCCTGCCTCTCATATAAGGATCAATCGAAAGGTATTTAACTTCTATTAAGATTTCATTTTTATCAATTGAGGTTATAGATTCCTGATGAAGTTTCCAACAGTCATCCTCAGGCATTCCAGTTGGTCTTTTATCTAAGAGGTATTGTGTATTTGTATAATTCATTTCCTTCCTTTTTATATAAGTTTAGTTCTTTTTCTAAAATGTTTCCTGCATACAGGAGTATATAAATCATTGCCACCAATTTGGATTTTGGAACCTTCGGTTACAACCTTTCCATTTTCATCTACCCTAACAACCATTGTTGCTTTTCTTCCGCAGTCATAACATATGGTTTTGAGTTCAATTAGATTATCTGCAAGAGCAAGTAATTCTGAACTTCCTTCAAAAAGCTCTCCTCTAAAGTCTGTTCTAATTCCATAGCACATCACAGGAATATTAAGCTTATCAGCAACCTCACCTAATTGCCTTATTTGCACCTTTGATAGAAACTGAGCTTCATCAATGAGAACACAGCTTAGTCTTGGGCTTTTATTTTTCTTAACATAAGAAATAAAATTAAAGGTTTTATCTGCTATTACTGCCTTTGCTTTTAATCCTATCCTTGAAACTATTTGTCCTTTTGATGATTTATTAGTTTCATCAGGAAGAAAAATCATTGTATCCAAATTACTCTCTTTATAGTTATGATTAGACTGAAGAAGTGATGTTGACTTTCCAGCATTCATTGTTGAGTAGAAAAAATGAAGTTTTGCCATTATTTTTATTTTATTTCTTAGGAGTGTAATAATAGTTCATGAATGTTTTTCAAGAAAGAGGTATTACACATTTAGATCTTCATGGTGAAAGACATTATGATGTTGAAGGGATTATTTTAAATTTTGTATATCAGTATCAAAATGAAATACCTTTAATTATTATTTGTGGCAATAGTGTTGAAATGATAAGAATTGTTTCAAGTGAGCTAGATAAAGATTCAATTACCTACTCATCACCAAGATTTGGTATTATTCGAATTGAGAGGATTTAAATTATGACCATCCAAGATATTTTATTATTAGATAATCAATTAACTGATGAAGAGCTTAGTATCCAAAAATCAGCAAGAGATTATTGTCAAAAAGAATTAATGCCAGGAATACTAGATGCAAATAGAAATGAGATATTTGATAAATCTATATACAAAGACATGGGTCAGCTAGGGTTTTTAGGTGCACCTATAGATGGTTATGGCTGCGCAGGAACTAACTATGTGTCTTATGGCCTTATTGCTAGAGAGATAGAAAGAGTTGATTCTAGCTACAGATCTGCTTTTAGTGTTCAAACTTCATTAGCCATGCATGCTATTCATAAATTTGGTTCTGAAGAACAAAAAGAATTCTATTTGCCACAAATGGCCAAAGGAGAATTAATAGGTTGCTTTGGTCTTACTGAGCCTGACGCGGGATCAGACCCAGGTTCAATGAAAACTAATGCAAAAAAAGTAGATGGTGGCTATAACTTGAATGGTTCTAAAACTTGGATAACCAATTCACCAATTGCTGATGTTCTTGTTATTTGGGCAAAGGATGAGCAGGGTATACTAAGAGGCTTTATAGTTGATAGGGGAGTTGATGGTTTAAATACTCCAAAGCTTGAAGGAAAGTTTTCATTAAGAGCTTCTATAACAGGACAGATATTCCTTGAGGACGTCTTTGTTTCTGATGAAAAAGTTTTACCAGAAGTTCAAAGTTTTAAAGGTCCTTTTTCTTGTCTTAATATGGCTAGGTATGGAATAGCTTGGGGTGCAATGGGTGCTGCAGAGTTTTGTTGGAATGCATCCTTAGAATATACCTTAGACAGAGTTCAATTTGGAAAACCTCTTGCTTCAAAGCAACTTATTCAAATGAAACTTGCTAATATGCAAACAGATATAGCTTTAGGTCTTCAGGGTGCCCTGCGAGTAGGAAGGTTAATTGATGATAATAAAATGAAACCAGAAATGATTTCATTAGTTAAAAGAAATAATTGTCAAAAGGGTCTAGATATAGCAAGAGAGGCTAGAGATATTCATGGCGGTAATGGGATTAGTGATGAATATCACGTGATACGTCACTGCATGAACTTAGAGGCTGTAAATACGTATGAAGGAACGCACGATGTGCATTCCTTAATACTTGGTCAAAAACAAACTGATATAGCCAGCTTTTAGTTTAGGTACTTACCTAGAAATTTTTCATAATCTTTAAATAACTCAAGTCTTGCTGTTTCACTTCTGAATCCATGGCCTTCGTCACCTTTAATTATGTATTCATAATCCACATTATGCTTATTGAACTCGTTTACCATATCTACAGTTTCTTGGAACCTTACCTGGTTGTCTCTTCGGCCGGTAATAATAAGAACTGGCTCAGTAACATTTTCAACAAAAAATATTGGACTATTATCATATAGATTTGCATAGTCTTCTGGAACATCTGGGTTTCCTTTTTCTATGTATTCCATGGGCATACCAATCTCACTCCATCGAAGACCTCGAAGGTCTTTACTTACCAAGTCGAATGTGCCGACATATGTAACAATACACTTAAACATGCCTGGCATTTTTGTAGCAGCATGCATTGCTGCATAGCCTCCATAACTTGCACCAGAAAGGCATACTCTATCCATATCAACATAACCTTTATCTCTTGCCCAGAATAATGCATCATATTTATCTGTTTGCATTGTCTTGCCCATTTCGTGATTAGCGAGAATCATTTCAGATCTTCCAAATCCAGTTGAGCCTCTATAATTAGGTTGGATAACTCCATATCCTCTTGATGCATAAAATTGGACCTCTGGATTGTACCCAAATTTATCCCTTGCATTTGGCCCGCCATGAGGGTGAAGAATAAATGGAATTTTTTCTCCTTTTTTATAGTCTACTGGGAGTGTTAAATAGCCGTGTAATTTAAGCCCATCTCTTGCTGTATAGGTAAATGGTTCTGTTGATGCCAAATTGTAGTCTTTTAGCCATGGAGCATATTGAGTAATTTCTGATAGAGATCCTTTAGAGACATCAAAGAAGTAAACTCCACCTGGATCTTTCTCATTACCAGCATAAACAACAAATTTTGTTAAATCTTTACTCCAATCTGCAATTGAAATTTCGTAGCCAGGAAAAGCACCTGCAAGTGATTTTTCAACAGATGCAAAATAGTTATTAAAGTATACTTTCTCAGTCTTGGCGGCTTCATATGAAAAACCATATAAATCTGAGCCATCTGATTCAAACCACAGACTGACTGTGTTGTCCCCATGCATCGGACTTGAAATGTCAAAATCTGGATCATGATATATCATCTCAGTATATTCTCTAGTTTCAGAATCCCATGCCCACATAGCATTAGTGTCTGTTTCGTCTAAAATAGAACCATCTGGAAGAACTGCCTGACCCACTCCTAAAATTGTCTTATTATCAATATCAAAACCAAGAGGCATAAAACAGGCTTCCTGATGGCGACATGATGCTATTTTTTCATACGAACCACTTTTTGAATCAAATAGATAAAAAGAGTTTACCAACCCCATATCAGCACCTTTTTCATCATAAGTTGTAAAACCTTTAGGAACTCCATTCCAATCAAGCTCCCAGCCAGAAAATCTTTCATTAGAAGGAAGGGAAGGCACTCTTGCAACTAAAGAAGTCTTTTTAGTAGTTAAATCTAACCAATATAAATCTCTATTTTTGTAAACAACACTTTGTCTATTAATACTGATTAATATTTTATTAGGGAATTTTTGGTAAATACCTTCAAGAAAAGGTACCTGAATGCCTGCTTTAGATTTAAAGTCTTTAGCTTCTATTAATCTTGTAGTATTACTTCCATCTTTATTTATAGTATACAAACTGTAACCGTCATATCCTCTTCTTGCGTCAGTAGTTACTAATAGCTGTTCATCATTTAACCAAGAAAATGATGCAACAGCAGAACCTGCGGTAGTTCCTGATAATACTTTAGGTTCCATTGTTCTCAAATCTGTTACAACAAGCACCCTTCCAGAAGACATTTCCTCTTGCATAGTATCATCTTTAATTTCGCAAACATTTTCCTTTGTTGAAACCATAGTTGCTATGAAGTTGCCTGAAGGAGATAGTTGATAACTAGATCCCTGCCCATAACAGACAAGTTTTTCAATAGGTATCATTTCATTTTTAGCTGATATGTTTGTTGTAAATGATGAGATTGCAAATGCTAATACAAAAAATGAAAAGCTTTTTACCATATTGTTTATGTTTAATTTATACATAATTGAGTACCTTTGTTTGAATATAAATATTAATACTGATTAAATGATATCATTAAATTTATGTAAAGTTAACTTTACATATGTAAAAATTAATTATATTTGTATTAAAAATAAACATTTTAATTAGAAATTAAATACATCAAAAATGTATACAAATATAGACTATTTAGGTATATTTCAAGTATTGCACAGCATGATGCTGCGCGTTTAACATAATCATATGGGGATATGCTATGAATAATTTTAAATATTTAACTATATTTTCTTTCCTTACAGTTGGCCTAGTTTTTGCTGACAATCCTGGGGAAGAGATGACTTCTGCACCTGTTGAAGCACCAGTTCAAGAAACTGCTGTTGAAACGACTGTAGCAGAAACAACTGTTGATACTAGTGATGACAGCGAAGCAACAGAAGCTTCTGGTGATTCACAAGATCTTGGACGAGTGAGTGTTACTGGTTCAAGAATCAAAAGAACTGATATTGAAGGAGCTACTCCTTTAATTACTATTACTAAAGATGATATTAGAGCTCAAGGCTTTCAAACTGTGTTTGATGCAGTTAGTAACCTTACTCAAAATACTGGTTCAGTAAATGGTGAAAACTTCCAAGCTGGTTTTAACGGATCACTTCAACCAATTAACTTAAGAGATTTTGGTCCTGGTAGGACTCTTGTTCTTGTTAATGGTAAAAGAACAGCTGACTATCCATTCCCATATAACGGAGAGTCTGCATCTTTTAACTACGCATCTATACCTTTAGCTGCTGTTGAGAGAATTGAAGTTTTAACATCTGGTGCTTCATCAATCTATGGTTCTGATGCTGTAGCTGGTGTTGTTAACATCATATTAGTAGATGGACTAGAAGACAAAACATTAAGAGTTGTTGCTGGTAGTGGACTTGGAGCTGGTACTGGTGGTGAATCTATAAATATAGAATTTGCTGGTGGTGGGTTTGGTGATAAATTCTCATACACATATGCACTCGAATACAGACAAGATGAAGAAGTCCCTGTTGCAAGTAGAAGTGAGCATGATAGTTATTTAGATGCTAGACCAGGAAGACAGATTCCTTCAAGAGGTCTTCTAATAAGAGATCAGTATTACTATAACTTACATATTCATCCTGAGCAGTTAATTAATATGGCTACTGGTGAAAATTTAGGTTTAACTTGTGAACAGGCAGATCCTGGATATACATTAGCGACTCCTGCTGAATCTGCAGCATATACGACTGCATTCTTTGGATCATATTGTGGACAAGATACAAGTTCTAATGGTTCATTAACAAACTATAGAGATAGAGCTTCTGTTTATCTATCTGGTACATATGAAATCAACGATAAAGTTGAAATGTATGCAAAAATTGTGCACTTAGAGACTAATACTGAAGGTGTTTTAGATAACCTATTTACACCATTTGTATGGGTTGCTGGTCCTCAACCTTATGGTACTCAATATACACAAAATTATGGAGTTCCAGCTGGACAGCCTAATGCTGGTGGCGTTGCTTCAATGATGGACTTTAGAATTCAAAAAATCTTTACTAATGCTGTAAGAGGAACATCTTATGAAGAAGATACCACTACTATGGATATCGGCTTTAGAGGAGTTCTTTCTAATGGTTATGAGTGGGATATTTCTTATACAGATAATACGTATGACGTAGTTTCAACTGGTAGAAACTTCTTAGCTTCAGCTATGTATGACAAAATTCATAATATTGGTGGAGTTGATGGTTGGGGTAATCCTTGTGTTCTTGACACGAATGATTTAGTTGATGGAGATCCTTCAAATGGTGAAGTTGTAGATACTTATGGCTTCTACGGTTATTCAGCTTATTATTCACAACCAAACTGTTACAACTGGGATTTTTACCTAAATACTCAAAGCTCTGCAGATTTAGAAGCTTTAAGAGTTGATAATGTTGAGCCTGCAAATGCATTCTCAGAATTATTACAAGCAAGTATTACTGGTGAAATAATGCAGTTGCCTTATGGTCCTTTACAATTTGCTGCTGTTGTTGAACATCAAACAAAAGGTTATGACGTTCAATTAAGTCAAGCTAACAAAGATGGCCTATTATGGGGTATTGGTGGTGTTGACGGAGGTGGTGAAAGAGATAGAACTGCTTTTGGTGTCGAGCTAAGTATTCCAGTAACTGAAACCTTCTTAGTAAACCTTTCAACTCGTGTTGATGAGTATGATGCTAAGAAAGTTAATGTAGACAGAAGAACAATGGGTGCTTCATTTGAGTGGAGACCAAGAGATAACTTCCTTTTAAGGGGTTCATGGTCTGAGTCATTCAAAGCTCCGGACTTACCATATTCATTTGTTGGTGAAAGAAGATTCTTCACTTCAGAGGTTGATTACTACCAGTGCTATGCATCTGGTGACTTTGGTGCAACTGGTGCTACTTGTGGTGCTGGATATTCAATTAACAACATCGATGGTGTTACAACTGGTAATTTAAATCTTAAAGAAGAAGAAGGCGACTCCTACTCTATAGGTTTTGTTTGGGAGCCAGTAGATAGATTAGCTATAACATTTGATGCTTTCCATATTCAGTTAAATGATATTGTTTCAACTAAAGATCTTACTACTATTGTTAGAGATGAGGCTGTCTGTAGAGCTAGAGAGAATGGCGATACTTTAAATGCATTTGCTAATTATCCTGCATCATACTGTCAACAAGTTTATGACAGCATTGTTAGGGGAGGAAGAGACTTTACTCCTGTTGATGCTAATGGATCGGGTACTCCAAATGTACTAGCTGAAGGTAGTATTTCAGCGCTTTATGAGACACCTGTTAATATTGCTGGTCAAGAATTCATTGGTGTTGATACTTCTATTAGTTATAGATGGGTTACAGACTCAGCTGGTGATTTCTCATTTAGTATTAATAATACAAACCAGATTGATATGAAATATGCTGAAGATGTTGGTGATCCTTTAGTAAGTTACATGAATAGCTCTTATACACCAAGATCAAGACAGTCCATGAGAATGGGTTGGGCAAGAGGTGATTGGAGTGCTAGTGCATCAGTTCTAAGAATTGGTCATATGAATTTCCTAGATGGAACTGTTGGTAGCCCTTACTTCGACACGAATGTTGCAGTAGGTTATGACATTACTCAAGATTCATTTGTATCATTTACAATTAATAACTTGTTTGATGCTATACCTGACAGTGACTTAGCATATGATACTGGTAGTTCATTCTATCCATATGGTTTTAACTCATTCAGATATCCAAGATTTGGACCAAGTGCATATATTGCATATCAAATGAAGTTCTAAGAACTGTTTAAAATAACACTTATAAAAGGGAGGCATATGTCTCCCTTTTATATTAAAATTCTTTACACATTATGAATAAAATTATCTTATATACACCCCTGTTTTTTACTTTTCTTGTATTTGCACAAGATCAAGTTACAGAAGAAATCAATCCTGTAACTGAGTCAGTTGCAGTTTCTACTAAAAGTATTGAAAAATCAGGATTAACTCAAGAACAAATCGTAAAGTTAGATGAAACAACTAGGATTCTATTAGCAGATTATCAATCTACTACTAAAGAATTTGAATCTTTGAAACTTTATAATGATCAGGTACAAAAAATAATTAATTCTCAGATTGAAGAAATTGAAAACATACTTTTAAAAATAGATGAGTTAGATAAAACCAATCAAAGGATAGTTCCGCTGATGCTCAAAATGATTGATGGGCTCGAGAATTTTATTTTACTTGATATTCCATTTTTGATGGAAGAAAGATCGTCAAGAGTTCGTAATCTAAAAGAAACAATGGATAGAGGAGATATATCTACCTCTGAAAAATTTAGACTAATTACAGAAGCTTATAAAACTGAGCTTGAGTATGGAAGAACCATTGAGACTTATAGAGATAATATAGATATTGATGGTGTTGAGACTAGTGCTGATTTCCTAAGAGTAGGAAGAATTGCCTTAACTTACCTTACAGTTGATGGTAACAAGGGCGGCTACTGGGATACTCAATCCTCTTCATACATGAAAGCCTCTTCTTCAATTAGAAGAGCTACCGGAGATGCCCTTAAGATTGCATCAAAACAGGCTCCGCCTGCTTTAATTAAGATTCCTTTATACAGAGACTCAAATGAATAAAAAATTATATTTATTACCATTCCTTATTTTTGCAATTAATGCACAGGAGAATACTCCTATACCTGTTGTTGAGCCAGTAATAACTGACTTAGATCTTCTTGTCGAATCAGTTAAAACAACTGCCTCAATTAGAGCTAGTGAAGATAGAGCTAGGTTAAATAAATTTCTTTCAGATAAGAATAAGCAACAAGCTCTCTTAGATAATATGAAGTATAGGTTAACTCTTGAAGAGAGAAGAAGCGAGAGATTAACAAAAGAGTATGAAGATAATGATGCTCAGCTTTCAGATTTAGAGGAACAGTTAACATTAAAACTTGGCTCATTTGGAGAGCTATTTGGTATTGTTAGACAGACAGCTGGAGAATCAAAAGGTCAGTTTATGCTCTCTTTAACAAATATTGAATTTCCTGATCGAATTGAGTTTTTAGGAGATCTTGCAGAAAGAAAAAGTTTAGATTTACCTACAACTGAAGAACTTGAAAGACTGTGGTATGAGATTCTAAATGAACTTAATCAAAGTGGGAAAATTAAATCCTATAATACTGATATTCTAACCAAGTCAGGTGAGTTGGTTAATCAGGATGTAATGCGAATAGGTGTCTTTAACTCTGTATCCAATGGAGATTACTTAAACCTTGTTACCGAACAAAACCTTCTAGAATACTTAGCAAAACAACCAGAAAGGTCTATTAGAAGATCGGTTAAGAAATTACAAAATTCTGATGATTATAGGGAAGTCTTTATAGACCCAACTAGAGGTTCATTATTAACAAAACTAATAGACAGAGATACCTGGCTTGAAAGGATTAATGCAGGTGGATTTGTTGGATATGTCATTATTATAATTCTTATTTTAGGATTAACTATGGGTGTCCTTAGATTTAAGTTCTTAGATGAAGAAACTAAATCAATAAACAAAGAACTTGAGACTAATAACTTCTCTGACGATTCTATCCTAGGAAAATTAAATAGTATTTATTCTCAATATTCTGGAAATAATCCTGAAGATTTAGAATCTCAACTTGAGGATATACTCGCAAAAGCAACTCCTCCGCTTGAAAAGAATTTAAGTGTTATCAAGCTCTTAGCAGCAGTAGCTCCTTTATTGGGTCTTCTGGGTACAGTTATAGGAATGATTGAAACCTTCCAAGCTATTACGCTTTTTGGAACTGGTGATCCCAAGCTTATGGCAGGTGGAATTTCTCAAGCATTGGTAACTACTATGCTTGGTTTGATTGCTGCTGTTCCTTTACTTTTTGTTCATAATATTCTTGATTCAAGAAGTAGAGCTATTTCACAAATTTATGAAGAACAGGCAATTGGTCTTTTGGCATTGGTTTCTATTAAAAAGTAATGCTTTATTATCTTGCTCTCCCTTTCACATCTCTATTAGATTTTTTTGATAGGGGCGGGCCAGTTATAATTGTATTGTTTGTATTAGCGATAGTAATGACTACTCTGCTGATAGAAAGGCTTTTTTTCTTCATTGGAGAATTAAAAGACTTGTCAGACATTTCATACAAAGAAGTTTCTAGTTATAAAGAAGTTAATACATGGGTATTAAATAAAATTAAATTAAAAAATATTTCTGTTATTAATGTTGCAGCTAATAGAAACCTTTTATTGATTCAAGGGTTAATAGCTTTATGTCCTCTTCTTGGTTTACTAGGGACCGTTACAGGGATGATTGAGGTTTTTGATATTATGGCAATAACAGGTACAGGAAATGCAAGGGCTATGGCTTCAGGTATTGCTAAAGCAACATTGCCAACAATGACAGGTCTTTTTATTTCAATTGTAGGTTTGTTCTTATTAACCGCTATCAAATCAACAATTGATAAAGCTACTCTTGATATTAAATATGGAATTGAGCAAATATAAATGATTAGAAGAAGAAATAAAGAAAGAGATGACTCAACTATAGACATTACGCCAATGTTAGACATTGTTTTTATAATGTTAATATTTTTTATTGTTACAACTTCATTTGTTAAAGAAACAGGAGTCGAGGTTAATCGTCCAAATGCCTCTACAGCTGTTAGAGATGAAAGAGGTAACATATTAATAGCTATTACTGCTAATGATGAAATTTGGATTGATAAACGAAGAGTAGATCTTAGATCAGTTAGAGCTAATGTAGAAAGACTCAAAGCTGAAAATCCTGAAGGGTCTGTAATTATTCAAGCTGATAAGTCATCTAAAACTGGTTTTCTTGTTGAGACAATGGATCAAGTAAGACTTGCAGGAGTTCAAAATGTATCAATCGCTGCTGAGCAAGATTGATTTAAAAAATAAAAAGACTGCCTCACTTCTTGGCGGTTTTTTGTCATCATTTTTAATATTTCTTTTAATATATATTATTATTCTTCCAGGTGGAAAAGCATTTGAGTCTATAAAAGATTCAAGTGTTGTAGACTTTGTTAGATTAAGAAAGAACGATTACCTCAATGAAAGACAAAGGGCACTTCCTGATAAGCCACCGCCTCCAAAAAAACCACCGCCACCAAAATTAGAAATGCCTGATATTGTTGAGCCAGTAACACCAAATCTTGATATTAAATTTCCTGACATTAAGACACCCGTTGATTTAAAAGGGGCAATGCTTCAAGGATCAAATTCACTAGCATCAAATAGTGCATTAATACCGCTTGTTAGGATTGCACCTCGGTATCCAAGAGATGCTTTGGTGTCTGGAAAGACAGGATTTGTTACAATAAAGCTTACAGTTGATGAGGATGGCAAAGTAATAGATGCTGTTATTAGCGAATCAAGGCCTCCAAGAGTGTTTGATAGGGCTGCATTGCAGGCTGTTCTTCGCTGGAAATTTAAACCACGTGTTGTAAATGGGGTTCCGGTTCAACAGGTAGGAACTACAACAATAGATTTTAACTTATGATAAAAAGACTAATAATTATTTTTACTCTTATTCTATCTGTGACTGTGCAGTCGCAAGAAGCTATTCAGCAATGGGTTTATAACACTCTTGAGCGAGCTCAGCTGAATGTCGATAAAGGCAATCTTGAAGCAGCTGAAAAGATTTATTATGACTATGCAACTTCAACTTATTCAAGTAAATCTTACGATCATTTCGTTATTTTAAGAACCTATGGTTATTTTTTACTTCAACAAGATAGAAATGAAGAAGCTCTCAAATACCTTAAGCTTGCTGATCAAAAGCGAAAAATGCCACCTATGGATGTTTTTAACTTAAAATTTATTTTAGGTCAGATTTATTATGTTGAGGGGCAAAAAGAAGAGGCAAAAAAATCCTTTCTTGAATGGATTCAAATTGGTGTGGACAATGATTTTGATTTACGTCCAGAAGGATATGCAACTTTAGCTACTATTTATGCTCAAGATGCTGATTGGGATAATGCCCTTACATATATCACACTAGCAATTGATAACACTGTAATATTTGTTGAAAACTGGGCGCAATTAAAATTTGCAATTCATATTCAAAAGAAACAGTACATGATTGCACTAGAGGTAGCACAAGATCTAGTAAGAGTAAAACCAAAGAATAAGGCTTATATAGAACAAATGGCCGGGGTCTATAATATTATTAAATTTGAAGAGGAGTCATTAGCATCACTTGAATTTAAACTTCAACAAGATCTCCTTAAAAAATCATCAGAATATGTCAATCTAGCTAATTTTTACTTATTTAAAGGTCTTCCAATAGATTCATCTAAGGTTATTAAAAAAGGCTTAGCACTTGGAGTATTAGATAATAATATTAAAAATAATGAGCTCTTAAGTAATGCTTATATTATTGCTAAAGACTTTGATAATGCTGTGAAATCTTTAATTAATGTAACAAAGCTATCTGATGATGCTAAGTATGATTATAGAATTGGCCAAATATATCTTCAAAATTCTGATTACAAAAACGCAATTAAATTTTTAAAAATAGCACGCTCAAAGAATTGGGAAGGCACATCTGGCTCGCTAGAGATGTTAATAGGTATAAGTTATATAGAACTTGATGACTTTACAAATGCTCGATTAGAGCTTGCTAAAGCAATTTCATTAGGCAAGGAAGACGAGGCGGAATCCTGGATTAGTTATATGGATTCTACTGATAGCCTTAGAGCAGCTGCAGCTGCGAACTAATTTAAAAGGTTACTGTCTAAATAATATGATTATAAAAACTACAGAATTAAAGCGCTCATTTGAAGTTGGCTCTGAAACTGTTGAAGCAATTAAAGGCATTAATTTAGAAGTAAATGCTGGTGAGTTTATTGCAATTATGGGGCCGTCAGGATCTGGCAAGACAACCCTAATGAATATTATTGGCTGTTTAGATACACCCACCAGTGGTGAGTATCATTTAAATAATAAATTAGTTAATGAGCTTGATGAAGATGAATTGGCAGGAATAAGAAATAAAGAGATTGGATTTGTATTTCAGTCTTTTCATTTGCTTGCTAAAAATTCAGCTCTTGATAATGTTTTATTACCGATGAAATATGCTGGAGCTAATATTGAAGAGGCCACTATAAGAGCAAAACATGTTCTTGATCAAGTCGGTCTTACAGATAGAATGAGTCATGGCCCTACTGAGCTCTCCGGTGGTCAGCAACAGCGAGTTGCTATAGCAAGAGCTATGGTTAATAAACCAAGTATTTTATTTGCTGATGAGCCCACTGGAAACTTAGACTCCAAAACAGAAGGAGAAGTCATGGGATTATTTAAAGAACTTAATGAAGATGGTCAAACCATTATTGTTATTACCCATGAGGAAGAAATTGCAAAACAGTCAAAAAGAATTATTAACATTAAAGACGGATTAATTGAATCTGATACAAAAATATGAATAAAATAACAAATATGAAATACAAAAACTTCGTCATTATTTCGGCTATTTCTTTAATAGCTGTTTCTTGTGGTAAACCAGATCAAACAAATGAAGCTACAACTTTTTATAAAAAAGATAGCGTATCTGAAAAAAAATTAGAGGTCAGTATTGAAGCATCTGGAATTATTGAAGCCATTGCCTCTGTTGAGATTAAATCAAAAGCTTCGGGAGAGATTTTATATCTTGGTGCAGAAGTTGGAGATACTGTTGAAAAAGGTTCTATGCTTGGACAAATAGATCAAAGAACTCCAAAAAATATACTTGATCAATCTAAATCTGATCTTGAGGCTTCAAAAGTAAGACTTGATAATGCTAAGTCTCAATTTGAACGAGGAGCGGAATTACATTCAAAAGGAAGCATTTCTGATAAAGACTATGAAGATATCCAGGAAAACTATGCTCAAGCAAAATCAACTGTTGTAAGAACAGAAGTTTCTTATGAAAATGCAAAAATTGCATTAGATGATACTGTAGTCAGATCTCCTGTAGCTGGAACAATTATTTCAAGGCCTGTAGAAGTTGGTCAGGTTATATCTTCGCCAACTATGGCAGTCGGTGGCGGAACAATATTAATGACATTAGCAGATCTTTCAAAAGTGAGGGTTAGGGCACTAGTTGATGAGATAGATGTTGGTAAAGTTTCTATTGGTCAAGTTGTTTCTATTAAAGTTGCTGCATATAGAGATAAAGAATTTTTTGGCACAGTCTCAAAAGTAGAGCCTTTAGCAAAAATTGAACAAAATGTTACAACCTTTCCTGTTCTTATAGATATTGATAATGATGAAAATCTATTACTGCTGGGTATGAATACTGATGTCGTAATAGAAATTCTTAATAAAGATGTTTCTGTTACAGCACCATCTATGTCACTTAGAACTAGAAAAGATATCTATTCAGCTGCATCTATTCTTAATATACCTTCCGAAGATGTTGACACTTTTTTAGTAGAAAGAGTTAAAGGTGAAAACTTTAATAAATTTATTGTTATAAAAGAAACAAAAAAAGGTCCTAAGTTGGCCTGGGTTGAGATTGGAGTTTCTGACTTAGCTAATGTTGAAATAGTGAGTGGTTTATCAGAAGGTGATACTGTTTTTATTCTGCCTAGTAAAAGTCTGTATGACTATCAGCAAAGATTTAAAGAGCGTGTTAACGCATCATTTAGTTTCGGATAATGCTTTTTAAAGAATCCTTAATATCTGCTATTTCTTCTATTAGGTCTAATTCAATTAGATCTTTTCTTACTTCTTTAGCGATCATAATCGGTACCGCTGCAGTCATAGCTGTAATTGGTATTGGTTCAAGTGCTGAAAAGGCTCTTGAAGAAAGCATTGATGATTTAGGTGGCAGAACTCTATATGTTGCACCTGGTCAGAATAGAAGAGGAGCTGTTACCAAAGGAATTATACCTCTGGATATAAAAGATGCAGAAGCTCTAGCTAGATATACAGATCATGGGTGGGAGATATCACCCACGATCACAAGAAATCGTCAGGTGAAATATGGAAATGCTAATATTAATCAAAGAATTGGGGCCTATCTTCCAATTCACTTTGGTGTAAGAGGTTACGAGCTTGAGTCTGGAAGATTATTTGATGAGGATGATAATTTAGGAAGAAAAAGAGTTGTTGTAGTAGGCGCAAAAATTCCAACTGAGCTTAAAACTAGCTCTAGAAATATACTTAACAAAGAAATACTTATTGCAGGAACCTCATATAAGGTTATAGGTATTTTAAAAGAAGAGGGCTCAACTGGATGGCAGAATCCAGATGAAGAGTTGTATATTCCTCTTTTAACAGGTGCTCAAAGAGTCTTTGGAACACCAAATGTTGATTCAATAAACGTTGGTATTTCTAATGATGTTAATGTTGATGAAGTAATGATGTCTATTGAGCAAATACTTAGAGCCAAACATGACATTGGTCCTGGCCAAGATAATGACTTTAGAATTAGTGACTATAGTCAATTCGCAGATCTAAGAAGACAGGCAACAGGCATATTTACATTATTAATAGCTGCAATAGCAGGCATTAGTCTTGTGGTGGGAGGAATAGGTGTAATGAATATAATGCTTGTTTCTGTAACTGAACGAACAAGAGAAATAGGCCTCAGGAAAGCACTTGGTGCAACTCATAGGACAATAATGCTTCAGTTTATTGTGGAGGCTGTATTGCTTTGTGTTATCGGTGGACTAATTGGTTTATGTTTTGGTATTTCTATACTATGGATAACTTCATCATTATTTGATTGGCCATTTGCTCTTCCTTTTGGAGCAATGGTAGGCTCCATAACTTTCTCGGCATTAGTTGGATTATTTTTTGGTATTTGGCCTGCAAGAAAGGCTGCAAAGCTTGATCCAGCTACATCGCTAAGGTATGAATAATTTAAAGGTTATTCAATTATTACCTGAACTAAATTTTGGTGGTGTCGAAAGAGGAGTAAAAGATTTCTCGAAAGCTCTTGTTGAAAGAGGGCATCAATCAATAGTTATTTCAAACGGCGGTTTGCTTCAAGAAGAAATTGAAAAAAATGGTGCTAAGCACATTAATCTTGCAATACATAAAAAAAGAATTTCTTCATTACTTTTAGCTTTCAAGCTTAGAGATATTTATGAAAAAGAAAACCCAGATATCGTTCATGTTCGCTCAAGGATGCCGGCATGGATAAATTTCTTGGCTTTTAAAAAACTTAAAAAAAGACCATTATTGATTTCAACTTTTCATGGCTTATATAGCACTCCTATTTATAGCCAAGTAATGTCAAAAGTTGATCACACAATATCAATATCTAATACTGTAAAAGATTATATTCAATCAACTTACAAGATGACTGATGATCAAATTACTATCATTCCCAGAGGTTGTGACTCTGACCAATTTAATAAAGAACCTCTTGAACAATCCTGGTTAAATAGTTGGTATGAAGAGTTTCCTCAAACCAAAGGTAAAAAGATATTAACGTTGCCAACCCGAATTACAAAATGGAAAGGGGTGGATAGCTTTATTGATTTAGTTGAATCCCTCAATGATGATAATTTGCATGCTTTGGTTGTTGGGCCGGTCTCAGCGTCAAAGAAAAAGTATTATCAATCTTTAATAAATAAGGTTAATAACAAATTACTTAGTACAAAAATTACTTTTACTGGTTCAAGAAGCGATATTGCAAATGTCTATAAAATTTCTGATATTGTCTATAACTTATCTATTCAGCCGGAACCATTTGGTAGAACTACCATAGAAGCAATTAGTTGTGGATCTGCAGTGGCAGGATGGAAACATGGCGGAACAGAAGAAATTTTAGAAGAACTCTTTCCAAAAGGGCTTGCAAACCTAAATGACATTAAAGAACTCAAATCTATAACATTGAGTATTCTTAATAATAATGAAAAGCCATTAGATAATATTTTTACTTCTAAGAGAATGATAGATTCAACTATTAATCTTTATTACGATCTACTTAATAGATCTTTGTAGACGTCCATTACTTTTATTGATTTCTTCTCTAGAGAAAACTCTTCAGCAACATACTGAAAAATAGAATCTTGATTAAAGCTTTGGTTCGTCCATCTGTGTATTAAGTTTTTTAATGAATTTAGATCGTCTGGTGTAGCTAAGAGCTCATTTGGAAGTATTTGTTCCATATGACCAACGTTTGTGGATAAAACTGGAATTTTTAAGTAGAGAGCCTCTAATGCTACCCTTGGGCCGCCTTCACGTCTTGATGAGATTATTAATAGAGAGGCTTTTTTATAATAATCAATGAGCCTTTCCTTTGAAACAGAACTTACTATCGAAATCATGTCACATAAGTCATTATCAGCTATCAATTCATTAAGTTTGTTAAATTCTGGACCATCACCAATTATTAATAACTTTTCATTCATCCCAACCCAAGATTGAATTAGCAAATCAAAGCCTTTTACCGGTTCTAGTCTTCCAATTGCAAGAATAGTCTCATTAGTTTTTTCAATACTATTTGGCAATGCAGGGTGCCACCAGTTCTCAACAAGGGTGCTTGATCTAGTTAATGAATCTTGAATTTTTAAACTACCAGCAATTACTACATCAGCTTTGTTGTAAACCTTTGTATTACTTTTAATGCCATGAACTGAACATACATGATTAAGTCGCATAAATTTTCTAACAGAGTTCAATATGGATGTTGTTTTTGATCCATGGGTATGAATAATTGAAGGCTTTAACTTACTTATTATTAGTAATAACTTAATAATTCCAACAATTGAACGCCTTGATATATTATCAACGGTAATTACTTTTGCATGTGAATAATATTGAGATATAGATTGATTGCATAGAATAATAACTTCACTATCTTTAGATTGAATTTGCGATAACTCTTGAACGTGTTGCTCTATTCCAGCAAATGATTCACTGAGAACATAGTGAATAATTTTCATGATAGGTTTAATTTACTCTTTATTTTATAGGCAAGCTTCTCAACCTCAGCGAAAACTTCATGATGAGGGTTTTGCATGTGAATTTTTATTTTATTTAAACCCTTTACCATTTTATTATATTCAATATAGCCAACATTTTTATTGTGAAGCAGCTCATTCATCTGATTTATGACTTTATTTTTTCTAAAGTATTTCATATTAAATAAAAAGGTATTCCCTTTTGTAGATAGGCTCTCATAGACCATATTTACACTATCCTGTGTTATAACCTTAACAGAGGCTTTATTAAGTACTTCATCAAAATTTTTATCTGAGATAACTACCTTATTATTAATTTTTGCAAGATTTTGAAGAGAATCATTCATCTTAGTAGGCGTTCTTCTGGAGGGGAATATATACCAAATTTTATTAGGATATATGGATATGATAAATTCAATTTGATCTACAAGTTTTTTTATATTAAACAGATAGTGCTTATTCTTTCCGCCAACTGCAATCAAACCAATATTATCATCAACCTCTTCTATTGAAACTTTAGCCAAAGACCCTTCATAAAAGAGAATATTTTGTGGAGGGTGTTTATGATGTGATCTTACTTTATTCATGTCATGCTTTGGAGCACAGATCAGATTAAATTGATCTCTATGAAATGCAGGAAACATAATTGCAATTTTTTTTGGATTAGAGGTAATATTAATTTTTTCTGTAATTCCCTCAGTATACTTAGATGATGTTATAACATTGGATATCTTTAGGATGTGCCAATGACTCTTTCTTCCTGCACCTATAATTAGGGAAATATTGTCTTCATAACAAGCTGAATTGATATCACGAATATCTTCATTTGTTATTGATTGAGACAGAGGACTAAATAAGTATTTAAATTTTTTATTTAATATTCCATGAGGCTGATACTCTATAACATGTATCTTAATTTCTTTGGATAACTCATCTAGGAGTGCTTTTACTTGCTTCTCATGACCAAGCTTGCCATCTTTTACCCAAAGGACATTCATGAATTGATTCCAATTTTATAGTTGATTTTTAATATCTTATAAACATAATGAGGCATGGAAAAATACAAGTCTATATTTATTTCAGATGTCCATTTAGGTTCTAAAGGTTGTAAATCTAAATATTTATACAATTTTTTAAAAACTCACTCATGTGAAAACTTATTTCTCGTTGGTGATATTATTGACTGTTGGCGATTAAAGTCAAAGATTTATTGGCCACAAGAGCATAGCAATGTTATTAGAAATATTTTATCTATGGCAAAAAATGGTTCCAAAGTAACCTATATCACTGGAAATCATGATGATTTTTTACGAATCTATCAGCCTTTGCAATTAGGAAATCTAGAGCTAAAAGAGGAACATGAATATGAAAGTGTGTCTGGTAAAAAATTACTTGTAATACACGGAGATCAATTTGATATTGTTACTAAATATGGAAAGAAACTTTCAATATTTGGCGACAAGGTTTATACGTTTCTTTTAGCTTTTAATAAGGTTCTTAACTTTTTTAGAGCAAGGTTGGGTTTTGGTTATTGGTCACTTGCAAAATATCTTAAAGACCTAACAAAGAGAACTGTTAATAGAGCTTCAGATTATGAAGAAAGTCTTTCTAAAGAATGCAAAAAAAGAAATTTAGACGGTATTGTCTGCGGACATATACATAAAGCTCAAATGTCTGTAATTAATGGTATTGATTATTTTAATTGTGGAGATTGGGTTGAGTCTGCTACTGCGCTTGTAGAAACAATGAAAGGTGATTTTGAAATTATCAACTGGGGTGATATTGAAAAAGCTAGAGAGAATATTCGTCTTCTAAGTAACTCTTAGCTATGAAAGATAGCTTGCATCAAATTGCTATTACACTTATCTCACAATATGGTGATGAAGCTGAAACCATAGCGATGCTCCGTGCGGCCGAACATGCTGCTTCATTAAATCAAGAAGAGTGGCTTAAATGGGAAAAAATTTTAAAAATACTTGAAACCATTGATGAAAAAAGCCCACTTGATAGTTAAAAATTAATATATAACTATTATTATAAATGCTTTAATGTATTCTTAATGAAGAATATATTTAAATCTCCAACCAGTTTTAAAACTGATATTTTGGCCTCTTTGGGTGCATTCTTATGTATTTTTTGTCTTGCATATTTAAGCTCCTTAGATACTTCAGTAATGCTATTGATACCTCCATTTGGAGCCTCTATGGTTTTAGTTATGGGCGTTCATGAAAGCCCCTTAGCTCAACCAAAAAATATTATTTTAGGTCATATTTTGTCTGCTCTTAGCGGGGTAGTAATATTTGCCTTAATTGGATCTAGTCCATTGTCACTAGGTATTGCAGTAGCCTTATCTGTTTTTGTAATGGCTTCATTTAATATTATTCACCCTCCTGCGGGAGCTAATCCTATTATTGCTATTCTTGGAGGAAAGGGCATTGGTTTTGTTTTGATACCAGTTGCCATTGGTGCAATTTTTATTGTTCTTTTTGCAATTGTTTATAACAGGCTAATAGGAAGAAATTACCCTTAAATTATAGTATTTTCTTCTAAGTCCAAAACTTCTAACTATAATGTTGTTGTGAAAAACATTATTTATAAAAAGATTATAGAAAAACTTAATAATGCATTTAATCCACTTTCATTAAAAATTATTAATGAAAGTCATATGCATAACGTACCTGAAGATTCTGAGTCGCATTTTAAAATAGTAATCGTTAGTGATACTTTTATAAAAGAATCAATGGTTAATAGACACAAATCTATTTATAAATCTTTAGGGAAATTAATGAATGATATTCATGCTTTATCTATTCATGCATTTAATGAAGAGGAGTTTAAGAAAAACCCTATGGTGCTAGAATCACCGCAGTGTGCAAATAAAAAATAATGAAGCAATTAATAAAGAATTTAGCTCTTTTTACAACACTTAAACCTTATTCAGTTTTACTTTTTGTTGCCTCGGTAATTATATTTACTTCAATTGGCATAGGTAATTTTAAATTAGACGCATCATCAGATGCTTTGGTTCTTGAGGGAGATGAGGCATTTAAAACTTACAGAAAGAATGAAAAAGAATTCGGTGATTCTAGTTTTCTAATAGTTACATATGAACCAAATGGTGAATTATTCTCAAATGAATCTCTTAATAAGTTACAGAGCCTAGAGGATGAGCTATCAGAACTGGATGGTGTCGATTCAATACTCTCATTATTAGATGCACCAATATTTTTCCAGCCAAAAGTTAACCTATCTGAAGTCTCTGATAATTTAAAAGACTTAACAACAAAAGGCATAGATTTTTTAGAGGCTAAAAAAGAAATAATCAATAATCCAATCTATAAAGAGCTTATTATTGGAAAAGAGGGTGCACTGACTGCAATGCAGATAGTCCTTAAGGGGAATGATGAATACGATGATTTAATTAATCAAAGATATGAAATTTTAGATATATTAGCTAGTAATCAGCCTGACACTATTTCTAACAAGCAATCCTTAAATGATAAATTAAAAATCATTAATCAAAGAATTAGTAAATTAAATGATAATGAGTCTTCTTTTAATACTAATTTAGTAGCAGATATTAGATCTATACTTGATAAGTATAGGTCTGATGCGACTCTTTATCTTGGTGGTCCAACCATGATTACTTCTGACATGATGGATTATATAAGATCTGATCTTGTTCTTTTTGGTACATCTGTTGCCTTAATTTTTGCAATCATGCTTTACTTGTTTTTTGGAAATATCTGGCTTGTCATCCTGCCATTAGTAAATGCTTTAGCCACAACTTTTATTACAGCTGGTTTTTTAGGTTTTATGGATTGGAAAATTAGTGTTGTTTCTTCAAATTTTATAGCTTTGTTATTAATCCTGACTATTTCTTTAACAGTTCATGTTCTCGTAAAAGTTAATGAATTAAAAAAAGAAAATAATAATTTTAAAGAAGCACTTAGTGAGTCCATTGATCAAATGTTCTTGCCTTGTTTTTTCGCAGCTTTAACAACAGCAATTGCTTTTTTATCTCTTCTTCTAGGAGATTTAAAACCTGTTATTGAGTTTGGAAAAATGATGGCTTTTGGAATAACCATTGCATTTATCTCCACATTTACTTTGTTACCAAGCTTGCTATCAATCATTGGAGATATCTCTACAAAAGATAGACTAAATCTTCATAAAATAACAAATAGTATTTTAAATATTTCAAAACAAAAGAGCTCAATTATTTATATCCTATTTTCAATATCATTTATTGCTCTGCTTGTCGGCGCATCTAGACTAGAGGTTGAAAATAGATTTATTGATTACTTTGATAAAAATACTGAAATACATCAGGGTATGCTAGAAATTGATATGTATTTAGGCGGCACCTCGACTCTAGATATTATTATCAAACAGCCTGATCTTGAAGAGTTGAATGTAGAATTTAATGATGATTTATTTGAGGATGATTTATTCGATGATGATAACAGTAATGCGTCAGGTTATTGGTGGAATGTATACACATTGGCTCAGCTAGAAGAGATTCACGATTATTTAGACTCATTGCCTGAAATAGGTAAGGTTCTTAGTGTTTCAAGTGGAATTAAATTAGCAAGATTGATAAACGATGGGAATGATTTGAATGATCTTGAGCTAGCTCTACTTAGGTCAGTTCTTCCGGAGGATATTCGAGAAACATTATTATATTCTTACATCAATAAAGATGATTCTATTGTAAGAATTTCTACAAGAGTTAATGAGTCCGCTTCTAATTTAAATAGACAAGAGTTACTTGAGAAAATTAACTATGATCTTCAAAATAAATTTAACCTCTCTGAAGATCAATTTGAATTAACCGGGTTGGCTGTTTTATATAATAATATGTTGCAATCACTATTTTCTTCTCAAATTGGATCTCTATCTCTTGTATTTATTGTAATTGCACTAATGCTGTTATTAATTTTTAAATCATTCAAAATCATGGTCATCGGCTTAATACCAAATATTTTTGTAGCCTTGTCTGTAATAGGTTTATTAGGCATTCTTGGTATCCCATTAGATATTATGACTATAACCGTAGCTGCAATTAGTGTAGGAATGGCAGTAGATAATACTATTCACTATATTTATAGATATAAGAAAGAAATTAAAATAACTGGATCACCAGATAGAGCACTTATAAATGCACATACAACTACAGGAAGGGCAATATTTTATACAGCAGCTACAATCGCAGCAGGATTTTCAATATTAGCATTATCTAATTTTTTCCCAACAAGACTATTTGGAATTTTTACTGCTCTTGCAATGCTCATTGCTTTTATTTCATCTTTATCATTGCTTCCAAATTTATTGGTTAAATTTAAAGTTTTCCAATAAGATTAGAATATGGGTCCCTTAAAAGGAATAAAAGTTTTAGAGTTTTCAGGAATTGGTCCTGGTCCATACTGTGGAATGATTTTGGCAGATCTTGGTGCAGAAGTAATTAGGTTAAGTAGAAATAACCAAAAAGGTATCGCCAATAAATATGATATTCACAATAGATCAAAGCTATCCATAACAGCAGATCTTAAGGATCCAGATACTATTCAAGAAATACTAAAATTAATCAAAGATGTAGATGTTGTATTTGAGGGTTTTAGACCTGGTGTCATGGAAAAACTAGGAATTGGGCCCAAGGAATGTCATGCAGTAAATAAAGCATTAATTTATGGAAGAATGACTGGATGGGGTCAAGAAGGACCAATGTCAAAGCTAGCAGGACATGATATAAATTATATTAGCCTATCGGGCGCTCTTAATTCTATGGGAAGGTCTTCTGATAATCCTCAAGCACCTCTTAATCTAGTTGGAGATTATGGTGGCGGTGGTGCTCAATTAGCTATTGGAATCTTGTCAGCTCTTATTGGCTCTATGAAAACAGGAAAAGGTCAGGTTGTTGATGCTGCAATGGTTGATGGTAGCTTATCCCTAATGAGTTTCTTTTATTCATTGAAAGAGATGGGTCATTGGGAAGATAAAAGGGAATCAAACCTTTTAGATGGCGCTGCTCATTTTTATGATACCTATAAATGCTCGGACAATAAATTTATAGCTGTAGGCTCAATTGAGCCTCAATTTTATTCAATTCTTCTAGAGAAACTTATGATCAAGGATGATAATTTTAATAATCACATGGACAAGTCTAAATGGCCTGAACTTAAAGATATTATAAGTAAAAAAATTAAATTAAAAACTAGAGACGAATGGGTTGATATTTTTAAAGGTACTGATGCCTGCGTAACTCCAGTTTTAGATATGTCTGAAGCAAAAGAGCACGAACATAATATTGCTAGAAACGCATTCATTGATGTAGATGGTTTTGTCCAACCAGCTCCATCACCAAGGTTTTCTGATGACCAAAATCTAGTAAAGCATAATGCAAAAGAGATTGGATCAGATAATCATGATATATGCTCAAGGTTTGGATTAGATCCAAAGCACTTTAACTAAAAAAATCTATACTATTTGAGTAAGTAGCCTCAGTAAACTTATTTAACTCTATGTCCATAAGACTTGAAATTTCCTCAGCAATATGGGGAAGGAATGAAGGCTCATTTCTATTATTTTTTGGTTTATTTTCTAAGTTTCTGGGTATTAAGTAGGGGCAGTCAGTTTCGATCATAAGTTTATTAAGAGGTATGTTTTTTATAGATTGTCGAAGCTCAACATTCCTTCTTTCATCACAAATCCAACCTGTAAGACCAATGTAAAAATCTAAATCAAGATAATCGTCTAATTCAGACTGAGTTCCAGTAAAACAATGAACAACACATTTGGGTAATGAATTTTTGTATTGATTTATTATTTTAATAAAATCTTCGTGTGAATCTCTTTGATGTAAATATAAAGGTTTATTAAATTCTATTGCTAGTTTTATTTGTTCTTCAAAAGCATAGATTTGTTCTTCATATGTCGAAAGATTTCTAAAAAAATCTAAACCAGTTTCACCTATACAGCTAGGGGAGTATTTGCTGATCATATCTTTCATTTTTTTGATTTCATTTATATTTATCTCATTTGCATGATGAGGATGTACACCAATTGAATAAAAGGAATTTGCAGAATTATTATTATAGATTTTATAGATTTTATTAAAATCGGTTAAAGATGCAGATACTAATAAAAACTTATTTACACCACTGATTTGTGCTCTTTCAATAACTAAATCAAGGTCTTTATCAAATCTGTCACTTGAAAAATTACATGCAATATCAAATAAATTATTCATTTCTATTTCTTTAATTTTAATTAATAAGAATTATGAACTAAAATTGCAGAATCATGAATCAATTCAATCAGTTTCAAGAAGCATTAAAATTAAATGAAGTAGATGAAAATACCTTCAAAGTAAATCCTAACAGTAATTATTTTGTTGGAAATACACCTCATGGAGGCTATCTTCAAGCCTTAATGCATAAAGCTCTTATTTCTATTCTTCCTCACTCAACTGCAATAAGCTCTTCTGTTCAATATTTAGATAGAATTGAAGCAGATGAGCTGACTTTAAAAGTAGATGTATTTAAGGTGAGCAGAGGCAGTTCTTGTGGCATTGTTAAGGCAATCCAGAATAATAAAGTTTGCGCTGTATTTACTGGTACATGCTCTGATTTTGAACATATGAGAGGTTATTCCGGTTTACAAACTGGGTTGCCAAAAATATATGAACAGTATGAAATGAAGGATTATGTTGAAATGAACTATGACAAAATTTCAAAAGGATTTACACCCAATTTCATTAAACAACTCAAATGCTTAGTTCACCCTGAACATGCATGGTGGAACAAAGAAAAATTAGGAAGTAATTCAGAGGCAAGATGCTCTGCATTTTTAGAATTAGAGGGAGGAGTGCCTGATCAGTTTTGTCTGTCTTTCTATACAGATATCTTACCTCCAGTTGTTTCCAATAAATATGGCCCTTTAGGGTGGATACCAACAATTACTCTTACAACTCATATTAGGCAGCTGCCAACAACTAGCACTTTATTTGCAGACTTTAAGGCTAGCAATATTAATAAAGGTTATTTCGAACAAGATTGTAATATTTGGGATTTAAACAATAATTTGGTTGCTTCAGGGCGACAACTAACTAGAATACTAAAGTCAGAAGATAAAATTTCATAAAAATTTAAAAAAAAGGAATCCGTATGCAATTCAAAGGAACTAAAAATTATATTTCTACAGATGATTTAAGTATGGCTGTTAATGCGTCTATGGCATTAGAAAGACCATTGTTAATTAAAGGTGAGCCTGGAACAGGTAAGACCTTGCTTGCTGAGGAAGTTGCTAAAGCTTTAAAAATGGACTTAATTGAATGGCATATCAAATCAACAACGAAAGCCTCACAAGGCTTATACGAATATGATGCTGTTACAAGGTTAAGGGATTCTCAATTAGGTGACGAGAGAGTAAAAGATATAGCCAACTACATTAAAAAAGGTAAGCTTTGGGAAGCTTTTACTGCTGATAAGCAAGTCGTGTTATTGATTGATGAAATTGATAAAGCTGATATTGAGTTCCCAAATGATTTACTACAAGAAATAGATCGTATGGAATTCTTTTGTTACGAAACAGGAGAAACAATCAAAGCAAAACACAGACCGTTAATAATATTAACTTCAAACAATGAAAAAGAACTTCCAGATGCATTTTTAAGAAGATGTTTTTTCCACTATATTCAATTTCCAGATAGGGTGACAATGAATAAAATTGTGGATGTACATTATCCAAAAATTAAAAAGAAACTTGTAAATGAGGCTTTAGAAATTTTCTTTGATCTTAGAAAAATACCTGGCCTTAAAAAGAAACCATCTACTTCTGAGCTCATTGATTGGTTAAAGCTTTTACTTTCAGATGATATGCCAGATGAGATTTTAAAAAATGCTGATTCTTCAAAAGCTATTCCTCCACTCTATGGAGCTCTCCTTAAAAATGAGCAGGATGTGCAGTTACTTGAAAGACTGGCATTTATGTCTAGAAGAGAAGCCAATAGCAAGTAAATGTTAATCAATCTTTTCCAAACCGTTAGATCTTCAGGTGTTCCATGCACCCTTAGAGAACTTCTAGATTTATTAGGAGCGCTGGAGAAACAAATGGTCTTTGCAAATATTGATGATTTCTATTATTTATCCCGAGCTATTTTGGTTAAAGATGAAAAGCACTATGATAAATTCGATAAGGCTTTTGAAATATATTTTAGAGGTATGGAAAAATTAGAGGATGTGTTTCAAGCATTAATACCAGAGGATTGGTTAAGAAAGGCTTTTGAGAAAGAATTAGATCCAGAAGAGCTCAAAAAAATTAAATCTCTGGGTGGTCTTGATAAATTACTTGAAGAATTTAAAAAAAGACTTGAAGAACAAAAGGAAAGACACGAGGGTGGCAATAAATGGGTTGGAACCAATGGCACATCTCCTTTTGGGCATGGAGGACAAAATCCAGAGGGCATAAGAGTTGGTGGAGAAGGCGGTCAAAAAACTGCAGTTAAAGTTTGGGAGCAAAGACAATTTAGTAACTTAGATGACTCAGTAATTATTGGTACACGAGATATTAAAATGGCCTTAAGAAGACTTAGAAAGTTTGCAAGGCAAGGTAATGATCTTGAGCTTGACATGGACAATACCATTAAATCAACTGCAAAAAACGCTGGATTTCTTGATATTCATATGGTCCCTGAAAGATCAAATACTGTAAAAGTTATTGTCTTATTTGATGTCGGTGGGTCTATGGATCCTTATATAAAGCTATGCGAAGAACTATTTTCTGCAATCAAGACAGAGTTCAAACATCTAGAATATTATTATTTCCATAATTGTATATATGAATCAATATGGAAAGATAATAATAGAAGATCGCAAGAGAGATTTCTTGTTCAGGATTTAATTAATAAATTTTCATCTGATTACAAAATTATTGTTGTTGGTGATGCCACTATGGCTCCATATGAAATTACAAATGCAGGCGGCAGCATTGAACATTGGAATGATGAAGCTGGCCACGTTTGGATTAAAAGACTTGCCGATCATTTTATTAATCTTGCATGGCTCAACCCAGTTCCAGATGATCATTGGGATTACACATCATCAATTTGTATTATGAAAGACTTATTTGAGGATAGGATGTATCCTTTAACATTAAAAGGTTTAGAGGAGGGGATGTCTAATCTATCAAAATGAATACTAATAATACAACAACAAGCAAAGGTCTTAGATGGGGACCATTTACATTAAGAATACCTTTTGTACATATAAAGTTTAGAGCAGGAGAATTTTTTCAAGGAATGGTTATTTCTGGGGCTACTGCTTTTGCAGCAGTTCCTGTAGCTATGGGTCTTGGCTTAAGTTTTGAGGATGGTATCGCTCTGAGTTTTATCTCAGGAACTCTTATAGCATCAGGTCCTATTCTTTTTGGTGAGCCTATGGCTCCAGGTTGGATAACACCTGCATTACCTATAGTTATTGCAGCATTTGCAGCAAAAGGTCAGTTCACAGGTGTTTATGATGTTGCTACTTTTCAATATATGGCAGCAATATGTATTGAGTTTACTTTACTTATTTTTATTCTAGGTATTACTGGTTGGGGTAAAAAATTAATACAAATAATACCGAATGGTTTAAAAGCAGGTATTATTTTAGGCGCAGCTTTAGCTGCTTTTTATCAAGTTTTTGTAACTGATATAGATAAGCTTCTTGTTCAACCTATTTCAATGTTCATTGCTATAACTGTATGTATTATTACAACATTTTCAGATCCTTTTAAAAGACTTGCATCAAGTAATAGTTTTTTTAATAAAATTGGCTCATTAGGTCTACTGCCAGGATTTATTCTTGCTGCTTTTGTTGCGTTTTTATGCAATGAAGTTACATTCAATATTGAATGGGGCTTTAAAGTACCGGACGTAGTAACTCTATTTAATAAAACATCACCACTTGCCATAGGCTTTCCGCCATTAGAAATGTATTTAGAAGCGTTACCTCTTGTTATTATTGGATATACATTGCTTTTTGGCGATTTAATTACTGCTAATGAGGTTTTAAATGATGCTCAGAAATCAAGACCAGATGAGCCGTTAGATATAAATCTTGATAGATCGCATCTTTCTATTGCTGCAAGAAATCTTATAGGTTTAATGATTAATCCTTTCTTTCCGACTCAGGGCGCATTGTGGACAGGGGTTCATGTCGTAGTTGTTGAGAGATGGAAAAAAGGATTTAAAGAAATGCCATCTATTTATGATGGACTTGGGTCTTATTACTTAATGGCACTACCTATTCTTTATTTCACATTGCCATTTATAACTTTAATGAAGCCGCTAATGCAAATGGCCTTAACATTAACATTGATATTAACTGGCTTTGCTTGCGCTTATGTTGCTATGGCTATCCCAAAGAAAAATTCTGAGATGGCTTCTGCTCTTCTGATAGCTGTATTTATAACTTTCTTTAGTGCTTGGGTGGGTTTATTAGTTGGTATAATCTTGAGCGTATTTGTGGTTGGATTAGACAAAACTAAGAGATAAATAATATATGGCATTTGCATTAGAGATAACTGATCTTAAGAAAACATATCCAGGGGGAGTAGAGGCTTTAAAAGGAATCTCATTTTCAGTTAATGAAGGAGATTTTTATGCTTTGCTTGGTCCAAATGGTGCTGGAAAATCTTCAACCATAGGTATTATTGGCTCGCTTGTAACAAAATCTTCTGGAAAAGTAAAAATATTTGATACAGATATTGATGGCAACGTTGAGCAAGCAAAAATGATGCTCGGAGTTGTTTCACAAGAAATAAACTTCTCACAGTTCGAAAAAGTTATGGATATTGTAGTTACCCAAGCAGGTTTTTATGGAATTCCAAAATCAGAAGCTTTGCCTAAAGTTGAATCGATTCTAAAAAGATTAGGTTTATGGGATAAAAAAGATGTTCAGGCCAGAACACTTTCTGGAGGCTACAAAAGACGTCTAATGATTGCTAAAGCTCTTGTTCATGAACCTAAATTGCTTATTTTAGATGAGCCAACCGCTGGTGTTGATATTGAATTGAGAAGAGAGATGTGGTCTTTTCTAAAAGAAATCAATGAGAATGGAACAACCATAATACTTACTACACATTATCTTGAAGAGGCAGAACAGCTTTGTAGAAATATTGGAATTATAGATGATGGTAAAATTGTGACTAATACTGGAATGAAAGATTTATTGGGCTCATTAAATGTTCAAGGTTTTGTTTTCGATTTGGAGTCCCCACTCAGTGAAGCACCGAGTATAGAGGGCTTCCCTCTTAAGCTAGAAGATCCACTTACTTTGATAGCTGCGGTAAATAAAGATAGATCAATTAATTCTTTGTTTGAGCTTTTGTCAGATCGTGGAATTAAAGTTAAATCTATGAGGAACGAAGCCAATAGGCTAGAGGAACTCTTTATTGAAATGGTAAAAAAATAATGAATAAAAATTTTAGCGTATCAATAGCTCTATGGACACTAACTGTAAAAGAGATCAGAAGATTCTTAAGGATATGGATTCAAACCTTAGTTCCTCCGGCTGTGACAATGTCTTTATATTTTGTTATTTTTGGTTCATTAATTGGACCCAGAATTGGATCTATGGATGGATTTGATTACATTCAATTTATGATTCCTGGGCTTATTATGCTCTCTGTTATAACTAACTCTTATAACAATGTAGTCTCATCCTTTTATTCTGTAAAATTTCAAAAATCAATCGAAGAACTTTTGATTTCACCTATGCCAAATTGGGTAATATTATTAGGTTTTGTCTTAGGCGGTGTGTCTAGAGGTGTTTTGATAGGATTCATTGTTTTCTGTGTAAGCTTAATCTTTTATCCAGAATTTACAGTGGTTAATCCTGCATTAACAATTTTAGTTCTTCTTCTAACATCAATCCTCTTTTCATTAATGGGTTTTATTAACGCTGTATTTGCAGATAGTTTTGATGATATTTCAATTATTCCAACATTCATCCTTACTCCATTAATCTATCTTGGAGGGGTCTTTTATTCTATTAATATTCTGCCTGACATGTGGCGTACAATTTCAATGGCAAATCCAATGCTATATGTTGTAAATACTTTTAGAGAGGGGATGTTAGGTGTAAGCGATGTATCTATCCCATTTGCACTAGGAATGATATTTGCATTTATTGGCATACTTACTGGTTCTTGCCTTTATTTACTAAATAAAGGAACCGGTATTAGACAATGACAACTAAAGTTCTTGGTAAAAGGGTAAACAGTTATACAAAAGCATCATCTAAATCTCTTGATCCTATTGATAGAGGAGTAAGACCATTACAGTATGGTGTAGATTATTGGAATGCATATGAGTTTACTTTCTTAGATAAGAATAAAAACCCAGTACTTAAAGTTTTAGAGATTCAAATTTCAGCAAATTCTGAGTTTACTGTTGAATCCAAGTCTTTAAAAATTTACCTCAACTCTTTTTATAATAAAAAATTTATTAAAAATACTGATGCTTTAGTTAAAATAAAGAAAGACTTATCTAGACTTACAAAATCTGATGTTAAGGCGAAGTTTATTTCTAAATTCAGTGATGTTCCTGATACTGTCTTACTGAATTCTTTTAGGGCGACTAAAACAAAACCTAATCAGGTGTACTGTTTTGTTGGCTTCCGTTCTATTTGTCCAGTTACATCACAGCCTGATTTTGCAAATATATACTTTATTGCTAACGAAGCATTAAATACATCTTGGCTTCTTAAATACTTTAAGTCATACAGAGAAAGAGGAGACTTTCATGAGCATTGTGTAGAAAGTATGCTTCAAGACATCCAAAAAGAATCTAATTGCTCATCTATTGAGATATCAGGTCGTTTTATGAGGAGAGGTGGTATTGATATAAATCCAACAAGATCTTCTTCAAAAAGATTGTTCTTTAAGAACTTTAGGTTTTTTAATCAGTAATTTACTCATTTATACTTCGTATCTGTTTCAAAATAAGGTAAATTAATAACTCATATTATTAGGAGTTAAACTTTATGAAAAAATTATTTTTACTAACACTGATGTCATCATCAATATTCTTAAGTGCAGAATTATGGAAGGACTATGAGCCATCAGAACAACAGATTCAATTAACAGTTGTTGATGTTCAGTCTAATTATCTTGATTATTATTTAGTCAACTTAAATAAAACATGGGTGAGAGCGATGGAAGTTCAAAAAGACTTAGGACAAATAGTTGATTACGGTGTCTATACTTCAGATGGAGCTAGTAGCCCTAATGTGTGGTTGACAATAACCTATGCAGATATGGCATCAATGGCGCCATCTAAAGCTAAACAAGATGCTGTCACAGCAGAGTTAAATAAAAGATATGGTGATAACGAAGAAGAGTTCGATAAAATTTCTAAAGGGTATGAAGAAATTAGAACAATGGTTGATAACCAAAGAATAAATCAAGTTATCTTTAAGTAAATATCAAATTTTATAAACCCTTCTTATATGGAGGGTTTATATTTATTTAATCTATAAATAATCTACAATGCTCAATCCGGAGAGATGGCAGAGTGGTCGATTGCGCTACCTTGGAAAGGTAGTAACTGGGTAACTGGTTCCGGGGTTCGAATCCCCGTCTCTCCGCCATAAATAAATCTATTAAATAAAATTATATTTAAATAAATACATATACGGGTATCAATATTATTATCATTGCATTAGACTGAAATTATGAAAAATTTTAAAAAAGAGTTGTATAGCGTATTAGAAATGTTGAGAAGTATTGAAGATGAAATTAATCTTGCTGGTTACTCATTAACTGAGAAAAAAGTTTTCTTCACAATCAATGACCTTAACATGCAAAATACTGTTTGTAATATTTCTGATGTTATTGAATCTTCTGGTCTATCAAGATCAACAGTCTATAAAGCTATCAAAAAGCTTGAAAGAAATGATATGTTGCAACTTAGCCAATCAAGTTTTGATAAAAGAGAATTTTTCTTAGACCTTTCTTTATAGTAAATCTTTATTTAACCAAATAAATACAAAAACATGTATATGAAAAATTGGATCTTAATGTCTATTTCTATATATGGTTTTACTATGATGGTTTATGCAATATGGTCTTATCTAGCATTTGTTAATCTTGATAAAATAGAATGGTCTGGCAGTCTTATTTATTTGCCACATGGTGCCAGAGTTTTAGGTATTTGTTATTTTGGCTATAAATCTATTCCAGCTCTCTATGCTGCTGAAATTACTGGACCAGTCTTAGTTTATCCTCAGTATTATTTTGAAGTCTGGCCTGTAGCAAGCATTGCATCAATTTTAGCAGTTGTTGCAGCTTGTGAATTAGTCCAATGGTCTGGAAGAAACACCAAAGGAACTATTTTTTCTCCGATTAACTATACCAACTATAGAACATTGGCACTCATTATTGTTTTATCAGCAGCATTTAATTCTATTGGAGCCAATGTAATAACCTCTTTGCTTGCTGGGGTAGTAATAGATGGCGTCGTTATCTTAAGGTTTTTTATTGGTGATGTACTTGGATCAATTGTTCTTGTTCTATTTCTATCTGCTTTATTTACAGCATTACGAAACAATAGGCTTCTAGTAAGTAATAAAGAATAGTTTTTTATTATTGCATACTGTATAAATATACAGTATATTATAGTTTTTAATAACTTTAATAAAACAATGCATACAGATTTAATCATAAATGAACTTAATGAAGCTGTGGATATAAGTTCTTCAAAAAAAACTATCGCGTATAAATATTTTAAAGGTAATCTCGTTGATCTTGAAAAGTATCTGGATCAGAATTTAAATTCAAATCCCAATATTTCATTACTTATTCCATCAAGGCAGCTCGAATTATTTTCTTAATTCTAAATTAACAAAAAAAGCTTTTAATACTTGTTGTTCTGTATATAATTTATATGGGTGTCTTATTTGAGAATTTTTTAAGGGGATTTTCAAATATCATATTATTACCCTGACAAAGGAGGTGATCTTATTAGTATTTATAAAACAATAGGAAACGGAGGATCTGCCTTTTGACACAGGGCAAATCTTAGGTTTCTGGCTAGTTAATTGATGTAATTCAAAAGACTAGATTTTTTACTAACCCCCAAATTTATTTGGGGGTTTTTTATTTACGGACATGGAATTTAAATATTGGATTTTACTTATTTTCTTAGGTGCTCTATGGGGCAGTGCATTTATGTTCATAAAGGTAGCTACACCAGAATATGGTCCGGTTGCTCTAGTTAATGCAAGATTAATCATAGCCTCTTTAATTTTTTTACCTATATTGCTTAGGAAAAAATACTTGTCACTTCTCAAACCCATTTGGAGACATGTTCTAATCCTTAGTGTTATTAATAACATGATTCCTTTTACCTTATTCTCATTTGCAAGTCTTGGATCAAGCTCAAATATTCTAGCAATATTAAATGCAACAACTGCTTTTAATACAATGGTCATTGCCTATTTTTGGATTAATGAAAGCGTAACCTTTAAGCAAATTATTGGTTTAATTCTTGGTTTCATTGGAGTTATTATTCTTGTGAATCCACAAAATTCTGAGGCAACATTAATTTCAAGTATTTCATGTTTACTCGCAGCTGCTTTTTATTCACTCTCTACCGTATTTATTCAAAAGAACTCTGCTAAAACAAATAAACTCGTTTTAATAGGGTGGTCAATTGTATTTAGTGCTGTATTAATGATGCCTTTTTCATATCTATATTTACCAGATACCATTCCTTCATTTGAGGCAAACATCTCTGCTGTATGGTTGGGTGCTGTATCAACCGGATTAGGTTTCTTGGGATATGTAAGGCTAATTGATAAGATAGGAGCTGTTAAGACTTCGATTGTTGCCTACTTTCTTCCTGTTTTTGGAATATTGTGGGGATACATCTTTCTTGATGAAAAAATATCAACCAGCGTTGTATTTGGATGTATTGTTGTCCTGATGGGTATATTCTTAGCAACATCTAACAATAATAAATTACCTAAAAGGATTTTAAGATAATGCATATTTCATTAAACACTCTTCTAGAAGAAGCCAACAACCAGATTAAAAGACTTGCTTATGAAGAGACTATTGAAATTATAGATAATAAACCACATGTAATTATTGATGTAAGGGAAGAGTCAGAAGTTCAGAGTCTTGGATTGATAAAAAATGCAGTAAATATTCCAAGAGGTGTGATCGAATTTAAACTAGCTCCTAATTCTTTACATAACCCAATCAATATCAATGATGATACATTTATTCTTGTTTATTGCGCTGGTGGTTATCGTTCTGCTCTCGCTGCTAAAGTGCTAGAGGACATTGGTTTTAAAAATGTTTTTAATATTGGTGGCTTTGGGGAATGGCTCTCTAATGGCGGCGAAATAGAAAGAACCTAATTTCTAAAGCTTATATTTAAATTGGCGCGCCCGGGAAGATTCGAACTCCCGACCCCTTGGTTCGAAGCCAAGTACTCTATCCAACTGAGCTACAGGCGCAATTTGTTGTGCAATTATAGTCTTATTAGTTATATTTAATAAACCAATCAATATGTTTCTCCATGTGATAATATTTATTTACTAATTTTGGGAGTAAAAATGAACAAAAATACAAAGCGCCTTATGTATGCATTATTGGTTGTACCTATTGCATATATATCATTACTGCTAGTAATAGATTTCGATGTAAACAATAAACGACCCATCCTAAATGTATTTAAGATGCTACAGAAAGAAGGTTCTCAAGAAATTGTTGATTTCTCAATTAAAGGCAAAGAAGATAACTTCACCTCAAATCCAAATGAAGATAGAAATCCATATTATGGAGATCTTCACGTTCATACTAAATATTCTTTCGATGCTTATGTTTTTGGAGTAACTGCAACACCTGATGATGCCTACAGATATGCAAAAGGTGAGGGGATTGAACATCCACTTGGCTATGAAATGAAGCTAAGAGAACCTTTAGATTTTTACTCAGTAACTGATCATGGTTTCTTTATGGGTATGATTGAGGCTTATGCTGACACATCGACTGAAATATCAAAATTGGATGTTATTAAACCATTTCACAATCTTAATAGACCAGAAAACCTTACAGTAGATTCAGCTGGTCAAAGATCAGACATTTTTAGTAGTGTTTTAGGTCAAGCCATTCTTCAGCCGTACCCAAACTGGCATCCAAAAATTTTAAAAGCATGGCTAACTCACAATACACAGTTGGCACTTAAGACCTTTGATTACAAGACGCACAAATCAGCATGGGCTGATATAGCAAGATCTGCTAATGAACATAATGATCCTGGTAACTTTACTACTTTTATAGGATATGAATTTACATCATCAACAGATACAGAAGGTGGCAATCTTCATAGAAATGTAATATTTAATTCTTCTCAAGCACCAATAAGGCCTTGGACAAGGATTGATTCTTTAAACCCAGAAGATCTTTGGACATGGCAAGATGCATTAAGAGATAAAGGTATTGACTCAGTATCAATGCCCCATAATCCCAATGGTTCAAATGGCCAAATGTTTGAATCTGAAACTTTTAAAGCAAATGCAATAAACAAAGCATATGCAGAAAAAAGAATGAGGAATGAACCTATAGTTGAGATCACTCAGGTTAAAGGAACCTCTGAAACACATCCATTATTATCACCTGATGACGAATGGGCTGATTTTGAAATTGTTGATTATAGAGTTGGCAGCAGACCACCTACATATAGCAAGCCATCAGGAAGCTATGTAAGGGAAGCTTACTTAAATGGACTAACCTTAGACTTTACCCATCAAGGTAATCCATATAAGTTTGGATTAATTGGCTCTAGTGATACTCATACAGGTGCTGGTGCTTATGATGAAAGTAACTACTGGTCAAAAATTGGCCTTCTAGATGGTGATGGAGAAAATAGAGGAAGCATTCCTTTAAAAGATGAAAATATTGAAAGACTCACCCAATATATGGAGGCATTCAATCAACCAATAAGTACTGTTAATATTGATGGAAGAACTTTTGCTAACACTGGATTCACACAATGGGGTGCATCTGGTTTGGCTGTTGCATGGGCTGAAGAAAACACAAGAGACTCTATATTCAAAGCATTTAAAAGAAAAGAAACTTTTGCTACATCAGGCACAAGAATGGCAGTAAGATTTTTTGCTGGATATGATTTATCGTCAATTGATTTAAGCTCAGATACATTGGTAAGCCAGGCTTATGATAAGGGGGTTACGATGGGTGCTGATCTCATGCATGATGGAAATCGTTCTCCAGATTTCTTGGTATGGGCTCAAAAAGATAAAAATGGTGCCCCACTTCAAAGAGTACAAATCATAAAAGGCTGGGTTGATTCTAATAGCGGTATGCCTCATGAGAAGGTTTACGATGTTGCCTGTTCAGATGGAATGGATGTTGATCCGATTACAAATAGATGTCCCGATAATGGGGCTATGGTAAATATTGCTGATTGTTCAATTTCACAAGACAGAGGCTCTGCAGAACTCAAAACTATTTGGAAAGATCCAGACTTTAGCTTAATTAATAAATCATTTTATTATGTAAGAGTACTTGAAAATCCATCTTGCAGATGGACAACATGGGATGCAATCAAAGCAGGGCATAAGCCTAGAGAAGACCAGCATGAGACAATTCAGGAAAGAGCATGGACATCACCTATTTGGTATATACCAGCCAAATCTGAAGTAGATGTGATACCTCTTGGTGGCAGTGTTAGCGTCTTTGGTGATGAGTAAAAGTTAAAAATAACCATTTAAATATAAACATTGAAATCAAAGATAGTAATATTTTTCTTGATAGGGTTTATCTTATATCTTATTGATATAGGCTTTAATAATGAAGATAACAAAAGCATCTACATATCAGATCAAGAAATAAAGAGCTTAATATCTGCATGGAAATCTCAAGTTGGGAGGATTCCAACTGAAGATGAAGTATCAAGAATTATCAATAACCTTGTTGAGGAAGAGATTTTATACAGAGAGGCACTTTTATTGGGTCTAAATGAAGACGACAGAATAATAAAAAGAAGACTTGCACAAAAAATTTCTTTCTTAAAACAAGAATCATTACCTAATAAACCTAAAAGAAAAGAACTTAATGCCTTTTTTAAAAAAAATAAAGATAAGTATTATGTAGAGCCAGTCTATAGTTTTACTCATCTATTTTTTTCTTCAGATAATAACTCTAAATCGAGATCGCAAATTGCTTTTGATCAAATATCAAATGATGTTTTAGATATAAAATCTGATCCATTCTTTCTTGGTAAGAATTTTGCTGATATTAATCTTAAAGAGATCGAAAATGAATTTGGAAATAACTTTAATACTCATTTTAATGAATCTAATTTAAATAAATGGAGTGGTCCATATCCATCATCATTTGGTTATCACATTATTTTTATAAATGATTTTAGATCAGGGTTTTATCCGCACCTTGATGTAGTTATAGACAAGGTTGAGCTTGATCTATTAGCTGAAAAAAAAGAAGGAGCAATTAATAATTTTATAAATGATGTTAGATCAGAATATACAGTTATTATTAATCCCAATCTTAGAATTGAATGAAGAGAATTATAAATTTATTTATTCTCTTCTTTGTATTTGAAATTCAGTCTCATGAATTTAATCCGGCACATCTTGTAATAACTGAAACTAACAGCGAAGTATTCACTTATGAAGCTACCTGGATGTATCCATTTAAGAATATAGGAAAAAGAGCAGAAGTTATATTTCCTGATAATTGTTTATCTAATTCAGAAATACCATATATTCAGGGTAAATATCTCATTGAAAAAGTAACTTTAAATTGCAATGAGTCCTTGAAAGGTAATACTTTGTCAATAATAAATCTAAGTGTTCTAACTGATGCCTTGGTAACGATAAATTTTACCAATGATACATTTGAAGGTTTAGTTAATCTGCAAAAATCTTCTATTAAGGTACCTATTGAACAGCAATACTACCCAACATCTTATTTAAATCTAGGAGTTAGTCATTTATTTGATGGACTGGATCATATTTTATTTATCTTTGGACTACTTTTTTGTATTTCAGGCTTTGTTAATATTATTAAAACTATTACAGCCTTTACTATTGCGCATAGCATTACACTTGGCTTGTCAGTATTTAATATTATTGCATTACCTCAAGGCACTGTAGAAGCATTAATTGCCCTGACAATTGTTTATTTAGCATTAGAAATAGGTAAGTCTGATTTAAAAATAAAAACACCTTGGTTAATGGCTTTTAGTTTTGGTCTTTTGCATGGTCTAGGATTCGCTAGTGCTTTAATGGACATTGGTATTGCAAATAATAATATATTCTTATCACTATTATTTTTTAATATTGGCATTGAATTAGCCCAAATAGCGCTAATACCTATACCATTAATAATTATCTATTTATCAAGAAAGATAAATCATTATAAATTTGTTCAAGTAGTAGCTAGCTATAGTATTGGTGGCATGGGCTTTTATTGGTTTATAGACCGTGTAATTGGTATGATTCTCTAAAATCTTATATACAAACAAGCAATGTTAAGTTTTTCTAAAAAAAATATTATCCTTTGCGTTACGGGTGGCATAGCTGCATACAAGTCAGCTGAAATAATTCGTCTTTTTAAAAAAGATGGTGCGGATGTCAGAGTTGTTATGACAGAGTCAGCAAAGGAGTTTATAACACCATTAACCTTGCAGGCAGTATCAGGAAATCAAATTCATGATTCTTTGCTTGATGCTGACGCTGAATCTGCAATGGGTCACATTGAGCTTGCTAAGTGGGCTGATATTATTTTAATAGCTCCATGTACAGCAGAAAGTCTTTCCAAAATAACACATGGTCGTGCTGATGATTTAATGGGCGCACTAATCCTAGCCACTAATGCAGATGTATATATCGCGCCCGCAATGAATATGAATATGTGGCTTGATAAAACCACACAAGATAATTATAAAATTTTAAGTGAAAGAGGATTATCATTCATTGGTCCAGCAGAAGGGGAGCAGGCATGCGGGGATATAGGGCCAGGACGAATGGTTGAGCCTAATGAAATAGTTTCTTTAATATCCTCTTCTACTAATAGAGGTATTTTATCTGGATTAACCATAACAATTACAGCTGGACCAACTAGGGAGCAGATAGATCCAGTTAGATTTATATCAAATAATAGTTCAGGGAAAATGGGCTATGCAATTGCTGAAGCTGCTATTGAACTTGGAGCAAATGTTAATCTTGTTAGTGGTCCAGTATCTCTTCATGCAGATAAGGCAATCAACATATCCAATATCAATTCTGCTGATGAGATGCTGGAAAGTGTTATGAGCTTTATGGATGAATCTAATATATTTATTGGATGTGCGGCAGTGTCTGATTTTAGTCCAGTTGATTACATTGATACTAAAATTAAAAAAGAAGACTCTGAACAGTTAGACATTCAACTAAAAAAGAATAAGGATATATTAAGTTTGGTCGCTGAGCATTTTAAAAACTCCTATGTAGTTGGTTTTGCAGCTGAGACATCAAACGTTGAAGAAAATGCTAAAAATAAATTGAACTCAAAAAATTTAAATATGATTATCTCTAATGATGTATCTGATCAATCTATTGGCTTTGACGTAGATGAAAATGAAGTAAATGTTATTACAAAAAATGAAACTATTTTCTTAAAAAGAGATAAAAAGATTAGAATAGCTCGTCAGATACTTAAAATAATACATTCAAATATCAATTAATATGTCATCCCATTCAGATAAAAAACAGGTAACACTATCTACACTTAAAAAGATGAAAGAGCGTGGAGAGAAATTTACTTGCTTGACCTCTTATGAGTCAACCATGACATCAAAAATTTGTGAAGCCGGTGTAGATGTAGTTTTGGTTGGAGATAGTCTGGGAATGGTAATTCAGGGTCATGACAGCACTCTACCAGTAACGATGGATCAACTTGTTTATCATCTTGAATGTGTTGTTAATGGCAATCAGGGTTCACACATAATGGCAGACATGCCCTTCATGAGTTACGCAACCGATGATATGGGATTTGAAAATGCAACAAGATTAATGCAAGCAGGGGCTAACTCTGTAAAAATAGAAGGAGGGGAATGGATATCAAAAATGGCTTCAATGTTAGCAGATAGAGGTATCCCAATTTGTGCCCATATGGGTTTAACACCTCAGGCTATTAATAGAATTGGCGGTAACTTTGTTCAAGGTAGAGATCCAAATAAACAAGATTTAATAATAGAAGAGGCAATGTCTTTAGAAAAAGCAGGTGCAGCAATGCTTTTACTTGAATGTGTGCCTGATTCACTCACGAAACAAATCATGAATGAATTAAGTATTCCTATCATTGGAATAGGAGCTGGGTCTTCAACTGATGGACAGGTAATGGTGATTCATGATTTATTGGGTATATCCTGCTTAGAAAAACCTCCAAAATTTGTGAAGAACTTTATGAATGACTCTAACTCAATTCAAGAGGCGCTAAACAGTTATGTTAGCGAGGTTAAGGCTGTAATTTATCCTGCAGAAGAACATACATTCTTTTAAAAATTGAAAATAATAACCTCATATCAGGAGTTTAAATATTATAGAAAAAATTTAAGTGATATATCATTTGTCCCAACTATGGGTAACCTTCATGCAGGACATATAGCATTAGTTCAAGAAGCTAAATCTCAAAAAAACTATGTTGTAGCTTCTATTTTCATAAATCCACTTCAATTTAATGATAAGAGGGATTTTAAAAACTATCCTAAGACCTTTGATGATGATATTCATATGCTTGAAACAAATGGTTGTGATTTGTTGTTTATGCCTGATGAATCTATTTTAGATAACATTACAGAAATAAAAGCTCCAGAAATATCAAATTTTTTATGTGGTAAAAATAGACCTGGGCATTTTGATGGAGTTTTAACAATAGTTAATAGACTCTTTGATATTGTTAGGCCTACAAAAGTTTTTTTTGGAATGAAGGATTACCAACAATTTATTCTTGTATCAAATTTTATTAATGAAAATAAACTTCCAATAGAAATTATAGGAGTTGAAACTGTTCGTGATGCAAATGGGTTAGCACTTTCTTCAAGAAATAATCATCTTAATACTAATGAAAAAAAGATTGCAATGAACTTGCATGTAACTCTAAATGATTTGGCTAACAATTTGGATGAAGTTTCGAATGATTTTATAAAACTCAAAATGCAAAACTTAACAAATTTAGGTTTTGAAGTAGATTATTTAACAATATGTGATCCAAATTTATTAAACCCAGTAAGTAATTTTAAAAAAAGACCTCTTTTGTTAGCCATAGCGGCGTCTTTAAATGGAATTAGGCTTATAGACAATCTATTGGTAAAGAACTAAAAACTTTAAAAAAATCACTTAATTACTTATACTTCGCACCGTTATGCTAAAAACATTACTTAAATCGAAGCTTCACAGAATCAATGTAACTCAGGTTGAGTTAGATTATGAGGGCTCGTGCGCAGTTGATCAGGATTTTTTAGATTCAGCTGGTATGCAAGAATATGAAAAAGTCGATGTTTATAATGTTACTAATGGTGAGAGGTTTTCAACTTATTTAATCTTAGCCGAATCTGGCTCTAAAACACTTTCAGTTAATGGGGCTGCTGCTCATAAAGTCTCTTTAAACGATATTGTTATCATATGTACCTATGGCGAATTTAATGAAACCGAAAGTTTAGAACATAAGCCAACTTTAGTTTATTTTGATAGTAACAATAACATTACAGATATCAAAAACTCTATTCCTGAACAAAAACTACATTCTGTTTAAATCTAAACACATTCTATTCGTATTATTTTTCAATGTATTTCTTAGTGCTAATACAAGTGTAATTGTTCTAGGTTCAGGAACCCCAAACCCTGATCCAGATAGGTATGGTTCTGCTTATGCAGTAGTGGTTGATGACCAGGCATATATTGTTGATTTTGGTCCTGGGGTTATTAGAAGGATATCAGCAATGTCACCATCATGGGGCGGGCAGTTTCCTCAATTAGAACTTAAGAATATTAATCATGCCTTTCTTACTCATATACATTCAGATCACTCTGGTGGCCTAGCTGATTTAATTCTTACTCCATGGGTGATGGGTAGAGATTCAGAGTTGAATTTATTTGGCCCAAAGGGTTTAAAAGATATGGCCCAAAATATTACTGATGCTTATAAGCTTGATATAGATTATCGGCTCAATGGTACACAGCCTGCCAATGATAAAGGTTTTATATCAATCGTTAGTGAAATAAATGAAGGCAGTATTTATAAAGACTCTAATGTTGAGGTAATTGCCTTTAGAAATAGTCATGGCGATCTCTTTGAGTCATTTGGCTACTTATTTATTACAAATGATAAAAAAATAATATTTTCAGGCGATACAGCTGTAAGCACCTCTTTGAAGAAATATGCAAAGGATGTTGATATTCTTGTCCATGAAGTTTACTCAAGTGAAGGGTTTGAAACTAAAACAGATGATTGGAAGATATATCACAAGGCGCATCACACATCCTCAATTGACTTAGGTATTTTAGCTAATGAGCTAAATCCAAAAAAATTAATAGCATCCCATATACTCTTTTGGGGAGCTACTGAAACCTCTGTGATCGAAGATATTAAAGAAAATTTTAAGGGAGAAATTATTCTAGCTTCAGACCTATTGGTTATAGATTAGATAAATAAAGATTGACCCAAGAGATGCTTGACTATAACCTTCTGCCATTAACAACAAAGGAATAAATGAAATTCAGTGATCTGAACTTATCAGACCCTATATTGAGATCATTACAAGATCAAAATTACAAAGAGCCAACACCAATTCAAGCTGAGGTAATACCAGCTATTTTAAACAAAAGTGATGTAATGGCTGCAGCACAAACTGGAACAGGTAAAACAGCTGGATTTGTATTACCTATTTTAAGTATCCTATCGAATCCTAAAAATAACTATAAAGGCCATCAGTTAAGAGCATTAATTGTAACTCCAACACGAGAATTAGCTGCTCAAGTAAGGGAAAGTGTTAATACCTACAGTAAATATCTCAGCATCAGGTCTACAGCTGTTTATGGTGGGGCTAGAATACATAATCAAAAACTTAAGTTAAGAAAAGGAGTTGATGTTCTTGTTGCAACACCAGGAAGACTGCTTGATTTATATAACCAAAAATCTGTAAATTTTAAAAATATTGAAATGCTTGTTCTTGATGAGGCTGATCAAATGCTAGATATGGGCTTTATACATGACATAAAGAAAATTGCAAAATTACTTCCAGAGAGAAGACAAAACCTCATGTTTACAGCTACTTTCTCAGATTCTTTTAGGGCACTAGCTAAAGAGATGGCTGATAAGGCTATTGAAGTCTCTGTTACATCTGATGGCGAAACTGGAGAAAATATTGAGCATTATGTTCATCCAGTTGATAAATCTAGAAAGGCTGAACTATTGATCGAATTAATTGAAACTAAAAAATGGGACCAGGCATTAGTTTTTACGAGAACCAAGCATGGAGCCGATAGATTGCAAAAGCAATTAGATAAAGTGTCTATAAAATCACAAGCTATTCATGGGAATAAAACTCAAAACAACAGAATGAAAGCTTTGGATGCATTTAAAAATAATAGAATTAAGATATTGGTAGCAACTGATGTTGCAGCCCGTGGAATAGATATTAAAAAAATGTCACAAGTTATTAACTTTGATGTTCCAACAGTTGCAAAAGATTATATTCACAGGATTGGAAGAACAGGAAGGGGTGGCGATAAAGGTACAGCTATTTCCCTTGTAAGTGCTGATGAATTTAAACTACTAAGAGATATTGAAAAATTATTAAATCAAAAGCTTGAGCGAATAGAAATTGATGGATTTGAGCCAGAGCATGTTGTCCCTTCAAAGGAAAAGCCACCTAGAAGAAAATTTAATAACAAAGCTGGTTTTAGAAAAAGGAAAAGAAGCAGAAAGGGTTAGTACCATATATTATGAACAGCAATGCACAGTCTTATGATGCAATTATCCTAGGTGGTGGAGCTGGTGGTCTTTTTTGCGCGATTACAGCTGCAAAGAGAGGTAAAAAGGTTCTTGTACTTGAAAAATCTAATAAGTTAGGAAAAAAAATTTTAATGTCAGGAGGTGGAAGATGTAATTTCACCAATCAATTCATTAATCCTCACAACTTTCTTTCACAAAATAGTCATTTTTGTAAATCAGCTTTATCACAATATTCAGCCCAAGATTTTATTTCTATGGTTGAAGCTCATAATATTGAATATGAAGAGAGAAAGCATGGTCAGCTTTTTTGCATTAATTCTGCAAAAGATATTGTAGAAATGCTAGTTACTGAATGCGAAAAATATAACGTTACAATAATTACAAATGCCACAACTTCAATTGTTGAATATAGTGACAAGAAATACTTGCTAGAGACAATTATTGAAACTAAAAAAAATACTACTAATCTGTATACCCAATCAAATAAATTAATAATTGCAACAGGTGCTTTATCAGTTCCAACGCTTGGAGGAAGTGGTTATGGTTATGATATTGCTAAGCAATTTCAATTAGAAGTTACGAATCTTCAGGCTGGACTAGTACCATTCATCTTTACTGATCAAATTAAAAATATTTGCGAGAATCTATCTGGTGTTTCTCATAATGTAGAGGTTACCTGTAACGAAACTACTTTTAGTGAAGATATATTGTTTACTCACAGAGGTCTAAGTGGTCCAGTGATACTACAAATCTCTAATTACTGGTATCTTGGAGATTCTATAAGCATTAATCTTATGCCTTCTGTATCCCTTTCAAATCATATAAAAGATATTAAAAAAACAAGTCCAAAACTATTATTAAAATCTATTCTCTCAAATATGATGCCAAAAGCACTTGTTGCTGAATTAGAAAATCTGTTCTGGATGGAGCTAGCAAATAAACCTATTGGTGAGTGGTCTAATATTCAAATAGAGGAGTTAGGCAATACTTTAAATAATTGGATATTAAAACCCTCTTCAACAGAAGGATATAGAACTGCAGAGGTTACTATGGGTGGAGTTAATACAGATTATATAAGCTCTAAATCCATGGAGGTTAAAAACCAGCAAGGTTTATATTTTATTGGAGAAGTATTAGACGTAACTGGTCATTTGGGTGGGTTTAACTTTCAATGGGCATGGGCATCTGCGTATGCAGCTGGAAATGATTTATAGAAATGAGTTTGATAAGATAATAAGTTATGGATTATTCAGTTTATATTTTAGGAAATTTAATTTTTATAGCGCTGTTATATTGGGTTGTTAAAGACAATATTAAATAGGCCCTATCTTCTGATACACTAGCGTTTTTTAAAATTCAAAATGCTTTCATTTAATAATTTAGAACTAGTACTGGGTGGTAAAACATTGTTTGATGATGTTTCACTAACCATACATCATCAACAAAAAGTTGGTCTTGTTGGTGCTAATGGAACTGGTAAAACAAGCCTATTTAAAATTATTAAAAAAGAAATAGAGGTTGACCAGAGTTCAGTTAGCTTTCCTACAGATTTAAGAATTTCATACCTCGCTCAAGAAGTTAAAGGTACTGATGAAATTGCATTAGATTATGTTTTATCTGGAGATGCTAACTTAATCGATATACAAAAAAAAATAGAAGAAGCAGAAAAAGAAGAAAGCTATGACCTGCTTGGCGAACTCTATGCTATTTATAGTTCACTAGATGGCTACTCAGCTAAATCAAAAGCAGAGCAATTAATGTTAGGTCTTGGTTTTACATCAGAGGATTTTCATAAACCTTTAAAAGACTTTTCTGGTGGCTGGAGAGTAAGGTTAAATCTAGCTAAAACATTAATGCAGCCATCAGACTTAATGCTGCTTGATGAGCCAACCAACCATTTAGACCTGGATGCCATTCTTTGGTTATCTAATTGGATTAAATCTTTTAAAGGGGCTTTAATTTTAATATCACATGATAGAGATTTTCTTGATGATTGTGTTTCATATGTAGCTCATCTATACAGACAAACTATTGAGTTATATTCTGGAAATTATTCTCAATTCGAAGTTCTTAGAGCTGCCAAAATGGCTGAAATACAGAGTAATTATATTAAGCAGCAAAAAGAGGTTGCTCACATGCAGAGCTTTATCAATAGATTCAAAGCTAAGGCAACTAAAGCAAGGCAAGCTCAAAGTCGTGTAAAGGCTCTTGAAAAGATGGAATTAATTGCTCCAGCACATATAGACTCTCCTTTTAATTTTAAGATATCTGAAACAGATAAAATTTCTAATCCATTGGTTTCTTTAAGCCAAGCTGAGCTAGGTTACAGTGAACCAGTGCTTTCTGAAGTCGGCTTTACTATATGCCCGGGAGATCGAATTGGCCTTCTTGGAGCTAATGGTGCCGGCAAATCCACACTTATTAAAAGTATTGTTGGAACACTGCCAATACTAAATGGTGATAGAGAAACAGGAACCAATTTTAGAGTAGGGTACTTCTCACAACATCAGGTAGATGATTTAGATTTATCTATATCAGCATTTATGCACATTCAAAGACTTGATGAAACAAAAACTGAAAAACAAATAAGAACATATCTTGGAGGATTTGCCTTTAAAGGAGATAAGGTAAAGGATCCAATAAGATTATTTTCTGGTGGGGAAAAAGCAAGACTTGCATTTGCAATTATTTCATATCAAAAACCAAATATTTTACTAATGGATGAGCCAACCAATCACTTAGACATGGAAATGAGGCATGCATTAACAGTTGCTATTCAAACTTTTAAAGGAGCTATTCTATTGATTTCTCATGACAGACATCTTTTAAATAGTTCTGTTGATACCTTTTACCTTATTGATAAAGGATCTCTCAATATATTTGATGGAGATTTAGATGATTACAAAAACTATATTCTTGATATTAAATCTATTGAAAACAAAGATGTAAAAAAGAAAAAAATAAAAAACAATACACTTCAAGCTGACAATACGCAAAAAATTAAATCTATAAATAGTGATATTTCAAAATTAGATAAAAGGCTTTTCAGATTAAATAATAAATTAAAAGAAGCAAATGAAAAACTAGCTAATCCAGAGCTATATACAAATGATGCTGATAACAACCTCCAAGACTTAATAAGAAATCAATTAGAGCTATCTAACGAAATAGAAAGCGCCGAAAAAGAATGGATGGATAAGGCTGCAGAATTAGAGTCTTTAAACTAAAGTTTTTTAATGGCGCGCCCGGAGAGATTCGAACTCCCGACCCCTTGGTTCGTAGCCAAGTACTCTATCCAGCTGAGCTACGGGCGCTTAGTTTGAAAGCATTATAGCTATATTTCTAGATTAACCATAATCCTTATAATTCCCATTAAAGTCATTACTTATTTATTTAAATTACCTATTTACAAACATGTTGAATTATATTTTCACAAGTTTTCTTTTATGTAACATATCTGTATCAATTCAACATTAAAATTTTGTTTTATTTAATAGGAGATTATTAATGAATAAATTTTTAACACTAGCAATTACATCCAGTATCTTTTTTTCGACATCAATTGATGCTGCCTCTAGAGATACTATCAAGATAGTTGGATCATCAACAGTTTATCCTTTTGCAACTGTTGTAGCGGAAAGATTTGGAAAAAAATCAATTTATAACACACCTGTAATTGAATCCACTGGTTCAGGTGGTGGTTTAAAACTTTTTTGCAAAGGAATCGGAATAGAGCATCCAGATATTACCAACGCTTCAAGAAGAATTAAGCAAAGTGAAATTGATAGCTGTGCTGCAACTGGTATTACTGAAATAACAGAAATTAAAATAGGCTATGATGGAATTGTAATTGCTAATTCAAGAAAAGCTGAGAAATTAAGTTTAACAAAACGTCAGATTTTTTTAGCTTTAGCCCCAATGGTCCCAAATCCAAATGGCGATGAAACTCTCATAAAAAACCCATATAAAACTTGGAAAGATGTAGACTCATCATTACCAAATATTGATATTGAGGTACTTGGGCCACCTCCTTCATCAGGAACTAGAGATGCATTCGCTGAATTAGCTATGGAAGGAGGTTGCAAGACGTTTAAATGGCTAGCTGATATTAAAAAACAAGATAAAAATAAATATAAAAGCATATGCAGGTCAGTGAGAGAAGATGGTCTGTATATTGAAGTTGGTGAAAATGATAATTTAATAGTCTCAAAACTTAATGCTAATCCAAACTCACTGGGAGTTTTTGGTTATAGTTTTTTAGATCAAAATTCAGATACTATTCAAGGTTCTAAAGTTGATGGGGCATATCCAACATTTAATAATATTGCAGATGGCTCATATGCAGTATCTAGACCATTATATTTTTATGTAAAAAATGCTCATGCTACATCTATACCTGGAATTAAAGAATATGTCAGAGAATTCACAAGTAGAAGCGCAATTGGTCAAACAGGTTACCTAACCGATAAAGGCTTAATACCTATGCCAAATGATGAATATAAAGAATTTTCAGCAGCTGGTAAAAAATTAATACCGCTTAAGAGCTTGTAGGAAGAATAAAATGATTGAAATTTCTTCCTTTTAGAAAAGGTAACATTTTACACTAAAGCCTTTTGAATAGGCTTTAGTGTATCTTTATTTGGTACAAAAATATGTTTAGTTATTTATTTGTTATATTGATGGTTTTTGCCATTTTTATATATTTTTATGCAAAAAAATATTCAATCACCATAAGAAATCAGAGTGGCTATTTACATTCATTGCCTCAATATTATGGCTTTTATGCAAGTTTATGGTTTTTAATTCCATCTCTTATAATTATTTCTTTATACCTAATTTTTGCTGAATCTTTTATCACGTCAACGTTAATTAATACGCTTCCTAATGATATAAAAACTCTTTCATCTGCTGAACTTAATCTTGTTTTAAATGATATAAAGAATCTAGCTGTTGGTAATATTGCAAATAGCTCATCTTTTACAGAAATAACAGAGGCAGCTAATTTTTATAATAAACAGAACCAATTAATAGATAAAGTTGTTTTTTATAGCTCATTAATAATTGGGTTATTGACATTTACTTATGCATTTAAAACAATTTCTTCATCATATAGAGCAAGAAATTTTATTGAGTCTGCTATACATGTTTTATTATTTGGATCAGCTTTAATTGCAATTTTTGTTACAGCAGGAATTTTACTTTCAGTATTATTTGAGGCTTTAAGATTTTTTGAAGTAATAAGTTTTTCTGATTTTTTATTCGGCTTAAGTTGGAGTCCTCAAATGGCTATAAGAGAGGGTCAAATTGGATCATCTGGTTTATTTGGTGCTGTACCTTTATTTGCAGGAACAATTCTTATTTCGTTAATTGCTTTATTGTTAGCAGTGCCTATTGGTTTGTTAACAGCAATTTATTTATCTGAGTATGCTGATATAAAAGTAAGAGCAATTATAAAACCAATTTTAGAAATTTTATCTGGTATTCCAACAGTTGTTTATGGTTTTTTTGCTGTTGTTACTGTAGCCCCATTTATTCGAAATATAGGTTCCATGCTGGGGTTAGATATTGCTTCAGAAAGTGCACTGGGAGTTGGCTTAGTTATGGGTATAATGATTATTCCTCTAATTTCATCTCTTTCAGATGATGTAATTTCTAGTGTTCCCCAATCTATGAGAGAAGGCTCATATGGTTTAGGGGCGACTAAATCTGAAACTATTAAGAAAGTAATTTTACCAGCTGCTTTGCCAGGCATTATAGGAGGAATTCTTTTGGCTGCTTCTCGAGCAATTGGCGAAACTATGATAGTAGTTATGGCCGCAGGCTTATCAGCTAAACTCTCTTTTAATCCAATTGAGGCAGTGACAACAGTTACAGTGCAGATTGTTACATTATTAACAGGAGATCAAGAATTTAACAGCCCTAAGACTTTGGCAGCATTTGCTCTTGGATTAACATTATTTGTCTTCACATTATTCCTTAATTTTATAGCACTAAAAATAGTTAGAAAGTATAGAGAGCAATATGAGTAATAAATCAATCACTGAAATAGTTAACAAAAATTTAAAAACTAGATATAAAAAAGAGGCTAGATTTAAAAAATATGGACAGCTAAGTATTTTTTTAGCTGTAACATTTTTATTTATTTTCTTTACTAGCATTATTTCGAAAGGCTATTCAGCTTTTTACCAGGCAGAAATCTTTTTAAAAGTTGATCTTAATCAAGAATATATAGATCCAGATAATACAAATGATTTAGAAGAGATTAGATACAGTGATTTTGATGGAGTTATAAATGAATCTTTATATTCCTTATTTCCACAGATAATAAAGAGATCGGATAAAAGACAACTAAGAGATTTGATGAGCTCTGGGGCATCAATTACAGTTCAACAGCTTGTTTTAGATGATCTTTCATTAATTGGACAAACTATAAACATATGGTTGCCTCTAGATGATGAGGTCGATATGTTAATAAAAGGAAACATAGATGTTGATCTGCCTGAGCAAGCAAGAAGAATATCAGATATGCAAATTAATTTTATTGAAATACTTCAGAAAAAAGGCCTTATAAAAAACAAATTCAATAAAAATTTATTTTTATCTGGCGATTCAAGAGAATCTGAGCAAGCAGGTATTTTGGGAGCCTTTGTAGGCTCTGCACTTATGCTAACTATTACTTTTTTAATTGCGTTTCCTCTTGGAGTATCTGCAGCAATATATTTAGAGGAGTTTGCTCCAAAAAATAAATTTATAGATTTTATTGAAGTAAATATAAATAACTTAGCGGCTGTGCCGTCAATTATCTATGGTTTGTTAGGTCTTGCAGTATTTATAAATTATGCTGGTATGCCGCGTTCCGCACCATTAGTTGGAGGGTTAGTTTTAGCATTAATGACTTTTCCAGTTATTATTATTGCTGCAAGAGCTTCATTGCAGTCTGTACCACCTAGCATTAGAGATGCTGCTTTGGGAGTTGGTGCTTCAAAAATGCAAAGTATATTTGATCATATTCTTCCCTTAGCATTACCTGGCATTCTAACTGGTTCTATTATTGGAATGGCCAGAGCATTAGGTGAATCGGCACCTTTGATTATGATTGGCATGGTCGCTTTCGTAGTTGATATACCAACATCGCCTTTAGACTCATCTGCAGCACTACCTGTTCAAGTATACCTCTGGGCAGATTCGCCTGAAAGAGGTTTCGTTGAAAAGACATCAGCTGCAATTATGGTCTTATTAGTGTTTTTACTTCTAATGAACTCACTAGCAATATGGTTAAGAAATAAATATGAAATTAAATGGTAATAAATATGAGTAATAATGAATTTAATAATTTTAAAACAGTTGGAAATACTAAAACCTCTAATGAGGTAGTCATGTCAGTTGAAAACTGCAATGTTTTCTATGGAGACAATCAAGCTTTAAATAATATTAATATTGATGTTGGTAGATCTGAAGTTTTAGCCTTAATTGGTCCTTCGGGTTGTGGAAAATCAACCTTTCTTAGATGTTTAAATAGGTTAAATGACACTATTGACTCATGCAAAGTTACTGGAAAGATACATTTAGAGGAAGAGGATATATATTCAGGTGAAATTGATGTAGTCATGTTAAGAGCAAGAGTTGGAATGGTATTTCAAAAACCCAACCCATTTCCAAAATCTATATATGAAAATGTGGCTTATGGTCCAAAAATACATGGCATTACTACCTCTAAACAAGAATTAGATGAATTAGTAGAAGTGTCATTAGAAAAGGCAGGTTTATTAGATGAGGTTAAAGATAGAATACATACACCAGGAACATCTCTCTCAGGTGGTCAGCAGCAAAGACTATGCATAGCTAGAGCGATTGCCATTAAACCAGATGTTATATTAATGGATGAGCCTTGTTCCGCATTAGACCCAATCGCAACAGAAAAAATTGAAGATTTAATTAATGAGTTAAAAGAAAATTATGCGATTGTCATGGTTACTCATTCTATGAGCCAAGCTGCAAGAGTATCTCAAAGAGCTGCATATTTTCATTTAGGTCATTTAGTTGAAGTTGGCGATACTAAAAAAATTTTTAATAATCCGGAACATGAACTGACTAAAAATTATATTTCAGGCAGAACAGGTTAAATAAAGATTCGTCTCAAATCTTTCGAGCTTCTTCAGGAAGCATAACTGGAATACCGTCCTTTATAGGATAAGCTATACCAGCTTCTCTTGAGATTAATTCATTGGCTTCTTTATCATATTCTAACGCTCCTTTTGATACAGGGCATATAAGAATATCTAGAAGTTTTTGGTCTAACATTGTCATAATTCTGAAGTATACAATAGGATTTATATTGTTTATATATGTTATTGTACTTACTCAAATTATAGAATAATTAATCATG
>Ga0209335_10000361_pt1 | contig 54052 bp, 50 predicted proteins | sample COG_09_FD_184753 | JGI IMG/M metagenome (GOLD analysis project Ga0209335, IMG submission 184753) | Pelagic Microbial community sample from North Sea - COGITO 998_met_09 (SPAdes) (version 2) | ecosystem: Environmental > Aquatic > Marine > Neritic zone/Coastal water | place: Helgoland, sampling...
CGATGCTCCCGTTCCAAGCGTCCCATTAAATGTCTGTAAAATAGATTCCATCGAGAAATTCGTGTGTCTGCGGTAGACAACTTTAAAGAAAGTGATCTGTGGGTTACCCGTAAGATAGATATCTTGAGCACCGTAAGCGACAAGTTGCATTAAACCTCCCCCCATATTATAATTTATACCTTAGTATAGAAAAAAAATTTAGTAGAAATTAAACAAATAATAAATTTAAAAAAATAAAAAATAATAAATTCTATTATATAAATATGATGAACGGGAATAATAATTTTCAAATGTATCAAAATTCAGGGTATATTAATAATCGTAATCGTAAAAGAACTTTAATTTTAGATGTAGATGATGTAACTGATGACAATTTAGGGACAACTGGCACATTTAAAGTTGCTTTATTTGAACCATTAATCATTGATAAGCATTCCGAAGTGTATTTAGATAATTTTACAAGTTATAATTCTAATTTAGCATCAGATTTAGATTTGGCAGCATTCAGTCTCAAAATTAATGAATTCACTATGAATTCTAATGTGGCGAGCACGAAATCGAATCAAAGTATGTTTAATGCGCTTGTTATACCCAATGAACATAGAAATCCAGATAATTACCAAACATCAGTTATTCACAAAGGAAAAAAATTTAATTATGTTTGTGATATAAATCCTGGAACAATACATTCGTTAAGTGGTAAAATTACAGATTTAGGTGGTAGCCCAGCATTTCACGGTTCATCAGGGACGGGTGTTTATACTTATACAATTATCGGTATTGATCCATCTAAAATCTCTAGGAGTGGTGGTAAAGGTCAAGTTATTACACAATCAACAGGATTTACAAGCGTGACCGGTATATCAGGATTAGATCCAATAACTGGTACTTTTCTTGTCACTACTAATTTAGACACAACAACAACACTACATTTTAGTACAAATACCAAAATTACAACTGTTGGGGAAGTGACACCTCTCTCTGCAAATTTTCATACCAATATATCCGGGGAAGCAACTGGTACTGGTACTGGTGCTGGTAATGAAAAAATTGAGTTTACTATTGGTGCTGGTGATATTTTAACAATTGATAATGCCACACCGGATAACCCTTCAATGACAATTATTGAAGGTCATGGAAGATTTATTGCTGAATTTTCAATTATTTCGCGTGAATAAATAAATAAAAAATTATAAGTAAAGTATATAATTAATGCCACCAACAACTGGATTCGGAATAGTTCATTTATTGAAGCAAGAGTTTTATAATTTTACTCATAAAGAAGCTTGCATTTTCGCCACACATACAGGCGATGATTTAACATCGGGATATACCTATAATAATGACAATGGAACGATAATAAAAGATGCCAATGGAGCTGTAACGATTGATGGGGGGACACTTACATTAGATATGAGAATTTTAGTAAAAAATCAAACTGCACCGGCTCAAAATGGGGTTTATACTGTGACAACTGTTGGTACTGGTTCAGCTGCATTAGTATTAACAAGGGCTGTCGATTTTAATTCAGTAACTGAAATAGTGAAGGGATCATATATTGCTATATCTGAAGGAACAAATAATTCCAATACGGCATATATATTAAGTACGAATGCAACAAAAACAGTTGTCGGTACAACTGAATTAACATTCACAAATGTATCGGCTATACCTGATGAATCGGTTACGTTGGCTAAAATGGAACACGCGCCAGCCAACACGGTCCTCGTAAGAGATGCAAATAGTTCGGGTGATCCATCTTATAAAGCATTGGCAACAACAGAAATATTAATTGGTGATGGAACCGGTTTCACGGCGGCGGCATTATCAGGAGATGTAACGATGACAAATGCGGGAGCCGTGACCGTAACCGACCTACCTTTAAAAGCCAATCTAGCAGACCCTACATTTACGGGGACACCCTTGGCCCCGACTGCGGCTGCCGGAACAGATACAACTCAGATAGCGACTACGGCGTTCGTGAAGGCGGCGATCCCTTCGGCTACCGTAGCGACTAATATTGCACTCCACGATCAAGGCGCCGATACATCTTGTCATGTTGTATTTTCGTCAGATAAGGCGCCACTGGAAGACGACATAACAGTAAACAAAGCTACTTATGCTAATAATTCTATCACAAGAGCAATTTACGATGGTACTGGTCCGGGATATAAATCCCAGGTTTTATTCCCCGTTTCTTCACCCGGTTATGCCCGTATTGATTTCAGACGACCCGCTGGATTCATCCTTTATGCGGGTTTAGTCCTTAATACATACAACCCGGTAGCAAACGATACCGCCACTGGATACTCTGACTTATACGCCATAAATATTACAAATACCATGAATGTGCGAATATATCACGAGGACGGTATTCAAGATGGGGGTAACACTTATACAACGGCTACGGCGACGGACGTATTTAGTATAGTATATGATGGCGGACACGGGTCATCAACTTCAGGCACAATAATGTTTATGAAAAATGGTGTAGATCTCGGTGCCACAAAGACTGGACTCGCATCTGATTTGATATTTCATGCGAAATTTGAAGAATATTTGCAATCGGGCGATACCGCCACCCTATTGACTGTTGATGAAATATCGTTTCACGCCGCACCCACCGTCCATACATCCGAACATTTAACATATAATTCAAGTACAGGGGAGTTGGCAGCAACTTCATTTACTGGAACGTCTTTAAAACATAATTCGCTCGTAATTGGAGGAGCAAGTCAAAACAATACGATTGATTTTGGGACCGATGATGTCATACTCTTTGATATTGATAATGCTGAAGTATTTAGAGTTGATGCTGCCGGAGTTGATGTTGTTGGAGCAATAACTGCTACGGGCGATATAACAGCATATTCATCTGATAAACGATTAAAAACAAACATTGAAATAATAAACGATCCTTTAGATAAAATAAATAAATTATCGGGATTTACATATGATTGGGCAAGAGATAAATGTAAAATTGCAGGATTTGATGCCAACGATGAAAAACAAATCGGAGTATTCGCCCAAGATGTTCAGTCGGTTATACCGGAAGCAGTCAAACTCGCTCCATTTGATCGTGATGATAATGGGAACTCCAAATCAGGCGATAATTATTTAACGGTCCAATATGAAAAAATAGTCCCTCTTTTAATTGAATCAATCAAAGAACAACAAAAACAAATTGAAGATTTAAGAAATGAATTAAGGAATGAATTAAGGAATGAAGTTGAATTATTAAAAAAATAAACTAATATATAAATATAAATGGCGGCAGTTGGAACATCTAATATTAGTTTATCGGGACTAAAGGCATCTTATGTCGCAGGTGGGCTAACAGATGCAGCTGAAAATGGTAAATTAAGAGATGGCAAAACAACAACAATAATTGGCATTTCCTACTTTAGAAATGCGGGATTCACTGATGCGTCAAGTGTTCCAAGTGGAACGAATACAATATCAATTAATTCTCATTTTAAGGGAAAAACATTCGGATCAGGTGGTGGAGGCGGATCAGGTGGTGGAGGCGGTTCGGGTTCTTAAGTATAAGATATTTGTTTACATACATTACTGAAGGTACTAATATTATCATTAATAATTTTATTTGCTTTCACCATGAAATAAAAATCAGTTATCATTTCAAGATTACTTTGTAATTTTGAGAAATTTTTTTGTTTATGTTTATGTAATCCTTTATTATTATTTTGTTTTGTATTATTTGTCATATAAATAATATATGATTTATTTTTTAATTTAGTATAACAGTTATCAATTAAACTAGTAGTATCCGATACTAATAAGATAGTTTGATATGAATTATCGAGTTGTTGAAGTAATGCTTCAATATAATCATTTTCGTGAATAGAATTATTATCCCATAAGATACTATTTGGATTATCGGAATCAATCATTCTATCGCCTCCACGAAGATGAATAACACAATATTTAATGTTTTTTGCCATTATATTTTTATAAAATTCTGTTTGATAGATATCATTGAGGATACTATCATTGAATACAAAATGTTTATCAAATAAATAATAATGATGATATCTATATCGCCAACCGGTATAAATAATTATATCTTGTTTAAAATCATCTGATTTATTTTGACATATATTATGTAAGATTGTATTTTGATTCTGTAAGCAAGTGTCATTTAAATTCGGTATATGTTTTGTAAAGATATCATTTCCCCAGAATGTAGGATAAACTGTAAATGAATTTTTATTTTCATTATACATCGTTTTAAAATCTTTAAACTTCATACTAGGAATATCTTTTAATGTAAAATAATAATCAAAATCATATTCTTCATCTGTAGACCAAGTATCATCGGTCCAATCTATTACTAAGATACGTTTTGTAATTAAACAATAATTCATTGCATAGAGTAGACATTGTAACCGATCACCAAATCCATTAAAAGATTTAAAAATTAAATATTTTGGTTTCTTATCCGGGTTTTTATTTTCAATATATTCATTCTTCTTATAAAATGTAAAAATGTCTGTTATATAAAAATTATCAATATATATATTTTTTTGGATTTTATTTTTTAATTCATCATACGTATACATTATTGTCATTAGGGATTGTTGATAGGATAATAATAATAATAATAATTGATAAGATAAATCTTTACTAGTTTTAGTAATCGTTATATTATTCTTTTTTATATACAATTCAACTTTGATTTGATATTCACTAAGTATATCATTATATTTATCATTATATGTATCATTATATTTATCATCATAAAAATCGTGATAATTAAATAATATATCTTGGTCAATGGTTGTAATTAAATTATCAATTGAAGAATTATGATTATTTAATTGATAAGAAATTATATCCGATTCTATTTTATAATTAAAATAATATTTATCAGGATTCATATTACTTTATCTAAATAAAAAAAATAAGATTACATACCTCATAATGTCTTTTTTATCGTGATATATATTTTATCGTGATATATTTTATTTGATATATTTTATTTGAAAATTAATTCTGTTATATTGGGATCCAGTTTCAAATCTAAGACTTGTTTCACTGGATTCATTATCTGATTGGTAATATAAAATTCGTAATCTAAGTCTTTATTATGTTCACGAATATAATCAATATGTTCGATGCGATCACCTTGTAATACATTTTTAACTCTGGGTAGTCCTTTCCTTATACCACTCTTATATGGATTTGATTTATCATATAATATATCATCTTCTGATTTAATATAAGCATAGGGGATTCTATCATTTGATTTCGGTTTATTACCAGGATCTCTCTCTGCAATTCGGTCTGCTAATACTTTATGAGCAATCTGTTGAGGATTTTATAATAACCTCTCAATGATTTAGTAATTACAACTTTTGAATTTGAAATAACAATAGTTGAAAATACAGAATATTTTAAATAATTAAAATAAGAAAGAAATCAATACAACAAAAATGAATGATTCATATAAAGTTAATGGTTCGAAATTTCTATCATTTTCACCAGAATTACGAGTTAATTTAGGCCATATAATATTATATGATAATTTAACTAAATATGTTCTTATTAAAAGGACAAATGTAACACCAAGTATTATTGAGATAATTGGGTTATCTTTTGGTAACATTTTTTTGATATTTTTAAACAATGTAATCATTTATATTATAAATATATAATTTTATTTGAAAATTAATTCTGTTTTATCAGAAGGTAAAACAAGATCTAATACTTGTTTAACTGGATTCATAATTTGATTTGTTATATAAAATTCATAATCTAATTTAAGATTATTTTTTCTGATATGATCAATATGTTCGATACGATCACCTTGGAGAACATTTTTTAATCTTGGTTGTCCCTTTCGAACACCTGATTTATATGGATTTTTAGTATCATATAATTGATCTTGAGATAATTCTATATATGCATAAGGAATTCTATCATTTGATTTAGGTTTATTACCTGGATCTCTTAAAGCCATTCTATCGGCTAATACTTTGTGAGCGATTTGACGTGGATTTTTATAATAACCTCTTAAAGATTTTGTAATAACATATTTACTGTCGGAAAATTCACCATTCCTTATTTGATGTAGAGTTTTTCTTAGCCAATCGATAGCTTTTTGTAAATCTTTTTCAATCATGATTATTTCAATAACATTACCGAATACATATTTTACAATAGGAGCATTATCTCTTCTTTTCAATACAATACCCATAGAAGTTCTTTTATAATCTTCTGTATTATATTCATATTTATCACCGGTATATCTTTTTTTAGATATAAGAATAAATGGCCAGAATGTTTTTTCATATTCTAAATCTTGAGGTTTATGAAGTAATGGTATATGTTGAATCATTTTATTATTTTTTAATAATTCACCTTTAGTAATATAATCTCCTGCTTCACGACCACACTGAATACAATGATTCAAAGCTTCTTTACCTTCCAATAATTTACCATTTAGATCTTTTCTACTAAATTTAACAAATACAGAATCTGTATCACCATAAACAATATCTGGTTCTTCGTAACCTTTTTCATGGGCCCATTTTTTAACACCATTTGAAGCATCATCAATCCTTTGACGACCAATAGATGTGGTACATGCTGCAATAATCATTTTATAAATAGTACTTGTTCTCGCCCCAAATTGACCATAGACAGAATTAGCTGTGACTTTATACGCTAATTGAAGACCATCCAATACTTTCTTTTTAAATTCATCTGGTTCTGTTTTCATTCTTCTTTTAGTATCATTTCTAGCTTTTAAAAGTTGATCTAACACAGAAGGGATTATACCTTTCGGTGCAATATTATTTTCTTCCATAAATTCAGATTTTAAGAAATAACATGTTTTTACTGGTTCATTTTCATCGATAATTTTTTCAATTGTATCACCTTTTCCTTTACCTTTATATATATAATTATCATATTGAATACAATGTAAATTTTCTTTACCAATAATATCAATTAAAGATTCATCTTCGATATATGTTTCATGAGATAAATTCTTCTCAATAATAGAACTAGGATATAGCGATGCATAATCTAAAACAGCAATGGGATCATCGAGATAAATACCTTCTTTTGGGGGGAGAACAATTGCTCCTTCAAATCCTTCGATTTTAAAATTTTTAGATTTAATTTCATCCAACCATTCTTTTAATTCATAATCTTTAGGGACTCTAAAACCTTCATCTTCTTTAATTTTTTCTTTTATTTCTTCATCGGAAGAACCATTTTCAAACATTTTACGATATTGAGCCATTCTTGGCTTAGGTTTTAGATCAGGTATTTTTGTATTCATTTCCGAACATTTTTTAGTCACAACTGATGTAACTTTTACTCCTTGTCCTCTTAAAAAGATATATGAAGCTGGAACATAAGATACATTAGCCATTGCTAAATTATTAGGAATAATATCTAATAATAAGAGTAAATTAATACATAATTCACAATCCTGAATACAATATTTTGCAATTTCAGATCTTGCTTGAGAACCATTTTCTATCTGTTTGTGTTTATCAAATATATCTTGAGGAGATACATCATCTTTATTTAAGCACCATTCAATTTTATGATAATCATTCAAGGATAGATCAAGATTTTCATTTAATTCAATTGTTTTATCATTAATATTAATAATTTTCAATTTATGACCATCTTTATATAATTCTTCACCTATATTACTGTGCATACGAAAAGAAATATAATCTTCATTTTTTAAATGACCAATTGAATCAACAGTAATAAAATTGCTTGAAATATTTTTTAATTTACCTCTCATGAAATGAGATGCAACCGTATCTAATTTATATGATTCAAGATTGTGACCTTTTTGAACTTCTTTCATAATATCAAATAATATACGACCATCCATAGTAATATAAGATAAATCATTATCACCTAATGCAGAAGAACTTAATTTTTGTTCATTATATTTACATGTTTTTGAGCGATGTTCATTATATTTGTATGAACTAGATAATTTACCCATATCATAAAATATTCTTTTTTCACAATCGCTGTGATGACCCCATTTATTACATCTATGATGACAATCAAAATGATAATCAACTCTTTCTTTAATATATTTAAAATCAAAACCGAAGATATTATATCCAGTAATAAAATCAGGATCAATTTCTTTTATTTTTTCAGACCATTTTAATAATAATTCTTTTTCATCAGAACAAGTATCAACATCGATATCAATATGATCTAAAGAATCACAAATATCTTTTTCTAACATATTATCTTTAGGGCCAATGACTAGAATATGTTTTTCAAAGGGCTTTTTATCACCATATTGATGAAATACTGTGCCAATCTGAATAATTTCATCTCCTTTAACTTGGATAATTTCATTTTCATTTGTAGATAATTTCTTAAGATAATCATTTATTTGATTAATGATTGTATCTCTGTTTTTTGAATTAATTTTATCTATTAATAAAGATTCATTTAAATTTTGAATTTGGTTAATATTATTAGAAATAATTTTAATTGATTCTGTGGAAGGTTTAATATTATTAATTGTATAAGTTTTGCTAATATCACAAAATTTTATTTCCAATGAATCTAAATCGCCTTTATCAGATACCAAATCAAATGAGTAATGAATATATTTTTCTATTTTATGTATAGAGCTGTTTTGAACGCAATTTTTGTAAGTTGGTGGTGATTTTAAATATAAATTTCTTATAGAATCAAATAATTCTGAAGATAATTTTTTAAAATCTTTTTTTGCAAGAGGGAAATCACCATGTGAACTATCACATTCAATATCAAAGGATGCGATAATATATTTACTTGCATCTGAACAATCATATTTTTGAATATCTTTATAAGAACAGGAAGTTTCAAATTCTATATTTTCATAACCATCTGTGATAAATTTACATTTACTACTTGGAGTAATTTTAACCCATCCTGTAGGATCTATTTTTGTGTCATGAATAAATCTAATAATAGGATGTAAATTAGATTCATAAAGATTTGAATCATTTATATATGTTTTATCAACAGACCACCAATCTTTTAAATGTGAATAATTAATTACATTATTTTCATTATTATAAAATTTTTTAACTTCTTGAATAGATTTTTTCATATCAGATAGATTATAAAAATTTATCTTAAGATAATTAAATAATTTCTGTTTTTGGTTAATTTCATCCCAATAAAATCCATAAAAATCTTTAGATATATCTATTTCATATGATTTAACAGAATTTAATAATTTTTTATTAGATTTGCAGATAGTTTTGAAAAGTTTTTCACCATCACAAGTATCCCAATTATTGGGTATTTTTATAAAATAATAAGGACAATATTTTAGTACATGACATACAATTCTTTCATTTTTTTGATTAATACCATATAAAGTAATTACAAATCGTTTATCTTTGATAGTAATATCATCTGATAAAATATCAACAATTTGGAATGTTTGTTCCATATATTTAGTTTATGAAAAATATCTTTAATATCAAATTTGTATTAATTTAAGTAAAAATTTAAGTCAAATTTTAACCTAAATTATTATAAATGAAAGAACTAACAATATTATTACTATGTGTGTTAGGTTTATTTGTTTATACAAATTTTATAAGAAAAAGTTTATATTTATCATATATTAAATCTGATGGTGGTGATAAATATTTAGTAAGAAATTTACCAGATAATAAAATGGCTGCTAATTATTTAGATGATATAAGTAAATCATTAAAAAGATTAGTAGATTCATTAAAAGATAAAAAAAAAGATGGCGTTGATCGTTTATATAAAAATTTTGATCCTGATAATATAACGGAAAATATACCAGGATCAACTTATAATGCATATTCAGTAAATAAAGGTGAAGAATTATCTATATGTATTCGTGAAAAAAATACAGATAAATTTATAGATAAAAATACAGTTATGTTTGTTGCAATACATGAATTATCACATATGATGAGTATAGATATGGGACATACAAAAGAATTTTGGGATAATATGAAATATTTATTAAATGAAGCAAGCAAAATAGGGATATATAGTCCCATTGATTATTCAAAAAATCCAGTGATGTATTGTGGTATGAAAATTGATAATACTCCATTAAATTTATAAATTATTTAAATGCTTCTTCAGAAGTTTTGAGAATTAATTTAAGTTCATTTATAACTTCATCGATTTGTTCCATGAGAAAAGATGTGATTTGTTGATATTTTTGTGTTTCATTCATTTTAAATACTTTATGTTTTGGATTTATTGAGCAATAAAATGTAATATTATCTTCTAAAGGATGAGTCTTTTTATATGCAAATAATTTTAATATACATTTATCAATTAAAGATCTTCTAACAATATGTGATTGAATTAAATTACCAATTGTATGACAATAATTATTTATTACATAATGAAAAGTAAATTCATCTTTTTGTTCCGATGAAATTAATGAATCTTTTTCTTGGAGCATATGAAGAAATGATAATTTTAATAATTCACATTTTTCAATTAATATTTTAATAGCTCTAATAAATAATTGTGATGAATTAAAATAATGTAAAGATTTTATTTTAAATTCATATGCATTAGGTTCATTAAAATTGTCTCTTAGGAAATATCTTTCTGATTCACTTAACATAAATTTATTGGTAAAATCTTGAACATCATCATTATTAGATAAATCTACTTCATTTAATTTCATTTTTTCTTTTAAAATTTCTTGGATTAATGGATCATTTTTTACAAACGTATAATTTGCACATGAAACAGATTGATATCTTGAATGATCTGCTCCTGTTTTAACTGATGGAGAACCATAAAAATGTATTTCTTGATTTATATTTTCACTATTAGTATTTTTTAATTCTATAATAAGTGAATAATTTTTATTGCCTCTAAATTCGAAAGGTTTAAAAATGTCATCTTTCTTTTTTTGAGATAAAGGATTATCTAATTGATAATTTTCAGGATTATTATCTTTTAATAAATCATTAATTAATGATAATTCTTTTTCTTTATCTGATGTTTTTGATTCATCATATAAATCATTAATTCTTTCAATAATATGTTCTTTTAATGGATAGATATTAATATCATTAGTTGTTACAAATTGAAAAGGATTATCTGAATTAAATTTAACATTACAATCAAATAAATAATTTTTCATAAAATTATCAGGATTTACAAATAACGGTAATAAAGAAATACGATGTAACATCATTTCATTATGCAAAGATGTATTATTTGTTACCATAATTAAATCATTATATTTATCATCTGTTTCAAAAGCAACGGTTGGGATATCATTTAATAAAACTCTTCTAATACCATTTGCAATAGATTTATCTAAACCATATTCTTTATCACCAGATAAATTAAAAGATAAATTATCTTTATCATATTCAATATTTGAAATTTCAATAGTACTCATAATATATATTTATTATTATTTAATAATTAAAAAAATCAAATTTAAGTTTAATTATTAAAAAAAAACATATAGATAAAATTTATAAATGTCAAATCGTGTATTATTTATTAGTGGAAGATGTCCTCATTCAAAGAAAATTTTATTAGGAATAAAACAACATATATTTTTAAATGAATTATTTAAAATTGTAAATATAGATGTACAACCATTTCCGAATTATATAAAAACAGTACCATGTATATTGATTAATAATAAAGTGATTTCCGGAGAATCTGTTTTTGAATATTTTGGAAAATTAGTCGAAGGAAAAAAAGAACAAGAACAAAGACAACAAAATAATAAACTAAATGAATCTGATCAAGGTCAATGTCGCGTCAATGAGGATGGTGAATTAGAAGGATATTGTGGTATGGATGGATTTTCAATTATTTCTTCAGAAAATGATGATTATACAAAAAAAACTTTTAAATCTCACAATTATTATGATATGTTAGATGGTTCATCATCTGATATCTATGAACAAGTCAAACATATGGAAGAAAATGATAATCAATTAAGTCAAAAAAATAAAGGATTTGAACAAGATCTTGAAAGAATGCAAAGAGAAAGAGGTGAAATTCAAATGGGTGGTGCCGGGAATCCATCGGGACCAGGAGGTCAAATGGGTCTTGGAGGAGGTGGTCTCGGTCTACAAATGGGTGGTGGTCCACAAATGGGTAGTGGTCCACAAATGGGTGGTCCTGGGGGGATGAATATGAATGGACCGGATGAAAGATTCCAAGGTTTATAATTAATATATTTTACTATTTATATGGAATACAAATTTCCTAAAAGTAATATAAAAAAAGGTTTAAAAAACAAAACAACATTGATTATAGTCACATCTCCGATACCAACTCATCCTAATACAGACATTGTTGATGAAGCAATACAAAGTGCATTAGATTTAGATTATAAATTTCATGATTTTATTATTTGTTATGATTGTCCTCCTAAAAAAAAGATCTCATCTTATGAAAAATATAAATTAAAAATGAAAGAAAAATATCCTAAATTTAAACATTTAGAAATGAAAGTACATGGTCATTTTATTGGTTCATTTCATCATGCTTTATGTCATACAAAAACTGAATATTTTATGATGTTACAACATGATATTAAATTAGTAGGTAATTTACCAATTGAAAAATTATTAAATATGAGATTAAATTGGAATATTTTGGCAACACATCATATGAAAGATGGTTTAAAAAAGACACATTGGTATCCAATAATAGAAAACAGAGGTAAATATGTTGATAAAACATGGGGGTGGAGTGAAAGAATTTTCTTATCAAAAAGAGATTTTTTCTTAAAACAAATTAAACAATGTTATGAAAGTGGGAGAACAATAAATTTTATGGATACAATATTTCATAAAGAATTTGATAAATTGTTTAAAAAAACTGAAAAAATAAAAAAATTCATTGATATTAATCCATCAGATGAACAATTGAAAATTTATAATAAATTTTGGGATGAATGGAAATGTTTTAATATTAAAAGTGGACATGGATATCATGAACATTTGCATGGTAGAACTAAGAAACAAGGGACTAAAAAACAAGATACTAAAAAACAAGATACTAAAAAAAAGAAAAAAGGAAAAACGGAAGTAAGGGAAGATCCGAATGAAAAAGCAATGGAAGCTATAAAAAGTGAAATCGATTCATTAAAAATATTAGTTGAAGAATTCCCTGAAATATTAAATGATGTAGAGGAAACAAAAATTAAAATAAAAAAATTAGAGGATATATGGTTAAGTGGTATAAATCCAAAAAAATTAGATTTTGATGAAAAATCTGGTGGTGATCATGGTTATCCTGGTGGACCTGGTTCTCTTTTAAGAGGTATGAGAAAATTAAAATTTGGAAATGCAGTGGGTGATGAAGAATTATATCAACAATTAGAAGAAACAAAGAAAAAAGTTGAACTAGTGAAAAATCAAGGTAAATTAAAGAAAAATAAAAGAAAAAAAAGGAAAACAATGATAAATACAAGAAAGACAAGAAATACAAGAAGAAATACAAGGAGAAAGACAAGGAGAAAGACTGATAAAAAGAAAGAAAAATGTTGTAAATGTCATTATGTAAGAACACCGAATGATAAGAGAGGTAAAATAAGGAAAGTGAGAGGACCTTGGGGTCATTGTTCTTATGATATGGGGAATTGTTGTAAAGATAAAAAAACAATAAAAAATTATTAAGATAATAATTCACTATTATGAATATATTTATTAGTTAATAAATTGTTCATAAGATAAATTTCACCTTGTTGTTCAATAATTAATTTACGGCAAAATTCAGATAAATATGAATGATTTGTATGTAATAATAATCTTTTACTCATATCAATTGCAACTTGATGATGAGGTATCATATGTTCTAAATAACTTTTTTCATTTATCTCCATGTGTTCCATATGTTGTGAATGATCATCTGGTTTAAAGAATAAAGGATTACATGACCCATCTTTTGATTTAGAGAGAATAGGGTTATGCATATCTAATTTGGTAATAATTTTTTCACGAAAACTCACATCATTAGAAAATAAAGATTCTGATAAGTTTTGTTTCATCATAGTCATTTCCCAAATTTCGTATCCTTGTTTACGAATAATATCTCTACAAAGATGTAATATTTGAGGATTACTTGTATGGGGGATTAATAAATTACTCATATCAATAGCAACTTGATGATGAGGTATCATATGTTCTAGATATTGAATATCGGTTAATTTATCTGTACAGGGATTTGAAGATGTGTTGTAATTCATATTGTGATTTGAATGATTTGAATGATTTGAATGATTTGAATGATTTGAATGATTTGAATGATCCATTTATTAATTAATATATATTAAATTATAGATGAATATTCATCCTATTTGGTATATATGTCTTTTTTTTCGCTTTTCATTAGCTTACTGTATTTATAATAATATTTTAAACACTTATTTATTATCGATACTTTTATTTATGTCCATTGGTTTTTTTTATAAAGGATGTACTGGCCCAGATAATGAAAGACAAATATCAAAGGTATTTTGGCACGATTCAAGAAATATTCACGGGATATTATATCCCTTATCATTCTATTATTTATTAAATAATAATTATAAGATGTCGTCTTTATTAGTGATACTTGATATATTATTTTCTATATCTTATAGAATAATATTTAATAAATAATTAAGTTAAATATTATGAATTATTTATGCAATAATCTATATTTTCTTTTAATTTAATATTTTTAGATTGTTTGTCACATAATTCTTTTTCTTTTTCAGTTTTATTAAATTTATTTTTACAGAAGTCTGTATTATCTACACAATTTTTGTATGTTCCAAATAAGAAATCCATACCAGGTAAAATAATATTAAAATTACATTTATTATCTCCTTTATTAAAGTGATGTATCATATGATATTTTTCTAAATATTTATAGATGAAATTATTTTTTATATAATTTATATTATTATCTACAAAATCATAATTGTGATAAGAAGGATGTAAAACATTCCATAAAATATAATAAGATGATGATATAATAATCCAAGAAATAAAAATAATAATATAATCTTTTTTACTGTGATTATAATTAATTATTTTAGATAATATTATATATATAATAAAACCAAAAACAGTAGTAAAAGGTATATTATAACCGCTATATAACATACCATCATCACTTATATCGACATCACCGTTATTTAATACAATAGAATGATGATTAATATGATTATCTGATTGATATTTGTTATGTATCATAAAATATATATTTTTTGTAAAATTATTAATACAATTAATATTTTTATTATCAGTTTCGTGCATTAAAAATTTATGTATATACCATTCCATCAAACTTGTTGAAATATAAAGTAAAAATAAAGAAATTATGATATTCATATTATATTTTATAAGTTAAAATAATAAAACAAAAATGTTTATATTTGTAAATATAAGATGGAAGTTGAATCAAAAGTTTTTGCATTATTTGGTGATTTTTTAAAAGATTTAGGTAAAACATATCCGGAAATTAAGAGTTGTTTAAATAGAAATTATGAAGATATTTTGACGGGGAATGAAAATAATAAAATAAATGATTTTCCAAAATTAAAATTATTTTTAGATTTAATTTATGAACATCAGGGATTAATTAGGGAAAAAGATGAATCATTTTTTCAATTAGAAATAAATTTATTAGAAGAAATATCATTTAAGAATTTATGGTCAAAAAATATTTCTATTAAAACCAAAGGAACAATATGGAAATATTTACAAACATTTTCATTGATTACGATAAATTTAAAATCCAGTGAAGAATTACAGACTGCTTTATCTGCTATTCAGAGTGGTGGATCATTGAATAAGAAAGATATTAAAGATAAAAAAGTAGCAAATGATTTAAAAAATATAAAAAAATTAACGGGGGATGTTCAGAATGATAATAAAGATGATGATGAGATAGATTTTGAGAAATTAATGGGAGGGATGATGGATTCTGGTATAGGGAATATAGCTAAAGAAGTAGCTGAATCAATGAATATTGAAGATATGTTAGAAGGAATAGATGAAAATTCAAATCCTATGGAAGTAATGGGTAAGTTGATGAATCCAGAAAAGATGGGATCAATATTTAAAAATATTGATTCTGTAATGAAAAATAAAATGGAAAATGGTGAAATAACAGAAGATACATTAAAAGAAGAAGCTATGGGAATGATGGGGAAAATGGATAAAAATCCATTATTTAATGGAATGATGAATGAAATGAATAACACACAAGGGCAAGAAGAAAAGGGGCAAGGTAAAGAAGACAATGTAAAAGAAAAAGAAGAAAAACATGGAGAAAATAAAGATAAATTAAAAAAAAAAATAAATGAAAAAAAAGAAAAAAGAACAAATCGAACAAATTAGAAAATATAAATAAAATTATATAATAATATATAGAATGATATATACAAAATTTTGGTTAAATTACCCGGCAATATTGTATGAAAATAATTCAATATTAGAAATATTTCCATCAAGGAAATTTGATATAATAAGAAAATTAAATGCGATATTTAGATTAAGTATTTATTATTCAATAATAATGTATTTTTATAAAAAAGAAAATAAATATTTAACGATTATCCCCGTTGTAGGGGCATTAACATTTATAATTTTTCAAAGACAAAAAGATGTAAACTCGGATAAAGTTATGAATCAATCAATGAGTGATAAATTAGATGATTTAGTAAAAATAAATGATTTAAAATCAGAATGTAGAATTCCAACAAAAGATAATCCTTTTATGAATCCAACATTAACTGATTATAATAATGATTTACCAGCTCCTCCTAAATCTTGTCCTTCCTATAATAATGTTGGGGTTCAAAGGAGAGTTGAAGAGATGTTTAATGATGATTTATATAGAGATGTAAATGATATTTTCGGTAAAAATAATAGTCAAAGGCAATTTTATACTGTTCCTGGAAATCAAATTCCCAATGATCAACATTCATTTGGTCAATGGTTGTATGGTACCCCCCCTACATGTAAGGAGGGGAATAAAGAGGCTTGTCTTGCAGGAGCGGGGACAACGGGGGTATTGTCAAAATCTTAATTTATTTTTTATTGGTAATATATCCTTCACCTTCTTTAATAACATAGTGCCAATTAAATTTTTCCCTTGCTTCAGGTGAATTGTTTACAAAACAAGCTATATCATAACCATCAGTTGTTAATAAATTGATTAATATTTCTTCTAATTTAGATTCACTCATTATCATTTTATTTGAATCATTTATGTCTCCATACAATTCTATAATTGCAGTTATCAGGGTTGTTAAGTCTACAATTTCAAGTTCTTGAAAATGGGAGCGAATCTTGGATTTGTAATCCATAGTGTTTATTATCTATCATAATAATTAAATCAAATTCAAACTGAATACTATTTTTATTTTATTTTTATTTATTTTATATAACATAAATATAAATGTCGGGATATAGTGGATATGTTGGAAATGTTTTAGAGCCAAATTTACAAGCATGTAATACTTTAGATACATCAAAAAAAATGAATTTCACAACCTTTGTAAAGGCAGGAATAAGAGATGATCAATTAACGGTTGATTTAGATGCAATGCAATCTCAGGGTGTTGGAAATTATTATTTAGATAATCAATATGGCTGTGGTTGTGGTTTAGAAGAGGCGAGATCGATTCAAACATCTCAACCAGGTATTCATTTAAAGGGTGGTTTTGGATGGTCGGGTGAAAAAGGATGTTTGGTGGATAATGATTCTTCATTAAGACAAAAAGAAGATAAATTAACTAATAAAAGAGTAATTAATCAAGTTGTAGAAAGATTATCAGCAACCACTCCTAATTTATCAAAGGGATTTTATGATGTTGATGTTGAGTCAGTTATAAGACCAGGTGATTTTGCAAGTGATCAAAGACCATGTGGTCCATTAAGTGGTGTCACGATTGGTAATTATTTCACTCCAATGATTCCGAAATTAAAGAATGAAATCCAAGATAGTAATCATATAATTCCCGAGGATTCTAAACAGGATTGGGTTAGAGGGGGTCTTCCATCTAGACAGATGGTCCGAAATGCTGATTATTTAAGAAGATGTCAACAAAAGACATTTACACCGCAATAAATTTATTTTATAAATTATAAATGATAGATTTTTTTGAAAAAATTATAAATTTTTTTATATTGATTTGGATGAAAATAATGTGTTTTTTTAGTAATAATGAAAGTTACACATTCAAAGCTGATATTATTGATTCTCAAATAAATAAAGAAAATATAGGATCAAGAGTTCTTCCACAATTAGAAAAGATTTATGGTAAAGAAATTGATATGAATGAAACAATTATTAGTGGTAATAAATTAGAAATTGATTTTTCATGTAATACAAATGTATCAGGATTTAATGTATTTTTGCCTCAAAATTATCCAGGATTAACAAATGTTCAGATTATATCAGCATCAGAAAATGTGAGAATGAATTGCACTGGTCCAAGAACAGATCATGATGTACCCGGTGTTAATTATAGTGGTTTACCTGTTTTAGAGGCCGGTCAAACATCCGAACAAGGTATATTACAATGTTCAGAAGGTTATTCTCATCGTGGAGAAGAATATGGTTCACTCACAGCTATATGTCCCTTAAGTGGTGGAGAGATAGGATATAGTGTTTTAAATAGTGAAAATTGTGTTTTAGATTGTAGAGAACCCAGTAATGCAGGTGATTATCAAGGATTACCTGATAATGTACCCCATCATTCAATTGATAACCCAAATCCTCAATGTGCTGATCTTTATAGTTTTCATATAGATGCACCACCATCTTTAACTACTTGTAGTTTACCAGGAGAAGACTATACATTGTCGGGATGTATTCAACACTGCTCGAAACCGGAAAATACAGTGGGAGATGAATATTATACTACCAGAGGTACAGATATAAATTTTGATGCATTAACATCTGAATTATTACCTGTTTATGATATATCTTCTAATACTGTAGATTTTGATTTATCTGCTGTATGTTCAGGGAATCCTAAAATACATCCTTGTAATGGTGGAGAAGATAATGAATATGTTATTACAGGATGTTATAATAGAACAAATTTATGTAGTGATGCAAGTGGTAGAGAATGTTATATATATTCAGTTATTTCTGAATCAAATGAAGTACCCGATATAACCGATGAAGATTTAGATAATATTCGTAGTCAAATTATTCTTCAATATGAAGAAGGCGAGACAGTGGATATAGGAGCATTAACTACTGATGATTTTGATGTAGAACTAGCGATTCAACCAACAAGGTTACCAAATTCTGATTATTATGAAACAGTATTTAAGATATTATTATCTGCAGATATATTTGAAGGTGAAGAAATAAATTATCAAAATACTCGTTATATTTCTCCCATTATAACTACACCTGAACCAGGAACAGTGAGTATGTTTGGAGAACCAACCCCAGAAGAACAAGAGAGGCAGAGACGAAGGGACGAATTTATGCAGGATAATAATATGGATTCTATAGGGGTACTACCTCCAACAAGGACTAGAAGAACACCACCACCACCAACACCACCACCGCCACCACCACCACCAAGAAGAGCACCACCAACGCAACAATCGACAACATACGCCAATTGTGGTGATTTATTTAATTCTCCTGGATTCAGTTGCCCTCGGGATACTACTCGAGCACAAGCGAGAAAGGCACCAAGAAATTCTGAAACTGTTGATCAGGCGTTTTGTTGTGTTCCTTAACTCAATTTAATTTTAAAAAGACAAATAATATTTTATTAATATTTTTTTATAAGTATCATAATATAATGAATACTTTACCAAATAATAGATCTTTAGAAGAAATGTCAATGGGGCCAGGAATGTATCGTTTAAATGATTCAAAATTAAGGAATAAAATTAGTTATCCATGGGCTCCTTCTGTTCAATTACAGAAGGTTGGAGGATCTGTTATGGATCAAAATTTTATAGATGTAAGTTCTGAATTAAGAAATTTATCAAGACCTCTTTCAAATAATCCCAATGAAAAATATGTTCCTGGAAAAGAAGATCAAAATTATTCAATGATTCATTTTGATGATGGATTTTTTGAACAAAATAATACTCGTTTAACAAATAATGCATTTGAGTTGAAAGGAGTTGGTATTAATAGATGGGAACCATTATTTTTTGATCCTCAAAAAAATTGTATAGAACCATTTAAGAGAATTGGTGAAAATACGGTATTAGATACATTAGATAAACATGATCAAGAATGCACATTGAAATAATTAAATATATAATAATATATAATGGTTCAGCGTTCATTAAGAAGAATGAATCCCAATAAAAGAATGAGAGAACAACCCAGATCTAGATCGAGGAGAAGATCTAGAAGGAGACCAAGATCAAGAGGAAGACCAAGATCAAGAGGTAGACCAAGATCCAGAGGTAGACCAAGATCTAGAGGTAGACCAAGAGGTAAGATGGATAGGATCCTAGATGAACAAATGAGAAAAGCTAATCAATTATCAAGAGAAGCAATAGGTAGTGGTTTTAGTAGACATCAACCTGTAGCTGGTGGTTTTAGTAGATATCAACCTGTAGCAGGTGGAGATATCCTCAGAGCGTTGGTTCCCTAGATGAACAAATGAGAAAAGCTAATCAATTATCAAGAGAAGCAATAGGTAGTGGTTTTAGTAGACATCAACCTGTAGCTGGTGGTTTTAGTAGATTTCAACCTGTAGCAGGTGGTAGATATCCTCAGAGCGTTGGTTCCCTAGATGAACAAATGAGAAAAGCTAATCAATTATCAAGAGAAGCAATAGGTAGTGTTTTTAGTAGACATCAACCTGTAGCTGGTGGTTTTAGTGGACATCAACCTGTAGCTGGTGGTTTTAGTAGACATCCTCATGTATCTGGTGGTTACAGTTCTCTATTACCTTCAAGATATAGTGTTGCCGCTACACCAGGAAATTTATTTTTTCCTTCTCAAGATGTTGTTAAACCTTCTACAGAAGTTAAAGAAGAATTACAGCGTAGAAGGGAAATTGCAGAGAGTGATGGGAGATATTTAGATTTTTCTAAGGCATCAGAAGAAGATATATCTGTATCTGTACCGGTACCTAAAGCAGATCCACCTAAATCAAAAAAACCACAAGCCCCTAAACCGGCGCCAAGTGTAAGAGATATTTCATTAGAAGAATTAATGGTTGATGATGATGGTGAAGGGATGGTAGTGGGTGACTCACCATTAAGAAGTGATGGAAGATAATTAATATTTAACTATTTTTTTTTATTACTATATAATATAAATATATGGTAATGCGTTCAAGGAGAAGGTCAAGATCAAGAAGATCAAGATCAGTTCGTAGACAAGGTGAAGGGGGACGAAGATCTAGAATGAGATCAAGAAGAAGAATGAGATCAAGAAGAAGAATGAGATCAAAAAGAAGATCTAAAAAGGGAAAATCGTTTGGTTCTTCTAGATCATCAAGATCTTCAACTGGATCTTCAACAGGATCTTCAACAGGATCTTCAAAGATAGTCCCTCTATCCACGAGTGCTGGTAGAGCAAAACCCGCGAGTGCTGGTAGAGCAAAACCCGCGAGTGCTGGTAGAGCAAAACCCGCGAGTGCTGGTAGAGCAAAACCCAAATACAGCTTGCAGCCCAAAGAAGATTTTATAGAATTAAAAAGTATTTTAATTAGACATACTCCTCATTCTGTTTTCCTGGCGCAATTACAACAAATGAAAGTAGATGATATGTTACCACAAGAATATTGTGAGATCGCTAATTATAATAGAAATAAATTAGAAATGGATCAAAAAGGATTAAATGAAATGAAAGAAATACATTATAATATGTTATGCTTGATGGTAAAAAAGGGGCAGATATCACAAGATTTAGCACTAAATTTATATAGTGATTTAATGCCAACAATACATCGTAATAATGGTAAAGCTACAAGAAGAGACCGAGATTTAAATAGATTAATAGATTTGCATATATTATTAGTTAATTTATATTTTATAGAAGTATTATCTAAACCAGATCCCAGTGATCCGGGTGCTCATCTTGTTATGAGGACACCCACAAGAGATGAAAGGAGAGAAAAAGCAACAAATAAAAAAGTTACTAAAGCAACAACAGAAACAAAAGCATTATATGGAAGAAGAGAATCAGGAGAACAATTAAGACAAACAATTGGGCGATCAAGGGTATTGGAATTACCAGGGACACCAGGAGACATGAGAAAGGAAAAACCATTCCAGTACCCTGATATATTAGAAGCCGAAAGAAGATTGGGAATGTCATCAAGACAGTTATCTTCTCAAATGAAGAAATCAGAGAGACCAAAGAGTTATAAACCAGTTGTTGAACCAGATACTCCACCACGCAGCAGAAAAAGTAGCAGTAGCAGAAGCAGTAGCAGTATCAGTATCAGTAGCAGTAGCAGTAGCAGTAGCAGCAGCAGCAGCACTAAAACCAGGACAAGGAAAGCTACACCTCATCCTAAAAAATTACCTAAAGCATCACCTAAAGCATCACCGAGTGTCTCTACTCCAGTAGTGAGGAGAATGTCCTTGTTAGATGTAGATCTGGAACCTGAACCTGAACCTGAACCTGGTTTTAAATATACTATAGATTCTTTAAAACTAAATAAAACTGATAAAGATATATTAAAAAATGGTAATAATAAAAAAATATTTTTTAATTTAAAAAAAGCATTCCCAACAATGACTGATAAAAAAATAATGGATGCATTAAAAAAAGAAGATTTCCATGGAGGACGCGCAAGAACTACTTTATTAAATAAATAAATAAATTTGAATTAATTATTTAATTAATAAAAGTAAAATGAAAAGAATGATTAAATCAAAAAGTAGTAGCGGATTATTAGAATCTTTAAGTGATGATCAAATATATAGAAGTGAAAGAAGAAAAAGTATCTTACCAAAAGAATGTAACAAACAAATAAAAAGAAAAAATATCAATGATATAAAAACTACAGTAGGGAAGCCGAATTTTAAAAGAAAAATAATAGAAATTGAAGGAGATGGTAAATTAGGGATAATATTTACAGAAAAAGATAATTTACTCTGTATTAAAAAAATATTAGAAAAAACAGTTGCATCGGAATTTTATGAATTACAGGTTGGTATGGTAGTTATACAAATAAATAATATAGAATGTCGTAAAAAGAGTTATTTTAAATCAATGGAATGTTTAGGAAATTTATGGCAAGAAAATTCATGTGTGACATTACATTTAGAATATGAAAATCCATTTGATAATATAAATAATCCAATAAATAATCCTATTTATAAATTTTTAGAGAGAATCGATTGTGAAGATAATTATGATGATTTCACAAAGTTAGGTGCAACTAGATTAGATGATTTAAAATTCATTGAATACAATGATTTAATTAAAATGGAAATACCGATATTAAAGAGAAGGAAACTACAAAAAATATTATTGGGTGAATATGATAATAATATTTACAAATCAAAGATAAATATTTATTTTAATCCTGATTTATTAGAAGAAGAAAAAAATAAAGAATTAGAAAAAATAAAAAAAATATATTCAAGGGATTTTGAAATAAATGTTTTTACAAATCAAAATAATTTATAAATTTGATATAATTACAATAATTTTTTATTAAAATTAAAAAATGAATATCTTTTATTTAGAATGGATAAATAAAAGACCTTCTGTTTGCGAATTTAGAAATAAAATTCCAGATATTTATAATTATCATTGTTCTATAAATATAAGAGGATTTAAAGATGTTTTTGAAACAATTGAATTATATGGAAATATAGATTCCGAATTAAAAGATTACGAATATTCGGAAAATTTGGTATATACTAAAAAATCATTTTTAATATCACATCTTCAAAAAAGTATTCGCAAAATGAATTCAGATAAGGCGATTAAAGTGGGTAAACATATCATTGATTTAGATATCGTATCATTGCTAAGAAGATTACCGATTATTATGTTTGAAGATGTTATTCCTCATGAAAGTATAATTATTATAATATGGTTTTTAATTTCTTCTTCAAAGGGTTTTATATTCAAGGAAGTTATGATTCAATGGTTATTAGGAGTTATATATTTTCTAGCAAATAAACCCAAGCATGATAAATACAAATATTTAAAAAATACAAATACAGAATTATTAAATGATAATTCTTTAAATGATCAAAATAAAATGTTTTTTAAATGTTTATATATTAGAATATCATATGGCGGTATGAAATGTGATATGGAGATGATAAATTATTTTATACAATATTGGTATGAAAAAATAAAAATAGGAGATAATATAAATAATGATAAAATTAATTATATAAAATTAAATTTAGAACCTTTAAAAAGAAATGAGTGGGATTTATGTGCAAATGATTTTCATTGTTATCCTAAATTAATAAAAGATGTAAAAAAACAATATGATATTTATGATGAAGAATATATAAAAAATTTAATATGGTATTATTCATCATCATATAATAAAAGAATAACATCTCATTATGATGAAGAAGAATATAAAGATTGGTTAATTATAAAAAAATATGTAAGATTTTTACAAAAAAATATTAATTTTTAAATATAATATAATATATAATATAATATATAATATGGTTCACTTTTCTAGTAAAAATTCGATTATTGCAATGATTTTTTATTCAATATTAACATTTGGTGTTGGTCCTTTTCTTGTAAGATTTGTTCAAAGAAGTACATCTAAAGATCCAAGAGATTGTGTTCCTGGATTTTTATTAGGTTTTACAGTATCTATATTTTTATGGTATAAATATGGTCCTCAATTAGTTAAATCATAATTATGAATCACAATCACATTGTTGTTCATCATCTTCTTTAAATATAAGGTAAGCACCCACACCTAAAATAAAAAATAAAAATAAAAATTTTTTATCAATACAGAAATCTGTTTTTTTATTCATTTATAAATATTCATATATATTTATAAATTTGAATTAATATAAAGATAATTAAAATATTATTAACAAATAATGAGTTATTATTTAACAGATAATATTATAATTGAAAATGATATAATGTATCATATAATTAATGATGAAAAAAAGATAATAAAAAAATATAATTGGCATCATATATTAAGTGAATATGGATGGGGAAAGATGCCAAAAAAATGGATTCAAAAATTAAATAAAAACAGTATTACACATGAAAAAAATTCTTTATATGGTGTTTTAGATTGTGAACATGATGGTGATTGTTTTTTCCATTGTATATCAGCATCACTAAATGAAAAAAATAATTATTTGACACAGTATGATAGTAGTGATATAAGAAAAATGTTATCAGAATCGATTACAGATGAACAATATGAAACATTAATAACTACATATAAGATTATGGTTGATGCGAATGATTTTTATGAAGATTGGGATCCTTATAAAATAAATAATAAAGAAGATTTTAAAAAAGAATTATTAGAATGTGGTCATAATTATTGGGGTGATCATTTATTAATGCAATTATTAATAAATTTATTGAAGATTAATATATTTATATTATCATCAAATAGTGAATTAAATGATTATTCCATATATAATACATTAAATGAATATGATAAAAATTATGATTCAATGTGTTTATTATATGAAAATGAATGTCATTTTAAATTAATGGGTTATTATGATGGTAATAGAATGATATCATATTTTAAAGATATTGATTTACCCTTTGAAATAAAAAAGATATATGGTATTTTAAGATAATAATTTTATAAAATATTATATAATATAAATATAATGGAAGGTGTTATTTTATTGGGATTATTGGGAACTGGTTTTTTATTAAATAAAAAAGAAGATGATAATATAAATTCAAATCCTACAGTAGAATTACCTATTTACAATGGATCAAGGACATCTGTTTATGATGTTAATAATTATAAAGATTCAAAAATGATCGAGCAGGCATTAGTTGAACAAAAACACAGAGAAGCAATGAAAGGTGATTCAAAAGTCATAGATTCATTAAATATGAATGGTAGAAATACATTAAGAGATATGGAACCATCTGGTACAAATGATATTAATAGTTCAATGAGTGGCACGTATATATCAAGGGATGATTTTTTAGTTAATGATCAAGGTATAAAAATTGAACCTTTTTTTTCAGGATCTCCTCCAAATGTTAATTTTAATGAAAATGTTCAATTAGAAAGACATCAAGGGGGTAATCAGTTAATGAGAGGTCCTAAAAAAGAATTAGGACAATTTTTTGGTTTAGAATCTAGTTACGGAAATGTATTTGGAAATACTTTTTCCGGTGCAAGCGCAGATCAATCCAGGTATGTTCCTGGTCAAATGAGAACCGGTGAATTACCCTTTGAACAAGAAAAAGTACCTCACATAGAACAATCTAGCGGGGTAACAAGAGATGTGGATTTATTATATGCACAAAGAAATAATGTAGATAATACAAGGACTTTAAATAATCAAAAAATTTCATATGGTGGTAAAATTATTGGTGGAAAAGGAAATGATAAAAGAGGAGAAATAGGTGAAGTATTTAAAAATTCAGTAAATCAGGATTATGTAAATTCAGCTGATAAATGGTTAGTGACACAAGGAGCGATAACGGCACAAAAAATATACCCAGATCATATTATTAAAGATACAAATCGTCAATATTTAAATCAACCATTAACAGGTCATGTTGCACCAACAACGGTTTATCAAGGTGAAAAAAGACCAATGTATAAAAAATCAACAAATCAACAGTTAGATGTAGATACAACTAGAAATATTCATGCTGAAAATTATTCTCCATCTGATGATTTTAATAAAGATAGTTATTTCGTGTATCCCAATGAAAGAGAAGTAACAGAAGAAAGAACATATGAAGGAAATATTAATTCAGTATTTAAAGGTAATACAGAAAGATTACAAGATTCAGTAAAACCAACTATTAAACAAACAACAATGGATGATTCAAGGAACGGTTTTGTAACCACTGTTTCAACCGTACCAACTGAAAGATTACAAGATAATGTGAGAACTACGAAAAAAGATACAACTAATTATGAATATTCTGGAAATGCCGGATCATATCTTACTGGCTCTATGGCAACGGATCAATATTCAAGAGCTGATCTAAACCCCAATAAAGAAGTTATATCTCAAGGGAGATATCCTACTCCTGAAAATACTAAATTATCAAATGGTATGGATTGGATGAATGTTGATATCAAGAAAATTGAGAATGATTATTTTAATCATAGAATAAATAATCCCGATAAAGTTTATCAAGAATTACTAACCGATAATACTTGCGAATATACACAAGATAAAGATACATTAAATAATGTTAAATTATCAGATCGTTTAGACCCTAACATGTTAGATCCATTTAGAGAAAATCCATATACTCAATCATTGGCTTCTTTTGCTTATTAATTTTATAAGTTATACTATAAATAATGTTAATATACATTCTAATAATAATAATATTATTTTGTTTATGTAAAAATCATAAAGATCACATAGATGGATTTGGAATGGGGGGACAATTAATTTTACCTCGTTTAGAACAAATGATATTATTCCCTGGTCTTGATTATTATAATCCTTCAGAATGTAAAAATGATCCCAAGTGGAAAAATGGAGATTTAACATGTCAGGAATATTCTCTCGAGAACGCTGATTGCAGTGATGTAGGAGATAATGGCACATCGGCTCTTAAAAGTTGTCCAATATCATGCAATTCTTGTGAAAATAATATTTTAACAAAACAAAATTATTCTGAAAATAAAATGTTAGAAAGATTACCTTCTCCTGTTATGGAAGGTGATGTTGATCTAGCGAGTTATGGTATCGTTGGTGAAATGGGCGATGATATAAATAATAGTTATGCTGGTTTATTTAGTAATCTCGAAGATAAAATTGATGATTTAATAGAGGAAATTGATGATTTAAAAGAATTATCTGCATTATCAGATGATTTATCTTGTGATTGCGATGATTTAGAGATGGATAGTAATCCTTATAAACCATATGAATGTTCAACACATATAATTGGTAATGATTTCGCTTTTGATACTAAAAGAGAAGGTGAAAATGGTAGTTTTTATCCTATAAAATGTGGTGAAAATTTTTTAAAAGTTGGATCCAATGAAAGTTCACCACAAATGTTTTATGATTGTGAAAATTCAAAATTCAAAATTCAAAAAGTAGGAGAAAGTGAATATGAAGAATATAATGGTGGTTGTTTTGATTCCGTTGGTAATTATTCAGGTGATAGTGAAGATAATTGTGTTGGACAGAACTTTTTTTTAAGAAAATTACAAAATTATTCTTGTGATAATGGTAATATAAGTATATTATTTGATCAATCTGATTCAATATTTGCAAGAATAACTATTGAAAAAGAATTTAATACTATTGGTAATGAAGGTTCTCAAACACGAGCAGATTTTATCTCTGGTTTTAAAGAAGCGATTGCTGGAATACTCGGTGTAAACCCCAGTCAGATAACTATAAAAGATGTGAGAGAGGGGTCAATTATAGTTGATTTTAATATCAATAATCCACCAGTTAATCTAGATTTACCTAATGTACAGGAGATATTAAATATAGACGGTTTAAATGTCAATTATAAAATAGAGCAATTAGATACGCCACCACCATCATCAGTACCAGCACCGAGACCAGCACCGAGACGAGGACCAGTGACACCAACACCACCTCAAGCATCATCAGGAACAGTAAGCTCTGGGTTGGATATGACATTTTCAGAAGAATATGCTAATTTTTTAATGTCAGCTGACACTACTGGTCCAGGTGGTATGCCTGATGGTATAGTTTCCCCAGATGAGTTTAATGCAATCTCCCCTAATAGTGATCAGCGGGGCATCCTTGATTTTGTTAGTACCTATCAAAGAACAATCTGTTCTTATACAGAAGGGTGTACAGAACCTAATACTATTGCTATAACTATATCAAGAACAGATTCATCATTACCATCAGCACCAGCAGGAGAATCAGCACCAACACCAACATCACCATCAAATGAATGTGTTAGACCAGATAAACCAGGATATTATTTTGATAATGTTAAAGAAAATAATCTTTCTTACAATAATTTTGATGTAAGTGGTATTTTATGTGCTCCTGGATATACAGATACAGATGGAATTCAAATTACTCCTTGCAATCATCCAGGAGGAGAATATGATGTTAAAGAATGTGAAAAGTATAGTGGATGGGGAATAGCAATATTAATAGCAATCGCGATAGCATGTTTGATTTGTACAATTATATTTTTAGTTCTTACTATTTATATAGTTATAACTGATAAATCAAATTGGTATTTAGTCGGTTCAATATTATCATTATTAGCTTCTCTCATTTCATTAGCATTTTTTTATGGAGAAATAAGATCTGATGCTAATTTTGTTACATATGAAGTTTATAATTATATGAAAACATATACTAATTCTAGTAAGCAGGGGAAATGCCCAACAGGGGAATATTTAGATGTAAACCAATGTTCTGTCTGTACCCCAATGGAAAATGCAACAGTGAGTTGTACTGGTCCATTAGATACAAGAATTGTTAGCGCTAATAAAGGATATTATATTAATGAAAATAAGGATGGAGTATTACAGTGTCAAATCCCTGCTGAATATTCAGGGGTTTCGAGTATTGCATGCTCTGGCTCTGAACCTGAAGAAAATATAGAAGTATTAAAATGTGATACTAATTATCGATTAAAAAATAATGAGTGTTTTAAGACATGTAACCCATCGAAAAAAAATGAAAATGCATATATATATATTCCCGAAGATGAAACAACAGGGGGACCTCCAGTAATAACTGATGATGATGGAATTTCATTTTCAAATATGATGTGTGGCCCTGGGTATTACGGTAAACCTGATATCGACATGTGTGATGTTCCGGGTGGAGATTATGAATTTAAAGGATGTAAAAAATACTATCGAAGTTCATATTCTATTTTAGCTAATGTAATTTTTTCATTCATCTTATTCATTATATTAATGATAATATTCGTTATTGGTTATCTTGAAAGATCAGGTGGTAAATCATATCCCGATATATTTAAAGATGGTAGGAATATAATTTGTTATTTCGGAATAATACTAACATTTATTATTTGGGGTGAAATGTCAGGGAATTTTCTAGCTTATTTTATTCCGAAATATTGGGTCGGCTTTTTTTATTTTGTATTTTACGGACAGGCTGTCAGTCAGGAAGAGAGGGTGGACCCTATTGATGGGACCCAGTAGACCCTAGGGATGTGCCGCTAAACTAAGTTATCTTAAGATATAATATAGGGTTGGGATATTATTGATTTATATTTTATTTTATTAATATATTAAATGGAATATAAAGAAGGATCCCATTCAGATTTTATTGAGTATTTATTTTCAAATGAACCAAAAGGTGAAGATTCAATTCAATTGGAATCCCCACCTATAGATCCTAATAAAAATATGGGTTTGCATATTTTTGAACAATTATTAATGATATATGTTGATGGTTTAAAATATTTTTATGGTGAAAATAATAAAGTAGATATAAATAAAATATCACAAGAAGATATTGAAAATGTAAATAAATATTTTATATCTATGAATTATTCTGTAAATTTAGAAGTTTTCCCTACAATGAATGATTATAAATTTAAATTTCCTAATTATTTTAAAAATCAAGAACATATAAAAAAAGATACAAAATTAGAAGATTTTTATTATGAAATTTTTGGTATGAATAATAAAGTTTTTAGAATATCATTTAAGGATAAATAATATTAGTTTAAGTTTAAAAAATAAAAACACATAACAATTATTATGGAAGATTTAAATATTCCTATTTTCGCTCAAGCGAAAGTTGAATATACAAAACAATTGATTGAAATTTTATATCCTCATATGTATGATGGTATTCGTTCTTTATATGATGAATCAAAGGTAATTTATTCTAAAAAATCTACTATACCTATATTATTATTATTCCGTGAATTATTGGAGAAAGTTCCTATATGGAATAGTGAAATAATCGAAACAGAATGTGATAGAATTGTAAATAATTCTAATTGTGATTGGATCGATGATTTAATTACTGCTGTATTTATAAGTCATACAAAAATATTGACATCAATTGGTCCTAATCAATCATTTAATAAGATAAATGTTACAATACCAAAAACATCAACATTTATTCATAAATCTTATATTAATTTAGCAAGGGAATTATGGAAAAATCCATATTTATTTAATGAAAATATTCCTGCAAGTGATTATCAAAGAAATTCTAAAGAAGTTGAAACAATCATTAAATATTCAATTGAAAATACAATAAGACATCTTTTACCAATCAAAGAAATATTAAAAGAACATTTAGATTCACAAGAGTCAGATACATTATTATCCCATAAAGATGAAATTAAAAGAATATTAAGAGAAGAATTAAAAAATGCAAATATCTTCAGAAAAAATGACGATGACAAAGATGATGACAAAGATGATGACAAAGATGATGACAAAGATGATGACAAAGATGATGACAAAGATGATGACAAAGATGATGACAAAGATGATGAAAAAGATGATGACAAAGATGATGAAAAAGATGATGACAAAGATGATGACAAAGATGATGAAAAAGATGATGACAAAGATGATGACAAAGATGATGAAAAAGATGATGACAAAGATGATGACAAAGATGATGACATAACACCAATTATAAAAGAAACTGAAAATGTTATTTCAGATTTAATTAATGAATTAGAAAATAAACCACAAATTGAAGAAATAGATGGAAAACCTTCTATGTATATATCATCACCGCATGATGATCCAACAGATGATCAAGTTGAACAAAAATGTACTGATATAGTTGTTAATGATATAACTATACCGGTAGATACAAGTTATGGATCTAATTCTGATAATATTCCCTTAAATGATAATAATACAAATGATAATAATAAAATTTCTGAAGAAAAATATGATAATATTGATTTATTAACAAATCAAAATAATCAAAATCAAGAAGACAATGATTCAAAAATGAAAAAATTATTAACAAATATGGAAAAAAAGAATAATAAATTAGAAGATATTAATGTTATTAAAGATAATAATATTAAACAAAAAACTGATGATATAGTAGAAAGTAAACATAATATCCCTGATTATTCATTTACAAATTTATATTCTTCAATGAATAATCCAATTAAAGAATCTAATACCGAATCGATGATTTTCCCCATACCTGAACCTGAACCTGAACCTGAACCTACCCCTGTACCTGAACCTGAACCTGCCCCTGTACCTGAACCTGAACCGCCTGTATCCAAAGATACAGAAATAAAATTAGAAAAAATAGATGAAACAAAACAATCATCTCCTGTTGAAAATAAACCAAATTCACCAAATTCACCAAATTCACCAAAAAAAGAAATTGTTACAATAGAAAATGAAAATGATATTGATGAAACATCTACATTAGTAAATTTCTTTAACGATATGAAACAAATTGTAGAAGATAAAGGTATTAAAGTGGAAACAAATCAAAATAATAATTTCACTTTATTTGAAGATGCATCAGTTGTCGAAAATTAAATATCATTATTCTGAAGAAGTATTAGAATTATACCTTTCATTACCCTCCATTATTCCGGGATCTTCTAAAAATTCAAATTGAAATTCATGTAAGACCTCAGGTATGGGTTTTTTCAAGCCAAAAAGTTTTTTAGTTGAATTTCTTCTAACAGATCTATTTTTAGCTGATATTCTTTTTTATATAAACGCGACATATATATACAAATTATAACTTTTTTTTGAAAATATAATATATATGTCACAATTAAATATTAAAGAATTATATTCTACAATAAATGAAAAAACTTTAAAAAGAATGGAAACTTATGATGATGTTTTAAAAAAATGTCATGCAAGGATTAAATATCATTCAAATCTTGAAAGAACATATTGTTTTTTTCAAATTCCTGAATTTATTATTGGTGTCCCATTATATAATACAAATGAAATGAAGACATATATAATAAATAGTCTTGAAAATAATGGTTTTGAATTAATTTATGTTGATCCTAATTGGTTATTTATTACTTGGTTTGATAGAGGAGCAAAAATTTTAATTCAAAATGGTGCAAAAGATAATAATAAGAAAAAAATAGAAACAAATACAAATTATAGATCTATCGATACTTACAAACCAACAGGTAAATTTGTAAGTGATGTTTATGACCAATCATCTCTGATGGGATTATCGGATAAATTGAAATAAATTAAAAAGAATTTTTACCTAATTTATAAATACTATCATAAATCATTAATAAAAAGATACCAGTGAAAACATATAATAATAATTCATTAAATTGATCATTTGGATCTATTATATTACGGATTATTGATTGATTTTCTTTTTTATTTTGATTATTTAAAGGATCATTTAAAGAATTATTTCTTTTCATTCGTTTAAATTCTAAAAATTCTTCATATTCAGGATCATTAAATCTGTCTAAATGGCTTCTTACAGGATTCATGGTAGGTTCATATTGATTATCTATTGTTACAATATTTTCATTGGAATATTGATTTCTTTCGAGTGATTCATATTCAGTATTATTATCTGTATATGGACTAATTCCCATATTTCTTAATTTTAATTCAGGATCATTCTGTTTATTAAAAACTGTTTTTTCATTATCTTTTAATAATTCTTTATCCATTTCATTTGGAGATAAAGGCATCATTACATCTCTTTTTTTCTTTACTTTTTTATTTTTTTTAGTTTTGGTATTGGAAGACCAACCATAAACTTCAGATAATAAAGCATATTCGCCCATTTAATTTATATAATATTTTAATATTAGAAAAAAATATATTAAATAATAAATGGAAAAAGCGGTTGAATATCTTAAAGCTAGCGGTGAAAATTTAAGTGAAAATAAATATTTTATTGGTTTCACAATGATTTTATTAAATATTGGTGCAAGATTTATTATTGATGAATTAGATGATGATTTAAGAAAAACATTATCAGATAAATTTATTAGAAGATTATTTATCTTTTGTTCTTTTTTTATGGCTACTAAAGATATATTTATAGCATTAATATTAACAATTGTATTTGTTATTATTATTAATGAATTTTTAGTCACAGAAAAAGATGAATCAGAAAAAAAAGAAGAAATAGGTGGAGCCTCTTATAATAAATCAGAATTAGAAAAGACTATCCAAAAATTAAAAACTATACAAACAACTATGTAAAATAGGTCTGAATTCTGGATAATCATCAAATTTTACCATCTCTATATATAATTATATCTTTTATTTTTAACTATTTCAAAACATCTTTACAAAAATTCTCTAAATGATTTTAAACCCTGCTCGGAATACTGTTTGTGTCTCATCTATCCCAACATGAATAATATTAATGATAATAATTATTATTCTCACTGTTTATAACACTCCCAACCATTTATCTTCTGGGGGCGCGGATGCCAGTTGTGGGATAGACGGGGATTTTTTTAATTCTTTACAAATATCAAGGTATAAAACAGCAAAATCATCAAAAGATATTTCCCCTGTTTTTAGTTTTTGAGCATGTTTTTTGATTACTTCTTTGACTTTTTTGTCCCTAGTATCAATACCAAATTCGAATAAAACGGTATTTAAATCATCACCATCGGGAGCAGCATCTACTTCAATCATGCTATCTTCAAAATCCCCATCCCCATCTCTTTTTTTTAAATATTCTATAATTTCACTAGATTTTGGTGATGGTGTTGAAAGTTCTGACATTGTGGATGGTCCCGCTGCCTTTGTTGGTGATGGTGATGAAAAAACCACAGATATTGGGGATTCAACATTTCCTTTAACAGCTAATTTAGACCAATCTAATTTTCCCCTTTCAAGGGGTTCGCTGAAGAGCCTCGGCGAGACAGGAACTCCTGGTGCTGATTCTGATGGAGTAAAGGCATCTACATGGACCAAATCACGATAATTTTCACCTAAAATATATTTCAGATGATCTTCATAACCACTCTCCAACATTGCTTTTAATAAAAGTAAATATGGGTTATTTATTAAATCACTTCCTTTTAGACTTTCTAGATCTTGGGGTCTTTTTCTTGACAAAAAATCTTTTAATTGAGGAATAATATTTCTCCCATCATTTAAAGGATCTAAACCACCCATTGTTACTTCACTTGTATCCATCGGTGATAAATAAGGAGTTTTATTTTTTTCAATATCTTTTTTTAATTCTTTAAAATCTTTTTTGCTTAATAATTCAGCAACAGGTTTTCCCATAAAATCATTATAAGTGATATATATCCCTCCCTTCATTCTTCTAGTTCTTCTAGTATTACGGGTCTTTCTAGTTCTTCTAGTTCTCATTATTCTTCTAGTTCTCATTGTTCTTCTAGTATTACGGGTCTTTCTAGTATTACGAGTCTTTCTAGTATTACGAGTCTTTCTAGTTCTACGAGTCTTTCTAGTTCTTCTAGTTCTTCTAGTTCTTCTAACAGGCATAATCTCTTCATCCTCCATCATTCTTTTAGATCTTCTTTTGGAACGCATATATATATATATATTATATCATTTTTTTTTTTATAGATTCAATGTAATTCCTCCACCACTTTTTCTATCAGAATCCCCGCTCATTAAGGAAATATTATCTAAATCTGGTATTTTATCAGGTTGAAGATTCATTTTAGTAATTAAATCATCTATACCATCAGCATCAGGTCCTGACATATCACTTCTAGCGGGACTAGCAGTTCTTCTTACTCTTGGTTCTTCCGATCCTCCACCCATGGCCCCCATCATAGATGCAAGAGGATTACCTCCTCCACCACCTCCTCCTCCCATTAAACCTCCCATTAAACCACTCATCATTCCACCTAATGGATTCCCACCTCCCATAGGACCACCTCCCATAGGACCACGTTGGGGAGGGGCTTGTCCGCCACCCGATGATCCATTCATAGAACCAACAGCTGCTTCAGCAAATTGTTTCATTAATTCAGGGTTTTGTCTTAATACATCATCCATACCAGGAATAGATGACTTAAACATTGTATTACTTAAATGAAACATAAATGCAGATCCTGCTAAAGTAAACATTAATCTAATTTCTGGAGCCATATCACCACCACCACCGTATTTTTCACCTAATTCTTCAAATATTTCATCATAATCATTTAAATTTTCATTTACAGATTCCGACCAACCGTCTAATTTAACATTAAAGGGATCAAATTTACCATTCATAAACTCTACGCCGGTAACACATGCCATTAACATTTTTCTTTGAAATTTAATAGAATTATCAATTTCTCTTTGCTTTTTTAATTTAATATATTCATTTCTCATGTCTTCAAGATGAGAATTCATATTATAATTCATAGTAGTTCTTATCCCTTGCTGTTCTAATTTTTTGAATTTATATAATAAATCAATTTTTTCATTTTTAATTTCTTGAGGAGATAATCTATGAATAGGTTTATATCCATCAGTATTCATTTCCCCACCATTACTCATGAAAATGGTATCATTTGTTTCAGGAGGCGTTGAATCAGGTAAATCTCCATCGATAATTCCACCTTTATCGGAAGGTTTAAAAAAAGAAAATTCTTCACTTTTGGGGCTATTAGCTTGACTATTAGAGGGACTATTGGGTTGACTATTATTTTGACCAAATGACGGACCTTTTGCAAGCATTTCAACGCCGATAGGATCATATGTTGCTAAATTAGGTGAAATATTGCTACTTGAAATTTCTTCAATCTTTAATGTATTATCTTTATTAAAACCTAAATTATCATTATTATCATTTGTCATAGAAATATTTTTAACTCCAGAATCAAAATTTAAATTTAAATCACTCATCCTTTTTATTAAAGTAGAAAGATTTGTTTAAATATATACGCACTTATTCTTTTTTTTGAAAGATAAACCAATTATTTAAAGAACTTAATTGTTGTAGTGGTATATTTTCTTCTTTTAGAATATTTAATGATTCGGGGTAAAATTTCTTAATACTTGTATCTTTGGATGCTAAATTTTGCAATCTTTTAATAATTTGTTCAAAACCACCTAATCCTTTTTTGTAAGAAAAATCTTTATTATCAAAGATACCTGAAAATTTACCTTTAAAATTAGGAGATATTAATTCAAAATTATATTCTTTCATAATATCAATAAAGAATTCAAAATTTACTAAATATTCAGTTATTTCTTGACCAATGCTACTCATTTCTACTTTGATTTTTTGACCAAGAACATTCATTAAATCATCTTTTTTGTATGAGAAATCATCTATTTCGTAATCTTTCTCAATTGAATAAATTTTATTTTCAAAATCATCAAACATAGAAACATTTCCTTTATCTTGTAATAAATTAAATACTTTCATACCATCATAACATGTACCGATAAAATAACCATTAGGTTTACAATGATCTGATAAATTTTGAATATAATTTCTTAATTTTTCTTCATTTTCAAAATAATAGTGAATTGTAAATTGAGAACTAATAACATCAAAACCTTTAGATACTAGTCCTTTATATTCTTTTTGAATAGATTTATATTCTTTTGGAATAGATAATTTTTTATTTGATAAAATATTCATCATTATTTTATTTCTTTCAATATCAGAATCTTGACCCACATATCCATTACCTTTTGATATTAATTCACTTGTATCATATTGCATAAAGAATGCTTTGGGTTTTTTCATATTTTCATTATAATATCTTTCAGCTGCTTTTTTAGTTACATCAGAGGAAATATCTAATCCAAATATAAATTCAACTTTATTTTTAGAAGTTAAATATTTCTTAATATCACCTCCTCTACCAATGGAAGTATCCATGATGGAAATATTTTTATTACCAATCGAACATATAGAAGTTATTAATTTATTTTTGATAAGATTATGTAATTCTCTTAATGGGATATCAGCTCCAATATTATTATTATTATCAATATAATACCCCCCTTGTTCATCTAATTCTTCTATAAGATCAGGTATTTCATCTAATTTTCTCCCTGTAATAAATTCTTCTGTGACAGGATTTTGAATAGTATTCCAAACATTTGATGCAGTTGTTAGAGCATTTGGGAATATTTTATCATCTCTGTGTCTTAATGGTTGCCATTTTGAATCATCTGGATTTTCAGGATTATAAGACATTTCTAAAATCATATTATCTTTTATCTCTACATTATCTCTTTCACAAATAATTGTATTCCCTGTAATAGGAACATTAGTTAAATATTTATCATATTTATTATCAGGATTAAATTTTATTTCTCTGGGTGGTTTATCGTATGAATTAGTTAAAATTTTAGATACATAATCGAAATTAGGATCTTCAAAATATTTATAACCGACATATAATTCAACTTGTTTACATTTTAATGTTTTTCCATTGATAATTGTTGTTGTTATTTTATCTCTCTTTTTATTTTTTATTTCTTCTTGAACAATTTTAACTTTAAAATCAATCGAATTTTCTTCGGGTGGTTTCCATTTATAATTTAATGACCATTTACCATCTATTTTTCCTCTTTCACTATAATTTCCTAATTTTCTAATTTCCCCTTCAACCATTGAATTTACAGATAAAAACATAGGTAAATAAATTAAACCGTCAATTCTGTATCCATAACCATCTTCATTTTTTTCATCACGATCTAAAATTTTTTTACTCATATCACCCATTTTAGATAAATTTGTATATTTAGTTGAATTTTTTTTCATTTTTAATGATTTAGGTCCCTCAAAGTATGTCTTATATCCTATATTTATAATATATTTTGAATTATTTTTAGGAATAAATGATGCTTTAGTCTTGAAATCATTCATGATAATAGATCTATTTATTTCTTTTCTAGTTCTTTTCATATTAAGCCAAGGATAAGTATATGCATGATTTGGATATATTCCTGAACCATCTCCTGCAAAATATACATCAAATATCATATATAAATAAATATCACCACCTGAATTATTTTTTGTAATATATTCTCCATCAAATAACCATGTCCCTTTAATATTTTCACAAATTAATCCTGTATCAATTACTTCTAATTTTTGTGTAATCAAATAACATTCTTTATTTAATATTAATAATTGTGCTCTTATTCCATCAGCTTTTTCTGTTACAACATATCCTTTTAATATCGAATTAACATTTGAAGGATTTAATTCATTTAATGATAATGATACTGGATTTGGTCCTAAAAAGAAAACTTTCTTAGATGATTGTTCAGTAAGTATTTTATATTGATTAATAATATCTTCTTTTATTTTTTTAGAGACAAATAAATCTGTTTTATAAATAATTAAATATAAATCATATACTAAATTATTAAATATTTTTAAAACTTCATCAATTATTCTTTTATCATTATATCCTTTATCGGTAATTTTTTCTTCTTCATTTAATTTTTTTTCCCATATATTTTGTTGAATTTCCAATTCTTCGTCAAATTCACCTGCATCCAGAAGATCTTGAAACTGAATAATATATGGATCGGAATCATTTTTTGGTTCGGGTATATATTCTTTACCATCATTGTCTCTTAAAGGAGGTGGATCATTCTCCTCTGATGATTTTTTATCATCTTTATCAGAATCCTGTTTTTTATTTCCTGGTGCCCATGATGGTAATTTATCAGATTTTTCTTTTATTACAGGTTTATTATATTCAGAAGTTCCTTTAATATAATCTAAAGGAATTAGAATTGTATTGTTAAAATCTGGTGGAAATTCTTCATTATCATCTATATAATCTGGATCAAAATATGGTGTTACTCGGAATTCTATATAATCTGTATTTTTTTTAGAATCTTTATAATCTCCATTATCATTTTTACGAATCTTAACAAAATATAATGATTTTTCATTTATTATTATTTCATTGTATAACCATTCACGATCTGATATTTCCCAATATTCATAAATTATATCATTTGTGATATCAACTGTAATAGGAGAAAATATAGCGGGAAATAAATTATTAATTAAATTTTCATTTAAAGATTTTAAATCATCATCATCATCATCACTATCATATGTGTATGTAAAATCATTATCAAATTCGCCTTTCTTTAAAGGTTTAAATAAAGGATCATTAAAAGAATCAAAAAATTTTGAAATAAATTCATCAATTGCTTTACTATCATTAATAGTTTCAGATCCTACATATTCAATTTCTAATTCGTATGATTCTTTATTATTTAATATACCCGATTCAATTAAATTTTTAGATAATTTATAATCACGACTACCTCTTTTATATAAAGATTCGGTCGATTTAACTGCAGTTAAATCAATTCTGAATAATTTATCATCAGTTATAAATGAAAATCTTTTTTTATAGCGGTAATATTTAAGTGAATTACTGAAATTTTTTTTAAAATCAATAACTTTATAAGTAAAATTATCTAATATTTCTTCTTTTTTAAGATTTATTCTTAAATTATATTGAGAATTTAATAAAGAATTAAATTTTACATCGGGTATTTTTGGATTATAGTAAAAACCTTTTTCAATAAAATTCATATTTTTAATATCATCAATTACGCCAGTTTTACAATATTTTTTAATATCAGAGACACCTTCAATTGTGCATCTTGTATTAGATAATAATTGTTTAGAAGATTTTTTGTTACCTTCTAATCTTATATCAAGTGAATTATATTCATCACAATTATATTTTTCCTTTAATTTTTTTAATAAATCTAAGAATATGGATTTATTAATTATATTTTTAATTTCATATTCACCAAATATTAATTCCAATTCAGCATCTTCATTTTTTATTGCTTCTTTTAAATAATAACTTAATTTTGTTTTTAAAAATTTAGAATCATATGTTAATAAATCTGTCATATATATATATAACTTAAATAAATGTTTAAGTTATGTTCAACTTTAAATTCAAATTTAATTATAATTAATTATAATTAATATTATATGATTTCCCCTATTGATGATATTTTCCAACCTTTAATACAAATTATTTTTTCCATTGTAATTGTATTCTCCGCAATTAATATTAATGATATTTTTAATAAAAAAAATATTTTATATATGGTTTTGGGTGCAGGTATTTATCATTATTTTATTTTACCAGTTATATTTATTCATGAATTTAAAGGTTATGAAGGATATGATTTTAGGAATTTATTTCACAATATAGATGGTGAACCTAAATATAAAAATATTTTATTAAGATCTGATAAATATTCTCCATTGGAGGCTATCAATTTATTAATAAAAAAAATTAAAATGTATGAACCAAATAAAACAACAGAGGAAATATTATCTGATAATTTAAAACTCAAAGATAAAAATAGAATTGAAATTTTATCACAAAAAATAAATGAAGTTTAAAATTTATTTATAAAATAATATTATATGAATTTTAATTATTATTCACAAACAAACAAAAAAATGAAATATAACTGATGAAAGGGAATGTCCAGAACTATATAAAAATGATAATATTCAATTAAATAATAAAAATTATAATGTAAATCTTTATAATTTTAATACTCCTATATACATACCTGATTATATTACCTTAATCAACGATTCTTTCTTCTTCAGAAGAATTTTCTCCCACCGATTCATTATCCGATTCATTATCTGATTCATTATCCGATTCATTATCTGATTCATTATTCAAATCATTATTCAAATCATTATTCAAATCATTATTCAAATCATTATTCAAATCATTACTTAAAATGCATACATTATCTTCAAAATATATCCCCCCATTACTAAGATATAAATATCTTTTAGATTCTAATAATGCATCACAAAATGATCCATATAAAAATTGTAATGATTCATTCATTCTGATATATAATGATTTTCTATTTTCAATTAATTTATTAAATTTGCAATCTAAGTGATCCATCAACTCAAAAAAACTTTTATTATCTTCTGTTTTATTTTCATCATTAGAATTATCTATATCATTATATAAAATATATACATTTTCTATTGCTTTATCACATAATTCCATCATATCAATTTTCGAATATTTTTTATAAAACAATGTTGGAGAATGTTCGATAAAAAATATAACTCTTTCAAAACTAAAAAAAATAGGATATTCTAAAATTTCCAATGTCATTACAAAATCATAATCTCCCTTTTTTTCAATTTTTTTTCCATTCAAAATAATATTTTCCATATCAATTCCTTCGTATAGAATTTCCAAATTATTAATTGATTCATCCATTATATCTTATAATTATATATATAAATTATTTTTAAATATATATACAAAAATTTTTTAAAAAAAAATATTTAAATTAATTATTTAGATATTATTTAGACATTGGTTGGACGAGGAACTCTTCCAATTTTTTTAGGAGCAGGTATAGCTTTGGGACTAGCTTTAGGTCTAGCGTTACCCTTGTTTGTTTTAAAACCCTGCATGTAAAAATCGGTATAGGGGGTAATTAAAGATGTACCAATGTAGAAAATAGCACCCGTTACAATGGCATGTAATACTAATAAAGCGTTTTTGTCAAGGACAAAGTTTTTAACCATTAAAACTTTCTTTACACCCATAGTGAAATATTTATCAACAAATTTAAATGTTTCAGGGTGAGCAATAACTAAAAAAACTAACCCAGCGAAAACAGAATGTCTAACCATAACATCTGAATATTTTGATTTAATAAAATCCATCGAACCAGAAGAAACCATATTTATACCTTTACTATAGAAAATAATTATAAAATAATTAATTTAAAAATTTTTCATTTATAAATATTCCTTTAATACTTAAAAATTTATTTTTCTTAGATCCCAAAATAATCGAAACCATTTGTTCATAATTTTTTGATGTTTCTAAAATAATTATATCAAAATCGATTTTATTAAATAATTCCCATGCTGTATTTTTAGATCCATAAAATAAAATATTATATGTTTCGCCCCCCCTTTCCTTAATCATTTTAGATAATTTAGTTTGTTTCCATTTTTCTTGAATATTTATAGTTTCCCATTTTTCGTTTTCAATATTCTGTAAAAAATTACTTTCAATTCCTAATATTTTTATATCTGAATCATAAATATCTTCAATATTTTTCTCAAAAGGATGTTTATTTATCTTAATATTCTCAATTATATCAGGGATTTTTATATCCATATTTTCTAATTCTATTTTTATAGGATTATACATATTAATATTATGAATACTTAATACTTGTATTATATCATAATATTTTTCCATCTTTCTATCAACACCATTATTATAATGAAAATAACGACCCTCCCCTTCTATATCTGACCACTGAAACCCCTTCCTTTTCCAAAATTCTCTAGTATGAAATAGGGTTGATTCATATATTTTGTTAGGACTTATTGTTTTATATAATTGTTTGCTATAAATATCATAACACAATGTCGTATCACAATAAATACATTCTGCAGATGTTTTTTTTAAAAAATCTATTTTTTTAACTATTGTTTTTTTATTATAAATACAATCTTTATTCATATGAAAAATATATTTAAAATCATCATTCGACATCCCACACCCATAATCCCTCTTAAATCCGTTTGGTAGAATTTTACATTTTTTTTGATATAATAAATCATTCTTATTTGGCTGCTTGTACCCCTCAATGATTTGATCTATAAATTTATCTTTATCATTGCGATCTAAATGTAAATATGTACAATTTTTAACATCGGCGAATTTACCAATTAAATTTTTTTTACCATCATCAATTATAAATAACTCTAAATTTTCTAAATTTGTAAAATTTAAATAATTATGTAAAATTAGTGGAATAAATTCTTCCTCACCATTCAATATGGTGATGACAGAAACTTTATCATTATCACTGCGTAACATTATTATAAATAAATGAATATATTCTTTAAATAAATTTTAAATATTATTAGAAGAATCACTTAAACTTTTTATAGGACAATATTCCGGTATATTCCGGTAAATCACATATATTAACATCATTGTTAAATTTGATATATTATTATGATTTTTTATTATCATAATTTCCCAGAAGTGTTTAACTGATGAATAATTCATCCGCAGATGAAGAAAACCGATGCAGATGTAAGAATTGTAATATTGTATTTCCCTCACGCAATAAACTCTTCAAACATATCACACATTGCCCCGACCCAGAAACAGTAAAACTGCAAAATAAACAAAAAAAGGAATTTGCTCGTCGCGCGATTGAAGAAGACAAAATTAAACAACTCGAATATCTTAATAAGATTAATGTGATCTATCAACAAATATTATCCGGATGTCAACATTCAAATGATCTTCGAGATTTATATGAATATCTTGAATTCTTTGATGAAGATCCATATAATGCCATAGAGTCTATTAATTAAATAAATTTTAAATATTATCGGAACCATTACATAAACTTTTAATGGGACAATATTCTGGTAATTCACAAAGATTTATATCAGTGTTAAATGACCCACATTTAATATTAAAAATAATTAACCCAGTTACATAGCTCAATAATCCCGTACATATACCGCATCTTTTAAAGAAAATCATTTTTCTTTTTTTTTCTCTATATTCGAAATCAATGAGTGATTCTGTTAATTCAACCATAATTATTTATATATAAATAATCTTTTAAATAATCTTTTTAAATATTAAAATCGTATTTTTTTTAAAAATAATATATTATAAATAATAATGACAGACATTAAAACATGTTTGATATGTAAACCTGCATCAGAGTTATCTAAAGAAGAACTACCATATTGGTCAAAAAAAAAAGGGAATTATTCTCCATATCCAAGAGTAATAACTTGTGATGAAAAATACAATTTAAAAAATAGAGATGATATGGTTGAAGAAAATCCTGAATTATTCGAAAAAGTAATTGAATTAGACATGGATTTTGGAGAAGATAATAGTGAATGTTGGGTTTTTTTTTGGGCGGCAAAATATTCTAACAATAATTTAGAAATTAATTCTCCTGAAAAAGCCTATGGTGAAGATGAAAATAGAGGTTTAAAAAAAACTGATAGTGATGGGAAAATAAAAATGAAATTAAATTGCCCCCAACCTTATAGAACAGAGGGTCAAACATTTGCAAGACATGTCCATTATTTAGTTGAAAATAAAGGGAAAGGTATTTGGGAACCTATGAGAACAACAAGAGTTATTTGTCAAATTACTTTAGATGAATTAGATGAAGCTGTTAAAACAAAAAAAATGATGATAATTAATGCTCTATCATATAAATCTTTTCAGAAAGAAAGTATTCCAAATTCAATTAATTTTCCTGTATCAAAATTAAAGAAACAAAAAAAAGATCAAAAAGAAAATGAAATACTTAAATTTATAGAAGATAATTTGAAAAATTTCCCTGAAATAGAAAAAAAAGTTAAATCTTCAGATTTAGATATAAGAGATGTTCCTATTGTAACATACTGCCAAAACAGTGATTGTAAAGCATCAGAGGAATTAATTGATAAATTATATGAAACAAAAATTAATAATGTATTAGAATGGAACTCGGGTATTGAGGGTTGGTTAAAAGAAAGAGCTTTTTGGGAAACGGAATCAGGTAAATCTTCCTCGGATTCTTCTAATTCACTTATAAGAGAAAGTGATGAAGAAAGTGATGAAGAAAGTGATGAAGAAAGTGATGAAGAAAGTGATGAAGAACCAGATGAAAGTGATATTGAAACTAAAGGTGATGACGATGATGATGATGATGATGATGATGATGATGATGATGATGAAAGTGATATTAAAGCTAAAGATGATGACGATGATGATGATGATGATGATGAAAGTGATATTAAAACTAAAGATGATGATGATAAATCGGGTGAAAGTGAAAAAGATAAAAAAAAATCTAGAGATTTATCTAAATCAGATGATGATTCATCGGATGATGATGATGATGATGATGATGAATATGAAGATTGTGAATATGAAGGAGTCGATTATATTATTAATAAAAACAATAATAAAATATATAATGATGATTTTGATATGGTTGGGAATTATGAAATGAAAAAAAATAAAATAACAAATATTAAATGGAAAAATAAAAAATTTGAAAAAGAACACAATAAAAATAAAAAATCTTCTTCTGAATCAGATGTTGAATCAGATGTTGAATCAGATGTTGAATCAGATGTTGAATCAGATGTTGAATCTGATGTTGAATCTGATGTTGAATCAGATGTTGAATCTATAAAAAAGAAAACTAAAACAATATCAGAAAGTGATGTAGAAAATGAAGATGAAAAAATACCTAAAAAATCTTCAGAAATAGAATTATCAGATGATGATGATATAGATGAAGATGATGAAATATCAAAAATTTATAATTATAAAGAAGAAGAATTTAAAAAAATGGCTCGTAAAGATCTTCATGGTTTAGTTAATAAATTAAATGAAAGAGAGGGTGATACATACTATTATGATTTTGATGATGAAAAAATGAAAACTAAAGATGAATTAATTGGTGTATTATTAGGTTGTCAGGGTAAGAAAAAAAGAAATATCGAATTTGAATATTTAACTAGAGAGGAATTGGAAGATAAAACATTGAAACAATTAAGAGGTATGATAAATAAAATGGCTAAAAGGGAACCTGGTTCTTATACAAATGGTTGTTCAAGATGGACAAAAGCTACATCGATAGGTTTTATAATGACTTGTAGAGGTAAGAAAAATAAAAAAATGAAAGGAGGTGGGTATAATAAATCAGGTTGGAAATTTACTTTTTATTAATTATTTAAAAATTTGATAATTATAGTAATTATATATTGAACTATAATACTATTTCATAACTGTAATTATGAATAAAATTATTAAATGTTGCATCTTCGATCTTGGTGGAACAATTATTGATAAATATTCTATTACTCCTACAATTTCGATTAAGAAATTATTTGAAATATATAAAATAAAATTACCCGATGATTTAATAACAGAATATATGGGGATTGAAAAAAAAAGACATATTGAAATTATCATGGAAAATAAAAATATTTGTAATATTTGGGAAAAAAATAATAATGAAAAATTTAATAATAAAAAGTTAAATGATATGTTTTCGGAATATAAAAAAATTGAAAAAGATTATACATTAAATAATATGAAAATTATCCCACAAACTTGGAAATGTATCAATGATTTAAAAGATATGGGTATCCTAATTGGATCAACTACGGGTTTTGATAGTTCTCAAGTTGATTTAATAAAATATAAATTGGAAACAAGAGGAATATTTTTAGATAATTATGAATCGTCATGTTTTGAACAAAATATCATGAGACCAGGCACCGAAATGATAATGAATAATTTAGATAAACTAAATATTGAAAATCCAAAATCAGTATTAAAAATAGATGATACTAATATTGGTATAGAAGAAGGTGAAAATGCAGGTTGTTTTACGGTCGGCGTATATAGATGGTCTAGTTATATGAATGTTATGAGTTATAAAGAATCAATCGAGGTTGACAATATTATTTTAGGCGATAATAATTATTATAATGAAAATTATTCAAAACTTTTTGAAAAAAAAAATTTATCAAAAAATAAATTAAAAGAAAGTAAATGTCATTTTATAGTTCCTAGTGTGGGTTATGTTCCTAATATTGTAAAAGATATTAATAACAAGAATATAGATATGAGTAAAAAATATATTTTATAAATATATGACATTAAATAAATTAGTAAAAAAAACAATATATGCATCATTATTTATTCAATTTTTAACAACAACATATTCATTAAATGGTTTAAGATATGAATTAAATGATTACGATTCTGTATTAAAGGAAATATTGATATTGGAAGCGTTTGTTCAGTTAGTTGAAGCATTTTTTTATGTTTGGGTGATATTTGCATTAAAGGATCTAAATATAATGACACCGAGAAGATATATAGATTGGTTTCTCACCACCCCAACAATGTTATTAACTACTATTTTATTTATGAAATATTTGGATTACAAACAGAATAATTTAGAAAAAGTAACATTAGAAAAATTCTTAGTATCAGATATTGAAAATATTAAATATATTTTCCTATTTAATTTCTTAATGTTATTATTTGGTTATTTAGGAGAAACAAATGTAATTAATAATGATAAAGCTGTAATAATTGGTTTCATTTTCTTTTATTTATCATTTGATAAGATATATAAAGAATATGCCTATAAAACAGAGTTGGGGAAAAAATTATTTATATTTTTATTAATAATATGGTCTCTGTATGGTTATGCGGCTATAAAAGGTATAATCATTAAAAATATTATGTATAATGGTTTAGATGTTATAGCTAAAAATTTTTATGGTTTATTTATTTATTATTATATTACTCAAGTTGGTTATTTGTCTTAAGGTGAGATAAGAGTTAAATTATTTTTAAATATAATGTAACCATTTAAAACTATAATAGTACTGGAACTTATATACAAAATGCCAGGTGAATGGCATAATAATATGGAAGAATATTTTCCAAAAGAAATGAGAGAAGTTAAATTTTATTGTTCATCAAGTGTATCAAATACATGTAGAAGGGCCGATATTTGTTTAGATGATATTCGAACCTGTGAAATTCAACATTCATATATATCTGAAAATGAAATAGTAAAGAGATGTAACGATTGGAAAAAATTTGGGAAAAAAATAATTTGGTTAGTTGATGGAAATGAAGGGGTTGAAGTAGATAAATTATCAACGGGGAATTACTTACTCACATTTAATCAAGTGTGGAAATATAAATCTTTTATGAAAACTTATGATTATATTTTACTTGAAAAGGATGATCTAATTTTTAAAATAGAATTAAAAAAAATTAGAAGTGGGATGATAGAATTAAAAGAATCAAAAACTTTGCAAGAAACAATTGATTTTTTAAAAACAAAACCGACAGAAATTTGGAACTTTTGGAGTGATGATAATTTCATTAAATCAACATTATCTGTTTATCAACAAGGTGCTGGAAATGGAAAGACATATGGGATTTGGAAATCTATTACTGAAAATGAAGATAGAAAAACATATATTATTGTAACGAAACAACATTCAGCTAAAAATGTAATTTATGAAGAACTGAGAGATCAAAAAGATCGCATTGAAAATGGTGAAGAAATATATCATATAAAAAATATAGAGAGAGAAAGTGAATATAATACTGAAAAACATTTTGTAATAAAATATACTCACAAATTATCCGGAAGAGAATGTACGGTCATTATTGGAACAATTGATTCTTTTTGTTATAATTTATCTCATTCAAATGCAAACGGTTCGAAATTTTTTGAAGGGATTGTTGATAATATTAGTGAAAATGGGCCAACGAAAGTTAATAATGGATATATGAGATTTGGGGGTCAAAATATTCAATTAAGTAAAGAATCAGAAATATGGATTGACGAAGTTCAAGATTTACCTGAAAACTATTTACATGCTATGATTAAATTAATGTATGAAACATTTTGCTATATGAATATTGTCGGTGATAAATTACAATCATTAGAATATACAAATAATTTTTTAACAGGGATTGATGATGAGGGATTACCAAATATTATAATTGATAAAAAAAAAGCTATTAATAAAAACAGACGAATAAAAGTAACTAATATGGGGAATAAAATAAATGAATTAATTAAATTTAAGGACCATCATTTACCTGAAATATATTGCGATGAACGAATGGGAATAGAAGTAAATAATAATCCTATTAAAATAATTAAAACGCCAAAAATCTCGAATGATACTAATAAAAAAATAATAAATACTTTTTGTGATAATATTATGAATAAATATATTTATGAAGTGGAAAAAAATGGGTTTTTGCCAAAAGATTTCTTAATTATATTCCCTATCATGAAAGTTAATATTCTAGCATCTGAATTAGAAACCAAGATACAAGAATATTGGCTAGATAAAGAAGATCCCTCGGATGATAAATATACCCAATATGCATATTTACATAAACATACGGAGGGAAGCGTTATTAACACAAATGATTCGGTTAATGCAACCCGTATCATGTCAATACGATCATCTAAAGGTGATGGTCGTAAAGTTGTATTTATATTGGAGGTAACTGAAGGATCTCTTAAAAAAGTTAGTAATAAGGAAAAGGGACTGGTATATGAATCACATCTCCATGTGAGTTTAACTAGAGCAAAAAATCAGATATATTTTGGACTAAATGAAAATAATGATGATATACACAAAAGATTTAGTAAGGTGGGATATGTTGAATATTTACCCAAAATAAGTAAATCCGTTCAATTAGATAAGATAAATGAATTAATCAATAAAGATAAGATAATTGAATTATTAAAAAATCATATTAATCAGAATAGTTATATTAAAGATAAAAGAAAAATAGTAATATCTGAAAATGTAGACTGGGGATACCATTGTATCAAACGACAAACATATTATTATCAAGTGATTTTAAATATTATTAATGGAAATAATAATTCATGTGAAAAATCACAGTTGTTTGTGATTTTAAAAAAATTATCCAAAATAAAATTAGCTCCGTACAATGTTAATAATTTTTATAAATATCTTGATAAATATCAATATAATAATGATGAAGAAATGGAATATTTTCCATTATGTATATTATCGAAACAATCTGAATATAAGAAATATTATAAAATAATAGGAAAATCCATGGTAAAAGTTCAAAAAACTATTGAAAATCATACATTAGATAAATTGGATATCTACCATCAAATCATTTTAACATATATGATTCAAATATATACACAACAGAGGTATGCTGATATGACTCCCATGGATGTTTACAATGTTACCGATTTTTTTACTAAAAATCCTAGCAAAGAAACAGAATTATTAAAACCTATCGACAATGTTAAAAGTATAATTTTAAAGAGTGGTATTAATGATTATGAAAATATGGAATGGAATATTTATAAACATGTTGCTTTGAATGGTGGCAATGAAAATTTTAAAATAAGTAAATTACAATATCCTATTCTAGGAAATAATAAAACTGATATTATCCATATTGTCTTAAAAAATGATCTTTCTCAATTAAATTATTGGGATACTATGATAGAAATATTATTAGAAAGATTTTTAATTTATAATCCCAAATCTAAAAAAGATAAAATAAAATTTGAGGGAAAAAAAATAAATACTTATCTTTTTTTACTAGATAAAAACAAATATATAAAAATAGATTGGAATTGGGATAAAGAATTAAATAATGAAATTAAAAGTCAATTGAAAGAAGTCTTAAAAGACTATTTTAGATCATATCACGATGATATTTTTAAATATTTAGATTTTTTTAAAAAAAGTGATAAATGGAACAATAATCCATCAAAAATTATAGGGGAAATAATTCATAAATTTGAAAAAATGATTAATTCCCCAAAATATATAATTGATGTTTTCAAATTTATTGAAACAAAAATAGACGACGAAGAAGATTATGATGATGTAAATGATTTGAATAGGTTCAATGATAGACTTAATAGAAAATTACAAAAACATATTGTTGGTTATTTGTCTTAAGGTGAGATAAGAGTTAAATTACTATATTTTTTTTCTGGTGATATTAATTTTGCTATCTGAATTAAATTAATTAAACTTGTATCTTCAGTTTTTAAAATATAAACGGGAGCAACTGGTTTTTGTATATTAAAAATAAAATCTAAAAGATAAGATATTTTTTTATTATTTATAAGAATTATACTTTTTTGTAAATAATGATATTCATTTTCTTTTTTAATTTTTTTTATAAATAGAGACATTCTTATTGCATATTTAATATTTGGTATTTCTGTAATTCTCCTTGTATCTAATAAAAAAATAAAATTCTCACCCTTTAAATATAAAGATAACCATTCTTTAAGAAAATTGTCAAATGAATCTTCAGTTAAATCATTTGTAAAAGATACATGGACAATAGGTAAAGATTCATAATTAAAAGTAGCAAACATTTATTAATTAAATAATTATAATATTTAAGAAATAAACTTATATTTATATAATAATTTGCAATGACAAAAAAAGCTACAATCCCCAAAGCTTTAAGAGAACAGGTCTGGTTAAAAACAATTGGTAAAAAATATGAACATAAATGTTATATTCCCTGGTGTCAGAATAAAATGACAGTTTTTGATTTTCATGTGGGACATAATATACCAGAAAGTAAAGGTGGGACATTAAATATAGACAATTTAGAAGCCATATGTGCTCGCTGTAATCTGTCTATGAGTGATAAATATACAATTGATGAATGGATACAATTTAAAAAAAAAAAATGGTATGAATGTTTATGTTTTTCACCCAAATTTGATTAATTTTACAAAAAAATAATAAATAACAATTATAAAACAATGAATAATAAATTAGCAATATCTTATTCTTTAGAAAATGTAAAACTTAAAGAAGAAAATATACAACTTAAAAAAGAAATAGAAAATATGAAAAATATAAATAAAAAAATAGATGAAGATCTTAAATTTTATAAATCTATATTTAGAACTCATAGGGGATCAGTTGTATACAATCTATATGAAAAATTTAGAAAAGGTGAAAGAATATGGATCGATAAAATAAGATGTGATAGATTAGATGTATTAGAATTAGATCAAGATGAAGATACAATTGAGTGGTTAAAACCCGTCAGATGTGAGAGATAAAATCAATTTTAATTTATTAATGGTGGGACATATAAATAATTTCCACCTGTATAATTTCCACTTGTATAATTTTCATTAAATACAAAATCGTGTTTTTTATTTTTTTGATAAGCTGAATGAGCGCCAAAAGTTAAACATATAGGAATTAATATAATAAGAAAGAAACATAATATAATAAAAGGAAATATATATTTATATTGATATTCGGAATATGTGATATCTTCACCACTTATTTTTATTATTAAATTTTGTAATGGAATATTGGGATCCAATTTTTTATTTTTATTTTTTCTAAATTTAAAAAACATAATCATATATTTATCCGTGAAATATTCTTCAGGATTATTCAATCTACCTTTAGTAAAATAAAAACATCTCGCATAATCAATTATATTATAAATAGTTTTATCATCAATTAAATCTTTAATACTTTTATCAACTAAAACATTATTATTATTATTTTTTTTTTTAAAAAGATATTTATTAATCATTAATTTTTGAGTATCATCATCCGAACTTCTATAATAATCTTTAAAATTATTAAAAATATCAATATTTCTTTTTAAAATTTCTCTTCTTCTTCGATTAATAAATTTAATATTTTCACTAACACCCATCATGTATTGTGTTTGACGAATAACTCCTTGTAAATTTAAATTTGTTGATGATTCAATTTCTGCTAATGTTGTAGATAATTCATTGAGAGATTCTTCATCTGTTAAATCTATATTCGTAGTACTATCAAATCCAAGAGCAATTGATAATTCTTGTAAATTTTGTGATAAATCTATTTCTAATAATTCTCTTTTTGCTTTATCAATATTTAAAACATAGGGTGGGGTATTATCTGGGTCATTTTGCCAATCCATTTGTGAATCTGCTACTTCTAAAGCCATTATTCCCACAAACAATGCCAATTCAAGATTAGCCATTCCTGCACTTCCCAAAAAAGCGGCACCTAAAGCAGCTGAAGATCCACCCGTGAAAGGTACTGCAATAACACAGGCTACAAATACCAGAGATTGGAAAACTAAAAGACCAGTTTCAACTGCTTCAACCTCTTGTTTATTTTCGTGATAAAAATCCATGTTATTTAATTTTAAATATAAAATAAAAATATAAAATAAATTAAATGGCGGGTATAGTTAGAACAATTAAAGGTATTTTTCAATATGGTGATGAAGCTGCAAGAGCAGGTGATAGAGCAGATGATCTAACTGATGTTGTTGGTGGGAGTTTAGATTTAGCTGGGGCTGCTGCTGGTGCTACAAGGAGAGGGGGGGG
>Ga0209335_10000363_pt1 | contig 53987 bp, 53 predicted proteins | sample COG_09_FD_184753 | JGI IMG/M metagenome (GOLD analysis project Ga0209335, IMG submission 184753) | Pelagic Microbial community sample from North Sea - COGITO 998_met_09 (SPAdes) (version 2) | ecosystem: Environmental > Aquatic > Marine > Neritic zone/Coastal water | place: Helgoland, sampling...
CACGTTGATAGGCTGGATGTGGAAGCGCAGTAATGCGTGCAGCTGACCAGTACTAATAGCTCAATTGGCTTGATTTATGCACTGAAAAAAATTTTTAAAGAATAAATAAGTTATAATATATAATATTGATAAATTTCTTTTTACGTAAGTTTGATACTAATATATCGAATTTTATGATTTGTAAGAAAATTATAAATTAATTATATTAATAAAAATAACCAATCCCTTCGAGATGAAGAAATAAATATCTTAGGATTATTAAAAAAATATAAAAACCTGAAATTAAACTTAATGGTTTCCAATTATTATAATTTAATAATAGTTAGTTTAATAAAAGTCATTTAGGATTGTGTGATTATTTAATGCAAAATTTTAAAAAATTATTATTTTTACTTAGCCCTAGCGAGCGTAAACGTGCAAGTTTATTATTAATAATGATCTTTATAATGGCATTATTAGATATGATTGGGGTAGCGTCTATATTGCCTTTTATGTCAGTTCTAACAAACCCTAGTCTTATTGAGACAAATCTCATTTTAAATTTTATGTTTAAAGCTTCAAGTATATTTAAAATTGAAAATCATCAACAATTCATTTTTGCTTTGGGTGTTGCTGTATTTATATTGTTAATTATTTCACTTACATTCAAAGCTCTTACAACTTATGTGCAAGTAAATTTTGTGTTGATGCGTGAACACAGCATTGCTAAACGTCTAGTGGAAGGGTATTTAAAACAGCCTTATGGCTGGTTTTTGAATCGTAATAGTACAGATCTTGGAAAAAATATTTTATCAGAGGTAAGCACCATAATTAATAGTGGTTTGAATCCAATTATTGAGCTGATTTCAAAAAGCATGGTTACAATTACACTTGTAATTTTATTAATTATAGTTGACACTAAACTTGCATTGATGGTTGGTTTATCACTTGCTGTTGTTTATGGTGCTATTTTTTATTTTATAAAAAACATTCTTAATCGAATTGGAAAAAAACGTTTAATGAATAATCAGTTACGTTTTTCAGCAGTTATTGAAGCTTTTGGTGCTGTAAAAGTAGTTAAAGTTGGAGGATTGGAACAAGCGTATATTAAATTGTTTTCAAACTCTGCAAAAATTTTTGCACAAACTCAAGCTACAGCAAAAGTTATAGCTCAATTACCTCGTTTCATTTTAGAAGCTATAGCTTTTGGAGGTGTTTTGCTAATGATACTTTATATAATCTCTCAAACAGGTAGTTTTAATTCTGCTTTACCAATCCTTAGCCTGTATGTTTTTGCTGGCTATCGTTTAATGCCTGCGCTACAGTCAATTTATAATTCCTTTGCCTCTCTTACTTTTGTTAGTCCTTCGCTTGATAAGCTATACGATGATCTTAAAAATCTTAAATCATTTAATGAAAATCAGAACCAAGGTATTTTGTCTCTTAGTAAAACAATAAATTTAAAAAATATTTATTATAATTACCCTGATGCTTCAGGATATGTGTTTAAAGAAGTTAATATAAGTGTTCCAGCAAAATCTTCTGTTGGGTTTATTGGTGCGACTGGCAGTGGCAAAACTACAATGGTGGATATTATATTGGGATTATTGGAGCCTCAGAAAGGCACTTTAGAAATTGATGGAGAAGTTATAACAAAACAAAACGTAAGATCTTGGCAGCGCTCCATTGGATATGTGCCCCAACACATTTATCTTTCTGACGACACTGTTGCTGCAAACATTGCTTTTGGTGTGGAGTCTGAAGATATTAATCAAAACTTGGTTGAAAGAGCCTCTAAAATTGCAAATCTACATGAATTTGTAATAGATGAGTTACCTAGACAATATCAAACAACAGTTGGTGAACGTGGAGTTAGATTATCAGGTGGACAACGTCAACGTATAGGAATTGCAAGGGCTTTATATCATAATCCACAAGTACTTATTCTTGACGAAGCAACGAGTGCCCTGGATAATGATACTGAAAAAGTAGTAATGGAGGCAGTGAATAATCTTGGTAAAGATATCACCATAATTTTGATTGCTCATCGTTTAAATACAGTCAAGAATTGTGATATTATCTTTAAATTTGAAAAAGGGAAAATTATAAATCAAGGCAAATTAAATGAAATAACAAAATTAAGTTAATTTTTTTTGTTAAAATTGTAATTTAAAAAATTCAAATAAAATCTAATGAAAATAGAAATTCCATTCGAAAAATTAGAATTTAATAATATATTGTCAAATGATGTATATCCATTTAAAAAAATAAAAGATGATAGTTCTTTTTTAAAAAAACTATTTTTTTTATTTAAGAAAACTTTAACTGTTTTATATAATTCTATATTTTATTCACCATCTATAAAAAAAAACTCAGTAAATTTAAAAATTTTTTATATTCGAACATTTGACAGGCCTGATATTAAAATTAACTCATTTTACTATGAACAAATTGAAGGAACAACAGTATGTATTTTAAGTAGAAAAATAAAAAAAATAAATTTTGATATTTTTATTCATACTATAGTTAATTTGTTTAAATCCAGAAAATATTGGATGAAAGTTCTACAGAAAAATGAAATAAAATTATTAAGCTATCAGGGGTTTTTTTTATTAACAGTATTATACGAAGCTTATTCTCAAACATCAAAAATATTACCATTAGCTCTTAAACATGAAAAACTTGTTTCATCCCAACAATGTGAGCCAACTGAAAATATGATTTGCCAATTAGCAAATCTGAATAAAATAGAAACTTATGGTCTACAGACATCTTTAAATATCTATAATGAATCCAAAACTCAAGACTCCAGCCTTATCAGTTATGATTATTTTAAAATTTTAGATTACTTAAATCCAGTATGTAAAAATATTTTATGCTGGGGGGCCATTAACAAGTCTATTTATGAAAAATATACAAAAGCTAATGTTCACATAATTGGTAAAGCTGGCATGCCTGATATTGATTATATCGAAAAAGGAGCCACTATAATATTTGAACAAAATATGTTTGAGACGACAAATAATAAATTATTTCAAATTTCAAATTTTCTAGAAGATAATGAAATTAAAGTTAGCAGATGGTTTAGAAAAGGTAATCCTTTAGCAAAGAATGGAATTTTAAGAGATGGACCGTTACGAAAGGTTGTTATTGGACTTAATAGCACATTATTAGCTGATTTAGGCTTTCTAGGTTTGGAGATTTATGCTTATAAAGGGTCCAGTTTTGAAAATCTAGTGCCTTCAAATTTGATTATTAATAAAATGGATGAACTTTTAAACAAGTTTCATTTAAAAAATAAATATCCACATGAAATATGGAAAAACTTTATTGAATGTTCACAAGAAGAGAGTGTTAAAAAATATAAATCATTTTTGATGAAATCAATTAATTAGGCACGATTGTTTTTTGCCCATTCCATCCATTCTTTTAAACCTGTCTTGAAATCAATAAATTTATAATTTGTAAGAGATTTTATTTTTTCTACGTTTGCATAATATCCATACTGATCGCCAGGAGTGTTATCTTTGAAAACTACAGGTTTATTTGTTGATAAATTTTTTTGAATACTTGAAATGATCTCGCTAACAGTAGTTTTTATTCCAGTGCCAATATTGAATATTTCATTATTAAAACGTGGATCAGTTAATGACATTATCGTTAGATTAGAAATATCTTCAATATAACAAAGATCTCTAAAACGATCTTTTGAGCCTTTCACCAAAACCTCTTTGAATTCATTATTTAAAAATTGTTCTAAATAAATACTGACCATACCCTGTTTAAGATTATTAAAATTTTGCCCAATGCCATAAACATTAAAATATCTTAATATTGTGTAGTCAATGCCATATTGTTGCTTGTATATCTTTAAATAATGTTCACTTGCAAGCTTTCCAACAGCATAAAAAGATTTAGGATTTAGATCATCTGTTTCAGAAAATTGTTCTTTACCAAGTTGTTCTCCATAAACTGACACTGAGCTAGCATAAATAAATTTAGTACAATTAGTTTTATACGCATAATCTAGTAGCAAAAGTGTAGAGGTAACATTTGAATTCAAATCAATTACAGGGTTTTCAAAACTCACTTCACCTGAAGATTGACCAGCTATATGTAAAATCGCATCAAATTTGAAGTCGTTTAATTTTTTAATGGTCTCAGGCTTTGAAACATCACCTTCTATAAACTTTGCTTCAGAATGCAAATTTGTTTTATAGCCTGTGGAAAGGTTATCAATGATAGTAATTTTATGACCTAAATTTAAAAGTTTTTTTGCAATATAAGATCCTATAAATCCAGCGCCTCCTGTAACTAAATAATTCATATGTCTACTCGATATTTATATAGCTTATTAATTTACATTCTTTTACTAATATCTTTATATTTGTCAACCACTAGACCTCCCAAACTTGTCTGAACTAGTCTAATTGTTTTTATTTTTGAGAAGGTATCTGTTTTTAAATCTTTACTACTTTGATTTTAACAAAATTAATTTTAAGTAAATTTATTTCTTATAAATTTTTACAAGATTATGTTCAAAACTCAATAATTAAATTAGTCTCCATCACGTAGAGTGCAGTTTAATAAAATAATTTTTCAATGTTAATTAACTATGATGTACATCAAGATATTGATCTTTATAACTAAAGACAGTGGGTCTTAAAAACATACAATTTGATTTAACAGTAACTATTGGTTGCTCTACATTTAAAACCATTGTGCAAGCTGGTCCTAAAGCATAGTTTTTATTATTTGTTGATAATCTAAGTTTTTTTGTTGTAGGATTTGAAATAAAAATTTCACTTCTGTCAAAATTATCAAAGCATTTTTGTATTGTGTATTCTGTATTTTTAAACAAAGAAGTTCTAATGATATCACTTCTTATAGATTCATCATTATAAACACTTGTAAATTTTGCATGGGCATTTCCGTGCACAAAACTATATAAATTATTATTATTAGAATACCCCACATAGCATCTGTTACTAAGAATATTATTATCAACTAAATTTTCAGATTTTTTTGTACAGAAATGAAAAATATAAAAATTTCCAAAGTCATTTATATTCCCCAAATATTCTGCAGTTATATCAATCTCATTAATATGAGATAATGAGTCTATTTTTTGAATTTTTAACAATTGATTATCTTTTGTATAAAAATGCAATTCAACCCAAGAGTCTTCAACTCCATAAAAAACATTAAGAATATCTAAAAACTTAAATTTAGTTTTAAAACCGTTATCTGTTCTCCATAAAAAAACATCACTAACTATTGATACAGTTTTATTATTTTCATAGGTTTTAATATTGACCGGTGCAATTTTGAGAGAATTTCTTAAAAGAATACCCAACTTTGAATTTGCCAAATATTTAATTAATGATTTCATTAAGCTTATCTTTTAGTTTTTTAACTAAATAAAATTTTTTAGAATTAAGAATATACGCATGAGGAGGATGAGTGTGTTCTAAAGAAATATGTTTATTATTTACAGATAAAAAACTTGGAACACCCAAATATTTACCTGAGACAAAATATATTTCTGGTTTTATAAAATATTTATCTATTTCCAATACATTGGTAGTATTAGTGTATAATTCGTATTCGTGCACTTTTTTATTAGATTTTATATTTACCAAATATGATTTAAATTTCTCTTTAATTGGGTTTTTCAATATATTTCTAAATAAAAGAAAATTATTTTCTGCATCTATGTTTGTGAGAGACCCAATAGCAGCCGTTACACTTCCTTTCCCCTCAACCATTCCATATGGATACTCTGACTGATATGATGAAAAGCCTCCATTATCCAAGTAAATTTTTAAGTTTGATCTTACTGGAAATTTTTCAATTTCTTTTAACTCTTCTTCATTTAATTTATCAAAATCTTTTTCTTTGATTAAAAAAAAAAAATCATCATTAGAAAAATCTTCATTTTTTAGTACAAAGAATTTTTTTTGAATTATTTTTTTTTTAAGTTTTTCAAATTGCCATTTATCATTTTTTATGAAACATTTGCACAATAAATAATCATTCTTTAAAAAAAATTCTCTATTTTTAAATAAGGGTATTTGAAGTTCTGATTTAAAAAGACTATTTTTTACTCCATAAAAAAAGTGCATTATAATCTTAATTCTTTATTTTTTGAAATAATTTTAATTTATTCATCTTAGATAATCACTTAACATACTCATTTCATAATTGCGATAAAACTTTTTTTGATTAAAGTGTTATTTTTTTCGTAAATTATTTCTCCAGCCCCTTTTTGCTTGGAAATAATAAATCGTATCCCCTCAAAGGTTCTTTTTTTATCATTATTTAAATTTTTGATTAATCTATTAATATCTATTTTATTTTTTATTTTTAAATCAGTAAACTTTATTGGCAATTTAAAATTTGTTAATAAAAGTTTATTCATTTTAGAAGTATTTAATTTGTATTTTAGATCTACTAATTTACTTGCCACAACTATACCAAGAGAAACTGCCTCACCGTGTGTCAAAAATTTTTGATTTAATCCAAAGTATCCTTCTATTGCTTGCCCAAATGTATGTCCATAATTTAAAAGCAATCTCTGATTTTTTTCTTTTTCGTCCAAGGTAGTGATCAAAAGTTTAATTTTTACGGATTTTACAATTAATTCATAAATAATTTTTGGTGTTAACTTCAAAATATCTTCTTTATTTTTATTCAGATAATCAAACAATTCCCCATCAAATATAATTGCCTTTTTTATAATCTCTGCTAATCCTGATATTAGGTCTCTTTGGTTTAAGGTTTTTAAAAATCTTAAATCAATAAAAGTACTTTTTGGATGATAGTATGTGCCACATAAATTAACCACATCATACTGGTTAAATCCTGTTTTCCCTCCTATTGAACTATCAACCATACTTGTCATTGAAGTTGGCACATGTATTAACTTAAGACCCCTATGATAAATTGAAGCTGCATAAGCTGCTATATCTCCAACTACACCTCCACCTATAGATATTACTTGACAATCTCTACTAATATTATTTTTGTAAAAAAATTCTATTATCTTATCTACATATCTAATTGTCTTATTTTTAATACCTGCTTTAAAATATAAAACTTTACTATTTTTTAATATTTTTGAAAACCCAGTATCAGGATGTTTTTTTTGATCTTTAAAAACATCGTCACAAATAATTAAATAATTATTTTTTAGTCCTTTTAAATATATGTCAAGCTGCTTTGTCCCATTATCAGATATATAGATAGGGTACTTTTCACCTTTATAATTTGCTTCTAAGATAGACAGCATTATTTTAACTAATATTTGTCTCTAAATGGATCGTTACTCATAGCTATTTTAGCTTTTAAATAATCATCGTTTACATCAACAGAAAAAGATTTCTCTTTAATTTTATATGAAAATACATTCATATCATTTTCAAGAGCTCTTAACAATTCTATGTCCTCTATTATTTCCAGAGGTGATGGTTTTAATTTTTTATATTTCATTAGTCCACTATACGAAAAAGTAATTGTAGAGACATGTTTATCAACAAAGCTTACTGTATTTTTATAATTATATGGAATTTTTGCTCTAGACAAATACATTATTCTATTTGATTTTGAGCTTAAGACTCTCACATTAGTTTCACTAGAATCATGAGACATGATACGTGTCGGAATAACAATCTCCGGTTTATATTTATTTTTTAAATGGAAGTTTATTACTTTATCGATAGTATTTGGATTTGTTAAAGGTTCATCACCCTGAACATCTACAATTAAGTAATTTTTAAATTTATTTGCAACACTAGCTATTCTTTCTGTGCCATTCTTAAAATTTTTTTTTGTTTTAATTGTTTGGATGTCATATTTTTTACATTCATTAATTATTTCTTTGTTATCGGTACAAACATAGACTTCATCAATCATTTTTGAAAGCATTGCTCTCTTTGCTGTGTGAACAATAATTGGATAACCATCTATATCTAATAAAGCTTTGCCAGGTAATCTTTTAGATTCTAATCGCGAAGGTATTAGTGCTACTATTTTTTTTATCATGATATGTTCCATCCTCCATCTGCATAAATTGTGGACCCAGTAATATACGAACTTTTATCAGAAATCAAAAATTCAATTACATTTGATACTTCCTCTGGTTTGCCCCATCTTCCCATTGGTGTTCTTTCTAAAATCCACTTATTTACGTTTTTTTGATTTTTTACAAAATTACTATAATAGGAAGATTTTATAAACCCAGGTGCAACCAAATTAATTCTTACATTTTTTTTTGCGTATTCAACTGCGACACTCTTTAAAAAACCCTCCAAAGCCATTTTAGATGATGCGTACGACGAGAGGTTTTTAAATCCAAAATTTCCAACAATCGAAGAAATACATACAATATTTATCTGGTGTTTTTTTTTGTTATAAAATTTAAGCAACTCTTCAATAAGGACAACATTTGAATGATAATTAACATTTAACGTATAATTTCTTTTTTCCAAGTTCATTTTTTGGATTGAGTCCCTATGTCTTACACCAGCATTACACACCATAAAATCTATTTTATTTTTTTTAAATATTTCATTGATCAGCTTTTTATCAGCCAATAAATTCTCTCCTAATGGATGATATATATTTTTAATAAAATTTTTACTTTTAAGAAGTAATTCAACTTCTTTACTTTTTGTTTTTGTAATTGATATGATCTTGTATTTATTTTTTAAAAGCAATTTTAATGTTGATAGACCTATTCCTTTTCCTGTTCCAGTGATAATTCCAGTTTTCATTATTTAATAACTAAATTATATTATAATTAAACTAATTTTTACTCTATAAAAGAAATACATAAAATGATTTAGCGTCTATAGTTTAAACGATATCATCTATATTATTAAATTAAAAAAATTATAATATCAAATTAATAATAGTAATTAAACTATTGATGAGTTTTATCTCTCAAAATTTAGTAAATCAAATAAACTATAATTAATATTCTTGAAAATTCTCTATTTTAAAATATATGCAGCTGAAGTTCTGATTTAGAAAGATTATTTTTAATTTTATTAAAAAGAATATTATTTAATATATTTAAAGAAAATTATTTAATATAATTAATGTATAAATATATTTTTTAAATTAACTAGTTTAAAATACAATTAATATGGATAAAAAAAATTTTTTTCAAAATTATTTTAATAAAATTTCAACAAATTTAAATTTAGTAGATCAAAAACTACTTTTTAAAAGTGTTGATCTTGTAAAAAGGACTAAAAAAAAAAATAATAAAATTATAATAGTTGGAAATGGTGGCAGTGCCGCTATGGCTAGTCATGTTGCGGTAGACTTTACAAAAGTAGGCGGTATTAGAGCAGTTAATTTTAATGAAGCTGACTTAATTACCTGTTTTGCCAATGATTATGGATATGAAAATTGGGTATTAAAAGCACTTAACTTTTATGCAGATGAAAATGATTTGGTTATATTAATTAGCAGCAGTGGAAAATCAAAAAATATTGTCAATGCAGCTAGATATGCAAAAAAAAATAAGATTAAAGTTATAACATTTTCAGGATTTGCTAAATCGAATCCTTTAAAAAAAATAGGTCATATAAATTTTTGGGTAAATAGTGATAAATATAATTTTATAGAAATGGTGCATCACATTTGGTTACTTGCTATAGTAGACAAAGTTGCAAATATTAAATTATAGTCATTAAATTTTAAACATGATTTCATATAGATGAAAATATTAATTACAGGCGCTTCAGGTTTCATTGGAAGTTATCTGTTTAATGAATTCAGCAAAGCCAACCATGAAGTTTTTGGATTAGTGAGAAAAAAACCTCGTTTAAAATTACTTCTAGATAAAAAGGATAGGATTATAATTTCAAATTTAACTGATTATGAAAATTTAAATAAATTAATACCAAGTAAAATAGATGTTATAATTCATGCTGGAGCCTATAATGACCAAGATACCAATAAAGATATTAAAAATTCTTACAGTGTAAATATTTTTGGAACAAGAAACATTTGTAAAATAGCAGAGAGTCGTAAAGTTAAAAAATTGATATATTTCTCTGTATTACAGGTTTATGGAAGAGAGTTAAGGGGAAGAATAAGCGAAAATTCAAAAATAGTTTGTGATAATGATTACTCTCTGAATCATTTTTTGGCAGAAAATGTTTGTAAAAACTATTCATTTATCTCCAAAACTAAGTTTGCAATTTTAAGATTAGGCTATGTATTTGGTTGTCCAGTGCAGAATAATATTGATAGAAAAACACTGATACCTTATTTGATTTGTGATCAAGCTGTTAAAAATAAAAAAATCAAATTAATGTCTAGAGGAAAAGCTCAAAGAGATTTTGTTTCTTTAAATAAACTTTTTACAAGTATATCTCAAATAATTAAAAATAAGACAAGATTTGAGATATATAACGTAGTTTCAGGATATTCATTCTCAATAAAGGAAATTGCAAATATAGTTCAAGAAGAAGCATCGAAGTTATTTAAAAAGTCAATTAAAGTAATATATGGAAATTTGAATGACTTCACCAATAATTTTAAAACAGTATCAAAATTAAATTTATATAAAAACAAAAATGAAATAATGTATGAACTTCGTCAACAGATAAGAAAAACATTAATTTTAATAGATGAAAAATAATATTTTAATAACAGGTCATAGAGGATTTTTAGGATATTATTTATATAATTTTTTAAAAAAAAATAAAAAAAATAAATTAATTGGTAAAGATATAGATCTTTATACAAATAATATTAATTACAAAAAACATTTCTTAAATATAAAAAAAAAAGACTTAATTAAAATTGATACGATTATTCATCTAGCTGGAGTTTCAACAAATTACGATCCGAAAAAAAAAATATATAAGCAGATTTCTTATAAAAATAATTATCTTGATACAATAAAATTTGCAAAACTCGCAAAAAAATTTGGTGTAAAAAAATTTATTTTTGCTTCTAGTACAAGTGTTTATGGAGATAAAGATAATAAAAAGGTAAATGAAAGTGAAAAACTTGAACCTATAACTTCATATGGAAAATCTAAAAAATACACTGAGGAGAAATTAAAGAAAATTGCCTCAAATAATTTTAAAATAATTATTCTTAGAATGGCAACTTTGTTTGGACTATCAAAAAGAATGAGATTTGATTTATTGGTCAATAATCTGGTATTAAGTTATATCGAAAACGGTAAAATAATATTATTAAGTGATGGAAAAAAAATTAGACCACAAGTGCATATAAAGGATGTGGCTAAGGTTTATGATTATTTTGTAAATAATGAAATTGATAAAAATTATTTAATCTTAAACACCGGAAGAGATGATTATAATTTAACTGTATCACAAGTTGCAAAAAAAATTGCCTCAACATTAAAATGTAAAATAAAGTATGGAAAAATAGATAAAGATAAGAGATCCTATAAAGTTAATTTTAATAAATTAAATAAATATGTAAAATTTACTAAAAAAACAAATACTATTGAAAAAAATACAATTGAGATTCAAAAATTTTATAAAAACAAAAAAATAAAATTTTTTCAAAATAAAAATTTTTACAATCTTAAAGTTCTTAAATATTTAATTGATAAAAATGTAAGTAATAAAATATTATTATGATCTACATTACTGGAACCAATGGATTCGTTGGAAAAAATTTTACAAATCTTTTAGAAAAAAAAAGCGTTAAGTATTACTCTCTAAAAAGAAAAAAAAAATTAGGAGTAAATAATAAGACTAGCTACGTTAATTTTCCTAAAACAAGTACGTCAAGTAATAAAATTCTTATTCATTTGGCTTCACCATCTGTTGTAAAATTATATAGAAAAAAAAACTATACAGATAAAGAAATTCTCCATTGTTTTGAAAATGAAATAGATAGTATTATTTCATTAATTAAATTTTATAAAAAAAATAATTTCAAGAAATTGATATATATAAGCACATCAAGCATATATGGAAAAAGAAATTATAACTCTCCATTTAAAGAATCAGACAATCCAAATCCAAATGATTTTTATTCTCGAATAAAATTAGCTTTAGAAATGATAATTAAAAAAGAAGTTAAGAACTATATTATATTAAGACCTTTTCAAATTTATGGGGAATTTGACTTTCAAAAAAGATTAATACCTACACTTGTAAAAGCAAAGAAAAATCAAAAACTGCAACTCCAAGATTGTTTGCAAGTGACTGATTTAATACATGTGCAAGATGTTTGCGAAATAATATACAAATTATGTATTTTAAATATTAAAAATCATATTTTTAATTTGGGAAGTGGTAAGCCAATAAGATTAAGAAATATTGTAAAAATTATTAGTAAAATTCGTGGCAATTGTTTCAAATACAGCTTTAAAAATTTAAATAGTAAAAAAATTACAAATTTTTGTTATGCTGATACCACTCAATTATTTTCAAAAATAAAATATAAATTAAAAAAATTTCCAATATCAAGATATGAAATTTATTAAATCTATAATTAATTTCGAAAAAAAATATTATAAATATTTTTTTAAAAGTTCATTTGATATTAGAGAAATGATAACTGGTAAAATTCTTGACAATAGAATAAGAAAAAATAAAATTTTAAAAAAAAGTTCAAAAGAATTAATCTTTCGTTTTTTTTATAATTCAAAAATAGCGAGAGAATTTTTATTAAATCCAAAATTAAAACCCAAGTATGTTTGGGAGCCCCAAACTACTAAATTACTTTTACAATTATCAAAAAAATCAAAAAATATAATTTTTGCTGGTTCTTTTTTTGGTGATCAAGCAATTTTAACTGCAAAGAAAAATCCTAATTCAACTATTCATGCTTTTGAACCAAATATTAATCAAATTAATTGTTTAAAAATAAACAAAAAAAAAAATAACTTGAATAATATTATTATTAAAAGGAATATATTATTTTCAAAAAGTGGATTAGGTTTTGAAATGGTTTATCCTAAAGGGTATAAAAAAAATTTTGATGAAGGATGTCTTGCAATCAAAAAAACAAAAAGTTCAAAAAAATCAAACATTTTTTCGTTAAGCCTAGATGATTATTGTTTTAAAAATAAAATAAAAAAAATTGATTTATTACACATGGATGTTGAAGGCTCAGAATTTAAAATATTATTAGGTGCCAAAAAAAAAATTAAAAACAATGAGATTCAAAATATAATATTTGAATTAAACTCGAACTATTTTAATTGGGATAAAGGATTAAATAATGTGAGTATTATTAAATATTTAATTAAAAATAAATATAAAATTTATGCAATTAGAGATATTCATTCTTCATTTGATATAAATGACATAGAAATTGAATTGCTACCTCTAAATAATATCTATATAGATGGTCCAAATCACGGTTTTAATATGTTAGCAACCAAAAATACTAAAATTAAAGCAAAATTTTTAAATAATAAATTTTCACCAAAATATTTGCCTTATAAATTAGAAAAATATTTTCATACAAAAAATTTAATTAACATATACAACAAATAAAAAATTATGAAAAATAAAATAAAAGAGTTTGATATTAAAGTTAAAAAAAATTTAAATAAAATGAATAGAGATAAAAAACTATTCAAAAAATCATTAAACTGGATGATACATGCTGATAAATATAAATATACGTATAATTTTCAATGGGCTGGAATTCCAGTTATAAAATTTCCAAATGATTTAGTGGCTCTTCAAGAAATTATTTCTAAAGTCAAACCAGATGTTATAATTGAAACTGGAGTAGCACATGGTGGAAGTGTAGTATTCTCGGCTTCAATGCTAGAATTATATAGTTCTAAAAGTTCTTTTGTAGTTGGCATTGATATAGACATCAGAAAACATAATTTATCTAGATTGAAAAAAAATAAATTTTATAATCGTTTGAAATTAATAGAAGGTTCATCAACTGCACCAGAAGTAATACATAAAGTAAAAAAATTAATAAAAGGCAAGAAGAAGATAATGGTTTTTTTAGACTCAAATCATACGTATCAGCATGTGAAAGATGAAATTAATATTTATAAAGATTTAGTTACAAAAAACTCTTATTTAGTTGTTGAAGACACCTTTTCAGAATACTTTCCAAAAGGATATTACTCCAATAGACCTTGGGATGTTGGTAATAATCCAATGATTGCGTTAAGAGAATTCTTAAAACAAAATAAAAATTTTGTAGTAGACAGTGAAATTTGTTCAAAGCTTCAAATTACAGAAACTTTTGATGGCTATCTAAAAAAAATTAAATAAATTTTATGACAATATTAGTTACTGGCAATCTAGGTTACATAGGTTCTGTGCTCACTGATATTTTACATGAAAAAAATATTGATTTTATTGGATATGATGTGGGTTATTTTGAAAATTGTTTATTACAAAACTCTCTAAATACATTTCCACAAATCAAAAAAGATATTAGAGATTTGGATAATAATGATTTAAAAAATATCAGTGATATTGTTCATTTGAGCGCTTTATCTAACGATCCTCTTGGAGAATTTAATTCAAAGATCACAAGAGATATTAATTTTAATGCTACAATGAGTCTTGCGACATTGGCTAAAAAAAGAGGAATTAAAAGATTTGTTTATATATCATCCCAAAGTATGTATGGAATTTCAAATACTAGTATAGAATTAGAAGAGTATAATAGCGAAAAAAATCCAGTCACAGAGTATGCAAAAACAAAATGGCAGGCTGAACAAGAATTAAATAAATTGAGTGATAAGAATTTTTCAGTTGTAAGTTTAAGACCATCAACTGTATTTGGGGTAAGTCCAAGATTGAGATGCGATATTGTTTTTAACAATTTACTTGCCAGTGCGTTCACAACTGGAAAAATTGAAATAAAAAGTGATGGGAGTCCGTGGAGACCAGTTGTGCATGTAAAAGATGTATGTTCTGCAATTCTTGCAGCACTTAATGCACCGATTGATCTGGTTGAAGGAAAGGCTTTCAATATAGGTATTGAAAATGGTAATTATACAGTTAAAGAACTAGCAGAAGTAGTTAATAGAACAGTAAAAGGTTCTAAACTTAAATTTACAAATGAGCATTTAAAGGATCCAAGAACTTACAAAGTAAGTTTTAAAAAAATTTTAACTGAATTAAATGAATATTATAAACCTGAGTGGAATTTAGAAAAAGGTGCTTTAGAACTTTTAAACTTTTTTAAGAAAATAAATTTTACCGAGCAACAGTTTAGAGGGCCTTCAACAAATAGACTTCAACATTTATCAAAATTTATTTCTGAAAATAAAATTGATAAAAATTTTAGAAAAATAATATAAATAAAATGAAATTTAAGAAATGTGATATTAAAGATGTTTATTCAATTGAACCAGAACCTTTTATTGACGAAAGAGGTGTTTTTAGAAGACACTATTGTTTTAAAGAATTTGAACAAAAAAATATTCCAAATAAAATAGAACAAGCTAACGTATCAGAAAATAAATATGCTCATACATTGAGAGGTTTTCATTATCAAGTTTTTCCACATCAAGAAGGAAAAACCTTGAGTTGTTTAAAGGGAACAATTTATGACATCATTGTAGATTTAAGGAAAGACTCACCTACTTATATGAGATGGCAATCATTTGAACTGAGTGATAAAAAAAGAAATAGTATCTTTATACCACCAGGTTGTGCCAATGCTTTTTTAACATTAACAAATGATTGTTTGATACATTATTATTGCTCAAAGTCGTATGTGCCATCAGCTGAAAAAGGAGTAAGATATAACGATCCAATCTTTAATTTTATTTGGCCACACAAACCTGAGGTAATATCTGAAAAAGATCTAAATCATCCAGATTATCAACCATAAATTTTTTTTTAAATTTAGAAAAGTACATATTAATTAAATTAAATGTTAAAAGTTTAGATATGCAAGCAGTCATTATTTGTGGTGGAAGAGGTAAAAGACTTATGCCAATCACAAAAAATATACCAAAAATATTAGCACCTGTTAATGGCAAACCATTTATTTTTTATATTTTGGAACAATTGTATAAACAAGGTATTAAAGAAATTGTTTTTTTGACAGGATACTTAGGAAAAAAAATAGAAAAATCAATTCAGTCTGAAATAAAATTTAACTTAAAATTTAAATATGTACATGGTTTAGAAAAATGGGAAACAGGCAGGCGAATTTGGGAGGCTAAAAAACATTTAAAAAAAAATTTTTTAATATTATATTCTGATAATTTTACAATTTTTAACTTAAAAAAAAATTTAAGTTTTTTTAAAAAAAAAAATATATCTGCAACTTTGACTGTAGCACCAAAAAAACCAGGAAATTTATCTTTGTCAAAAAATAATATTTTAATTAAGTATAGCAAAAAACGCTCACAAAATTTACCATTTGTTGAAATAGGATATATTATTATAAATAAAAATTTTTTATTTAATCAATATAAAGACAAAAATTGTTGTCTCTCAGACTTAATAAAAAAAATTTCATCATCTAAAAAAGCTAATGCTGTAATCCAAAATGCATATTATAGTATATCAGACCCAAAACGTCTTTTATTGACTGAAAAATATTTATTACCAAAAAAAATTATTTTATTAGATAGAGATGGGGTAATAAATTATAAGGCTCCAAAGGGAACTTATATTAATAAATGGTCAAATTTTAAGTTTATTGATAAAACTCTAAATTTACTTTTAAAGCTTTCTCAAAATGGTTATAAATTTATAATAATTACAAATCAAGCAGGTGTAGGAAGAAAAATTACTCGTATTGAAGATTTACTTACAATTCATAAAAATATGATCAAATTTTTTTTCAAAAGAGGAATAACGGTATTGAAAGTTTATGTTTGCACTCATCATTGGTTAGATGATTGTGTTTGTAGAAAACCAAAACCCTTTCTTTTCTTTAAGGCTTCAAATGATTTCAATTTTAGGATGGATAAAACTATTTATTTAGGAGATGACGATAGAGATATACTTGCAGCAGAAAATGCTGGATGTAAAGGTGTCCTGTGGAATAATAAAAAAAAGATTTTGTATAATAGAGATGTTATTAGAGTATTAAAAAAGATTTAAAATGATTATTTCAAAAACACCTTTAAGAATAAGCTTTGCTGGCGGCGCTACAGATATTCCTTCATTTTATAAAAATAATCATTATGGATGTGTTTTAAGTGCAGCAATTAACAAGTATATTTATGTAACAGTAAAATCACATTCAGAAATTTTCTCTGAAAAAATAAGATTAAATTATTCAAATACAGAACAGGTTAATAGTATTAGTAGAATTAAAAATCCTATAATAAAAGCTTGTCTTAAATATTTAGATATTAAAGATAATATTTATATTTCAACTGTTGCAGATGCACCAGGTTCATCTGGATTGGGATCCTCAAGTACATTTTGTGTAGGATTACTAAATGCACTTTATAATTATAAAGGAAAGAGTGTTAATAGAAATAAATTAGCTCAAGATGCAGCAAAAATTGAGATTGAAATTTTGAAAAGACCAATTGGAAAACAAGATCATTATGCAGCAGCATTTGGAAGTATTAATCTTTTTAAATTTTATTCTGATGAAACAGTAACTGTAAAACCACTGGATGAAAATTCTAAAAATGTAAAAATGATATTTGAAAATTTACATACTTTTTATACTGGTTTAAATCGAGATGCATCCAAAATTTTAAAATTTCAAGAAAGTAGAAAAAAAGATAATGTAAAAAATTTATTAAAAATAAGAAATCAAGCAGAACAATTATTTGAAATGCTTTACAATCAAAAATTTACTTTAAAAAATTTTGGAGAATTTTTAGATACAGGCTGGCAAATTAAAAAAAAATTATCAAATAAAATATCAAATAAAATAATTGATGAGGCTTATAATTTAGCAAAAAAAAAAGGTGCATTGGGTGGAAAATTATCAGGTGCTGGAGGCGGTGGGTTTATAAATTTAGTTGCAAAAAAAAAATTAAAAGATTTATTAATTAAGTCATTATCTAGAAGAGAGTTGAAATATTTTCCTGTAGAACTTGATTCTACAGGTACCACCATTATTTCAAAATGAGCTCATTGTTTTAATGTATAATCATTATATTTAATGAAGACTATGATATTTAGTGATACAGAAAAAAATTGATTTAAAAATTGTATGCAAAAACATGATCAAGATTTTTTAAAAAATTTGACAATAGTTTTACCAACTTATGAGCGTCAAGATTATTTAATTAGATTTTTAAATTACTGGTCAGATAAACAAGTTCAAATTATTGTAATGGATGGTAGTAAAAGAAGTTTACACTATGATATAATAAAGAATTTAAGCAAAAATATAAAATACCTTCATTTACCTAAAAGCTATTATGAAAGAATGTTTGAAGCAATTGATTTAATTGATACAGAATTTGTAATGCAAGCTTGTGATGATGAGTTTTATATTCCATCAGCTTTAAATTCATCAATTGAAAAATTAATTAAAAATCCTGATCTAGTAACTTGTGGTGGAAATTGTATGGGATTTGATTATACAAATGGATCTGTTATTGGTTTTAAGAGATATGAAAAACTTAAAGATTTAAGATTATTTATTTCAGATCCCAACGAAAGAATTAAAAAACATTTTTCAAATTATGTGCCAGCACATATCTATTCTATAAGTAGATCTAAAATTTGGAAAATTGCGAGCAAAACTGTTTATTCTAAAGAATATAGTTTTTTTGGTGCACTAGAACTGCAACTCGAATTTTTATTGCTTTATGGGGGCAAAACTTTAATTATTCCAGAGTTGATGTGGCTGAGATCTAATGAAAATAAATCTATTCATAACGACACCCCATCTTTTGCACCCACAAACACGTTCAGAAAATGGTGGATTAGTGATAAATTTTTAAATGAAAAGCAAGATTTCATTTTAAGAATGGAGCAGGCTTGTAAGCAAATAGATAAAGTAAATTACTTAAATAATGAACCAAAAATAAAGAATGTTTTTAAAAAATTTCTTTATTTTAATAAACATGGTTACATTGGTTTGACTTGGCTTTTTTTTCAACCAGTTTTTAGATATATACCTAGTTTGAAAAAACTAATAAAAGTTTTTTTTAATACTTTGGGCTATAGAAATTTAAGTACAAAAAATTTATTCGAAATGGTAAATGAATATCTAAAAGAGAATGTTAAAGTTGATATTAATGAGCTAAGCAAAATTAAAGATAAAATTATAGACTTTCATTCAAAAAAAAAAAATTAACAAATCAAAAATGTTTAATATTCTATTATTTGGTTGTGGCAAAATTGGAGCGAGGCATCTACAAGGACTTGTTATCAAAAATATTAAATTGAATATTTTAGTAATAGACAGCTCAAATTCATCATTAAATAAAGGAAAAGAAAAATGGATAGAAGCTGGCGGAAATAATTCGAAGCATAAAATTAATTGGTCAAATAAACCGAATTCCAAATATAAAAAATTTGATTTAGCTATAATTGCAACATCTTCAAAAAATAGAGCAATCTATATAAAAAAATTATCTAAAAAATTTAAAATCAAATATTGGTTAATAGAAAAAGTTCTTACGCAATCAGTTAAAGAAGCTTATTTGTTAAATGATTTGATAAAAAAAAATACAGCATATATAAATTTTTCAAGAAGAGAAATGAATTGGTATAAAAAAATGAAATTTGAATTTAAAGATAAAAATCCATTAAGAATTACAAAAACTGGTGGATTATGGGGATTAGCATGTAACTCAATTCATTTTATCGATTTAATGTCTTGGTTTACTGACGAACAATTAATATCAATCAACACTAAAAAATTAAAAAAAAAATGGTTTCCAAGTAAAAGATTGGGTTTTTATGAAATATATGGAGAAATTATCGCAAAATTTTCAAATGGTTCAAAGTTAATTTTAAATTCTGATCCAAATGAAAAAAATGAAATTATAAAAGTGAAGCAAAAAAATAAAAAAATTTGGAGAATTGATGAGAAAAACGGTAAAGCTTATATGTTAAATAAAGAAAAATTTATTGATGGGAAGATAGATTATCAAAGTGAATTAACAAAAAAAATTGTCACAAAATTATTAACAACTGGTAAATTAAACCTACCATCTTTAGACGAATCATTAAACAATCATGAAATATTTTTATCTTCAATGTTGTCCCATTGGAATAAATCTAATAATTTAAACGACACATCTTTATTAATTACATGAATAAACAAAATAATCTATGGTTGATAGGAGCAGGACAAATGGCAAAAGATTATGCGTTTGTTTTAAAGAAATTAAAACAACCTTTTGAAGTTGTATGTAGAACTAAAATTTCATCTAAAAAATTTAGTAAAGAAGTTGGATGTAAAGTCAATAGTGGAGGTCTTAAATTTAATTTAGAAAATAAAGATAAACCATCTGTTGCTATAGTTGCAGTAGGAATTGAGTCTCTTACTAAAGTTTCTAGAGATTTAATTAATTCTGGAATAAAGAGAATATTAATAGAAAAACCTGGGGGACTTAATTTAAAAGAACTTATAGAATTAAAAAAGTTAGCAAAAATAAAGAAATCTAAAATTTTAATTGCATACAACAGAAGATTTTATTCTTCAGTTAAAAAAATGATACAACTTATTAAAAAAGACGGTGGTATTATTAGTATGAATTTTGAGTTTACAGAGTGGTCAAATACAATAGCTAAATTAAAAAAAAGTAGTTTAGTTAAAAAAAATTGGCTTATCAGTAATTCAAGCCATGTTATAGATTTAGCTTTTTACTTAGGAGGTAAGCCACTAAATTGGAATAATTGGCATGATGGTCGTGGTGAATTAAGTTGGCACCCAAAATCATCTAGGTTTTGTGGTGCAGGAGTGACAAACAAAAAAATAATGTTTACATATTTTTCAAATTGGATAGCTCCGGGTAGATGGGGTTTGGAATTTATGACAAAAAAAAATCGCTTTGTATTGAGGCCAATAGAGGAATTAAAAGTAGTCAAATTGAATAAACATAAACTTGAAAATATAAAATTTAATGATTTAATTGATAAACAATTTAAGCCAGGTTTATTTATACAGACAAAAAAATTTTTAATGAAAGATTACAATCAATTCTGCTCAATTTCTGACCAAATAGAAAATATAAAAATTTATAATAAAATTTCAGGTTATGCATGAAGAACTTAAATAAATTTATTATCTCAGAAAATTCTTCGATCAAAAAAGCAATTTTTGTCATTGATCAAACAGCTTCACAAATAGCACTTGTTTTAAAAAGACAAAAACTTGTTGGTGTAGTGACAGATGGAGATATTCGACGAGCTTTACTAAAAGGTTTTAAATTAAATTCAAAGGTAGAAAATATAATGCAACGTGATTATATCTTTCTATTAAATCCTTCCTCAGAAAAAGATGCTTTGAAATTAATGAAAAGTGAAACATTAAAACAGATACCATTAGTTGATAAAAATAAAAAGCTTATCAATCTTTTTTTACTAGATGATTTATTGAATTCAAAATCAATCTCTAACGAAGTGGTAATTATGGCTGGTGGAAAGGGAACTCGCTTAGGTGAATTAACTAAAAATTGCCCAAAGCCTATGCTTAAAATTGGCTCAAAGCCAATGTTAGAGATAATTCTTAAGCATTGTATAGATGCAGGATTTGTTAGTTATAACTTTTCAGTGAACTATTTAAAAAATCAAATTAAAAAATATTTTAACAACGGTAAGAAGTGGGGTGTAAATATAAGATATTTAGAAGAAAGAAAAGAACTCGGAACTGCTGGATCTTTAAAATTATTAAAAAAAAAAATTACCAAACCTTTTATAGTTATAAATGGTGATGTATTGACTAAAATAGATTATTCTCATTTAATAAAGTTTCATAACAATAATAAGTCCGAAATAACTGTATGTGTGAGAGAACACAAAACTAAAATACCTTATGGTATAACAAAAATAAAAGATCTTAATATTCTAGGAATTAAGGAAAAACCTGAGTTAATTCATTTTATTAACGCTGGTATTTATTGTCTTAATCCATCAATCATAAAACTTATTCCTGGAAATACTTATTTAGATATGACTGAATTAATTAAAATAGCGAAAAAAAAAAATATTAAGATTAAAGCCTTTTTGGTTCATGAGTATTGGCAAGATGTGGGTTATCCAGAGATTTTAAACAGTATTAAAAGTCAAGAATGGTAATTAAAAAATCTAAAGTAAGTCGTATTGCCATTGTTGGATTTGGTAGTGCTGGTAGGAAACATTTTAAAGTCTTAAAGAAATTAAGACCCAATATAAAAATAATTTTGATTAGATCGGGAATAGGAAAAAAGTATAAAGAAGAAAAATTAGCCGAGTATATATTTAATAATTTTCAAGATGTAAATTTAAAGATAGATGGAGCTATAATATCCTCTCCAGCACCTTACCACTTGAAACAAGCTAAAAAATTTATAGAAAAGAAAATTCCAGTCTTAATTGAGAAACCTCTATCTAATAATTTTAATAAAATTAATAAATTTAAATCTTTATGTAAAAAATATAACGCTACAGTGTTAGTAGGCTATGTACTTCGCTACTCTAAAAGTTTAAATTTTTTTCGAGAAATGATTAATAAGAAGAAAATTGGTAAAATTATTTTGGTAAAAATAAACTGCCATTCATATTTACCTGATTGGAGGCCTAATATAGATTATACTAAGAGTTTAAGTGCTAGAAGTGAACTTGGTGGAGGAGTTTTACTTGAATTAAGTCACGAGTTAGATTATTCGAACTGGATTTTTGGCCCATTTAAAATGCTACATTCAAAGATAATTAATAGTGGAAAATTAAATATCAATGTAGAAGATGAGGCCAAATTAAAATTAATTTCAAAAAATGATGTTCAAGTTTTTATGAATTTAAATTTTAATACAAAAAAAATTATAAGAACTTGTGAAATAATTGCATCAGAAGGTAATTTGATTTGGGATGGTATTAAAAATAATGTTAAATTCAAAGATAAAAGTAGAAAGATTAAAAATTGGAAATTCAAGAATAAGAAAGATATACTATTTAAGGAACAAATTACTCATTTTATAGAATGTATAGAAAAAAAAATTAAACCAAAAGTTTCTTTAAGCGACGGTATTAATGCTTTAAATATTGCATTAAAAGCTAAAGTGAGTAGTAAGAAAAAAAAAAATATTAATATATTTTAAATAAAATTAATTCAAATTAATGAAAACATTTGCTTTTATATTCGCTCGAGGAGGTTCTAAAGAAGTTCCAAAAAAAAATATTAAAAAACTTGGAGGAAAACCTTTAATATATTACTCAATAAAAGCTGCAAAAAAATCTCAGAATATTAATAAATGTTTTGTCTCAACAGATTCAACCGAAATCGCTGATATTGCAAAAAAATTTGGCTCAATAATTATAATGAGACCAAAGTATTTAGCAAAAGATAAAAGTCCAGAGTGGGATTCTTGGCGTCATGCTGTTAAATGGGTAAATAATAAATTTGGTAATTTCGACAGATTTGTAAGTTTACCTACAACCTCTCCTTTTAGAAACACAGTTGATATAAAAAAATGTATAAAGGCTCTCAAAAAAAACACAGATTTTGTATTATCAGTTACAAAACCAAAGCGAAGTCCATGGTTTAACATGGTAAAAACTAAAAATGATGGTTATTTAGATCTAGTGAATAAAAGTAAAAAAAAAGTGGTAAGACGTCAGGATTCCAAAGAAATTTTTGATGTAACAACAGTCTGTTATGTTACAACCCCAAAATTTATTATGAACAAAAAAAATTTGTGGGAAGGTAATGTAACTGGTGTAATGATACCAGAAAAACGAGCAATGGACATAGATACTAAATTTGATTTTAAAATGGCAGAATATTTGATGAAATATAATAATATTATGAATAATGATAGAAAATAAAGTAATCTTAATTACAGGTGGTGTTGGTCGTTTAGGTTTGGGTGTAGCGAAAAAGATCCTAGAGCTTAATGGTAAGGTGATTGTTGTAGATAATAATCAAAAGGGTATTGTTGAATTTAAAAATAAATTTAGTGAAGACAATGCTTTAGCAATTTTTGCAGACACTAATGATCCAGATGAAATTGACAAGTGTATTAAAAAAGCTACTAATAAATTTGGAAAATTTGATGCAGCAATACACTCAGCTTATCCTAGATCGACTGGCTGGGGCACTAAGTTTGAGGAATTGCAAAAAAATTTTTTAAATGAAGATCTTAGCCAACAATTAGGAGGAGCAATTTTATTCTCCCAAAGAATACTTCGTTATTTTAAATCTATTGGGCATGGAAATCTAATTCATATTTCGTCCATACAAGGAGTAAATTCTCCAAAATTTGAACATTACAAAGATACTCCAATGGTATCACCTGTAGAATACTCAGCAATTAAAGCAGGAATAATAGCTATCACCAAATATCTTTCAAAATATTATAGAAATAGCAATATAAGAGTTAATTCAATTAGCCCTGGGGGGATTTTAGATGGTCAATTAAAAATTTTTTTAGAAAAATATAGATCATCTTGCAACGATAAAGGGATGCTTGAGGTAAATGATTTAGTAGGGACTATAATTTTTTTAATTTCAGATCATTCAAGATATATAAATGGTCAAAATATAATTATTGATGATGGGTGGTCATTGTAAAAATTAAAGTTATAATTTTAAGGAGAGGTTAAATTGAAAAAAATATTAATAATTGGAGGTGCTGGTTATATAGGTACAGTAGTAACTGAACATTTTTTAAGTCTAGGGCATCAAGTAATTTGTATTGATAAGTTTTTATATCAAAATAATTTTAGCATTCACTCTTTTTTAGGTAATAAAAATTTTAGATTTATATATGGAGATATGAATGATGACAAATTGACAAGTAAATTATTAAATGAAGTAAGTGATGTTGTTATATTAGCTGGTTTAGTTGGTGATCCAATTACAAAAAAATATCCTGAAATTGCTCATAAAATAAATGACTTAGGATTAAAAAAATTTATAGATAATTGTAATAACAAAGGTTTAGATAGAGTTGTGTTTGTGTCTACTTGTTCAAATTATGGATTAATTAAAGAGGATGTAGTAGCAGATGAAAATTTTATTTTAAACCCACTATCACTTTATGCTAAATCAAAAGTTGAAATAGAAAATTATATTATAAATTTAAAAGATACAGTTGATTATGATTCAACTATTTTACGTTTTGCCACAGCTTTTGGATTATCTGCCAGAATGCGGTTTGATCTGACAGTAAGTGATTTTGTTAAAAATATAGTTTCAGGTGAAGAATTGGTTGTTTATGATGCTCATACTTGGAGGCCATATTGTCATGTTAAAGATTTTGCTCGTTTAATATCTATTGTTATTCTAGATGCAGAAAAGAAGGACATTTCTTTTGAAATATTTAATGCTGGTGGTGATGTAAATAATTATACCAAAAAAGGGATAGTAGATTTAATTTTAGCTAAAATTCCAGAAGCAAAAATAAAATATCAAGATCATGGATTTGATCCTAGAAATTACAGGGTTAATTTTAATAAAGTAAAAAAAATTTTAAAATTTGAACCCATGTATACAGTTAATGATGGAATAGATGAACTTTTACTAGCTTTTAAAAACGAAGTGTTCAATAATCCCAAAAATCTACAGGTGGGAAACCATGAAATATTTTATAATATTTAAAAATATAAAAAAAATTTGAATATAAAAAAATTGTAAATCAAACAATTCTGATTTTTTGTTATGGTATTTATAAAAAAGTATTTTATGTGTAAATATTTTAAATTGAAAATATTAATCTAATTGATATGACTAATGTAAATATAAATAAAAGTTTAAATAATCTAAATGAAAAATATTGATTTTTTTACAAAGTTTAATGAACTCGACAACAACTCTATTAATGTCGATTTTCATCTACACTCAACCTGGACAGATGGGAAACAAAGTATAGAAGATATATTTGAATACGCCAAAAAGAAAGGTTTGCATGCGATCGCAATAACTGATCATATTAGAAAAGAATCTACTTATTTTAACGATTATAAGAAATTAATTCATGATTTAAATATCAAAGACAATAATTTTAATATTTATTGTGGGTTTGAAGCTAAGGTTGCTGATTTTAGCGGCAATATAGATGTGAAGGACAGTGTTGTTGAAGAATCAGATGTAGCAATAGTAAGTGTCCACAGATTTCCATTAGGAAAAAATTTATACAATGCCTCTGAATTTAAGAAAAATATAGCACAAGAAATTGAACTTGAATTAAGTATTGCAGCATTGAAAAAGGGAGGTTTTAATGTAATAGGACACCCTGGTGGAATGTCTTTAACTTATTTTAAAGAGTTTCCAAATAAATTTTTTGAGGAAATTATTGTTGCCTGTAAAGATAATGAAATTGCATTTGATTTAAGTGGGCGTTATCATAAAAATGTAATTAATGACCTGTATCCATTATTAAGAAAACATAATCCTTACATTTCTGTAGGTACAGACTCCCACACCATGTACAAGATGGTTAGTTGGAATGAAAAATTGAAAGAAGTAATTAACTGGTAAAAATTGGTGTCACAGGAACTGGATCTCTATTTGGGCAGGCTATAATAAAGTCTATAAAAAAATCTTCATTTAGTAATTCTAAAATAATAGGCATGGATTACTTTAAAAATACTATTGGTTCATTTTGGACTGATAAACATTATATACTACCAGATATATTAAGTATAAAGATTAAAGATGAATATTGGATTAAAAGTATTTTAAGAATAATTAAGTTAGAAAAAATTAATATATTATTTATAGGTGTTGATTTTGAACTAGCAATATTAGCTCAATATAAGAGTTTAATTGAAAAAAAAACAAACTGTAAAATAGTTGTCAGTAATTTAGAAGTTATAAATATAGGCGATGACAAATATTTGACATATAAATTTTTAAAAAAAAACTCATTTAATTTTCCTGAAACTTTTTTAGCTAAAGACATAGATATAGCATTAAAAAAACTTTCTTTTCCCATGATAATTAAACCTAGAAAAGGGTTTAGAAGTATTAATGTTTTTCTAGTAAAAACAGAAAAAGAACTTAGACAAAAAATAAAACTTATTACCAAACCAATTATTCAAGAATATATTGGTAATAAAAATTCAGAATATACATGTGGTACAATTTTTTTTGATGGTAATATAAAAAAGAGCATAGCACTTAGGAGAGATTTAAAAGATGGACATACAAGTACGACCTATTTTGATAAAAATATTCCATCAGGAATAACAAAGTATATTGAGGAAGTGTCTGTCGCTTTAAAAGGACAATTTGGGGTTTGTAACTTTCAATTAAGGCTTGATAAAAAAGGATTACCTAAAATTTTTGAAATAAACCCTAGACATTCAGGTACTACTTATATTCGGTCGCTATATGGTTACAATGAAATTGAATATATATTAGAGTATTTATTAAATCGTAAACAAATAGACTTTTTACTAAGACATGGAGTTGTAAAAAGATATTTTGATGAATTTTTTTTGGGATAATTATGAATATACTTATTACTGGTTCCAATGGATTTATTGGAAAAAACCTTTCCCAAAAGCTAAAAAAAAAATACGAAATCTATTATTTAACAAGAAGTAAATTTTACAGTAGAAAAAAAAATAAAATCAAATGTGATCTTTTAAAGAAAAACCATATTAACTTGTTAATGAAAGAAAAACTAAAATTAGATATAATTATCCATGCTGCTTCAAAACTAGCTTCATCTTCAAACCTAGAAAATATATCTTTGATTAAAAATAATATTTTGATTTACGAGAATTTATCACTTGTTATTAATAAATTTAATCCAAAACAAGTGATCAATCTTTCATCTATTGCTATCTATCCTAATAAAGATGGAGTTTATGACGAAACTTCTCAGGTGAGACCCTCTATAAACAATGATTGCTTATATGGACTTTCAAAATTTATAGGTGAAAATATTTTAGATTTTAAATGTTCTAAATCAAATATATTAAATTTACGTATAGCACAGGTCTATGGAAGTGGAATGAGATCAGATAGAATTTATGAAATAATGAAAAAACAGTTAAAAGACAAAAATACTATTAACGTTTATGGAATGGGTAGACGAGTCAGTGGATTTATACATATTGACTCATTAGTTTCAAAAATAAAATTTTGTATTAAAAAAAAATTAGATGGAATTTTTAATATTGGAGATGAAAATTTATCTTATAAACAGTTAGCTAAGAAAATAATTATTAAGTATGGCAATATAAATTCTCAAATTAAATTCCTAGATAAAGGTGTTAATTCAAAAACTTTTATAAATTTTAAAAAATTAAAAAGAATGGAAAAAAAAAATTGAATTGTTCTATTTGTAGTAGTGAAAAATACTTAACTATTCTTGATAAGGGAGAAATTCCCATATGGGATGGAAGTTGCAAGTCAAATAATGGAATGTTTTTTTCAAATTTGAGGCAATGTGAGAAATGTGGTCACGTATATCAAAATATTCCTACAGAGTTATCTAAAAAATTAACAAAAATATATAATTCTGAAAATGCACAAGCTAGCACAGAGACTGGTGATGGAAATTGGGGCAAAGAGAGAGCTAAACTTTTTTTAAAAAATATTGATTATAAAAAATATAATTCTGTAATTGAGATAGGTTGTGCAAACGGTTATTTATTAAAATTTTTACAAAACGAAGGATATGAAAATTTGATTGGAATTGATCCATCTTTATCAAATAATTTTAAGTTCGAGAAAATAGAATTCATAAAAGCGTTTGCCAATGAAGATACCTTTTTAAAAAAAAAAGTAGATTTAATATTTTCTAATGCAGTTTTCGAACATATAGAAAATATTAGAGGAGTGCTAAAGTTTTGTAAAAATCACTTAAATCAAGATGGTGAACTTTTTTTTGCAATTCCTAATTCTCAAATCGAGTTAGAAAAAGGCGATCCAGCACTTTTTATACATCAGCATGTCCACTATTATTCTGAGAATGTATTAAGATACCTATTAGCAAAAAATGGATTTCAAGTAAATTCAATAAAAAAAGAGTGTAATGCAATTTATGTTTCAGCTAGATCCAAAAAGATTGATATACATAATTACACACCAGATTTTTACTCTGATTATTCTAAAATACTTAATAAGAAATTAAATGAGTTTAAAATGATAATGAAATCATCTGATAAAATAATAATACATGGTGCTAATAATAAACTAAATAATATTTTGGGATGGACAAGTCACGATTTTGATTTCATACTAGCCGATAATGATGAAAACAAATTAAACAAAATTTTTTTTGGAAAAAAAGTAAGAAGCATAAAAGATATAAATTTATCAGATTATCAAAATATTTTAATAATACCTTCTTGCTTCTTTGAACAAATAAAAAACAATTATTTAGAGCTTGGATATAAAGGTAATTTTCTTCATGTTTAGTAAAAAATTAATCTAAAATATAATAGAAACATTAACATTGAATTTATTGATTAATTCGTATTAACAGTTAAATAAAATTGAAAGGAATTTAATTGAAAAAAAATGTTTTTTTAATTGCAGAAGCAGGCGTAAATCATAATGGCTCAATTGAATTAGCTAAAGAATTAATAGATGTAGCTTGTGAGGCAAATGTTGATGCTGTGAAGTTTCAAACTTTTAAAGCAGAAAAAGTAATTACCAAAAATGCAAAGAAATGCGATTATCAAATTAAAAATACTGGTCAAGTTGAAGAAACTCAATTTGAAATGGTAAAAAAATTTGAATTAGATGAAGATGCACATAAAGAACTTATTCAATACTGTAATAAAAAAAATATTATGTTTTTATCTTCAGCTTTTGATGTTGATAGTGTCAAACTTTTAAATAATTTAGGTTTAGAAATATTTAAAATACCAAGTGGCGAGATAACTAATCTTCCATACCTAAGAGAAATTGGAAGATTGAATAAAAAAGTTATTTTATCAACAGGAATGGCGAACTTAAATGAAATAGGGGAAGCTCTAAACATATTAATTAATTCAGGAACAAGAATAAAAAACATTACTGTGTTGCATGCAAATACCGAATACCCAACTCCAATGAGTGATGTAAATTTAAACGCAATGATAACAATTGGAAAAAATTTTGGAGTTTCTTATGGATATAGTGACCATACTTTAGGTATCGAGGTTGATATTGCAGCAGTTGCTTTAGGTGCAAGTTGTATTGAAAAACATTTTACATTGAATAGAAATATGAAAGGACCAGACCACAAAGCTAGTCTTGAACCTCATGAATTAAAATTAATGGTTCAGGCTGTAAGAAACATTGAAGTTTCTCTAGGTAATGGTGTTAAGAAACCATCAGAAAGTGAAAAATTAAATATAGAGATAGTACGAAAATCAATAGTTGCTAAAGTAGATATAAAAAAAGGAGATACTTTAAACGAGAATAACTTAGCTATTAAAAGACCAGGAAATGGTTTGAGCCCCATGAAATGGGATGAAATTATTGGAACTAGAGCAATCAGAGATTATAGTGAAGACGAATTAATATGATCAAAAAAAAAATTTGTGTTATTACAGGTTCGAGAGCAGAATATGGACAACTTTACTCTTTAATTAAAGCAATAAAATTAAGCAGTAAACTAGAGTTACAATTAGTTGTAACGGGAATGCATTTAAGCCCAGAGTTTGGACTTACATTTAAAGAAATTGAAAAAGATTTTAAAATCAATAAAAAAGTAGATATTCTTCTATCATCTGATAATGAAATAGGTATCTCAAAATCTATGGGTTTAGCCCAAATATCTCTTGCGGAAACATATGAAAACCTTAAACCAGATTTTATTTTGGTTGCTGGCGATAGGTATGAAATTTTTTCTGCAGTAAGTGCCGCTATGATAGCTAAAATACCAGTAATTCATCTTCATGGTGGAGAAAAAACAGAGGGAGCTTTTGATGAATCTATCCGTCATAGTATAACAAAAATGTCTCATTTACATTTTACTGCCTCTAAAGAATATAAAAATAGAGTAATTCAATTAGGAGAAGATCCAAAAAGAGTTTTTAATGTTGGAGGGATTGGAATTGACTCAATAAAAGAACAAAAATTTCTAACAAAAAAAAAATTTGAAAAATCAATAAATTTAAAATTAAATATCAAAAATATATTAGTAGCTTTTCATTCAGTAACTCTAGAAACGAATACTGTTAAAAAGCAGTTTAAAGAAATATTAGATGCTATAAATGAATTAAAAAATACAAATATAATTTTTACAAAAACAAACAGTGATCCTGGTGGAAAAATTATTAATAAAATGATTGATGAATTTGTAAGTAAAAATCATCATAAATCAATTAGTTTCATTTCTTTGGGAAAAATAAGATACTTGAGTGCCTTTAAATATATTGATTTTGTTATTGGTAATAGTTCAAGTGGTTTATCAGAAGCCCCAACTTTTAAGGTCGCAACTATTAATATAGGGGATAGACAGAGAGGAAGAATAAAAGCAAGCAGTGTAATAGATTGTTTGCCTCAAAAAAAGAGAATATTAAATGTAGTTAAAAAAATTTATTCAAAAAAATTTCAAAATAATTTGAAATTAACTAAAAATCCCAACGGAAAAGGCGGGGCTAGTAAAAGAATAGTTAAAATTTTAGAAAAGATTTCAAAACCACATTCTCTAAAAAAAAAATTCTTTGATATAAAATTTAAATATTAAAACATTTGTTGATTTTATTAATTAATTAACTAATAAATATATTTTATTTTAATTTTAAAATTTATGAAAAAACATCCGATAGAAAAGCAAATAATTAACCAACCTAAAGAAGTATTTTTTTGTAAAAAATGTGTAATGTCAAATCAGAGACCTAGGATTGATTTTGACTCTAATGGTATTTGTGGAGGATGTAGGAACTGGGAAATAAAAAATAATATTGATTGGGAAAAAAGAGAAGAAGAATTAAAACAATTGTTAGATAGATATCGACGAAGTGATGGCGAATGGGATGTGGTGGTTCCAAGCAGTGGAGGAAAAGATTCAGCTTTTGTTGCTCATCAATTAAAATATAAATATGGAATGAACCCTTTAACTGTTACATGGTCTCCAATGATTTATACGGATATTGGATGGAAAAATTTTCAGTCTCTAAGAGACTCGGGTTTCTCTAATATTTTGGCTTCACCAAATGGTTCACTTCATAGGCAGCTAGCGCGATTAAGTTTTGAAGAATTTGGAGATGCTTTTCATGTTTTTGTGCTTGGTCAAGTCTCTTATGCTTATCACATTGCTGTTAAGTTTAATATACCATTAGTGATGTTTGGAGAAAATGGAGAAGTTGAATATGCAGGTGATCAAAGTATTGATAAACCATTTATGCCACGCGAGGAATTCAAAAGATTATATTTTAAAGGCACTTCATTAGAAGAAACAGTGGAATATGGAATTAAAAATAAAACTTATTTTAATAAAAATTTTCAAAAATCAGATTTAGATTTTTATAAACCACCCTCAATAACTGAACTCAAAAATGCAGGAATTGAAGGCAAATATTTTTTTAGCTATTATAAAAAATGGTCTCCACAAGAAAATTTTTTTTATGCTGCTGAGCACACTGGATTCAAGCCTAATACAGAAAGAACAGAGGGTACTTACTCAAAATATGCAAGTATTGATGATAAATTAGATGGTATGCATTATTATATGAAATATGTTAAATTTGGTTTTGGTAGAACAACAGATGATGCATCTCATGAAGTTCGTGATGGACGTATTTCTCGTGAAGAGGCAGTTTCATTGGTAAAAAGGTACGATGGAGAGTTTCCAGAAAAATACTTTCAAGATTTTATTGATTATTTAGGAATTTCAAATGTAGAATTTTGGGATGTTGTTGACTCTTGGAGACCATCACATTTATGGAAAAAAGATCAAAATAGTTGGAAGCTGAAAAAAACTGTTTTCTAATCAACATTGATGTTAATAGACAAATACGAAAACAGATTTTTAGATTTTAATAACTCTTCAATTGGATGGGAACTTAAAAAAGGTTCAATTGGTTTATTCAAGCTAGATTGTAAATTAAAAATTAAGAAAACTAATCAATTATATTATTTAGCAAAAACTGTTGTTGCAGGCAATGTTTATAGTAAATCTATATTGCCTATTATTCCAAATTATAATTACCAATGGGCAATTAATGGACAAAAGAGAATTGTATTTAGAAATTTTAAAAATAAAGTTATTATAGATAATAAAAAAGATATTAGAGTTAAAAGGTTTTTCAAAAATATAAGCTATAAAAAAAAAAAAGAAATATCCATTAACAAAATATATAGTATGAATAATTTTTTTAATAAGTCATTAATCTGTAGATTAGAAATATTTGATCAAATTTGTGAGTTCCCAATTAATCACATAAATATTCATATAAAAAATAAGAACTTTCAAATTGAGACAGGACCCATAATATTAAAAAAAGAAAATGGCGTTATTAGCTCTGCTTTTTTATTTTTTAATTCTAAATATAAATGTCAAGTACTTTGGACTTATCCAAAATTAGGTGGAAAAATTGAGGAATTAAATAAAAAATCAAAATTTTATATTGATGCGTAATATAAGAGTAATTGCTCGTTTAGATGTTAAAGGCTCAAATGTAATTAATACTTTTCAGCTTGAAGGTTTAAGAAAAGTAGGATTGCCAAATGAATTAGCTAAGAATTATTTTAATCAGGGTGCTGATGAACTTTTAATAATAGATCAAGTTGCATCTTTATATCAAAGGGATCATCTATTAGAACTTACAAAAATTTTTGCGAATGAAATATTTATACCTATCACTGTTGGAGGTGGAATCAAATCAGTGGATGATGCTAGAGCATTGTTAAGAGCTGGTGCTGACAAAATTGCAATAAATACTGCGGCCACATCGAATCCAAAACTTATTACTGATTTGTCAAAAGAGTTTGGTAAGCAATGTGTGGTTGTTTCAATACCTAGCAAGATAAATGAAAAAAAAAATTGGTTTGTTCACACAAATGGAGGGCGAGAAAAAACTAAATTAGATGTTTTTGAATGGGCTCAAAAAGTTGTTTCATTAGGGGCAGGGGAGTTGCTGGTAACATCTATAGACAAAGATGGTTCTCGCGAGGGCTTTGACCTAAATTTAATGAAAGGGATGAATTTAATTAATCAAATACCCATTATAGTAAGTGGAGGCTTAGGAAACTCTTCTCACGTGAGAGATTTATTAAAGATTTCAAACTGTGATGCTATTGCTTGTGCTGATTATTTACATATGAAACGGGGTAACATTTTGGAAATTAAAAATATGATAATAAAATCAAAGTTTAAAGCAAGAAAATGAAAAATGATATTTCAATAATTGACTATGGAATAAATAACATACAAAGTGTGATTCAAGCTTTTAAGCATATAGGTGTTAATACAAAAATAATTACCACACCGAATGAATTAATGGATGCAAAAAGTATAGTTATACCTGGCGTTGGAGCTTTTCCAGAAGGCATAAAAAAGCTTAAGAATTTAGGGTTGGATAAAATAATAGTAAAAAAAGCTAAGGAAAAAGTAAACATACTAGGTATTTGTTTGGGAATGCAAATGTTATTTTCAAATGGTTATGAAAATGAAGAATGTGAAGGTTTAAATCTTATTCCAGGGGAAGTTAAACCAATCTTAAAATCAAGTGAAAATGATCGCATTCCGATTATTGGGTGGAGAAAAACTAACATTGCAAAAAATTATAATAAAAATCAAATTGCAAAATATTTGAATAATATAGATTTTTACTATTTGCATTCTTACCAAGTCATACCTCAAAACAAAAATGATATTTTAGCCTATTATGATAATTATGGTACAAATATTAATGCTGCTGTGATAAAAGACAATATATGGGGGGTACAATTTCATCCAGAAAAAAGTGGTTACGAAGGTCTAAAATTTTTAAGAGCTTTCTCTAATTTAAATGTTAATCAATAAGAATTGAAACATGATCTTTAAAAAAAAATCAATATTTGTAATACTGTTAGCATTTGTTCTTTCAATTCTTTTTTGGCAGGTTCTTGATCTTACCACCCGACTCACTCCTGACTTAGATGATCGAGTTTCAAATCTTGAGAAATATTATCTAAAGTTCATAATAATATCTTCTGGAGATTTAGAATTATCAGCCTTAATTAAAGATTACTTTCAAGTTAAAATTGATATTGGATATATATATTTAAATTATCTATCAGATATTTTAGGCCTAACTTTTGAAAATTTTTTATTTATTGCTATTTTTTTCACTTATGTAGTTTATATAAAAATTTTTTATAATCTTACCTCATGTAAATACTTTATAATTTATTTACTGCTAATTTTATTTGCATCTTTTTGGATGAATACAACTATGGGTGCCACACTAAGACAAGGAATTGCAATTAGTTTTTTATATTATTTTTTATTTAACGATAAAAAAATTTCATTTAAAAAATCTTTTTTTTTAATATTCTTGTCATCCACAATTCATATATCTGCTATCGTTTTAATACCATATTTAATCTTTGAAAAAATATTTATTAAAAGATTAAAATTGTTGAGCTTTTTTTTTGTGATTGTAACAATACTTTATATTTTGGAATTAAATTCATTTGTAGTAGACATTATAGTATACTTAGCAGATGCAATAAATTTTGAAACCAGGGCATTAATGGGAGATAGACCTGATCACCCCTCAGTAGGATTTACAATTGGTAAATTGATGGTTACAATAATTCCTCTAATATTATTTCTATTGGCTTTTTATATTAATAAAAATCGTTTTCAAATTACAGAGAGAAGAATGTACATCTATTATATCTATGCAAGTTCACTTGGAATGCTTTTAAGTCAGATGACATATTATGAGAGATTGCTTTTGTATGCTTGGGCATTATCTCCATTTTTATTAGCATTTTTTTGCAACACAATTTATAGATCTTTTATAATTTCATTTAACAAAAATTTAAAAGTATAAAATAAAATTAAAATTTTTTTATGCACATTTGTTTTGCAGGATCACCAATACATTTAATTTGTTTTAAAGAATTTATTTTTAGACATAAAATAAAAAAATATAAAATTTATTTACTTTCTTCTACCAATTCTCGAACCAATAAACAGCTTTATCAAACTATAAAATTTTTAAATTTAAAAAATGTAAAAAAAATAATTTGGCATCGTTTAAAATTTTTACAATTTTTTCAAAGATATAAATTTCTTTTAGAGATATATTTTCTACATAAAAATGATAATTGTGTATTTTTAATCTCTGATTTTAGGAATACGATTCTACATCAAATAAGAATATTATTTAAAAAATCTAAATTTATTTTAATTGATGAGGGATCTCAAATCCCTGAGTTCTATAAAGAATGTTTTAAAAAAAATATTTTTTTTCCATACAAAAATTTTGATAATTTTTTTGGAAAGATTAAGTTGTTAATTAACTACGGATTTAAATTGGATTTTTTAATTAATTTCAAATTTCATCTTTTTACTATTTATGGAAAAGAATTAAATTTAGAATATAAAAATCATAATAGATTAGAATTTTTAAAAGATTACATTAAACCGAGCTCAGAATACTGTAAATCATTTGTTTATTTTTTAGGTAGTAAATTCTTTGAGCAGAATCTTTTAACTATTAATGAAGAGATTAATTCTTTAAAAAAAGTAATAAATTATTGGAAAAAAAAAAATAAAAGAATTGTTTATATTGCAAAGCGCACTGAATCAAAAAAAAAGATTAATATAATAAAGAAAATAGGTGTTGAGGTTATTGTTAATGATTTGCCAGTAGAACTTCAATTTTTAAAGAATTCTAAATTTAAGGTACCTGAGATTATTTGTTCATTTGGTTCAGCTGCAGATAAAACTTTTCCAATGATTTATAAGGGTTCAAAAGTAAACTTAATCATCATAAGAGAACTGATAAAATATGATTTTTTTTCTAACTATTTTAAATTCTATAAAGAATTAATGTTTAAAGCAAAGCTTGAAAAAAATATTATTGAATTATAATTTTACAATATATGAATTGAAAATTAAAAAACAATTCAATTAACTCTTCTTTATTAAGTTAATGTTTTAAATAAATAATTATTTTAAATTAAATTAATTTTTAATTGCAACGACATAACTTCTATTGTGTAAAGAGCTAATTATCTCTTTATTGTAATTATTATTTTTACAAATTTCATCTACTGCTTTAACTATCCCTGGAAATTTTTTATAATTATAATCATCATACACTATTATATCACCTGAATTTTGTTTATTCTTGATTTGATCAAATTCAAACATGACATCATTGTAGGTATGTGCGCCGTCTAAAAAAGCAAAGTGAATTCTATCTGTATGTATTTTTGGAAGTTCTGCACGAGTATTGCCTTGATGAAAAAGTATGTACTTTTGGCATAAATTTTTCCAATTATTAAGCAATTGAGCCCTAGTCTGAGATCCATTTGTTATATCACTGATAGAATTCCAAAACATTTTAGTTGAATGTGGTAATAAATCAAAAGTTAAAATTAAGCCATCTTTATGGTTGTCCTCCAGTGCTTTTGCCATACAGATTGCTGAGAAACCTCTAGCTGTGCCCGTTTCTAAAATAAAAATTTTTTCTTTATCTAATTTTTTGGTATTTCTTAATAAATAATCACCTAGCGTAGTATATAGCAATCTTCCATGTGCATAACATAATTTTGATTTCTTTATAGTAACCTGAGTATGCAATGCTAAATAATTTAGCCAGGTTATATTAATGGCTATTTTTTTTCTTTTTTCATAAATTTCTAATTCTGGATAATTTTGTTTTTTTATTTTTTCTGCAAGTTCAAGATAATCTTTTTCCGAACCGATTGGTTTATTCCCAAAAGGATTATTGTACCAAATATAGTTTGAGATTCTATTTAACACTAACATTATAGGAAAAAACAAGTTTGTAAGTCTAATTAATATTTTTTTTAATATCATTTTTTTGTATTGTCCTTATACATTATTTGAACAGGAATATTATATAATTTAAAATCAATAGAATACTAGAAAAAATTGAAACTTATAACATGAATATAAATCTTTATTTAAGAATAATTAAAAAAATTTATTATAAATTTTTATCTAAGTATATAGATGGAAAAATAAAGATTTTTAATCGTCATTTGTCATATCAAGATTATCTTAAAAAACAAATTGAAAAAACATCTAACCCTAAAAAAATTGAAAAATGGAAAGGTGCTGAATGGCAAGTTAAAGTTGATGGATTCGAGAACCTATTTAATAGAAACGAAGAATATATAAAGGTTAAAAAAAAAGCTTTATGTTTGGGATCAAGAACAGGTCAAGAAGTATTTGTTTTAAGAAAATTAGGTATGGATGCAATAGGAATAGACTTGGTAGAGTTTCTGCCTTACACTATTAAAGGAGATATTCATAACTTAAATTATGAAAAGGTAATATTTGATTTAGTCTTTAGTAACATTTTAGATCACGCATTTGACTTGCAAAAATTTATTTCAGAAATGGAGAGAGTTTCAGTCAAAGGGGGTATTATTATTGTTAATATCCAGGAAGGAATACCTGGTGATGATTATTCAGAAAACATAATAAATGACTCAAAATCAATTATTGAGATGTTTAAAAATAGTAGTTTGTTAAAAAACAGAATAATTCAAAATACTTTTGATGGAATGAATAAAGAACTTATCTTTAAAAAAAACTAATAAACTTTTTAATTTATAAACATGTATTTGTTAAGTATTTGTATACCTACTTTTAATCGTGCAAAAAATCTCAAAGCAATGTTGGATTCTATAAAACCTCATTCAAATATTGAGATTGTAATATGTGATGATGGATCTACTGACAAAACAAGAGAAGTAGTTATGTCATTTATTAAAAAGCATAATATTAAATATATTTATCAAAAAAATTCAGGTGTTTCAGCTGCAATAGCTAAAGCATATAATCATGCTTTAGGTGAATATGTAATAAAAATGGATTCCGATGATCTTTTTATGGATAATGGTTTAGATTTTATTTTAGAAACATTAAAAAATAATCAAGAACATTTCGCGTTTCTTTTTGGTGTTAAAACAATTAATAAAAAAATACATTCAAAAAATTTACCACCACTTGGTGTAACCAACTTTATATCAGTTCGTGCAGATTATAAAGTTAAAGGTGACTTAAAAGAGATTGTAAGGCGTGAAATAGTTTTAAAATATATGTATAAAATTCCGAATAAAGTTAAAAGGATACCACCAAGTTTATTATGGGTTAAGATTGCAGAAGATTATAATTGTTTTAGTTTTAACAAAGCTGTTGCAATTAAAAATTATTTGGATGATGGAATTACCTCAAATATGTTAAATTTAAAAACATCTTACCCAGCAGCCATGGTTGAGCTATATAAACTTCTTGCGGACAGTAAGGTTTATAAATCCCTTATATATCGTTGGCGCTCTCGTTTACTCTGGGCTCGTTATAGTTTTCACAATCATTCAATACTTATTAAGAGTTGGTGGCATTGGTTTGTGTTTATTCCTGGTTTTTTTATTTATGCAATTGATTTAATAAGAATTATAAATAATAAACATTTTATAAAATTAAAATAATTAATTTATTTTTTTTATAAAAATGCAATTCCAAATGAAAATTGTACATATTATAAATGGATTAGGAGATGGTGGAGCAGAAAAAACTTTATTCAAAATCTGTAAGTATGATCTTGATAATAAACATATCGTTATTTCACTAAAACATCCCGAAAAGTATTTTTTTTTATTAAAAAATTTAGGCATTCAAGTTTTAAGTTTGAATGCAAATTTTTTTTCAATTCATAAATTTTTTTATCTTATAAAATTATTAAAAATATTAAAACCTGATATTGTCCAAACCTGGCTTGTACACAGTGATCTAATTGGAAGTATTGCTGCTAGACTAGCCGGTATAAAAAAAATAATTTGGAATATTCGTTATTCAAATTTTGAAATTGGTAAAGCAAAATCTATAACTATTTTGATGATAAAATTATTATCTAAACTATCTTTCTTAATTCCTAAATCGATTGTAATTGTTTCAAAAAAAGCAAAAAAAATTTATGAAATTGAGGGATATGACTCTAAAAAATTAAAATTCATTCCTAATGGATACAATTTATCAATTTTAAAAATTAATAAAATTAAAAAAATAAGATTTAAAAAAGAATTGAATGTTAAAAAAAATATACCTTTGATTGGCAATGTCGCACGATATGATCCAAAAAAAGATCATTCAAATTTATTAAACGCTCTATCGATATTACGATCTAAAAAAATAATTTTTTTTTGTATTCTAGTTGGCTCTAATATCAACAAAACTAACCAGCGATTAGTTTCTGAGATAAAAAAATTAAAATTATCAAAGTACGTAAAATTGTTAGGTAAAAAAGACAATGTCTTAGAAATTATGAATGGATTAGATTTGTATGTTCAGAGTAGTAGTTATGGAGAAGGATTTCCCAATGTTATAGCAGAGTCCATGGCGTGTGGAACACCATGCGTTATGACAGATGTTGGAGATGCTGCTTACATTGTTGGTAAAACTGGTTTTGTAGTTCCACCTAATAACTCAATCAAATTAGCTAAAGCAATAGAGAAAGCAATTAATGAACTGAGTACTAAAAAATGGAATTATAGGATTAATAAAGCAAGAACGAGGATTCAAGAAAAGTTTGATATTACTAAAATGATAAGGTCCTACAATAAATTATGGTATTATACTTATAAAAAAAATTAAATATTTATAAATATAAAAGTATTATGAAAATTATTATTACAGGTTCTGCAGGTTTTATTGGTTATTCATTATGTGAAAAACTTTTAGAGCGTGGTACTAGTATTGTAGGAATTGATATTCATAATGATTATTACGATACTAGAATAAAAGAAGCACGATTTGAGAGATTAAATAAAAATTCAAATTATAAACATTACAGAATAGATCTTTGTGATGAAAAAAAGTTAAAAAATGTATTTAATGATCATAAACCTCACACAGTAGTTAATTTAGCTGCACAAGCTGGAGTTCGTTATTCTATCGAAAATCCTCTTGCTTATATTAATAGTAATATAGTTGGATTTGCTAATATTTTAGAAAATTGCCGGCACAATAAAGTTAAACACTTAGTTTATGCAAGCACATCAAGTGTTTATGGTGCTAATACTAAAATGCCTTTCTCTGAAAATGATAGTGCTAATCATCCTTTGTCTGTTTATGCGGCCTCTAAAAAATCAAATGAACTAATGGCACATACGTATAGCCATTTATATCAATTGCCGACTACAGGACTTAGATTTTTTACAGTTTATGGACCTTGGGGGAGGCCCGACATGGCTTTATTTAAATTTACTAAGGCTATTTTTGAAGAAAAACCTATTGATGTATTTAACTATGGTAAACATACTAGAGATTTTACTTATATTGATGACATAGTACAAGGGATTATAAAAACTATTGATAATCCAGCTACCGCTAATGTTGATTGGAATAGTAATCAACCAGATCCTGCTACTAGTAAAGCACCATGGCGGATCTATAATATAGGTAACAATAAATCAGTACAACTTATGGATTATATTGATGCTTTGGAAAAAACTATAGGAAAAAAAGCAAAATTAAATTTTTTACCATTACAAGCAGGAGATGTGCCAGATACATTTGCTAATGTAGATAAATTAAAAGAAAAATTTAAATTTAATCCGTCTACATCCGTAAAAGATGGAGTATCAAAATTTGTTGAATGGTATAAAGATTATTATTAAAACAATTTGTGATTTTTATCTTCAGTAAATTATTAAATCATGAGTTTATTATTAAATTTTAATTGTTATGAAAATAGATACAAATAAATTAAAAATAGTCGTCATAGGACTTGGTTATGTAGGACTACCTTTGGCAATAGAATTTGCAAAAAAAAGGAATGTAATTGGCTTCGATATACAATTGAAAAGAGTAAATGAATTAAAAAAATATATTGATACAACAGAAGAAATAACAAAAAAAGAACTTAAAGCTTCAAAAAAAATTATTTTTACAAATAAAAAAAAGGATTTAAAAAAAGCTAATTGCTATATAATTGCAGTACCAACACCTGTTGACAAAAATAAAAACCCTGATTTAAGACATTTGTTGTCTGCAAGTAAAATAGTTGGCAAAGTGCTATCTAAAGGTGATGTGGTTATTTATGAGTCAACCGTATATCCAGGCTGCACTGAAGAGGAGTGTGTTCCAGTTTTAGAAAAAAATTCTAATTTAAAATTTAATGAAGATTTTTTTTGTGGTTACAGCCCTGAAAGAATTAATCCAGGTGATAAAAAACATAAAATATCACAAATAAAAAAGATTGTTTCTGGGTCAACAAAAAAAACCTCAAAGTTAATTGATAAACTTTATAAAGAAATAATTGCTGCTGGTACTTATCTAGCGCCTAGTATTAAAGTTGCAGAAGCAGCAAAAGCAATCGAAAACACTCAAAGAGATTTAAATATTGCTTTAATAAATGAGTATTCAATTATTTTTAATAAATTAAATTTGGATACAGAGTCAATTTTAAAAGCAGCAGAAACAAAATGGAATTTTTTACCATTTAGACCAGGATTGGTTGGTGGACATTGTATTGGTGTAGACCCATATTATTTAACCTATAAAGCTAAGGCTATTGGTTATAAACCTAAAATTATATTAGCTGGAAGAAAACTTAATAATGAGATGGCAACTCATGTTGTAAAACAACTAATTTTATCTTTTAACAAAAAATCTATAGATATAAAAAATTCTAAAATTCTTATAATGGGACTTTCTTTTAAAGAAAATTGTACTGATCTAAGAAACTCTGGAATATATAATGTAATCAAAAAACTCAAAAATAAAAAATGTTCATTAGATTTGTATGATCCATTAGTGGATAGAAAAAAAGTAAAGAAAATTTATTCTATTTATCCAATAAAAAAACTGACCCCAAACAAATATGATGGAATTATTATAGCAGTTGCCCATAATGAATTCAGAAAAATGAAAATTAGCCATATTACTAATCTCGGTAAATCAAAGCATGTTTTATATGACTTAAAATATATTTTTCCATCAAATAAAACAGACTTAAGACTCTAGTTTAAGATGAAAAATATTTATATATTTTCATCTCATGCACCATCGCTAATTAATTTTAGAGGACCTATGCTTAAAACGCTTGTAGAGAAAGGTAACTTTGTAAAAACCTTTGCACCCCCTTGTAAAAATATCAAAATTTTAGAAAAAAAACTTAAATCTATCGGAGTTAGCTTTGAAACTTATCCAATCTCTAGCTCACATTTGAGTTTTATTAAAGACTTAATCACACTTAAAAATATTTATTACATTTTAAAAAATAATAATATAGATATTTTAATGGCATATACACACAAACCAGTAGTATTTTGTGGTTTTCTAGTTAAATATTTTTCTAAAATAAGTTTTTACCCTATGATTACAGGTCTAGGTTATGGCTTTATAAAAGATAATGAATTTAAAATTAAAAGATTTATTTTTAATAAAACTCTAATTCAGTTATTAAGATCAAGTCTTAAAAATGCTAAAAATATTATTTTTCAGAACAATGACGATAAGTTTTTATTCAAAAAATTAAATATATTAAAAAAAAACCAAATTTCTAAAGTAATAAATGGCTCAGGCGTAGATTTGAAATTATATCAAAGAACTAAAATACCAAAAAAACCAATTTTTTTGATGGTTTCTAGGTTACTAGTTGACAAAGGTGTAAGAGAGTATGTTGAATCTGCAAGAATTGTGAAGCTTAAATATCCAAATGTAATATTTAAACTAATTGGTGAGTCAGACCACAATCCATCAAGTATTTCGATAGGAGAATTAAATGACTGGATTAAGAATGACTACATCAAATATTCAAAATATTCTAATAATATAAGTAAAGAGCTAGATAAATGCAGGTTTTTTGTATTACCTTCATACAGAGAGGGTATGCCAAGATCAGTGCTTGAAGCTCTTGCAAAAGGAAGACCGATTATAACAACTAATACAGCTGGTTGTAAAGAAACAGTGATTGATGGATATAATGGACATTTAGTTCCAATTCAAAACTCAAAGTCATTAGCAAATGCAATGATTAAATTACTTGCCTGTGATAATTCAAAAATTGATATATTAGGTGACAGAAGTTATAAATTAGCACGATTGAAATTTGATGTTAGAAAAATAAATAAAGATATAATTAATATACTAAAATTGTAACAAATAAAATTATGAATTATCCATATTTCAATAAACAATCAATAAACATAGTTAAAAATGTTTTAAAATCAGGAAATGTAAATTATTGGACTGGTAAAGAAGGAATACATTTTGAAAAAGAATTTTCTAAATACATTGGTAACAAATATTCTGTAGCAGTTTCAAATGGTAGTGTGGCTTTAGAGATTTCACTAAAAGCTTTAAATTTAAAAAAAGGTGACAAGGTAATTGTTACACCAAGATCATTTATAGCTTCAGCAAATTGTGTAATTAATAGTGGGCTAATACCCGTATTCAGTGACGTAGATGAAAATGGTAACCTAAGCATTTCTGGAATTCGAAAAGCTTACGATAGGTCTGTAAAAGCAATTATAGCAGTACATTTAAATGGAATGCCATGCGACTTAACACCGATTATAGAATTTAAAAAAAATAATAATTTACTACTCGTTGAAGACTGCTCTCAAGCACATGGATCTAGATATAAAGGAAAATCTGTTGGTTCTTTTGGGGATGTTGCAATATGGTCTTTTTGCCAGGATAAAATCATTTCAACTGGTGGTGAAGGGGGGATGATTTCTACAAATAACAAGAGCATTTGGAATAAATGCTGGTCCATGAAAGATCATGGAAAAAATTATCATAGTGTTTTTAATAAAAAGCATAAAGAAGGTTTTAGATGGCTTCATGATTATCTAGGATCAAATTTTCGAATGACAGAAATGCAATCAGCATTAGGAAGGTACCAACTTAAAAATTTAGATCAATATATAAAAAAAAGAAATAAAATTGCATATTTATACTTAGATGGACTACAAGATTTTTGGAACAAATATAAAATTTTAAAAAAACCTAATTATACTTGCTCAGATTGTCCTATAAAAAAAAATTGTAATTTATGTAAGCATGCTTTTTATAGACTAGACTTGTTTGTTAACAAAAAAAAAATAAACCAAATTAAATTCATAGAGCAACTTAATAAAAATGGTGTTTCATGTATAGTTGGATCATGTCCAGAAATTTACCGTGAAAAAATTTTCAAAAAGTTAAATTTTTATCCAAAAAAAAGATTGTCAAATGCTAAATTGTTAGGAGAAACAAGTGTGATGTTTAGAATTAATCCTAATAAATCTTTGACTCTAATTAAAAGAGAAATCAATTTGATAAAAAAAATATTAAATTATCATATAAAATAATAGTTTATGTATAATTTTTATTTGTTTAAGACACTCCTCCATTTATTCAATAACTTTTCCTGAGGCAAGATTTAGATTTCCATTTGATGTTTTTTTAATTTACAACAACACTAAATTCATTGAGTATTTTATTATTAAATTTACTAATTTTTATAAATTAAAAAGAAGAATTTGAAGTTATTGAAATTTCAAGTCCAAATAAAATATTAACATTCAATTAAAAGCGACCATTTACTTTTGCGATTAACGATTTTTAATTATTGAGATAATTATATAAATATTTATTGCAATCAAATAATATATTTAAAATTTTTTAGATTTTAAACTTTTCTAAAAATTGTGTTTAACATATCATTTTCAGTAAGCTTGTAATTTGAGTCTCTAAAAAGTCTCTTATTTGTAGCAATAACTTTTTTAAATCCATTTTTTTTTAATATAATTTCAATTAACCTAGACTGTAATTTATGACGAGGATTTATTTCAACTAAAATCTCTCTTATTTTTTTATGTTTTAAAAAATTTTTAGCACCTTTTAAAATTAAATGTTCAATTCCATCCACATCAATTTTAATATAATTTGGAATCTCTAAGACTTTTTGTTTTAGTAATTGATTTATAGATGTGCCTAATATTTGATAATTGTTTTTAATATTCTTTTTAATTAATTTTTTTCCTTCAAAATCAGTATTATTATCAAAAGTAGAACCTGACCATCCTTCACAAAATTTATTTTCACTAAATTTTGATAAAATATTTTCTTTTTCACATAAAGCAATTGGAAATATTTTTATTTGATTATCAAAATTATTTATTGAAATATTTCTACTTAACGTTCTTGTGTTCGATGTGCTCGGTTCAAATGAAATAATTTTTAAATTTTTAAATTTTGAAGCAGCATAAATTGAATAAATTCCTATATTTGCACCAATATCCCAAAATATTGATTCATCTTTAAAATTGTCTATCCAATTAATTGTCTCAGGTTCTTTTGCAAAAAGAGATTGTACTCTTGTGTGAGCTATATCAGTGGGGATAAAAAAGTTTAACTTTTTTTTGTTAACTTCTTTTAAGCAATATTTATGCTCTTCAATATTATCATTAATCTTTGATAAAAAATCATATTTTGAAAAAAAAATAATATTAACTTTATTTAAACCAACTAAGAAGTTTGAAATTATTTTAACAAATATTTTGTAAATTATTTTTTTCATTTTTAATGTTATTGAATTATTAATATACAATAGGTCTATGATATTACTTAAAATATAAATAAACAACCCGAACCTCTATTTACATTAAATTAATTTTTTCAGAGCATGTTTTTAGTTCAATAGAGCCAACTTTTCTTTTTTTGGAGTATTTATCATCATATGCCCTTATAAATTCTTATCTGCAATATTACTTAATAAATATTTAATTATAAGTAAACATTTCATTATATAAATATAAAGTGTTTGTATGAATAAAAATAAATTTTATAAATTTTTTAAGATAATAGTTCTAATATTTTCATTTTTATATATTTATGAAAATTCAAAGAAAAATTATCAAAGTGTGTTTGATGGTATGAATCTAGATTATTATAAGATATTTTTATCAATTGTAATTTTCATCTTTATTCAAAATTTACTAAGCATAAGAACCTTTTCTTTTTTAAATCTTACTTCAAAATATAGTGCAAAATTTTCTCAATGGAGCAATTTATTTTTTTTAACAGGCCTAATTAATCTTAACCCATTATGGGGACTAGGTCATATTTTAAGATCGCATGAAATGAAAAAAAACAATTTTTCTTATAAAGAGTATGTGAGTTTATATTTTTTTATATTTTTTTGGTCATTGTTAATTTATTCACTATTACTAATTTCGATTTATTATTTTTTATTTGATATTAAATTTTTTTATTTATTTATACTTTTAACTGTATTTATAATATCCTTAATAATAACTTCTAAAATTATTTTAAATTTTTGTGTAAAAATTTTTAAAAGAATTATTTATTTTAGATTTATTAAAAAAATTAGATTTTTAAATTATTTTATTAAAGAACTTCTCAAATTGACTGAATTATCAGCTTTGATTTCAAATAAAAAAGTATTTTTAAATTTTTTCTTCTATACATTATTATTGCTATGTTTTGAATATCTATCACTTAATTTAATTTTTGAGATATTATTTGAAAATGTAGACTTTCAAATTCTCTTTTTGTTTTTTTTAACAACTTTTTTGATACGATGTGTTAAGCCATTAGATAATATTATTGGTGCTAAAGAGACTATTATGGGGCTATATGTGCAACAGCTTGGATTATTATTTTTAGAGGGAGCGTTAATTGTAATTATTTGGAGGTTATTATCCACTATTTCTTTAATTATTAATTATATTTTTTTTTATTTCGTGACGGCTTTAAATGATGAAACTTAATAAGAGTTTATAATTTATGTATCAAAAATATATTAAAAGATTATTTGATATAATTTTAAGTTCAATTTTAATCCTATTTTTTTTTCCTTTGATGATTTTAATTTTTTTTTTAGTTTGGACTTTTATTGGATTTCCAATTTTTTTTCAAAAGAGACCAGGGCTAAATCATAAAATTTTTACTTTGTATAAATTTAAGTCTTTATATGATGCTGCTAAAAATATTCCAGAACATAAACGACAAAACAAGTTGGGTAATTTTTTACGAAAAACAGGCCTTGATGAGTTGCCCCAACTATTCAATGTATTAAAAAATAATATGAGCTTTGTAGGTCCAAGACCATTACTGACCGAATATTTGAAAAAATATAATACAAATGAAAAAAAAAGACATTTAGTTAAACCAGGCATCACTGGGTTGGCTCAGATTAATCCTGACCCTTCTGGAATAAAATCATGGAATAAAAGTATAAAGTTAGATATTTTTTATGTAAATAATTTAAGTTTTTTTTTAGATATTGAAATATTATTTAAGACAGTAGTATTAATTTTGTTTAAAAAAAAACAATATAAAGATTTTAAAAAAACTTATGAATAAAAAATTAGCAATTATTGGCGCTGGTGGTCATGGTAAAGTAGTTGGAGAAATTGCATTGTTAAATCAATATAATGTTATTGAATTCTTTGATGACGATATTAATAAGATTAAAAAATATCCATTTAAAATTTGTGGTGATATAGATCAACTTAAAAAAAATTCTAAAAATTATGATGTTTTTTTTGTTGCACTTGGAGACAACAAAACAAGATATGATGAAATTTCTTGGCTAAAAAATAAAAATAAAAATATTATTAGTCTTATTCATCCAAAATCAACTGTCAGTCAATTTAGTTCTATAGAAGCAGGATCGTGCGTGATGGCAAATGCTGTTATTAATGCGGGAACTATTATTAAAGAAGGTGTAATAATTAATACATCATCTTCAATTGACCACGATTGTTTAATTGAAGATTATGCTCACATTTCCCCAAACTGTTCTTTATCTGGCAATGTGCGTGTTGGAAAATTTACTCATTTAGGTACAGGCACATCAGTTCATCCAGGAATTAATATAGGTCAAAATGTTAAAGCAGGAATTGGCTCAAAAATTTATAAAGATATTTTGAATAATAAAATTTTTAAAAATTAATAACTTGATTTAGAAAAATTTTCATTATTATTGCTTACATTTACAATAAACTTTTTTGTTATTGTTTTTTTATATTAGTGCTTTATTGTAAGTTTTTAGACTAAGATCATGTCAATTTTAACTGAAGCATCTATAAGTGTAGTTAATCTTCCTCGTTATATAAAGAGGATAATCGTAATTTTAATAGATACAAGTTTATGTATTTTTTGTACTTGGTTTGCATTCTATTTAAGATTAGAGGAATTAATTAAAATAAATGATGTAACAACTTTAGCAATTATGATTTCAGTATTGCTAGCAATCCCAATATTTTGGTTAATGGGGTTATATAAAACTATTTTTCGTTTTCAAGGATCTTCTATAATATTCACAGTGTTTATTGCAAATTTTGCTTATGCATTATTTTATTTTGCAGTGATTGGTATTTATGGAATTCAAGGCATTCCAAGATCCATTGGCATCATTCAACCTATTTTATTATTTTTATTAGTTTCAGTTACAAGAATAAGTATTAAATTTTTATTTTTATCAAATGTAAAAAAAATAAAAAATAAAACTAAAGTTATGATTTATGGAGCAGGTAGTGCAGGAAGACAGTTATTGACTAGCTTAGAAAGTAATCCTGAGATGAAAGTGGTTGGCTTTTTAGATGATGATCCTCAATTTCATCAACAATTTATATTAGGCCAAACAGTTTATGATCCTTTAAATATAAATAAACTAATTATAACAAAAAATATACAAATAGTCTTACTAGCTCTTCCTTCAATTAGTAGACAAAAAAGAAATCAAATAATTAATTATTTAAATAAACACAAAGTAATTGTTAAAACACTCCCAAGTGTTCAAGATATTGTTGAAGGTAAAGTATCTGTATCAGATATTAAAGATTTAAGCATTGATGATCTTTTAAACAGAGAACAAGTTCAACCAAATTTAGAGTTACTATCTAAAAATATTAATTCAAAAGTTGTAATGGTTACAGGTGCGGGGGGTTCTATTGGCTCAGAGTTATCTCGACAAATTATAAAGTTAAAACCTAAAACATTAATTCTTATAGAATTAAGTGAGTTTGCTCTTTATAAAATAAGCGAGGATTTAAAAAATATAAATCAAAGTATAAAGATTATTCCTTTACTAATTAACATTCAAAACCAATCAAAAATTGAACAAGTGTTTAGCAATTTTAATATAGATACTGTTTATCATGCCGCAGCTTATAAACATGTGCCTTTAGTTGAAGAAAATATTTGTGAAAGTGTAAAAAATAATGTGTTGGGAACGTTTATTTTAGCAGAAGCAGCACTTAAATATAATATTTCAAATTTTGTTTTAATTTCCAGTGATAAAGCGGTTAGATCAACAAATGTTATGGGCGCAACAAAAAGGCTTGCTGAAATATGTGTCCAATCTCTTCATGACAATCAAAATCAGCAATCTAAATTTGCAATTGTAAGATTTGGAAATGTATTAGAGTCTTCAGGCTCTGTTATTCCAAAATTTAAAAAACAAATCAAAGAAGGAGGACCTTTAACCCTCACTCACTGTGATGTAACTCGTTATTTTATGACGATAACAGAGGCTTCCCAATTAGTTATTCAAGCAGGTGCTATGGCTGAAAAGTGTGAGGTATATGTTTTGGATATGGGGGAAAGTGTTAAAATTAAAGATTTAATTAATAAAATGATAAAACTTTCAGGACTTTCGATTAAAGATGAGAAAAATTTAGATGGAGATATTGAGATTAAAATAACAGGGCTTAGACCAGGTGAAAAATTGTATGAAGAATTACTAATCGGGGACAATCCTCAAAAAACTTATCATGAAAAAATTAAAAAAGCTCAAGATCCCTCTATCCCTTTCAATAAACTTAAAATAGATTTAGATCATTTATCTAACTTAATAGAAGAAAATAAAGTTGAGGAAGTAAAACATATGTTGTCAAATTTAGTTCCTTCTTATCAATCAAATTCAGAAATTATTGATCATTTTTATGAATGTCAATTAAATTCAAAGAACGATTTAAAATCAGCTAAAATAATTAATAGAGACAAAAATAAAGTTATAAGAATTAAAACTAAATAATTTTACAAATTAGAAATTTAATGAATCTTAAATATTCAAATTCAGTTTTAATTAATTTAATAATAGTATCCATTATTCCTTTTTTAATATGGGGACCTTTTTTTCCAGATTTAATTGTAAGTATTTCAGCCTTATTTTTTTTATTTTATGTATTCAAAAATAAAGAATTTTATTTTTTTAACAATAAACCTTTAATAATTTTTTTTATTTTTTGTATTTATTGTATTTTGCTAAGTTTATTTGTCGCTAATAACATAATGCTTAGTTTTGAAAGCTCATTATTTTATTTTAGAATAGGAGTGTTCAGTTGTTTTATTTGGTATTTAATTAATCAAGATAAAAGTATCTTAACTTACTTTTATTATTCATTGATTTTTTGTTTTTCAGCTCTAGTAATCGATGGTTATATTCAGTTTCTTACAGGAACAAATTTATTAGGATTTAAAATGTTAGGTATTCGTATTTCGTCATTTTTTGGAGATGAACTAATAATGGGTTCATATTTATCAAGATTGTTTCCTATGTTATTTGCTTTGTTTTTAATAAAGAAAAAACAAAAATATGAAATTTATTTTATAGGTCTTTTGTTTATTTTGGTAGATGTGCTTATTTTTATTTCAGGTGAAAGAGCAGCCTTTTTCTTTTTAAATTTATCAACAGTATTTATAATTATCCTAATTAAAGAATATCAAAAATTTAGATTAGTAACGTTTATTATTGCTATTTTTTGTGTTCTTATTTTAAGTTTAAATTCATCAAAATTAAATGAAAGAATGTTTAAAGGCCCAGCAGAGGATATGGGGTTATTAAAAAGCTCAAAAGAGGCAATAATTTTTTCACCTACACATGATAGTATAATTCGAACAGCTTATAACATGTTTAAAGATCAACCTATCTTTGGCCATGGCCCAAAGATGTTTAGGGAGATATGTAAAAATGAAAAATATCAAACAGGTATAAATCCTTGTATGCCACATCCACATAATTTCTATGTTCAATTATTGGCTGAAACTGGAATTATAGGATTTTTATTTCTTTTTAGTGCTTTAATTTATGTTATTTTTACAGCTTCAAGACAACTTAAATCTATAATCTTAAGGCAAAAAAGACCTTTAACAGATTATCAAGTATGTTTATTAGCAGGAATTTTAATCACTGTTTGGCCTTTAACCCCAAATGGTAATTTTTTTAATAATTGGCTGATGATAGCGTATAGCTTACCAGTAGGTTTTTATCTACAATCAATTTATTCTAAGAAAAATTAAAAATAGATATGTTGAATTTTTTATTTAATCAAAGCTAAAACTGATATAATAAAAGCATTTATGATTAAAAATTCTAAAGTAGATAACGATGAAATCAATTTAATTGAATTGATGTACGTACTTTGGAACGGCAAGTGGAAGATAGCTGTTGTAGTAGTTATTTCACTTATAGCTGTGATAAGTTATCAGTCAACTAAGACAAATAATTTTACTGCTATAACTGAAATTAAGCCTATAGCCGATTTAGAATTAATCAAATTTATTGAGTTTAATAATTTGATAACTAATACTAATATTAATAGTAATACTAATACTAATACTAATACTAATAGTAAAACTAATACTAATACTAATAGTAATACTAGTACTAATACTAATATTAATACTATCGGTACTAGTGAGAGTGGTAATACTGTAGTAAAGATTAATAAAATTACAGGTTTAAGCCTTTTAAATATGTATATTAACGTACTTAACGAAAAGTTAGTATTTGAAGATGCAATACGTAAATTTAATTTATTAGAGGCAAGTCAATATAATAATGAACAAGAATATAGTGAAGCGATTATTAGACTTGCTTCAACTGTAAAAATTTTGTCGCCCCCAATTAGAAAAAAAAATTTAGAAACTTCCTATTCCACCTATTCCACTATTAATTTTGAATATCACGATGAAGAAAAATGGAAAAGTGTTTTGACATATGTAAATGAATTTACAAATAAACTAGTAAAACAAATTCTAACTCAAAAATATGATAATACTTTAGAATTTTTAAAAAATGAACGAAAGCATTCACTTGAAGATATTTCAATTAAAATTGATAATATCTTAATTGATTATGATCGTGAAATTTCTAATAGATTGGCATATTTAGAAGAACAGTCAGCAATAGCCCAGAAATTAGGAATTGCAAAAAATACAATTGAAGTACAAACATTTGGCAATCAGAACCAAAACGCATTGTTATCAAATATACAAACAGATTCGCCTTTTTATTTAAGAGGTTATGAAGCGATTGATAAAGAAATAGAATTAATGAAGTCACGTAAAAATAAAAAAGCATTTGTTAAAAAATTGTTTGGATTTGAAAAAAAGAAAAGAGCAATTGAACAAGATAAAACTATAGAACGACTTGAATTAGTTCTCCAATCAAAACTGCTAGCAGATAACAAAGAATTTACTGCTGGATTAATAAATGCTATCACAACTGAATTTAAATATAAAGATGATAGAATGATATATGTGCTAGCTATAGTAATTGGTTTAATTGCTGGAATATTTTATGTTCTAATCTCTAATGCGTTTCAGTCTATTAGAGTTTCTAAAAAAAACTAATTAAACATACTTTTTAATCATAAAATTAGGAGCTTCTTTGATTTAATTGTTAAAGATTAATCTTTACATCATTCTTTAATTTTAGTAGAAGATCTCGCCTGGTGATTATTGCGAAAGTGTAATACCCGATCCCATTCCGAACTCGGCAGTCAAGCCTTTCAGCGCCAATGGTACTTTGTCTTAAGACACGGAA
>Ga0209335_10000364_pt1 | contig 53781 bp, 42 predicted proteins | sample COG_09_FD_184753 | JGI IMG/M metagenome (GOLD analysis project Ga0209335, IMG submission 184753) | Pelagic Microbial community sample from North Sea - COGITO 998_met_09 (SPAdes) (version 2) | ecosystem: Environmental > Aquatic > Marine > Neritic zone/Coastal water | place: Helgoland, sampling...
CGCATTTCTTTCCTTCTGCCTTTGACGACGACGATGACGTTTCGTTGAAGATCATCATCGTCACTTTCGAGGAGGAAGAAGAATTCGCCCTGGACGATGATGATTTTCCTCGAAAAGACACCGCGCTTTTGGAACGACGACTCTTATTTTTTAGTAAAGACGAAGATCGGCACGTGGCGACCAACTTCCCAGAGGAGGAGGAAAGACCATTATTGCGAAGAGAGGAGGATGAGGACAACATAAGCGAACGTGTGTTTGTGTTTCTCTTCTTTTTACTGAGGAAATGAAAATATCTTTCAAAAATGACGTGTCAATTGCTTAGGGTGTCCAACCCTAATGAGTCAAAGGTCTCTCTTCTTTTCTCTTTCCTTTTTCCTTTTTCTCATTAAAAAAAATGGAGAAGAACTTCGAGGCAAACGCGCACTCGATCTTCGCCGGCTCGTACGAGCGATTTCTGTTCGGACACTCGTACGGTCCAAACTCCTCTTTTGTTACCGCTGCTGCTGGCGAGGAGGAGTTTGAGAAGAAAAGTAACGATACAAAGTTTCTGTGCACGATAGACGCGCATCAACAATCGATAAAATCAATCGCCGCCGCCGGTCCGTTTTTCTGCAGCGGAGGACACGACGACAGAATACGAGCGTTTCACGTGAATACGAGAGGGGAGATTTCGGACGTGGGGTCGTTGACGGGACACAGTGGGACGGTGACGTGCATCGCGTTTGCCAAGCCCAGTATTTATGGAAAGCGTGAAGATGATGATGATGATGGTAAAAAGTGTACTACGAAGAACAACAAGAACAACAACAACAACAACAACGAGGAGGAAAAAGTGCCGTCGCCGACTCGAATGCTTTCCGGGAGCGACGATGGGACGATTTTAGTCTGGCAAACGTACGATTTTGAAATACTGAAGAAAATGTTGGCGCACAGAAACGGCGTTTCTGGGTTGAGCGTACACGCGTCCGGGGTAGTGGCGGTGTCGTGCGGAAAGGAAGACCGGTCCGTGGCGCTTTGGGATTTGAAGAAAGGACGGGTTGCGTATAAAGGGAAGACGAGAGGTGGGGAAGAAAGCGGAATTGACGTGTTTTTTAGCAGCAAAGAAGAAGATACATCGGGAGGAGGAGGGAAGAGGTACGGGCTTTTGACGAATAAGTGGTTGGACGTTATCGATTGCGAAAGCGGCGGCGAGGTGAGCTCGTTTACGAGGGAAGATCAAAGGGAAGGAAGGATTGGGTATCGCAAGTGTTTGTGCGCGACAAGCAAAGAGGATTCGGCGGAAAACATCTACCGAATTGGATACGAAGGTGGCGACGTGTGCATTTTCGACGCGAGAGTCGGTGGTGGTACAGCGAGTGCGACGATTGTAAACGCGCACGAAAATCGCGTTCGGTGCATGGCGGAGATTCCAGAACGCGGAGGACACTCTTTCGCTACGGCATCTTCGGATGGAATTATTAAAGTTTGGGACGAGAGAAACGTCAGAGAGCCAATCGCACGAATCGAAGGCGGCGGGCGATATACGAGTTTAGTAGTCATGAACAACAACGACATCATGCGCAGATCGAAACCGGCGAAACCGAAAGAAATTGAAATCGACGATATCGAAGCCCGTTTGGAAATGAGGAAGAAAGAAGAAAAGAAAGTAAACACGGAAACTCAAAAGAACGCGGAAAAAGGGAAGAAGAAGAAAACGAAGAAGAAGACGAAAGCGGATTACGATAAAATGGATTCGGATTCAGAGTTGGAAATCGTGGACGACGAGGAAAATAATGCAAAGGACAGGAAAAAAGCTGCGATTGATGATTCGGATAAAGTTGATGACGACGACGAGAGCGAGGAAGACGACAATGAGAGCGAGGAAGACGACGAAGATATGATTGAAAAAATGCGACAGGCGTACAACAAAACGCACCATAAGAACAAAAGTAAACGAAAACCGCAACAACAATCTCGCAACAGTCAGTACGAGAAGAACGCCACGACGGCGCGAAAGAAAGCGAACAAGAAGAGCAAAAGCAAATTTTAAAAATAGCAGCAGCGGCGATAGTAGAAAAGTAGCGAAATAGCAGCAGCAACGAGTGGACATGCGCATGTCGTTTCAAAAATCTAATAATGCACTCATCATGGTGACTAAATCTTACGACGCTGCTTTTCTCGCGCATCGTCGTCTTCCTCGTACTCCTCCTTTACTCCGTCTTCTTTTTTCTTTTTCCCCTCGTTCCTCCTGTGCTCCTTCCATAAATTCAACGCGGGCTTAATGTCTGACACGTATATCGCTTGATACTCCTCGTCTACTAATCCTAGCTTTTTCATCAACTCCAAAATCTGCACGCTCGCCGCCTCTTTCGCGTTGTCGCTGCTCGTCCCTTCCGCTTCTACTTCAATTGTACCGAATTCCAAAGGTACGTTCTTATACCTCTTCTTTTGATCTCCTAAATACAATCTTCTGTGGGTCACTCTCGCCGTTCCTATAAATTTTGGATCGTGCACTAATCCAGTCACGCTCCTCGACAACAACTTCACCGTATACAAACACAGCGTATCGTTAAATTTCGCTCTCGCCGGTTTCACGTCGCTCTTCGCGAATTTCATCCCTTCCTCTAATATCAAATTCGCCACCGCATCGATCGCGACGTCCTTCTGCGCTTGTCTCAAAGTATCGTTCGATAAATCTGCGACGGCTATAATCGCCGCTTCCACCGCCGTCCCGGCCACGTGCTCGTGATGTCGCCACTCCTCCGCGGTAATCTTCACGTCCGGTAAAATATCCGGCGCTAACTCTGCGAAAGTTTTATTTCTCACGCACGCCGAAAGAAAATTATTCGCTTCCATCTTATTCCTCGGCGCTCGATTCGCCCCGTATTTCCCGTCCGCTTTGCGAATCTTGTCGAGCAACACGGACGTTATCAACTTATCCCCGTAAAACGCGTTCAAATCCACTTGCCTCTTCACATCCTCCGGCACGTGAACTCCTCCGCCTCGTAAATACAACCCAGCCGGTAAGTAACGCTCGACCGGAACTTTCGCCAGCGCCGTCAACCAATCCGTCACGTATTTCACGTGCTTCTCTTTCTTCTCTTCGTCTTTAGACACGACCAACCGTTCGATGTCTCGGTCTAACTTTTCGTACATTTGATGTAAATAATGGTCGTGAGGTTGTTTATTCACCCAAAGTCTCAGCGAGAGATCGTAATATCGTCCTTGTCTTCTTCGGAAATACTCGCGTTCTTTTCGCTGAAGCTGCTGATGAATTTCCTCCTCGGAAGTTGTCCTCGAATCCCCTCGGAAGTTATTCTCTTTTCGCTTCTGTATTAACTTCTCGATGGAGATTTTCTTAGAGTTCTTCTTATTACTATTGTTGTTCTTATCACTATTACTGTTACTGTTACTATTTTTATTCGCCGCTACTGCTGCTCCTCCTCGACCGGAGTTGTTGTTGTTCTTCTTCTTAAAGTGAACAAAGTTGCCTCGATGCGCGGTTATGAACATCTGCTCTTTTGAAGAAGAGCTTTTTATGATTGTCGTCGTCGTTAGAGGAGGAGGAAAAGGAGGAGAAAAAGTCGAGGGGATACTTTCGCTTTTCAGAGTCACCGGCGTCTCAAAAGGTGCAGTGTATATAGAGGCTGACCGCGCGTCGAATTTGTATCTGTAATGTAATTGTGTGAAGATCTTTGCTGTTTGGGTGATGCATTAAATGTATTAAAAATTTTACGCGCGATCATCCGAGACCACGTCGTGTGGTACCAAATCTCTCACACACACACATCACTCTCTCTTATTATTCATTAAGAAAACATCTCCGGCAAAGCGCCACCGTTTGGCGCGCACGCTCTCAAAGCGACGCTCAACTCTTCCGCGAAGAAATCGTTATCTACGTCAGAGAGCGCGAACGCCTCCGCCGTCCACAAGGACAACAACTCCTCCACCGCTTCCTCTAAACCGGATAACACCAACAACTCTGGATCGTGTTCGACGACGGCGTCGACGTCTACGTTTGGGAATTTTTCTCTGAGCAGTTTTGCGTTTCTACCGACGACAGAGACCCACTCGTCGCCTGTATCGCCCATGAACAATTTCGGAGCCGAGAGGAACATCGAGCAGCAATTGGCTCCAGGCGCGGCGGTTTTCAATTTGCTCAGGCGACTCACAAACGCCGACGAAGGCGTGGATAACGCGTCTGGATTCACGTGACACGCGTCCACGGCTTCTCTCGGCGTACACGTGATTGCTTTGGAAATCTCGTTGATGCGAACGGCAACCTCGTCTTGATTTTCAGACGTGTTCTGTTCCGTCGAACTCACCATGCGCTCCGCCAGCGACAACGTCCGACACGCGAGATTTTCCGCGTATCTCTCCGTCATGTTGTTGTTACTACTACTACTACTACTACTACTCGAACTACTACTAGAACTACTTCTATTCGTCGCTGTTTCCAGCCAAAACGTCTTCACTCGTTTCACGTCCTCTCTCAACTTTTCGTCTCTTTCTAATCTCAAAATAAACTCGTCCAGTCGTCGGTCCGCTTCGTCCCGTATCGTCGCTCTCGATACCGCTTCACCGGCCAAACCTTGTCTCTGTCTTTTCAAGGGCATCACATTCGCGAGAAACCAGCTGTAACAAAACGCAAACGGGTTCGTGTTATCACTTTTATTCAACGCGTTTCCGAACGAATTTTCGCTCAAGAAGTTTAGGAAATTCGCGATCGGGCCTCCGTTTTCTCTTTGCAAATGTTCTCTGAGCAAGTCGTAGTCGTTGTTGAAATCCGCCGGGTCTCTCTGATCTCTTTGGCTTTGTCTTCGAACTCTTCGTTGTTTTTGAGGCTTTTTTCCTCCCGTCGAGGAGGAACAAACGCACGGCGAGCGCGAAAGAATCATCGGTACAATGACGACACTCTGAATTGGAAAAACATTTCTCCATTACAAAAAGAAAGAAAGACGATGATGAACGACGACGAAAGTCGTCGCGCATCTCCTCCTCCTCCTCCCCTAAACGACAGAGGACGACGAACGCGAGTGAGTATTCTCGCGTCTCATTTCGCGTCGTCTTCAAAAACTTTGAAAGGAAAAGACGAAGAAGACAAAGAAGAAGAAATCCAATCCGCGGAGGAATGGATATCCTCCCCGGGAAAGGTGTTCGAGAACAGAAAGAAACGATACGTGATCACGCGAGAGTCTATCGAACAATTCGGTAAAGTCACTCGCGATGAACAGTGGATACACAAAAGTAATGATAATGATGATTTTGGTAGTGCATCGTCGTCGTCTTCTCCGTCTGTCTTGGGAGGCGTTACACTGCCAATCGCTCACGGATTCTTCACCGTGTCCTTGTTGACGTTTTTATCCTCCGCGCCGAGAAAGAGCGCGACGTGGTGCAAGTACGAAATCAACTGCGGGATGAAAAACGTAAAATTCGTGAAACCGGTAGAGGTGAACTCAGTTTTAGGATGTCGAACGAAAGTCAAGAGCGTTTCGTGGAAGCGAGGGAGGGAGATGTTGGAGACGACGTACGAGTGCGAGATGTTCAAAGAAGGAGGACGAAGAGGAGAAGAGGAGATCGTGTTAGAAGCGGAATGGATTGTCAGACAAGTTCTCGCGTAGTAGAGAAGAAGAGATAGCTAGAGTAGTAACACTCGTAGTAATAGAGCAGCTGCACCGATAGATATGTAAAATTATAGTAATAGTTTAATAGAGTAATAATGTACAAAAGTAAAAGAGCGAGCGTAAAAAAATCCACGACGAACGAACGCGCGCGGTTGTTGATGTTTTTAAAAGCCGAGATTCGGCCTACTCGCGTTTGGAGCGTCCGCCAACTCCGGTCGACCAAGCTTCTCAAACTTCTCCGAGGTGGTAAATCCGCTCGTTCCAGCTAACGCGGCGCCTAAAATGTTGTCCGTGCACGCCTCTTCCACCGTACAGTCCGTCCTTTTTTCGCCTCTTTCCAAACGCTCCGACAAACTTTGCGCTTGCGCTCGCGCGAATTCTCGTCGGTCACCGTCGCAGTCCATCATGCCGCCTTTGCACTTGAAAGACATGGCCTCGTCGCGTTGGTCCATGTATTCTTTGACTGCATGTATGTAGTCCATCATCGTGAGTATCAGAGATCTTTGGTGAGTGTTCATTTGAATGTAGTAGATTTACGCGAAGGCGAGCGAAAAAAATCTAAACGTTACTGGATAAGATATTTTAACGAAACGAAACGAAACGCACCGGAAGGATCGACGAGGACAAAATCCAACGCCAAAGCCGGCTGCCCCACAGCCACCGTCGTCGCGGCTAAAAACGACGCCGTCGCCAGGCGCATCTGCGCCTCGTACGTGTCCTCTTCTTTCCACATCAATCGTTCGTTTAATTTTCCCATCTTGTTGTTCATATCTTTGTCTTCTTCGTTGTTGTTGTTGTTGTTGTTCGTAGTAGTAGTAGTAGTAGTAGTATCAAGATCGAACCAACGCGCGACGAGCTCAAAGTTGCTAAACCCACCGGTCGTGCTCGCGATGCAGCACATCGATTGGCTCGCGATAGATATCGCTCGATTCAGAGCCGTGGTGGATTCGTTCTCCCGCGTGGAATCATCATCTTTCTTCGTCGTTAGATATCGTTTTTCATCGCTCGAAGCGCTTTTGGTATTCGTAAAGTTGTCGCTCTTCTCATTTTGATGACCCCCCGCGCGACGAAAGCGACGAGAACGAGAACGAGAACGACGAAGTTTGTTCTCGTCGCGCTCGCTGAGCGTTCTCGGCGCCTGAAAAGCCGCAACAGTCAGAGTTGATGATGAAAACATGTAACCACCGGATTAGAAGTGATGTATCTTTTTATATCTCTGTTTTCTTGTGTGGAGTTTCCTTTTCCCCAGAGAACGAATGGAGAAAACAACTGCGCCGAGACTCCGACATAAACGAGGATGAAAGAAGAACTAAAAGAAGAACTCAAAGAAGAGGGAGAGAATAATGAGTCTTTCATCGGCGCTTTAATCGCGAAGTTTCGAGAGCGAGACGATTCGGGCGACGACGAACGAGATGCCTTTACCATCATCGAGCAGGAAGAAGATGCATTTTCAAAAACAACGAAGACTTTGACGCAAAAACGAACCGACGGAACGAACGCTACGAAGAAGAAGAAGAAGAAGAACGAGAAAGAGAACGTGAAAGCGATGATCGACCGATCGTTTTGGTGGCGAGAGGATGAAGAGACAGAGAACGAGGACGACTGCAGAAGAAGTCATCATCGTCTGTCCCATCAGCCGCACACCGACCGGCAAAATCATCCGCTCAACCACCAAAACTGGGAGGAAGAGGAGGAAAAGGAGGAGGAAAAGCAACGAAAGCGTTCGCTGTCGTTTGTCGACGCCGCCGCCGGTTTTGCCGAAAAGGAGGAAGAGGAAGACACAGACGTGGATATTTTAGAGGTTTGGCGACGACGACGACGCGAGAACGAGTTGATGAATACGACGACGACGACGAATGTAGGTGGTGGTGGCGGCGCTCGGACGACTTCTTCTTTTTACGATACGAGTACGAATCAGTATCGTCGCGGCGGTAGTTTTAACGACGATAATGGCGCGATGATGTTTAGCCATCATCGTCATCGCTCGAACGACGACGCGAATAAGGTGGTTGATATGGTCACCAACAAGAGCGCGCAGACGTCCTTCTTCCGAGAGGATCCGTTCGTATCGGTAGGAACGCGTAAAGAGGAACGAGGAAGAGGAAAAAGAAGGAAAGGTAGGAGCGCGAAGAGCGAGCCGACGATTGCAAAGTCAAAAAATGGACGCGTGCTCATATCCGCCGCGAATATCACGGACGAAAGCGACGAGGACTTTAGCGACGACGCAAATACCACCACCACCTCCAGCGTAGAATACGATAGCAAAGAAGAAGAAGATGATGATGATGATGATGATGAAATAGACGAGGAACAGATACGACTCGAGAAACGATTAGATGCCATTAAAGCGCGCCTGAAGAAGTTCGGAATATCCTAAATTCTAAAATGTATAATTAGCAACAACGCACACGTACGATAATAATATTATTAGTTCGATAAACTCTTCGCGAAGCGCGCCATGGAGGCGGCGAAACCAGCCAGCTTCTCCACCGCGCTCTTCTCTCTCATCTCCCCGTCCTCTCCGACGTCGCGGCCTCGATACACCTCGGAAACTAAATCGTCCAACTCATCCCCAGCCGGTCTGGAATTCGATTCGTGCACTAACTCAAACCTTCCCGGAACGTTTTCTTTCTCGATGTACAATTTCCACGGCCCGGGAAATTTCTTAAAAACCGTCCCGTTGCACCACGGTAAAGGCCTCAACGAATACGCCACGCACATGACTCCTAAAAACTGATCTCTCCATCGTCTCACGGTCAACCCAATCCCCGCATCCCCACTCGCTAATCGAGGGTTCAACAAAATCACCGGATTTTGCAACTCGTTCGCTTTCTTCGTCGATTTCACCACCACGTCCAACGATATCGGATCCGCCGCCGCGAACAACAGAACGCCTTCGTAATCATCCGGCACTAACATCCGATCGTTCGCCGAGGCTATTTTAAACTTCAACTCGTCGCCCCATCGGTTTTTCAACAACGCCGCGCACCCCGCGTCCGGGAACACCACCGTCAGTTCCAATCCCTCCGGTCGTTCCTCTAACAGTTTCTGCGCGAATTGCCTCGATATTTCCCACTGTTTCAACTGATCTCCCGGGTTCGCCATCACGTTCCCGGATATCGGGTCCCACAACTCCGGGATTAATAACTCCACGATTATCCCTAACTGGCCCGCAGAAATCGCCTGAGAGGTTGCCGAAGCCGCCGTGTTCACCGCGTCGAACAAATCGTTCGGGAGTTCCTTATCGCCGTTCTCTTCCTCGTCTTTCTCGTCGTCTCTTTGTTTCTCATCATCGGAAGACGATGATTGTTCAGACGACGACGAGGACGAGGACGAGGAGATTTTCTCGAACTTGGACGCTTGCACACGAGTCGTCGTCGTTTTTCTTCTGAGCTGCTGCTTTTGGTGGTGTCCGCTTCGAAAAGACGAGGACGTCGAGCAGGAAGTCGCGGGGGCAGTTCTTCGCGCGGCAGAAACCACGGAAAACATCTATCTTTTCAGCTTTAGTGCGATGAGTTGTGCGACGAGTACAAAAATGACGACGAAGAAAAGCACTTTTGGAATGTGTTTTTCAAAATCTCTCCATTGAATATCTCTCGACCACACGACTGACAAAACTCTCTCGGACGATCGCGATGGACGGTGGTGGACAGCAGCATCGGCAGCAAATGACGCTTTTTTCCCGATATCGGGAGTTACCGATGACCACTCGCTGTGTGTTCACCATCAACGTCTTCGCGTTCCTCTTCAACGCAATCTTGCGATTGTTTTCGTATTCCACGTTGTGTTTGATACCAGCTTTGATGCGAGGCAAAGACTTTCTCGGGCAGTTTTATAGAATTTTCACGTCCGCGTTCACGCACGGGTCGTTTTTTCATCTGTTGGTGAACATGTGCGCGTTTATTCAGATCGGCGCGTTCGGGTTGGAGATGAAGTTAGGGAGCGTGAATTTCGCGTTACTCGTGTTCTTGTTTACGATTTTATGCGGAACGACGCACGTCATCTTAGCGAGCGGGATGTGGTACCTGTTAGGAATGAGCGGGTATCAAAACGAATGCGCGGTTGGTTTTTCGGGCGTCATTTTCAGTTTAGTTGTTTTAGATACCGCGTTCTCGAATATTAGACAAAGAGACGTTTTCGGCTTGTTCGTGGTGAACGCGTATATGTATCCGTTCGCGTTGATTGCGATTGTGCAATTGTTAGCGCCGAATAGTTCGTTTTTAGGTCATTTGAGCGGCGTGGTGGTAGGTTCGTTGTACGTGAAAGGGTATTTGAACAAATTGATTCCCTCTGAGAGAGCTGTAGATAGAATTGAGAATCTCATATTATCCGGGATTTCGATTGAACGCTTGGAAGGATTCGTACAAAATACGTCCAAATCGGCGAGAAGAGTGCGCAGGGAAGAAGGCGATGTCGAAAGCGGGCAGCAATTCATATCGCCCGGAGGTACCGCGAGAACGACCACGAGAAAACTCAAGTGGTGGGAAGTGCCGGTCGTTGCAAGAATGGAAAGCGGAGAGAGTCAAAAAAGTTCAACGTCAACGCCGACCATCAAAGGCGTCGGACGAAAGTTGGGCAAAGGTAAACCTCCATCTCCTCCCCCGCCGTTATTTAACCAACAACAACAACAATCGCCGTCTTCTTCTCCAGGTTTAGCCAATAATACTAAAGCGTTTCCGTACAATAAAAAGTTCATCACATTACTCGTAGAGATGGGCTTCCCAGAAGAAGAAAGCAAACTGGCGTTGGAGAGATCAAACAACGACGTCGCAGCCGCAATAGATATACTTCAAGGGAAATAGCGATGATTATTCTCAGCCTCCTGTTAGATTTAGTGCTTACTAATACGTTTGATAATAAAAGTTTAGTAAAGATTGTGTATTAACAACAAATATTTTGGTTTTTCTGTGCAAGTGGTGGTGACGGTGGTGGTAGTGGTGTTGTGGTGGTGGTGTGTGTGTATTTCCTAATTTGTCGCGTTCCGTCGGCGGTTACGAAAACCACCAGAACGCGAGAGCGCATTTTTCGCGGAGAGGAATTGTAATTCATCTCCTAATTTTTCATTTTTTTTTAAGTCCCATGACTGGAGCCTTCGCAAAGTCTTCTCATATAAGGGCAAAGCTTCTTTGCGGCTCGTTCGAGCGAAACAGCGGCATGGGGTGAGCGCGTCAACGAAAAAATATACTGTCGCATCACTCCCGCTGTCAAGTCCCGTTACTACTCAGTGAACTCTGGAACACTGGTAGTAAATCTCCTATTCTCTTCTAAATATATAATAAAGTGTCGGTTGTAAGGCCGAATGGTTGTGTGAAAAAGATGGGTCATCATCATCCGTTTAATCAGACGAGGCGGCGGCCAAAACAGCCAACGCTTCTTGAACCTTCGCCTTCAACGCGTCCGCAGATTCAATCAAGTGCAAGACTTCGGCTTGGTCCATCTCCAACAACATACCAGTCACCTTCGCGGCGTTCGCAGAGTCGACGGCATCAACCAACGGGTACAAGGCTTCCCCTAAAATCATTCTTTGTTGATCCGGGGTGGCCGTGCCGAGTTGCGAAACGATGAGCGCAATCGGGTTCGATTCCGCAGCCGGCGGCTCCGGCGCCGCTTGTCCCGGCATCGGTGGCATCGGCTGTTGCTGGCGGAAGTTTTGGCGACCGTTTTGCGGGCCACCTCTGCCACCCATACCCGGCTGGCCACGGCCTCTGCCTCCTCTGCCGCCCATGCCACCCGGACCTCTCATCATGTTCGGAACGCCCGGCATGTTGTAACCCGGCATCGGTCTCGGCCCACCCGGCATACCCGGTTGGAACCCAAACCCTGGTTGTGGTTGCGGTGGCATCATACCTGGCGGCGGTTGGCCGTAGTACATGCCCGGCATGCCACCGCCCGGAACGCCCGGCGGGGGCATACCGTACATCGGCGCCATGACACCGCCCGGACCCATCGATCTCTGCGCGAATTGCGCTTGCAAACGCATTCTGCGGTCTTCTTTACGCTGCGCCAAGGCGACGTACAACGGCTTCGCGCCAACCATTTTTCCGTTCAACTCAGTCACCGCACGCGTGGCTTCTTCCGGAGAGGAAAACGCGACAAACGCGGACCCTCTGGAAACGCCAGACGCGTCGCGCATGACTCTGCACGAAGTGATCGTACCAAACTCTTTGAACAGCTCTCTCAACGTTTCGTCGTCCGCGCCATCTTCCAAGTTCTTGATGTACAAGTTCGCGCCCGCCATCTTTTCCATACGTTCTCTTCTCTCAGCTTCGAATTTGGCCTTCAACTCAGCCTCTCTCTCCGCCTTCTTTTGCGCTCGGCAGACAACCCACTTCTTGTCTTCTTCGCCGTGCTTGCCATCGAGTTCTTCGACCGCCTTGGACGCATCTTCCGGCGTTTCGTAGCACACGAAACCAAAGCCTTTGGATTTACCGTCCTCGTCCTTCGAAATCATAACCGAAGTCACCGGTCCAAAGCCTTCGAAAACTTTTCTCAACTCTTCGTCCGTAACTTCATCGCCCAAGTTCTTGACAAAAACGTTGTTAAACTTCGTTTCCGTAGTGCCTCTTTCCGCTCTTCTTTGAAACGGACCGACGTAGACAACCTTGTCGTTCAATTCCATGCCGTTGACCTTCTCGATGGCTTCCTTCGCCGCCGCCTCGGTATCGAATTGGATGAAGCCGTAACCTTTGGAGTTGCCTTGACCATCCGTGGCAACCTTGGCCGAAACAATGTTACCGAACTGTGCGAACGTATCTCTCAACGCGACGGTATCAATGTCCTTGTCCAAGTTCTTGATGAAAATGTTCCCGACACCGGACTTACGAATAGTCGGATCTCTTTGCGAGTACAGGATGCGAATCGGCTTCCCGTTGACCACTTGAAAGTTCAACACGTCAATCGCTCTCGCCGCATCTTGCGCTTGCGAGAAGTTCACGTACGCGTATCCGAGCGATCTTCTCGTGATTAAATCTCTGCACACGCGAATGGAGACAACTGGACCGATGGTGGAAAATAACTCGTACAATTGAGCTTCCGTGGCGCTCGATTCCAAGTCGCCAACGTACAAGGACGTGTTGGAGGCGTTCTCGTCGGCAGCCGCGGCGCCCTTGGCGGCGGCGGCAGCGGCAGCAGCGGCAGCTGGTGCGGGCGCTGTCGTTTTGTTGAGAAAGAGTAATTAATAAGTCAGTTTTTAATTAAGGATTGAGTTTTCGAATAAAAGTAAAGCTAAGAGAAGAAGAAGAATTTATTCGCACAAATGCAACAGATTCTTCTCTTTTCCCGGCAAAAGTCCCGTCAATTGCCCAAAGCCACAATTGAGGAAGAAAAATCGGCGCCGCTCTCGGAAACCGTCTCAGGAACGACCTTTGCGACCGCGATTGAGACCACTTCCCGTAACAAAAGTGCGTCGCTCTCTTCGCATCGTTCATTTGCGGTCAAAGCGTTCATTTTCACCCCCACATCTCTCCCTCCTTTCCGTCGCCGAGAAGGAGAAAAACAATTTTGCGGCGTAAAAATGCACCGAGAGAACGCCCGAAGATTATTTCGATGATGCGAGTAAAAACACAAAATTCATCTCTCGTACCTTTCGTCGCCGCAGCCGAAGCTGGTGGATTCGCAGTCGTCGTGGACATTTTTTTAAAGTTGTTCGAGATGAAACCGGTGTGGAAATTCGCGTCTTCGTGTGGTGGTTTTATTATGTATACGGGTGTGTATACTAAAATTCTACGCAACAAAAACGGAAGAAGGTGTGAGGAGAAAACGAGAGAGAAGAAGGGGTGGTTTCCTCGAGAAAATTTTTTTTCGGCGGCGCGCTGGCATTTTTGGCTGCACGGTGAAAAAATCTTTCCTCTCTTTTGGTTCACCACTTTTGAGAAGAAGGGCCACTCGTCAACCACGAACGCGAGTCCAGGAGGCACCGGACACACTTTTCTCTCTCCTCTGTAGAAAAGAAAAAGAAGGAAAAAGAAGTGCACACAAAAACACGTTCGCTCTCTCTCGTCGCAACTAAAAATTGTTTTGACGGTGAGATGTCTTTTCGGTCTCGGCCGAACGACGACGAGGACGAAGACAAAGAGGAAGACTTTAAAGAAGAAGAAAAGAAGAAGAAGGCGACGATGAAAATGACGACGACGACGATGCCTCCACCACCTCCGCGATTCATCAGACGACAAAAACAACCACCACAAAAGAAGAAAACAAAAATCGTCCTCGAGGAGGAGGAATTCGCGGCTCGATTAGAACACATCATCGAACGCGATTATTTCCCGAACGTTCCACAAATGAAGGATGAACTGCGTTTACTCCGCGCGGAACGAAAAGGGAACGAAAAGGAGATTTTAATGGCGAAGAGGAACATTCAGAAACGAATGAGAGAGGAGGAAGAGGCGAGGAGTGGGACCAGTAACGGTTTGACGCCGAGTTTTTATTACGGCAGCACGTCCGAGAGAGGAAAAGGAGGAAGGAATACGCCGACGACGAGCGATACTTCTGGAATTGGATTTTCCTTTTCCTCCAGAAGAAGAAGGAGAGAGGAAGAGGAAGAGGAAGAGGAAGAATATGATGAGGAAGAGGAGGAAAGAACAACAACAACAACAACAACGACAAAACTTCTCGACTCGAACAAGACGCTCACGCAGTTTCTCGCTTCGCACACTTCCGAAGATAACAAATCGTTCGAGGATATATTGGAGAAGATAAATAAGAAGAGAAGAGAGAAGAATGCAAAATTATTCGACGCAAAGAAGATTCACAGCGCGATGAATGTGCAAAGGCTCAGTGATGGCAGCGAAGGAGCGAGGACAAAATCGGGAGCCTTGGCGCTCGCGGAACCGGGACAGAACGCGTTGTTCTTCCGACCAGACTCGGCTTTGGCTTTATCGAAGAACGAATTGGCAAATTTAGGCGCGACAACAGCTCCGAAAGAAACGTTTGCGCGTAACACTCGATTCAACAGCTCGAATAACAGTCACGTAATAGAAGTGAACGAAGTCGACGAGGAAGAGTTGGCCTTGTTTCGAGAACAAAGAGAAAAAGAGATGAATCCAAACGTGAATTATTCGCGAATCACGACGCCAAGTTTCACGCCTGGTCGCGACAATTTTACGCCGATAATGACTTGGGGTGTTTTAGATGCAACGCCTGTGCGCATTTCATCATCGACTGGAGGAGGAGGAGGAGGAGAAGATATCGTTGCGAGAGCGGCTGGAGAAAGCGTGGAGGAACAAAATTTGTACAGATTCGCGCGCGAAGACGTCCGCGAACTCGCGGCGAGAAAACTAGAAAAAGCCAACGTAGTCAAGCGGAAACTGCGCAAGCAAGCGCAAACGCCATCGACGACGAGTGGTTTGAGCGAAAGTGCGCTTCGTCTACTTCGAAAGTCGACGCCTGGACGTGGCAATACTGGTGAAGACTTTTTGAGGATGGACGTGAATCGCGCCATGCGTCAATCCGAACGACGAATGACTTCAAGCAGACGAACTCCATCTCTATCTGCTCGCGATCGCACGCCTTCGATGAAACATATGGTACCATCGACTTCCGCCAGATTTGGGAAGAGGAAACCAGGCGATGGAAACGACGACGACGACAAAGATGAAGGAAAAGCGATTCCTTTCTTGAGCGCGGGAGGAGAGAAAAAAACGCCTCGTCTCACCGAAGGTTTACTGTAAAAGTATTCATGACTTTTATGATAGGAGCAAAATAGCGAAGAATAGAATAGAATAGAACGATAGAATAATGTGTAGACTTGAACAACTTTAAGAGCAGCAGCAGCAGCAGCAGTACTACTAAACAACACACATACGAAACTATTCTTTGTGTCATTTTTTGGTCTTCCGAGAGGATTTTCACAGAGCAGCAAACAACCAAACAACGACTCCATTCCACACTCTTCTCTCTCTCTCTCTCTCTCGCCTTGAGCCCAAAAAAGAGAACAAAATCATCATCATCATCGTCGCGTTAAACTAAAGCTTTATTATTATGTCTGCTTTTCTTTGCTGCGCGTCCTGGGCGGGATGTTCCGCCTTGAACTGTTGCGCCAACGCGTTAAACATCCACCAGAGAGGCGAGAAATCTTTCAAATCCGTCTACTTCGTTTCCTATTTCCTCACGCAAGTTCTCGCGTGGCAGATGCGAGACAACTACCCCGCGGAAACGAGTTCGATCGAAAAGTTCACGCACACGGAAATGCAAGGATGCCAAGGCTCTCGGTGCGCGTACGAAAGCGCAATGAGAGTGGCGCTCACGAACGTGCTCTTCTTTTCGTTTATGCTTTTGGTCACCTTTAAAGCGGACGTTCCCGAGACGGAGGAAGAAGAAGAGAAAGAAGAAGGAGAGGACGAGGAAAGACGACGAGCTTTAAAACAATCGAGAAGAGACCGATTCGAGAATTTAAACGTACGATATCGCGTGCACGTGGCGTATTGGCCGTTTAAACTTTTACTCTGGTTGGCTTTTCTTTGCGTCTCGTTTTGGTGGGTGCCGAGCGAGAGCGTCGACGTCGCCTTCCAAGTGTTTCGATTCGGCGCCGGGGTGTTTTTACTCGTCCAGATGATTGTAATCATAGCCACGGTGTATGAGCTGAACGAGTATTTGGTGGAGAAGGCGGAAGAGGGACGCGCTGGGGCGATAGCGTTAGTTGTGGGGACGATTGTCGCGTTCGCGTTGGCGGTGGCGACGTTCGCGTTGAGTTTTACGCGGTACGATTGCGACGGAGATAAGACGACAGTCGCGGCACTTTCGATGGCGATTGTTTTCGTCGTCATATGTTGTGGCTTTAGTTTAATGGAAGATATCCGAGGAGGTTTATTTACCAGCGCGATTGTCGCTTTGTACGTGGCGTATTTGATGGCGTCGGCGAGCATGGAAAGATCGAAAACGTGCAATTTAGTGGACAACGCGACGATGCAGAGTAAAGACGAAGAGATTATCGAAATCGTTGGTTTTGTCGTTCAATTAGGAGTGGTTGCCTTATCAGCCTTCAAAGCGGCGAGTGGACACAAACGTTTCCAAGGCGTCGCGCACATTACGGACGACGACGACGAGCACGGCAGCGCCGCGTATACGTTTTTCCACGGCGTGTTTTTAGTCGCCAGCATGCACGCCGCGTGTTTATTAGTCGGGTGGGTAAAAGTAACGCAAGAAGAAGAAGAAAATAGCGGCGGTACAAAAGCGATATCCTCGACGACGGCGGAGAGCTTTTGGATTAAAGCGACGTGCGCGTATTTCACCGCGTTTCTTTATCTCTGGTCGCTCATCGCCCCGAAAGTGATGCCCGATCGAGAGTTTTGAGACTGAAACTCGTCGTTGTAAATAAAACCTGCTTTTCGCCGTGCGTCTATCTCGCGTGCGTCGGTTCCTCCTGTGTGCGTCTACTCACGCGCGCGTTGTATTATAAAAATGAACACGTCCAGGAGTAGAAACACACTTAAACACTTATTATGCACTCTTTCCTCCTAAAAATTTTCTCGTCGTCGTCAAAAAAGGTTGATTCCATTTTGAAAAACAAAAAAGTTCCTGAAGACTTTATCCACAAACAAACCACATTTTCAGACGCACTTTTTAGTACTACTACGCGCGGAAGAAAGACACACACTTTTACGCGCTCAAAGTTTGATTAAGCAGTATTATCAAAACGCGCTTATACACCATCGTTAGTATTATCACGACAACAAAAACAGCGTTAAAATCAATCATCATGACGACGACGACGACTTCGAAATTGTTCGCGCAAAAAACGATCCTTCGCGGCGGAAACGCGTTGGGGAAAAGCATCTCTAAAAGTGCGAAGCGTTCTTCTCCGAGTGCGGCGGCCAGAGTGGTTCGAACGATGGCGTCGAGCACCACGTTACCGATTGATTTGAGAGGTAAGAAGGCGTTCATTGCCGGCGTGGCGGACGACAACGGTTTTGGATGGGCCATCGCCAAGGCGTTGAGTCAAGCCGGGGCGGACGTTATCCTCGGCACGTGGGTGCCGGCGTTGAATATCTTCGAGACTTCGTACAGAAGAGGTAAGTTCGACGAGTCGAGAAAGTTATCGGATGGCAGTTTGATGGAATTCGCGAAGATTTACCCCATGGACGCGGTTTTTGACACCATGGATGACGTTCCGGAAGATGTGAAGGCGAACAAGCGATACGCAGGTAACGAAAAGTGGACCGTGAGCGAAGTCGCCGAATGCGTGGAGAAGGATTTTGGTAAGATTGATATTTTGGTCCACTCGTTGGCGAACGGCAGAGAAGTGGCAAAACCGTTGTTGGAGACGTCGAGAGAAGGTTATTTGGGGGCGATTTCCGCGAGTTCGTACTCGAACATTGCGATGTTGCAAAAGTTTGGTCCGTTGATGAACAAAGGCGGCGCGTGCATTTCTTTGACGTATTTGGCGAGTGAAAGAATCATCCCAGGGTATGGGGGTGGTATGTCTTCCGCCAAAGCGGCTTTGGAGTCTGACACGAGAGTGTTGGCGTTCGAAGCTGGGAGAAAGTGGGGCATTCGCGTGAACACCATCAGCGCCGGTCCGTTGGGCTCGAGAGCCGCTAAAGCCATCGGTTTCATCGACGATATGATCAACTACTCCATGACGAACGCGCCGTTGAGCGAAAAGCCGTTGGATGCCATCGAGGTTGGACACACGGCCGCGTTCTTGTGCTCGCCGTTAGCCTCGGCGATTACTGGGAGCACCATATACGTCGACAATGGTTTGAACTGCATGGGCGTAGCGACGGATTCCAAGTCCATCCCGGATCGATCCTAAACGACGACGGACGACGGGGCGGTGCATTAAAATCATAGTTCATAAAACTTTAATAATAATAACGTAAGAGTATCTAATTAAGAGAATTGAAGACGACGGTTTGTGTATGTATCTCTGCGCGCTCGCAGTAAGAGTTTTATCAAAAGAACTTTCTTCACAGAAAGACGCACAAAATCACTTCTCTGCTCTCATCGCATTCTTCACAAAGTTTTCTCTCCTTTGCACGCGAAGAAGTTTCGTTTATGTCTTTGCACAAAACGGCGACTGAAAAGCTCGTCGTCACCTTACGTCGCGGGTTAGCTGGAAAGCGAGACACGATTAAACTCACCTGTATAGCTTTAGGATTGCGTAAACCTCGAGCGTCGAGAGTCGTCCCGAACACGAGCACGACTCGAGGACAGATCGAAAAGATCAAACATTTAGTCAAAGTGGAAACGGAAACCGCGTTTCTGAAACGATTGGAAAGGAAGGAGAAGAAGTTTAGCCTGCGACCGGAAATTGTCGTCGAACATTAAAAAGTAATTATTAATGTCGTCATCCATCTCGTCGTCGTCGTGTTGCTGTTGTTATTCCGCGCGCGTAAAAACCGACAGCCGTCGCTTTGCACCTCAAAAACAACGAACAAGGAGCTCGGGTGGTTCGACCAAAGCGACCCCTGCGGAAGAATCAACGATGGGTGGTTCTTCTTCTTCTTCTTCTAAGAAAGCGAGAGCTTTGGAAATTTGGCGCATGTGCGATGCCGTGTGTTTTGACGTGGACTCGACTGTCATCGATCACGAAGGTATCGACGCGTTGGCGGCGTATCTCGGCAAAGGCGAAGAGGTGGCGAAGGTGACCACGCAAGCTATGAATGGAGAAATTCCGTTCGAGAAGGCTTTGTTTTATCGATTAAACGCGATGCAGTGTTCGAGACAGCAGATGGATGCGTATTTAAAAGAGTATCCGGTGAAACTTTCGAACGGATTCCAAGAACTGAGAGACAAGTTGAAAGAAAAAGGGAAGACGGTGTATTTAGTGAGCGGAGGGTTTCGACAAATGATCCATCCGATTGCGGAATGTTTAGATATCCCAGTCCCTACGAACGTTTGGGCGAATAATTTGTTATATTTAGAAGATGGATCGATGAATTCAGAGAAACCATTCGACGACGAAAACGAGTTTACGTGGCGCGCGGGCGGAAAGGCTTTGGCCGTCGCGCACGTGAAGAAAACCGGGAATTTCAAAACAGTCGTGATGGTTGGCGATGGCGCGACGGACGTGGAAGCGAGAGCAGAGAATGGAGCAGATATTGTTATAGGGTACGGTGGAACGGTAAGAAGGGAGAACGTGGAAAAAACGGCGGATTGGTTCGTGATGGATTTCAAAGAACTCGTCGAAGCCCTCTAGTCTGGATAAAAGTATTGAAGTAATTATATTCACGTACCAGTATGTGTGTTTTTTTATAAAAGAATGACTAGAAATGAACAACACTCCCGTAATTCTCCTCTCTTCTTCTCCGTATAAGTTCATCAATGTCGTCATCGTTTTCTCTATTGTATTTAGTACTGTCTGTCGTTCATTCTGCCTTTGAGGATGATAAACGCTATTTTCCGTTCTTAAAACGAAGCGATATCGGTGGAGTAGTTGAACTCCAACTTCACGTCGTTCATATTTGGCGCGCTCGTAAAGTTCTTCAACGGCATCTTCGCGCTCAAATTACCTCGTCTCAAAGTAATCTTACCGCTCCCGTTCGTAGAGGCTTCCAAGCTTCCTTTCACGCCTTCCGGAAGCGGATAACTGAGGGTCATTTTCCCTCCCTTGAACGTTTGCGTCTTGACGTTCGCGTCCGCTTTCACGGAGACGTCAATCTTATCGATTTTCTTCTTCGCAGTCACCGTCAATTGCTTCTTGGAGTTATCAAACTCCAGCGTTGACTTCACGCCTTCGAAAACCGGTGGTTCCAAAATGCCTTTCACCGCGTTTCCTTTCGCCTTCCACTCCAACGTCGCCGTCGAGTCGATCGCCGACACTTTCTCTCTCACGGAGATTTTCAACACATCCATAATATTCTGCGTGTTTTGGTCCACGTCGTCTAACTTGATCTTCCAAAAATCCTTCGCGGCTTCTAAGTCCACTTTACTCGTCTGCATGTTCGCATCCAAATTGCCTTTGGAGGATACCTCCACGTTCACCGGGAGGACAAATTTCGCCGACAAATTCACCCCTTCAACCGTCTCGGAGACTCGAATTTTGAGTTTCTCGCACGTGGCGGATTGTTCCGAGAGGACGGATTCAACTTCCGTTTCGATGTTAATTTTGCCCATTTTAATAATGTTACTGTAAAGTTGTTGTTGTGTATCGCAGCAGTGCGTTCGGTGGTCGTGTTTTTTGCGTTTGTGTTGTGGATATACTCTATATAGAGAGAGGATAAATGATAATAAAGCGTCGTTGTTGTACGTAAAAAGAGTTTTCTCTCTTTCTGAAAGTCCCAAAAAAAACAACAAACAAACGACACAAACAAAAAAAAAAGCAGCCAAAAAACACAAAAAAAGCAGATTCTCTCTCAACTTTTTCTCTCTTTTCTCTTTTCTCTCTCTGCTTCTCTCTTTTTCTTCCTCTTCTTCCTCTTCTTCTTCTTCTTTTGGTTGTTGTGTTGTTCTTGTTGTCTCGTTGTCGTTTGGAGCCTAAAAGTTGGTCTCGCCGTCGACGCGACGACAAAAGAAGAACGCACGATGGAAGAAGTCGACGATGGAGGAACCCAATTGATGATGATGACAGAAGAAAAGAGAAAGAAAGAGGAAGAAGAAACGATGGTGTTATTTACGGACGCGCAAACGAAAGCGTTCCACGCGCAGCTTCGATTTCTGCTCTTGCGCGAGGTAGGCATCGCGCCGTCCACGCACTCGCACTCGCACTCGAAGATCTGGACGAGCTTCCCGAACGCGCTCTTCGCGAACGCGATTGATTTGAACAAAGACCGAGACGAGATGATGAGCAAAGAGATGCTGCCGTGGAGATTGAACGCGAGGTTGCTGCAAGATCCAACGCTGACCATGCTTCGAAATAGTAATAACAACAACGAGATAACGACGACAAAAACGATCAACGAAGAAGACATGAAGTTTACGGAGAGTGTGCAACGAGAGGACAAGGATGACGACGACGGCTTCGACGAGGACAAGGACGACGACGAACGTCAGTACTCGAAGTGTAACGAGTTGAAGCGTCTATTCGAAGGCGAGGTGGACGCGCGAGTGACGCGAGGCGTTGATCTTCTTCGTGAAAGAGTTGTGAAACAAAAGTATACGTTTCATGCCGCCGCTCAAGATAATGGTAAGGAAGACGGGATGATGAGAGAAAGACAGATTGTGGACGAAGGCGAGTGGAAAATCAGACAGAATATCAGAACTAAAAGTTTAGGATTGTTAGAGGAACAGAGAAAGTTAAGACGAGAAATGATTGCCGAGCAGAGAAAGATTATGGCTTTGCCGGAGAGGTCGTACAAGAAGATGGTGAAGATGGACGAGAAGCAAAGAGAGTTGGAGATCAAGTTACGGTCGAAGAAAGAGAAGAAAGAGTCATCGGAGCGGTGGCGTTTGATACTTTCGACGAGAAAAAGATTGAACGAAGAATCAAATCAACGAGCAGACGTGTTGCAAACGAGAAACCGCCAAATGGTGAAGATGCACGATAGGATGGCGAGAGCGTACTTGGTAAAGTCAAGAGACGACGCGGCAGAAAGAGCAAAGAGAATGGAAGCGTTAAAATCGAACGACATAGAAGCATACAAAAAACTTTTAGCGGAAGCAGCGAAAACGAAAGAGAGCATCGAGGGATACCCCGCCGGCGCAGACGGCGAAGGCGAAGGTAATAAGTACGAAGCGCTACAAGAGTTCCTTTCGGAAACGGAAGGATATTTAGAAAAACTCGGAGGAAAGATTGCGTCGGTAAAGATATCGCAGGCGCGTTCGGAAGCGGCGACAGAAGCGGCTGCAAAAGCCGCAGCGGAAGGCTTAGACGAAGATGAAATCAAAGAAGCGGCGGAAAAAGCAGCGAGAGAGGCGACGTTAGAAAACGGCGAGAAGATGATTTCGCAAACGAAAGAGGACGGGATTCAAAACACGGAGAAATATTACGCCGTGGCGCACAGCGAACAGGAAATTATTACCGAACAACCAAAGATGTTGACGTTTGGTCAGTTGCGCGATTACCAAATTGTTTCTTTGCAATGGATGGTGAGTTTACACAACAATCGCTTAAACGGTATCTTAGCAGACGAGATGGGATTGGGTAAAACCGTCCAAGTTTGCTCTTTGATTGCGTATCTCTGGGAGTCTAAGCAAAACTTTGGACCTCACATTATCATCGTGCCGAATGCGGTAATCGTGAACTGGAAAGCAGAGTTAAAGAGATGGTTACCGCACGTAAATTGCGTCTATTACGTCGGCAGTCGCGAGCAACGCGCGAAAATATTTCAGAAGCAAGTGTTGCAGCTCAAATTCAACGTCTTAGTGACGACGTACGAGTTCATCATGCGCGATCGGTCCAAGCTGGCGAAAGTGAATTGGAAGTACATCATAATCGACGAGGCGCAGAGATTGAAAGATCGCGAAGGAAAATTAAGTAGAGATTTAGACAAGTTTAGAGCGCAAAGACGTTTGCTGTTGACTGGAACGCCGTTACAGAACGATCTCAGCGAACTGTGGAGTTTATTGAACCTGCTGTTGCCGGAAGTTTTTGATTCGGCAAAAGTGTTTCAGCAGTGGTTCGGGAAAACAAAAGCGGGTGATAATCAAGGGCAAAAAGTCATTGGTGGTGGTGGTGGTGGTGGCGCCGGTAACGCAAACGAGGACGAAGAAGAAGACGATTGGATGGAACGGGAAAAGAAAGTCATCGTAATCTCTCGACTGCACCAAATTTTAGAACCGTTTATGCTTCGAAGATTAGTGCAAGACGTGGAGAGTAAACTTCCGCCGAGGAAGAGCGTTGTCGTTCATTGCCCGTTTTCGGCCTTTCAATCGAACGCGTATTCTTGGATCAACGCGACGGGGTCTATTCGAGTTGAACCGTATACTAGGCTCGGTTTAGCCGCGCAAAGAACCTTTCGTGGATATTTGCCCCTTCACAATAGGTGCATGGAGCTCCGCAAGATTTGTAATCATCCGGGCTTATCGTACCCGCCCGAGAAAGGAGGCGATTTTCGAGGTGTTAACTTGATACGAAGTTGCGGCAAGTTGTGGATTTTGGACCGATTACTCATTAAACTTTCCAAGACTGGACACAAAGTTCTTCTGTTTTCCACGATGACGAAATTATTAGATCTCTTGGAAGTCTATCTGAAGTGGCGACAAACTACAGAGGACGGCGAAAATTTACAGTTTTGCCGCATCGACGGCACGACACCGTTAGAACAAAGAGAAGTCGCCATCAATGATTTCAACCGAAAAGGCTCGAACAAGTTCATATTTTTGCTTTCTATTCGCGCAGCCGGAAGAGGTTTGAACTTACAAACTGCCGATACAGTTGTGATGTACGATCCGGACCCAAACCCGAAGAATGAAGAACAAGCCATCGCGAGATCTCACAGAATCGGCCAAACGCGAGAAGTACGAGTGATACACTTGGAAGCCGTAGATGATAAAGAAATAGCCAGCGTCACGGGTGCTGCTGCGGCTACTCAAGAAAATACATCGACTGCTGGTTGGGGTGGTAACGACCGATCATATTGTGAATCCGTGGAATCGGTCGTTCGCAACGTCATTCAGCAACAGAAGATTGAAATGGCAGACGAAGTCATCAATGCCGGTCGTTTTGATGGACAAACCACGCACTCAGAGAGACGCGAAACACTTGAAAAACTCATGGCTGCGCAAGCTGCTGGAAATAGGAAAGAAACGAACGTGCCAAGTGTACGCGAATTGAACGAAAAGATCTGTCGATCAGAAGACGAGTTGAAAACTTGGAACGAACTCGACGATACGTTGAATTGGCCATCTTCGCTCATGGGCCCTGAGGAGTGCCCAGATTGGATTCGATACACAAAGTACGATTTAGACGACGCGATAGAGATGACGGCAAAATCGAAGGCTGGTGAAATCATCGCACCCGTGGATGCCTCGAATCTTGGACGCGGTGGTCGCTCGATGAACAAGTTGATCGCTAATTCTGCAATCTCTCTTGACGGCATGGACGTTGACGCAAACAACGATAGACGAAAGGATTTTGTCGAAAAAACGGGTTTGAAGTCGAGCAATCTTACCGCCGAGCAAATGTCGAGTAAAGTCAAAGGCGGCGACGAGGAAGACGCGTTTGCGATACCTACGACCAAAGCCTTGTTACCATTTCAAAAAGCGCAGTTAGCAAAAGTTCAAGCGGCTGAGAAAGAGAAAGAAATAGAACAAGAGCGAGAGCGAGCTGGCGAAGCAGAGCCGAAGATAGGGAAAGAAGAAGATGAACCGCTCGTGATGCTCGATAATTCAGACGAAGAGGAAGATTACGGCAACATCGAAGAAGACGATGTGGCGTTGAACACGTCGTTCACGGATGTCAATTTAGATAATTTGACGAACGAAGAAGACGACGACGACGACGATGATGACGACGAAGATTCGATCGAAGAAGCTCCGATCAATACTAAAAATAGTGATGGTGGTGGGATGAGCTTCAAGATCACCATGCCACGCAAACCAGAATAAGATCACGGATCACGTAGAATATTTAGCGCGTGTGTATGTGTGTTTCATAAAATAAACAACGAAAATGCATGAATAATAACCATATCGTCTTTGTCTCTCTCAATCGTAATACATGTCCTTTACAGGATTTATGCCTCCTCTTTTTCTTTTATTCCACCGCCGGAGTGTTTTCTTTCTCTTGTTCGTGGCCTTCTTCCGCAGGTGATGCGGCCTGGACGATTGGAAGTTTCGATTGAACTTTGTTCTCGACCGGCGCAACGGTGTCTGTCACCAACTTGTTCTTGGACAACGCTCGTTTCTTCTTCTCCGTCGGCGTTTTCTTCGCATCTTTTTTCTTCTTCGGTGCGACCTTCTTCTTCGCCGGCGCTTTTGTCTTCTTCTTCGCCGGCGCCTTTGTCTTCTTCTTCTTCGCCGGTGCCTTCGTCTTCTTCTTCGCCGGCTTCTTCTTCGTCACCTTCTTCTTCTTCTCGACTTTCTTGACGACGACGGTAGCTTTCTTCGCGCGTCCTTTCTTCTTCGGTTCCGACCTCGTAAACGTCGGCTCGAGGCGTTCCGCCGGTTTACGCGCCCTGTGTTGTGTTTAAAAGAAAAAATTCTTCGTTTTAGTCTCATCGAAGTGATGAACGCGTTAACGCGAGGCAACCAAGAGAGAAGAAGAAGAAGAAAACGAAGAGATTTGAATTCAAAATCACATGCGAAAGAAAACGCGCGAACAACGATGCGAACGAAAATAACCAACGCCTTCGCCTCATTCGCACGCAAAATATCTCCATCGCGCGAAAACGCTGACCTCGTGTGCGGGAGCTCTTTCTCGTTCGCATCCACCAGATGGTTTTCCAGTCTCGTCAAAGCGCTTCTCGCGGACAAAACGCCTCCTCCTCCTGAAGAAGAAAAAGTTGAAGTTTTATTCTTCTTAATGGATGTCGTCGCGTCTTCGTCCAGACTCGCTTCTTTCTCCATCGCCGTTTCTATGTTGCGGACGATCGAGTCGTCTTTTTGGATGCGGATATCAGGTGATACCGTAGACATTACTTGTGTGTTGTGTGTGTGTGTGTACTATGTGCGTGATAAAGAGGTATTTTTAGTAGAGAAAAACTCTCTTGACTGCACACAAAAAAGCGCAAAAATTCCTTTCTCGGGGGGGGAGAAAAAGATTTTCTTTTCACAACGAACGCGAGATGACGATGAAACTTAAGTCGTCTCAGATGATTCTCGGGACGATTCTGCTCGCACTGTGTCTGTTTCTCACGTATAACTCGACGTACTTCATGTCCGAACGTTTCGCGTTTTCTGCCTCCTCCTCTTCCTTTTCAAGAGGAGAAAAGATGAGCGCGAAGAAGAAGGAAGGATTAGTGGGAAATCCGCGCGATGCCATCCGAGCCGCCCGAGAGAGAATACGGGACGTGGCCTCAAAATATCGAGAGGGTGATACGAGCACGTTGCAAGGGATGAGAGAGAATCGAGCGAGTCGAGAGAATTTGTTGAACGCGGCGGAACGAGCGGACGCGAGAATGATGGAAATGAAAGGTGAAATTGATATTGAAGACAAAAACGAAGCGAACGCAAACTTAGTGAGAGTATACGGTGAGGAAGAGTTTCCAATGGAGAACGAAAAGTGTTGGCCGAACGAGCATTCCGGGTACGATGGGTTTGCGCTGACTTGGGGGATGACGTTTCGGACAAAGACGGCGAGCGAGTGTTGCGACGCGTGTCGAAAACACGCGGAGATATGCGGCGGGGAAGGCTCAAACTCCGGGACGATGTTTTTCAACACTAGTTTTGGAGTGCGCGGGAACTGCGGAACCGCGCCGTTTGAAAAGAAGTTGTTGTGCAACATTTGGGTATACTGTCCCCCGAATGAAAAGCGGGACGGAAAATGTTGGAGTGGGGACATTCACGACCACGAGCAACACGAGTGTTGGTTGAAGAATCAGGCCGACCCGACGAAGCCGTTCGCTCCGAGCAGCGGGAGGTATCCAGATAAGCATTTGCAGGAACATAAAACGAGTCCAGACGTTGTGCAATGGCTTTCTGGTGCAGTCGTTAAACCGGGTGAAGTGGTTGTTGCTCGAGATCCTCATTGGGGGATGGCCGCGAACGAAGCTATATAGTATTTTTAAGTAGAGATTGGTTGTGTTACAACAGATTTTGTAGTATTGCGCGTTAGTTTAATGAACTACGTGTCGTTATTTCGCCTTTTCAGCAGCTTCGAGAAGCTCGATCGTTTCGGTGACTAATCTCTGGCACAAACCGTCGCTCGCGAGTGCGGGAATGACGACATCTCTCAATAAATCTCTTCGTTTCATGCCGAGGATCAAACCGTGTTCGCCGTCTTTCTCCATCTCCTTATCGCTCTTCGAGATTGAACCTAACAGTTCTTCACACAACTCGCGAAGTTGCTTCTCTGCGCCGGCAAAGTGCGTGCGCTGATCGTTCCCGATCGATTCTGAAGCCAAGTGCGTGGCGTACGTTCGTAACCAAGCTTTGAATTCTTTCTCACTCCCGAGAACTTTACACGATTGCAATATTTGCTCGAGATGACGGCCAGATTCGCGCTTTGGCGTCTGGAACGACGAGAAAGAACGCATTGAATTAGCCATAGCACCAATCGCTAATCGTGCGGCAGATGTTTGCAACTTTCGCACTTCACCGCCCGAACCGTCGGTAGAGCCGAACCGTAATCTCGAAAAGTACTCGGATTTTTGAAAGGAGGTGTCCGCAACCTTAGCCCAGGCCTTCAACTTTTTGTGGAACGCGTACGCTACGCCGTTCGATAACGTCACGAGCGGAACACCCTTTTCGCTCAACGAAACGCGAGAAATTCGCGCTCCGTCTCTACGATTGAAGCAAATGCTCGCGATGGAACTCTCCAAAACGCACCTTTCGTTGTCCTTCTCCAAATCCCACACGTACAAAGACGCGTCGGTGGTTACAACTAAAAGTTTTGTCTCCGAACTTTCAATTTGTACTTCTTCTTCTTCTTTCGTTTTACTACTATTTACGCACGCGATAAAGCATACTTTCCCACCTTCCAACGCAATCGTTGGTAACTGCCGTCTTCCAGTCTCGGTATAAATTTGAAGCGACCCGTCTTCGAGCGCGACGCACGAGTACCTCGCGTTCCCGGTGATGTGCGAACATCTCGCATCGAGACGATCTGTCCATAACTCTTCACCCGAACGCGAGCAGACGAGATCACTCGCGTTCCGCTGAAAATCGTTCTTGCACTCGAGCACAACTGGCGCCGTCGGAATGTTATCTTGGTCATCAAATGAGTTCGCCACCATCGCGTCTTCGGCGACTAGTTTGGCGTGCACGGTTTGCGGAATCGGAGCTACTGGAATAATTTGACGCGCTGCTTGTTGCTGGACAGCCGGTCGCGCTTGTTGCTGTTGCTGTTGCTGCTGCTGCTGTTGCTGCTGCTGCTGCTGCTGCTGCGACACTTGCACCGTCATTTGTTGCCTCGCCGGCGGTGGCGTTAAAAGCAATCGCGCCGGCGCTTGTTGTTGACCACCCGCCGGAATGGGCTGAATTCTTTGCGGCTGACCGCCGCCGCCGCCGACCGGCATAGGCGCCAACCGTTTCGGCGCGTTACCGGCAGGCATCATCTCCTGCGGAGCGACCCGTTTCACGCCGGCAACGGTAGTAGTCGTCGGCATGGTATAAGCGGGTAAATTTCTGGGCACTTGATTTTCATTGTTGGTGATGATTTGCTGCGGTGGCCTTGCGGAGGGCGGCGACGCGATGACTTGCGTGCCCGGAGCGTTCGCCATGGGCGTAATTCTTCGTCTCCCATCTGAAGCTATGATCTCTTGCTGTTGTTGTTGACGGATTGGTGCTTGTTGGATGACAGGTGCTGCAACTGGTACCGCGCTGATGCGCTTCGGTGCCATCGGAGTGCCGTTTTTCGAATCAAATCCACCATTTGTCGTCGTCTCGCCGTTGATGTTCTTCTTGGTGTACTTCAAAAGCGTGGGATCTTCCAACACCGCGACTTTTTTCTGTCCAACCATGCCCCCGTACGTCTCGCGGAAAAACGCTTCCGATTCGCTTTTGTTCACCGTGCATCCAATCTCGGATTCCTCAAACGTAAAGACGCCCATCGTACCATCCGTGCTGCACGCCAAAAGCGAAAAGCCATTCGGCGTCCAACTCAAATCCACCACGGACTCCTCAAAGCACGATTTAATCACGCACACCGGTCTCGATCGATTCGTTCTCCAAATCGTAAGTTTTGTGTCTTGACTTCCACATGCAACCACCGTGTGCAATTTTGGCTTATCCTCGCTATCGTTATCTTTCGAATCTTCCGCCGCTTCAATTTTCTGTTTGAACAATCCGGGTGAAAATCTCACGCACACGACTGGCCCTTTGTGCCCTACGAAATCAAATTTCGAGTCCCATTCGCCTCTTTCCAAGACACTCGCCGTGTGGCTCGGTTTCTTGTACGAGTTACACGTGGTCACCGCCTTCCCGTCTGGACTCCAACACAAACGCATACTAAACGTCGCGCCGACGGATTGTCGATACGGTTCCGTAATCGTGGACACTTTTTCCCAATCGTCCACTCGCCATATGATGACCGATTTATCGTCGCCTTGCGTGGCTAAAAACTTACCGATCGGGTCCCAGGCTACGCCTTTGACGAAACTTTGATGGCCTTTCAACGTCGCGACTATTTGCTTCATCTCCACGTCCCACACATTGACCAAGTTATCGTACGACGCGGACGCTAAGTACTTATCGTCCGGCGAGAAGGCGATATCGATCACGTCCGATTGGTGCCCTTTTAATTTCCCAACGTTCGACCAATTTTCCACGTTCGGTTCATCGTTCGACCCAAACATCGTTCTTCCTTTCCCTTCGTGGAGTTCGTAGAGAAAAATGTTTGAGTCCGTGGAAGCGGTGGCTAAATACCGGCCATTTTTGCTAAACCGGCAGCAATTCACCGGCCCGTAATGGTCCGCTAACGTCGCCAGAAGTTTTGGACACTCCTTATCGTTCTCTTTGTTCCGGTCGAGCAACGCGGAGGTGGTCCAGACTTTCACTTTTCGGTCGCCACCAGCGGTTGCAAATCGACTGCCATCCGGATGCGTGTCGATGGAGTAAATCGGAGCCGAACCGTCGTGCGCGACGAAGGACGGTTTATAGATCAACACCATTTATTATGTATTATATATTTGCGCTCTCAAACGACTGTGTGCTCCCCGTGTGCTGCTCTCTACTCTCGCTCGCGAGCAGCCCGAACAACAAGAACGCGTGAGATTAGTATTGCTGTCGTTGTGTGTGGAGACAATATTTGAATAATTTACTTGAGTTTAAAAATGATCTGATTCGGCGGCCAACAAGCGCAGCCGACGAGAGTGCGGCCTCACAGACCGCGCGGGTAGGCGAGAGACACCTTTTTCGGTCTCGAAACCTTCTGCGTCGATCGAGGAGAGTCGACTTGCGTTCGAGTTTAAAGAATCGAAGAGCAAAAAAACGACAAAAGAAAAAAGTCAATTAAATTTGCAAACACAGAAAGAAAAACAACCTCGCGACACACGACTTTTCTCTTCTCATTCTCTCTCGATGCACGCTTTAAAAGTCGCCGCTGCTGCTCAGGCTTACGCTTACGCTGGCAAAACGAAGAAGAGAGGAGGAGGAGAGGAGTTTTGGGGATGTTGTTTGGGTCGTCGTGATGTATCTTCTTCTTTGTCTTCTTCTTCTCGTCGTCGGCGGCGTTTTCATAACGACCGAAGAGGAGTGCATTCAACGGGAGCATCCTCATCATCAATGCGCGACGATTCAGACGACAAAAACGTCTTTGACGCGTTCTCGCAAATGAAAACAAAGAAGAAAAAGAAAGAAGCAGACGACGAGGAGACAAAAACGAGCAGCAATTGGCGTCCCGCACCGCCGGATATATCCTCGAGCGCGCCGAGAGAATTTTCGCCCATTTCCTACGCTTTACTCGGCGACTCGGTTTGGGAACTCTTCGTCAGAAGTTATCTGTTCGCGCCGAGGAGCAAACCGTCCACGTACGACTCGAAAGTGAAAAAGTTAGCCAGAGCAGAATCGCAAGCGTACGCGTATAGAAAAATTACCGAAATACAACTCACGGATGAAGAGTTGGACGTCTGCAAGTGGGGACGAAACGCCGACTATTCAAACGTACCGAAACGACTTCGCGGGAAAAAGAGTCAAGGCGGCGGCCACGATATTTACAGACAAGCATCTGCTTTGGAAGTCATATTAGGGTGGTGGATGGTTACGGACGACGAGCGGTTGGACGAGGTTTTAGAACGCGTGAAAACGAGTGGGTGGCTAGAGGACGCTTTGACTTCGGTAGAGTACGGTTCCGAAGAAGAAGAAGAAGATTGAAATTATTAGAAGTTTCGTAGATTTTTAAAGTAGTTATGATAGTGATAATAATACAAGTATATATATGAAAGTCTCTAGAATATGATGAAGCTTTCGCGTGGTGCTAAATTAATGTGTTTTTCGCGTTGTGTATCCGTTTCCTCGTTTCTCTTCTCAAATCGCGCGCCCGCCTCTCGTGCGTTTTTTAATACGTGTTCGATTTGATTCCGCTCTTTGATTTTTTACCCATAGTCGTCGGGTGACTTTCTAAATCACTCTGCGACGACCGTCCCTCTTGAGGACTCGATCCACTCCCACCCGAAGAATTTATCGAGTTCGACCCGCTCCCTCCTAATCTGAATCCATCCTCTCTAATCGGCGGAATGCGCAACATGTCGTAATCGTGCACGTTCCCGGTGACGATCGCCTCAGTGGTGGCTAATTTTTTCATCTTTTTCCTGTGTTGCTTGTCTTTGAAGATGGTGTACGCCCAAAATGTAAACGTCATGCAGAAGATTAACGCGGCAAAAAAGTAGAGCAAGGCCGCATCTCGACTCGGGACCGGGTTCGTGTACTGTTGTTTTAAGTATTATTTTAAGAGAGAAGAAGAGAAAGTCAGCGTCTTTGGTCCAATTTCAAAGGGAGATTTTGAGAGAAATACTCTTACACTACGCGACGAGAGACGCGCGAAGATGATGATGATGATGTAATAACACTCAGCATCATCAGACGTAGGTTTCATCGCTTCAAAACCTCGCACCACTCACCACGCGCGAAAGAAGAAGACAAAGAAGAAGAGAAAGAGACTCTTCTTAAAAAATCAGCCAGCGGGTGATGAGAGATGATCTTCTCTCAAAAGAACGTTTCGATTATTCGTCTCTCTCTCTTTCTCTCTCTTTAAAAAACGATTCAGAAGAAAACGAACCTTTGTGATTAAAATCCCGGGAACTGGTGGCGGGTTCGGTGCGAACGGATCCGACGGAGGTGTTGATGGCACGTTTGGCGTGGAACTCATATTAAAGTGTATTATGTGTATAACGTCAAAAGTGTTTTATGAGACAATGATAAATGACGAACGATTCTCTCTCTCTGTGGTAATCTGGCGTCCTTCCTCTCAAAGAAAGAAAGAGAGAAAAAGAAATTTTGTGTTTTTTGGGCGAAAGAGATACTTTTTTTTCAAAAGCGAGAAAAGACTTTTGACTGATGGACAAAAAGGAGACAAAAAAAAGAGCAGAAAAAGAGAAAAACATCGCAATCGTCAGACAAATCACACGCATTATATATACATTATAATGACGACGACAGTGGTGTGTCACGTGCCGTCGTCGTCCATCGTGGGGAGCGCTTTGGGAGGGAAATCCTCGCTCGTGGTGACCGCAGAAAACGACGGCGTCTTGTTGCATAAAACATCTTTGTCTTCTTTGAAAGACGTTTTAAACGACGACGACGAAAAGGTGAATACGTTTTTCCGCTCGTGGAGAGCGTCCCGAGACGAGAACGTGAAATTCGCGCACCCGTGCGTGTACGATGGGATCACGAGGACGTATTTTGGATGCACGACGACAAAGACGACGACAAAGACGACGACAACGAAGAAGCGAGGAGGAGGCGCAGGTGGTCAAGTCACGACGATTTTGTCCTGGCGAGACGACCGGGAAAACTACCACGCCTCGATCGACGACGCCGCCGCCGGTGGGAAAACGAGTTTTGAGAATAAAACGGCGAAGTTTTTTGCGAGCTTTGACGGCGGGTGCGTCGTTGTCGACGGAGAAAAAGGCGATTTACACGTCGTCGATAGCGACGGTGCTATCGTCGGGACCGTAGAGGCGAAAGATGTCGACGACGATGAAGAAGAACAAGAAGAAGAAGAAGAAGAAACAACAACAAGAACGAGAACAAAAAACAAGAAGAGCGAAACAGTTAAGAGGAGTGTCGCGGTCGAAGCGGCGAACGGGAACGCAGAGAGCGACGACGTTATCGTCGTTTTGGCGTCGATGATGGGAGAAGAAGTCGTCAAGAGAGAAGTATTGAGATATAGAGTGAAAGAACTAGACGTGCAAGAAGATCAATTAGGAGAGGAAAATATCGTCGATCAAACTCTGCTTTCCGGACGGAAGCTTATGGAACGCGTTTCCAAGGAGAAAGCGGTGAGAGTTAATTTGGATGAAAGCGACGCTATGGCTGAGATTAGCACCATGAAGAGTAGTAAAGTAGTCAAAGTATCGTTCGATGATGAACATTTTAGTCTTTTGTGGTCGAATGGCGTTTGGACCTCGCATGATCTTGGGGATGGAACTCTCGTTCGAGAACGCGTTTTCGACGGCTTACAAATAAAGCGAGAAGAAGAAGAAGAAGAAGAAGAAGCGTCCAGAAAGAAAACGACAAAAAAGAAAGTCGCGGTGACACAAGAAAGCGATGGATTATTGTTTGACTATATTAGCATTGGCGGAGGATACTATGCCTTAGCTGCAAAAATCAAAAGCGAGGGAAAGAACTCTGCTAATAACAACGTTGCCGTGGCAATCATCGATAAGCTTTACGGCGTCATTCATAGCTTCATTGAAATACCAGATTCGGAAACGACGTCGGTAGTTTCTTTAACTGCGTTTGGTGGCGACCTGTACGTCTCTTTGAGCGATAGAATATACTCCGTGAGTTTAGAACTCGAGGAGCTTTGTCTGCGGGAGTGTATGGCGGCGTTACAAAAAGATGTTTTTGGAAAAGCGAGAAATAAGAAAGCGGAAGCGGCAGAACGAGCTTTTAGTACGAGCGGGTTTGAAGCTGCGACTAAACCGCAATGCAAAGCAATCACCGTACCGATTTGGAAAGATCTCCCACCAGAGAGGAATTTTGAAGGCGCTTGCAACGACATTAACATGCTTTGGGACCAAGACAAAATGCGGAAACAAGAAAAAGTGGCGGAAGATTTCATCGCCACGTTAGAATCTGGAACTGAAAAGCAAATGCTGAGAAGTTTGGAGATTTTCGCGAATAAACACGTGAAAGAGGCCATAAAATGGATCGATGAGAACGAGCAGAAAACTAAAGAAGCTTTACGATTGAAAAGGACAGGACAAGGTGGCGGTGCCTCTGCTGCTGCTTCGTCTAAGAAGACTAAGAAACTTGAAGGGAACGGAGATTCTGGCGGTTCTGATTACGACGATACGGACGATTACGACTCTGACAATAGCGAAGAGAAAGTAGATAAAATTAAAAACGCCGTGTATTACGGTATGAACGATCCAACATCAAACAATATTCGCACAGGCGCTGTCATCGCACCGCACTGCGTAGACGCTGCCATCAAAGCGGCTTGGACTTTGAAGAAATGGGATTATTTATCTGAGGCTTTTTCCAGAGGTTTACTCTTAGGCGGCGCCATGAGCAGTATAGGTCTCATTGAAAAGCTTTTAGAAGACGATAGATTGATTGATGCTGTCAACGTCTGCATCTTTGCTTGGTGGGTGAATCCAGAAGATTTGCGACGCATCGTAGATGCGTGCATGAGTGCGAAGAAAAATAATACATCTTCGCCCGTTCTCAATTTCCACGCGTTGCACGATAAAAATAGAAAGTCTGCATTCAGAAAGGTCAAGTTGTGTGAGAAACTCGCTCGAGACAAAAGGGACGGACCTAAGAAAAAAGGCACTTCAAAGCAGCAACAGTTTTACGAAGAGCTCGAGCTGCGCGCGGCTTTGGACGATTGTAGAATTTGGACGTTTGCGGTGGAGAATTTCGGAGCCTGGGCGCAGCCCATGCACACGATCGTTGCTCGATCGATGTTCCATCGCGAAGACTCTTCGATGACGCTGAAAAATTTATCCAACGAAGATGCGGTAGAATTTCTATCCTTCCTTGTCGATTGGGTAGAATTTCACGTGATAACGCTCAAGGGTGAATTCAATGCTAAGAAAGACTCGGCGGACGAAGAGAACGCCGACGACGCCAAAAACGACGAAGAGAGCTCTAGATTGGACCCTGACGACGAAGTTAATTTTGACTTTGCGAAGAAGTACAAAGGTACATTCCCGTCGTTAGAACAATCCATTGAGTGGTCTTCGGCGTTATTGGACGTCCGATTACCGGCGTTCTCAGGAAATGCTCGCGCGATTGAAAAGATGGAACGATTGAGAGAACTTGCGACGAGGCAATTCGAGACAAACGCGTCCATAGCAAATCTTAGCGGTGCTTTAGAACACGTGAGAATTGGAGCGGATATTCCAGAAGGATTAGGGGTAACGAGCGCGACATATACTATCGAGAAAGTAAACTGGTAGCTTATTAAAGTTGAATGTATACCATGTATTAGTAGTGAATGAAACGCTTCTGTGATTCCAGTCACAACACACCTTCAGAACTCAAACTTTACTTTTTGTACGCTCAGTAATATATACACATATCATTCATCCATCATCCCCGCAGTTTCGAGAGCGACAGACAGAGAGAGTCAGAAAAATATGTCATCTCCGTCGTCTATTCTCGGAACCGTGTCTCACATATACACATACCCACTGAAAGGAGCAAATGGACAAAAGCTCGCGCGAACATCCCTCACGCCTTTTGCGTCAATACCTAACGACCGCTGCTTGGCACTTTTGCGAGCGGAAACGATTCGAGTGAACAAATGGATGGAAGAGAAATCGACGAAAGAGAACGCAGATATCGTTTTGCAAACCGGTGAGGGGAAAGATCCGCAACATCATTCGAATAAGCATCTGTTTCACCAACTGATAACCGATCCTCAACTAGGGAAATACGAATGCGTTCTTACGGAAGAGGAATTTAGCAACACCGAAAGGAAAAAAAATAATAACGAAGATGGAAATATTAACACGAGTCGACGACGACAGTTATCGATCATCGAAGCGAAGACGAAGACAGTAGTTGCACGATGTTTAAATTTGGACGACGAGAAGGAGAGATTGGTCATCGAAACGTTTTTCGCGGAACGTTTAGAAACTGCAAATACGCAAAACGGAATACCGAAACTCGTCTTCGCGGACGGTATTAGCTTTGCAAATGTGGGCGGAAAAGTTAAGGAACACGTTCTACACATAATCACAAAGTCAACGGCCAGAGAAGTGTACGAGAGCATCAAAGTGAGTAGCGATAGCAGTAATAGCGATAGTAGTCTAGAAGAGTTTATGATGCGGTTCAGGGCGAATATAATTGTCGATGATACAACTTCTGGGGGTGACCCGTGGAAAGAATTCGATTGGTGTGGAAAGAAAGTACGAATTGGCGACGTAGTCCTGAATATAAACGAGCCTACTATCAGATGTCCTTCTACCAGAGTAGTTGCGAATAATCGCGGAGAAGTTGACGAAGTCATACAACCGGATGTACAAATTAGAACTCATTTTCCGGACGTCGAAGGGTCCATTTTTGGGCGCGAGAAAATTAAATTGAGTGACAAAGGCAGTTATTTCGGACTATATGCGAGTTGTATAAAAGGTGGATCGATTCGAATAGGCGACGCACTCACTTTTGTATGATAACAAGTACAAGCGTACACACATAAGGGAACTTTATCTCACTAGTAAAATCTAAATATCTTCTAAAATAAACTTGCCGATGCGATGCGAATGCGTTTCTTCTTGTGATTTCTTCTCGTCTCCAGAAACGAAACGAAGTCGCTGCGAGTGAAATTGCATGAGCGAAGATCTGTGGCCGACGGATACGACCGTGTACTTCTCTGCCGCTAATAACTCGTACATCTTTTTCTCGCTTACTTCGTCCAAAGCGGACGTCGCTTCGTCCAAGAAAACAATCGTAGGTTTGGGCTTCTGGTATAATAATCGTGCAAACGCTATTCTTTGCTGCTCACCTACGCTGAGAACATCCGTCCATTCGATAGAATCGTCGTCAAAAGTATCTCCCATTCGCGAAGCGAGATCACCTAAACCTACAGAATCTAGCAAATTTTGCAAATGCGCATTTTCTTCCACGAGCGCATCGTTTATTTTCATCCTATTCTTCTTCGATAGCGCATTTGCATTGTCGTCCTCTTCGTTCTCATCGACGTCGAGAACGCCTTTTGGAAACGTGAGCTGACTTCGTAGACTTCCAACCGGCATAAAAGGCACTTGCGGAAGGAAAAAGAACGAAGAGAAACGGGAAACGAGAATTTTTCCAGATCCGTTTTTCCAAAGTCCGGCTAAAACGCGAAGTAAAGAGCTTTTGCCACATCCCGAGGGACCGGTAATCACAACGCTTTCATTTCGCACAATGTCGACGTTTAAATTCGTCCACAAAAGTTGCCCTCGATTCATTTCTCTCGATGGAGTGGAGACTGAAACGTTTTGCAACGATAGCAAAAGGTTCGACACCTCTCTACTGTCATCGAGAAAACTCCGCTCGATGACGTTGCTCTTTTCTCCATTCTTTTCTTCCGCGTCCCGTTCATGCCGTTCTAATAATATCAGAAAATGCTCGATCCGTTCGGACTCTGCAGCTAAACCGCTAAGTTGATCCAGTCGATTCACGATAATATTCAAAGCATTTTGAATCGTTCGGAATGCGTACGAACTCTGCGTTACGACACCAAATTCTACTTCACCTTTGAAATACAGCGGGGCTATGATCAAGTAAGGAAGACAAAACGTCGCAAACTCGTACGCGTTTGTGAACAAATCTAAATGTCTATTCCAAACAATCTTTTCCTTTTGAATTTTAATCACTTGTTGAAGTGTTCGTAATAATGTTTTCAGTTCTCTCTTCGCTCCTCTATACAAAGCGATGGACTCCGCATGCTCCCGTAATCTGACGAGAAAAAAACGCATGTTTGCTTCTTTCTTTAAGATCTCGAAGTGCAAATGCATCAATTTACCCCCAAACACTGCCGTCGTCACGTAGGTTCCAATCATAGAATACGCAAAGCAAAAGAATAAGAGTTTCGGTGAGATCTGGTATAAAACGGCGAAGAAGGCGCTCATGCTGAAAATTTTATGCACGATTGCTAACGTCAACGTCGTCATCGAATGAACGAAACCGCGAACGTCTTCACCAATTCTTTGATCTGGATTGTCTAAAGTAGTAACCGTAGCTTCTTTTTGAACATCACCTGATCCTTCATTATTCTGATTCGCTGTGGCTATCACGCTGTTATTGAACTTTAACGAGTAATAGTTGTCGTGTTCGCAATACATCGTCATCATCTTCTCCGTCATATATTTGCGCCAATGCAAAGCGCTCAAAGACTTCACGTAATCGTACAACGCGAACAAAGGAGCGGCAATCACGACAACATAAATATATCTCTGAATAGCGTTATAAAAACCGTCTTGATCTTTATTCGAGAGCGCAGTAGACATGTCTCTTTGAGCGTATGAAAACACGACGGAGAGACCAGTAGTCAACGCGCACGCCAAGACGCACGTCAACGCCAGCAATCGAGCCGTTTTCTTCCTCGTCGAATGCTTTCCGTAATATAGTTTTGCTATGCGAAACGCGCGTGAAATCGTCGGCTTTAAGCTCTTGTTGTTGTTGTTGTTGTTTTTCTCTGTCAAAGAGGCAACCATATTCGTCGTCTCTTCTCTAGCTAGGTGAAATTCTTTCTCTTTTCAAACGCGCTCTCGGGTCGTCGTCGTCAAATAAATCGATGCTCTCTCTCTCTCTTTTCTCTACTCGCTCTTGGTAAAGAACCAACCTCTTCTTTTTTTGCTCCTCTCCTTCTTCTGCTTCTCGTGTTCCTTTAAAAACTTCGTGTACTTTTCTCCTCGCATCAACTCTTGTCCGTATTTCTCGTATTTCGTTTCCAAAGGTGTTTTCGTCTGTTGTTGCGAATAAAGAAAGTACGCTCCGGCACCTGCGATCGTCCAACTTATCACCGCTTCTTTGGAGAAGAACGCTCGTTGGAGTAAGGACATATATTATTATTATTATTACGTGTTATTTACAACAGAGAGCGTGTGGTGATATGAGTGAGGTAGTTGCGTGAAGAAATGATGATCGAAAAAATGTTTCAAAACACCTTCTCGAAAGTCTCTGGGAAAATCACCTAATACAATCATACGCACATAGAATAACAATGAGGAGCCGACGAGGGTGGACGACTCTGCTGTTGCAAAACAGAAGGAGTTTTGCGTCGCGGAACGCGACTACTACTGCCATTGATTCTTCGGCTCTTATTTATCTCGGAGCTGCTGGGAGTAACAGCAGCAGCTCGAGTCTTTCTCATCATCATCATCAAAACCATCATCATCATCATCATCATCATCATCATCTTCGAAAAGTGGGAAGGAGCAGACACTACGCGAGCGATGTATCGGAGGAACGAAAGCGCGCGAGAAATATAGGCATCAGTAAGTTCTTTGCTTTGTCGTTCATTTTATCTGGTCTCGTCGTCGTCGTCCTCTGTTCGTTTCTGTTCGATCGATATCGATTCTTAGATATTCTCTCTCAGTAAAGAGAGAGTTGGCGGCCGTCGCGGGTGCGAGATACGACGACGCTTCGACTTTTCTCCTCTTTCCTATAACTCGCGCGACACGCACGGTATCACTCTCTCTCCGTATACACGCGCGCGTATTCATCTCTAACTATAATCACCGTTTTCACGCAAAACAGGCGCACACATTGACTCTGGGAAAACAACCTTAACCGAGCGGATTTTGTTTTACACCGGACGGATAAACGAAATACACGAAGTGCGAGGGAAAGACGGCGTCGGGGCGAAAATGGATTCCATGGAACTTGAAAGAGAGAAAGGCATTACGATCCAATCTGCGGCGACTTACACAACGTGGAAGGATTCATCGATCAACATTATCGATACGCCAGGTCACGTTGATTTTACCATCGAAGTCGAACGCGCGCTGAGAGTGTTGGACGGAGCGGTGTTGGTTTTGTGTTCAGTCGGTGGAGTGCAGTCGCAAAGTATTACCGTAGATAGACAAATGCGAAGATATAACGTGCCGAGATTATGCTTTATCAACAAATGCGATCGGGTCGGCGCGGATCCGTGGAAAGTGTTGAAACAGGTGAAGGATAAATTGCGATTGAATTGTGCCGCAGTGCAAATCCCGATCGGGTTGGAAGAGAAGCATGACGGGGTCGTGGATTTAGTCACCATGAAAGCGATTACGTTTCATGGACAACACGGAAATGACATTAAAGTGAGCGATGAGATACCGAGCGATTTAAAAGATTTAGCGAATGAAAAGCGAAAAGAGTTAATTGAAACTGTCTCGGGCGTAGATGACGATTTAGCAGAGATTTTTCTCATGGAAGAAGAACCGACGGTCGAGCAGTTGAAAGAGGCAATTCGACGGAGCGTGGTTTCGAATCAGTTTGCCCCAGTTTTCATGGGCTCGGCGTATAAAAATAGAGGCGTTCAGCTTTTGTTAGATGGCGTGGTGGATTATCTCCCGGCGCCGCACGAAGTAGAAAACATCGCTTTGGATTTGAATAAAGACGAAGAGCCTGTGAAGACAGTTTCTGACCCAAAAGCTCCGTTAGTTGGATTGGCATTTAAGTTGGAAGAAGGTAGATTTGGTCAGCTCACGTATTTGCGCATATATCAAGGCACAATTACAAAAGGTATGACAATTGTCAACACTCGAACAGGGAAGAAATTGAAGGTGCCTCGATTAGTACGCATGCATTCGGACGAAATGGAAGACGTAAAGGAATCTCAATCAGGAGAAATTGTCGCGCTCTTCGGCGTCGATTGTCAATCTGGAGATTCATTTACGGATGGAACTATTAATTATGCTATGACCTCCATGCGAGTGCCAGAACCGGTCATGTCATACGCAGTCGCACCAAAATCGAGAACTGATTCGTCAAACTTCTCAAAAGCTTTGTCTCGTTTTCAACGCGAAGATCCTACGTTCAAAGTTCACCAGGATGAAGAAAGTGCGCAAACTATTATATCTGGTATGGGTGAACTACACCTCGACATCTACGTTGAAAGAATGAAAAGAGAATACAAAGTCGACGTCGAGGTTGGGAACCCGAGAGTGAATTACCGGGAAGCGATTACCCAAAAAGCAGAGTTTGATTATTTACACAAGAAGCAATCTGGAGGGTCCGGTCAGTACGGTAGAGTTGTTGGATACATCGAGCCGATTGTTCAAGCTGACGAAGAGACCAGATCGACGGATGTTATTTTTGAAAATGGTATCGTAGGAAACGCTATTGCACCAGGATATATCGTAGGGGTCGAGAAAGGTTTCAAAGAAGCCGCCAACGGCGGTGGTTTGATCGGATATCCCGTTCAAGGTTTAAGAATTGTCCTTACGGACGGCGCTTCGCACGCCGTCGATAGTTCAGAATTGGCGTTTAAAATTGCCGCTTTAAACGCTTTCAAAGTCGCGTTTAAAAACGCGGGACCGAAAATATTAGAACCAATAATGAAAGTAGACGTGACAGTTCCGAACGAGTTTCAAGGTACGGTCATCGGCAACATTAATCAGAGAAAAGGCACGATTTTAGATTCAGTCGGCGAGAACGACGATGTCTGCGTTACGGCGTTGTTACCTTTGAGTAAGATGTTTGGCTACTCGACCGAGCTACGATCGATGACTCAAGGTAAGGGCGAATTTACCATGGAGTATTCCTCGCACTCGGCCGTCGACGCCGGGACGCAACAAGAATTGATGACGCAATTTAGCAAAAGTTCATAAATAATTATTTTTAACAATTACAAATCGCATTACCAACACGCCTTACCTCGTAGAATAAAACATAAAGTAACTAACATTTACCGATTAGTTTCACCAACTCCGTCCCCGATAACCTCAAAATGAAACTCAAGCAAATGCGAAATCTCTTCAATTCTAGGAACGATAAAGTGCGGAATGTGTTCGCCTTCCAATGCATCTATATCATAACTTCTATTCGTATCCTCGACATCGATTAAAACCGTCACGCAACCGGCTCGATTTCCCGCGACTACATCATCTTTCGGCGAATCACCCACCATCATGACCTCCGATGGGTCGACGCCCCACACTTTGCATATGTGCAACAGCGAGTCCGGAGCCGGTTTATACGGCGTGAATTCTCGCGAACACACCGGGTGAAATGCTTTCATTAAAGTATCTGTCTCGCCATCTTTCCAGGCCACGTTATGAAAATGGTCCACCGACGTCTTCACATTCCGTGTCACCAAGCCTCTTGGAACGTTCATTTCGTCCAGTAACTTTGCTAACTTAACGGCCCCAGGCATCGCTTTCATAGATTTTAGCGCTTCTACTTCCATCTCGGCGATAATTTCGTACGATCTCTTCCTCCTCTCCTCGTCAAACTCGTCCACTTCTTTTAAGATATTGTTCGTTTTGCACCCGAGTCGACGCATCATCTCGTTAAAATCCAAATTCGGAACGGTTAACGTCCCATCCATATCGAAAATTAACCCTCGGATTTTCCTTTTCTCATTCTTTGTATCGTCTTTCGTCGGCGTTGTCGTTGTTGCCGCTGCGGAGGTCGCGGTTCTCGTTGTCGTCGTCATCTCTCGTCGAGGATTGAGTAGTTTTTTAGAAGAAGAAGAAGACGCGACGGAGCGGAACGTATTCTTTGTTAAACTGGAGTGATGATGACAGTGGGAATTCGAGATGCAGAAGATTCGATTCGTCGTGTTTACTGCTTGAAATCGAGAACCCGAGGCTTTGTGCACGCAGTGGCGAAGAAACATGCAGTGTGTGGATTTATTGTGTCGCCTTGTGGACACGTCGATGTGTTCACTTTTGCAACATACGCGACTGGCGCATGAATTTAGAGTAAAGTGACGCTGCGTAATGATTCATCATTCTGTGTGTTTCTCTCAATATTATAAAGAAAAGGGTTAGGTGATGGGTATGTATTATTTCAGTTTCTCTTTTCCTCTCCTTCTCGTGAATTCCGTATCAATATCCGCGCACTTTTGCACGCGAGTGCTTCTTCGCAGGTAACCGCCGATGCACGTTTATTCGGAATCATCATCGCCCGAATCGTCGTCGTCGTCGTCGTCATCGTCAGATTCTTCGTCCAAGAACTCGATGAAACTTGCCGCTTGCTTTCGAACAGCCTTGGCAGTTTTCTCGTCGACGCCAAACTTTTTGGCCGAGCGAAGTTCTTCAAACCACTCGCGGATGTACTTCTCTTCGCACAAATCGAGCTCATATAAAGCGTTCAAAACAGCAGCAAAGATCTTGTACGCGTCAGTGTTAGTTTCTGTGGCGTATAACTCGAAGGCGTTCAATAAACCTCTTTGTTTCTTCTCGTCGTCGCCGACAAACTTGGAGATAAACGCTTTCTTCTTCTTGAGTTGCAGCGGCACCGGTTTTTCGTCGTCCAAAATCGCTTCGATCAAAAAGTAAACCTTCAATTCGTCCGAACCGACTCCTAATTTGTTGTTCAAAAACTCTAAAGTTTGATCGACGTCGTTTACTTTCGCCGCGTACGCGCGAAGTTTCGTGATTCGCTCGTCTTCTTCTTCAGATTCAGATTCCGACTCCTCATCCTCTTCCTCTTCTTCTTTCGTTTCTGTTAGCGACAATTGCGTCTTCAATTCCTTGGACACCGTAACCATTTCAGCAGCGTTACCCGTGAGCTGTTCTTCCGCTCTAGCTTTTGCAGCAGCCGCGGAGGTATCTGTCGCCCACTCGACGTCGCCGTCGTCGTCATCTCCCTTGGACTTTTTCTTCTTCTTTTTCTTCTCCTTGTCCGAAGATTCGTTTTGACTGCTCTGTTCGGCAAGTTTCTTTAACCTCTTCTCCTCTTTCTTCTTTCTTTTCTCCTCTGCCGCATCCAACTCTGCACCTTCATTTTCGCGTTCTTGTTCAGCACGTCTCAACTGCTTATCTTTTTTCTCCTTCGATTTGTCCTTTGGCGGCGGATTTTTGACGATGTAGTTGCACAGCTTGTGTCTCGGATCGCATTCGGACACGTGCCCGCACGCTTTGCACTTCATCGTGATCAACTCCGTTCTCTTATCGATAGAAAACACAGTCTCTGGATTTCCACACGAGAAGCACTGCACAAACTTCTTGATGAACACTTCCAAATGTTCCGCGAGTACTTTCGCGTCGTGCGCGCCGTTTACGATACACTTCCCATCCTTCTCTTCGTACTTTGTCAACGCCCCTAACTCAAAGCCAAACCATTTCAAAACGTACGTCGGTGGCCTCGCCAACGCTTTTGCGACGTCCACCAAGTTTACGACGTTGGTTTTAATCCCGTTCCCACGCCCTTCGATTCTTGACACGACCGCAGGCATCTTGTACCTATAAAACTGGTCCGATGCGTTCGACGCACCGATGTTGACGAGCGCCATTTTGTCGTTTATTTATTCACAACAAATACGGTTGGTGAAATGAAGTACTCTCTCTTGATGAACAACAGAGGATATCTGTGATGATGATGATGATAATAATTTATATCTTCTTCTTCTTCTTCTTCTGTCTGTCGAAGTCGTCTTCTGTTGATCATTCAAAAATCGGCGAAACAGAAGACCTCGGAAGAAAGAAGAAGAATTTTTTTAATCTCTCGACGACTTCTGTATCAAAGAAAGACGACCGAACGTTGTTGTCTTTTTCCGATGATGATGATGACGAGAGATGTTGTTTTCTTGCGGCATGCACTTTATTACGTCTTCTCTTTATGTGGTGATCTCTAGAAAGAAAGAAATAAGAAAGTGTGTTTGATCATATGCGTGTTCTCCGTAAAAAACAATAACGACGACTCTCCTCTTCTTTAACTTCTTCTTCTTCTTCTTCTTCTCTCTGTCTGAACCCCAAAAATCAAGTAAAATTTTTCGAAAACAAAAAACATCCGAGAGAGAGAAAAAGTTGTTACAAAGAAGAGTTTTGAAAGAATTCTCGAGAGGTGCATCAAAACAACACGCAGATCACCACGGAAGAAGAGGCGGTGGAGGCGTCCTTGTTCTTTCTCTTTCGATCGTCGTCGTTTCCGATCTGCCGTATTCAATCAGAGAAGCGAAGAAGAGAAACTTTGAATCATCATCATGAGCGCATCATCATCAACTTCGTCCTCGGCTTCTTCGCAAAATTCGACTCCAACATCATCATCATCATCATCATCATCGACGACAAAACCAACAACTGCTGCGACCACCACCACCTCTCGCCCCTCGCGTTCTCCGTTCGGTGGTCGATTTATGTTGAACAACAACAAGAAGAAAACAACGTCGTCGACACCATTGAAAGCAGCGACGAACAAAGGAATGCGCGCGGCGTCTTTACATCCGTTGAAGACGTCTTTGCACAAATCGTTCTTTTCACAAGACGTGTCCTCGTCGACGACTATTGAAGGCACCGTTCGACAACATCCGTCGCAAACGTCCACACCGTTTTCGTTTCAAATGCCCTCGGGATTGGCACGATCGCAACAAGTGCACATGCTGCAACGGTTCTTGAATCTCCCCGCGTTACCGTCGTACATCAAAAACGAAGGAGGGTTCGTGTTGGATCGAGTGGTCACGCAGTTTGGAGGTAACGAGTGGTGGTCAACCGCGACGCTACGCATTCGCGCGCAGAGGATGTGGAACACGAGAGAAACGGTAGACGGGAAACCACATCGAGCGATGATGTTACCGAGCATGTACGGGTTAGGCGCGAAGGTTCGTGTTGGCGTTTTTGAAAAGACGACGTTGAAAGGGGTGGTAGAGATGAAGTCTTTGACGAGGTTGGTGCGAAAGTTTATTTTACCGGCGAGCGCGGATGAGAACATTTTGTCGGGTAAAACAAATCGTAAAAATAGCGCAGGGAACACGAACAATAATTCAGACTTATCCAAAATTTACTCCATTTTAGATGGAAGCATGGAAAGAAGAACGGAGGAAGAAAGAGACGCGGAGCGAGCGAATAGAGCGCCGACGAGCTGTAGGATTACGTTGACGAGTAAAATTTTACCCGGGCACACGATGAGTTGCGACTTGAGTTCTGGAGAAAAGTATCAAGTCGATGATGGTTACATCGATGGACCAACAGTCGCACAAGCCTCGATAAGTTCTCGCGGACGTCGACAGGTGCATTATAAAGCGGGTGTTAGCCAGATTTTAGATAAGCATTTACCAGACTTTGAAGCAAAGGTGGTTAAAAACAAAGGAGCTGGGACGACGTCGTCGTCTTCGTCTCGCGCTAAAAAATTTCAGAAACCGCCAAGACGAGAAGCGCGGGCGGGTGTTTCTGTAGAAGAGCAAGTAATGGTTTGGAAAGGAAAGCGTCGGAGAAAGAAAAAATCGGGCAACAGCTTGGCGACAACGACAGCGAGTAGTTATTCCGCGTTGCCGCAAATGCCAAACTTAACGTTTGGATTTATAGCGGGGGTCATTGGACGATGGAATTTAGATGGGAGACACATCATCGGAAGATCATCGTCAAGGTCGCGAAGACGCATGAGAAAGAAACAGGGCAAAGGCGATACGTCTATGAATAGAACCATAGACGACTCCATATTATCGACCGAAGATGACGACGACGATGACGACGACGATTTTTATAACGATCGAACCGTGGACGCCTCGACGAATTCCGCGCTCGATAACGCAAGTAACGCCCTTCCGCCGCTGAAATGCGAGTTGCATAATTTTCTTAGCGCATCGATGCACTTTCAAATCGGTTCATTTTCAAGAGCCATCTTAGATTTAACGAGTATAGACGTGCGAGTTGATGTAGGAGCGCGCCAAGAACAACCAAACGCACTGGCATTGCGAGACTCAAATTTTGGATACATGATTCCCGAGAATTTCGATAAAAATTCAAAGGAAAACGCACAAGACAACGTTGGAAAGAGAATTGCAACTCGGGCGCAAAAGTTTTTAACCATGGACGGTCTTTTAGTTCCCGATCCATCGTCTGTGACGGTATCTTTGTGTCAACAAATTTTGGGACCGATCACGTTCAAAGGAGAAATCCGCGCCTCTGGGGGAGATACGCTGAATGCGTTGCGCGTAGGCGCGAAGAAATTGACCGAACGCAAGTCTTTGCAAGAGTGCAGAGATGAAGCGAGCAAAGAATTGAAAAACCCAGAGATTATTTATGGCGTAGACTGTCCTTTGCCACCGGCGTTAGGCACGGCGAGATTAGTCGGGTGGTACAACGTGAATAGGCAGGAAGCCTTTGTGGAATGTAGACTTTTCGATATGTAAAAACGTAGTAAGATTCAATAAAAAGCGTATAATACTTACATGTACAACAACAAGTGGTTCTTCTAAATTATACTATCTATGCATACACACATAACTCGTGCTTCCGGCCGCTACGACTTTGGCATTAACTTGGCTAATTCTTTCGCTAACTCTTCCATGCCTGTCCCGTCTACGGCCGAAGTGGCCAATATTTTCACCGGTTTACTTCCAACTCTTTCTTCGTCCATACTTTCCACGCTTTCAATGAGCTCAGGAACGCGCAATTTCGCCCATTCGACGTCACATTTGTTGAAACACAAAACGTGCGGTCGTATGACATACTCTGGATTATACAAACGAAGTTCCTCTCGCACGGTGGCATAGTCTCCCGCAGGATCTTGCGAACTCGCATCGACGACGCACACCATCGCGTTCGTTCTCCTTAAGTGTCTGAGAAATGCACGTCCTAATCCTTTTCCTTTGTGCGCGCCGGCTATTAAACCGGGCAAATCAGCAATCGTTGGCGTTTGACTTTTAATTTTTGCATCGCTCGATTCCAACAACTCTCCGTTATCAGCCATTTTTAAAAGTTTTTCAAGCTCATCCTCTTCGTCTTTCTGCGTGTTGACGACGCCAAGATTCGGCATCAACGTCGTGAACGGATAATTAGCAATCTCTGGCGATGCTTTCGTGATTGCTTTTAAGATTGACGATTTTCCCGCGTTTGGAAGACCTACCAATCCTATATCCGCGACCACTCGCATCAACAACTCGATTTGCATAGTCTCCCCGTCTTCACCTTTCGTCGCCTCCCACGCCTTTGATTCAACTTCAACCGTCGATATTTCGAAATCATCCGCGTATCCTTCTTTCTTTGTTCTTCCTCCTAAACCCATGCTTTCGCTTCCCGCAACCTTTTCTGCTCGTCTGGCTGCTAAACCTCCGTTCCCACCTCTCGCTATCAAAACTCTTTCTCCCGGTTGCGTCAAATCCGCAATCAACTCCCCACTCCGTTTCTTTCGTATCACGGTTCCCGGTGGCACTTTGATGCACAGTGGTTCCATTTCCGGCGCGACTCTGTGTCGTTCTCTCCCTGGCTTCGCGTATTCAGCTGCTCCCCCGTGGTACCCGCGTTTCGCTCGCCACTCTTTCCGCTCGTGCAAGTGCAACAACGAATCCGTAAATCGATCGCACACGATATATATGGACCCTCCAATCCCACCATCCGCAGGTTCTGCCGATGGAAGTTCTATAAATTTCGCCTGTTGCGTTCCGCGTTTGAATTTTGAGTTCTTCACAACTTTCGGTTTTGCTTTCTTGAACGTTTCGCCGTCGCCTCCTTTTCCTCCAGAGACGATTATTACCGCCTCGTCAAAGTATAAATGCGGTTGGTCTTTACTCGGGGAAGTTCTTTTGCTCTCGACATCCAAGCCTCCTCTTCTGCCTTTCGAGGACGATGAAAACTTCACCACTTCTCCTTTCTGTGTGTGTTGTTGTTGCTGCTGCTGTTTCTTTCCCGACGACGGAGAGGAAGAAGAGGAGGAAGCTTTTTTGCTCGTAAAATTCGCCGCCACGACTTTGACATTTCCACTTTTACTACGTCTCGAACGTGTGCTAATGCGCAGACGTGGAGTGGAGGACGCAGAACTTTTAGACGATACGAACCCCGAGGGTGATGCGAAGGAGGAAGCCATTTTCTTCTTATTCTTCTCTGTCGCCCGTGAAGTGCGTGTGAAGTGCGTGCGTAATTAATTATTAAATGAAGAGAACGAGGAGGAAACAGTGTACAAAACGAGAAGAGTGAAATTTTAGGCGAGAGAGAGGAAAAAGGTGGTTTTTGGGTGTTTTTTTTTGGGTGCTGTGACGGCGGAGAACGATGCAATTTCTCTCTCTCTCTCTTTTCTTTCGCGAAGAATACGTGTATGCGCACGCACACGTATTCTTAGCGAAAAAAAAGGGGGAAATAGATTGAAGAGAAAGAACTAATACTTAAAGGAGATTTTGGAGCGGAGGGAAGCGCAGATGATTCTTCCGATGAACAAACAGGTTTACATCCTTCTCTCCCTCCCCACTAAAAAAAGCCCGGAATCATCTTTCAAGAAGAAGAAAGAGAAAACGAGGGAAGTGGAAGGGAGGGGGTCAGAGGCAGGTTTCGGTTCCATGTTTAACAAGGTATGGGAAGGGGCCAACCGTCGAGACGCCATTATGCGAACAACCCGTCAAGATATGTTCTTAGGGCGATTTAACCAATTCATCATAAAGATAAAACGCTGTTTTATCGGAAGAATCATGCGCCTCCCGGCGCACAAGTGGAGCTTTTTTCGTCTTGAAATAGAGAGATATCAGAGAAACAAAGAAAATAAATGAATACGAATACAAAAGCGAGGGTTAGAGTGATGCACATTTTCGACTTTTACACGGCCACTATCTTCTATCTTTCATCAATCCATCTACGATGCCATCACCAGGAATCGTCGCCAACTCTTCTAAGATGGCATCTTTCGTCGGCACTCGTTGCGAAGAAGAAGAAGAAGCAAACACGAAGCTGTCGTTTTCAAGCAACTTCACCACGTCCCGATGGATGCGCAGTGTTTCTGGTTTTACCGCAACCGCAACGAAAGAACCGCCGTACTTATCGTGGAAGAATAACGCGGTGTTGCCGCACCGTTTCTCCGAATCGTCCAAAAACGCTTTGATTGGATCAAAACCAACCAACAACGCTTCGCGAGCCTTTTCCGGACCGAGTTGCATAAGACGCTTTGGAAGTTTCGTCAGCGATAACTCTTTCCGACGCTTCTTTTTCTTTTCGTGAAGGATGAAATCTTCGTCCTCTTCTTCGTCCTCTTCTTCTTCATCATCTGCGGCGGTGGATAGATTTGTTTTGAATGCGCGTTTCAAAACTTTTCTCATCTTTGCTTGCGTGAACAACGCTTCATCTGGAAACGGCAAGACCGATTTACGAAAGAGAAGTACGCCGTCAAATGCACCCACGTTCGGCCGGAATAGTTTTTCCCACATGACTTCCTCTTCTTCTTCTCCCGCATTGTTGTTTGCGGTTAACATATTTCCTCCGTTTTCTAAATATGTTTGCAAAGTTTTGAGCGCCTTTGCAGCGATACTTTGTAATCTTTTCAAAGTGACTACGGATGGAACGTTCTCGCCATCTAAATTTCTGTCGCGCGTCCAGAACGTGCCGGTCAGATCGTAAGGCGAAAGAATAACCATCGAAGGCGGTCCCTTGAACTTTTTCTTCTCGATTATCCTTTCTTTTGTACCGTTCTCCTTATTATTATCATCATCATCATCGCTGTCCTTCTCCTCCTCTTCTTCAACATCATCCTTCATAGCCGACGGCAGGAGTAAATCTTCCGCTCTTTTGATAGCATCTCTTGAAACGGCGCAGTCTTCGCCGGTTTGTCCTCCTGAACTTTCGGGATCGAGCACGAGAGGCAGTATGCCAAAAGGATGCGTACAAAGAAGCTCTAAGAATCGTGCAAAAGCGACTTCTCTCGAATTCGGTGGACTCAATCCTCCCGGGTGACAAAAGACTTTCGCAACCAACAACTCGATAATTTCATCCGGAACATGCGGAGAGAACATGTGAGAAGCTATCCACCGCTTGGCAATTTGTACTGCAATTGCAAACGTCGGAAATCTCGAGGAAATTGATGCAAGCAACATCGCGTGTTTCGACACAATTGCTTGCTCAGCCTCAATTTCTCGAATTAAAGGACCGCCGTTTGAGGCGTTCAAAAATAATCGAAACGCGTAACCTTCGTGTAATATATCGACAGTTCCATCGTTCGAGACAATGTTCGGAGTTCCGAACGATTGTTTCAATTTCTCTGCGATTTCAATTGCCATTAGCTGCTTTGTTTTTATGATTTCTTCTTCCTCTTCGGGCCAACGACCCGAACCTTCTAATTGCACTAAAACGTTCAACGTTCGTGGACAAGCCGATATGACTTCATCGTCTTTTCCTAGACCAGCACCGATGCCAAACATTAATGGATGTTGCTTGGGTGGAAACGGATCGCATCCACGAAATGCCGCAGAAATTGGTTGAACATTATACACTTTTAGCGGGACGTCTTTCATCTCTTTCATGCGTCTTGCCAACCGGTCTAATGTTTGCAAAAGATGTTTCGAGTGCTCCGAGACAGCCACGAAGGAGCCATCCGAGGAAGATAACAAATCGTCAAATACTTTTGATGTCCACGTGATTGAATCAATACCTTTGACGTTCTTCTTCAGCGCATATTCTGCTGCAACGGCTGGAATGTGGTGCCTTCTTGATGCGGGCACAAAGCTCCACACAACTGCTTCACAAATTCTCGCGTCTTTGAAACGGCGAAGCTCCGATTTTTCCCCCCAAAAAGCTCGAAACGTCTTTGCTTCAGCCTCGTTATCTGTTGGTGGTCCAACATCGATTACTTTCAAACCATTTTCGGGATTTAATTGGACCCCAATCCATATTTTGTTTGCGTTGCACGCTGATGTTCCAATACTCGCGCACCTCACTGCGTCCGCGCGATCGTTCATAGCGATTTTCATAATCGAGAAGATCTCCTCTTCCGCGATGCGAGTCTCGGAGGAAATATCTTTAACATCTTTCAGAGACGATGTCGGCGATATTTCGACTTGCATGTGAAGGTCGTACCGTACAGCTCTCGGTAAATCGGTTAGAAATACTTCCACAAATGCATTTCTTCCGGCTTGTTCTAAAACTTCGCTCGATTTTACCGCTTCTTGAACCAACTCTTCAATCGCACCTTGAGATATTCGCGAGGCTAAATTCAGGGATCCGCATGGACTCAAGAAGACAACTTTAAAGGCTCCGATCCAACTCTTTTTCGTCTCCTCATCTAGTTCTGAATCACAAAATACACCGCCGGTGAAATAATTCGGTATGCTGCTACTTTCTAATTCGCCACTACTTTTGTTGCTACCATTTGTTCTCTTACTATTTGCTATACCACTGCTGTTTTTCTTTGCCGTCGCGAGCGTAACAAAAAAGCCTTGGACGAGCTGATTCGTGTCCATTGCCGGCGAAAGCGCATCACTTGTTTCAACCATGTGCGCTAAAAGGCACGAAAGGAAAAAGCCAGTGATACCATCGTTGGAGTATTCAAACAGATGACGTCTAGACGCCCACGCTTTGATTAAAACCGAAGCGGCCCCTAGAAATTTCACCTCTTTGTATTTATTTTGCAGCCACTCGTTGATGCTATGCATAGCCGCATCCTCCGCGATGGATTGTGAATACCGAGGCGACTCGAAACGGACTTCATTTTTCTTCAAATTTGATTTCGTTGGACCGAGTCTTTGTTTTGGGAACAAGTTCGCAGCGCAACACGGCAACACTCGAACTTTTAAATCTCTTTCGTGATTATCGATGGTTATCGTCAAGCACGGCTTTCGGTTGTCGTTTTGATAAAAAGTCAGATCGCACTTCTTGACGAATTTCTTTGCTATGTTTTTCTTCTTCCTACTCATTAATAACTGTTTCTGTATGTGCTTCAAATACACCATTCGTTTCAAATGGTACCGATGATCCAAGTAGTCCTTCTCGTTGAAGCACGAAGACGGCATTTCGATAGCTACGTCAATCGCAGGTGTCGTGTCCTCCTCCTTACCGTCCTTGCCTCCCCTATTATTCGTGTTAAAGCTTAACGCCCCTCCGTACGAATGGCCTCCAACTGCTTTAACTGAGCTCGGAGGTTTGAATGTAATCGTTTTTGCGCTCATATTCGTGTGCGCGAACAAATCTCTCGCGGACGCGTTAATATAATCTTCGTCATTGTCCTCTTCCTCTTCCTCCTCGTCCTCCTCTAACTTCAGTTTCAATTCTTTCTCTTCTAAACCTGTTTTGTTGATGATTTTGAACGAAGAAATAATGGTTAGTGATTGGATATTATACACTAAGATTCCGAAGATGAGCTACAGAGAGAACAAAAGTAAAGAAAGAATAGATGTTAAGCGTCGTCGCCCGTCGCGAAGACGAAGAAAGTCTCAGTTATATGCTTGTCATTTTGAACATCACGGGGATGGTCAGCTCTCAAAGATTAAATTATTGTATCGTCACCGACTTTCTTCTTCTTCTTCTTTCGTATCTCGATACGTGAATAATGAACGCGTACCTTTAAGCAAAGATGTCAATTGCGCGACGGCGCTTTTTCCCAACGAAGTCTGTTGACATCTCGCGTCGTCCAAAGTTGCTTTCAAAAGCGCGTCGTCCAAAGAATTCATCTTGTTCTTATATATGTTCTTCTCGTTGTTGTTGTTGATAGTGTGTTGTTGTTGTTGTTGTCTTCGATACGAATGAATGCTCTCTCATCATCG
>Ga0209335_10000366_pt1 | contig 53621 bp, 57 predicted proteins | sample COG_09_FD_184753 | JGI IMG/M metagenome (GOLD analysis project Ga0209335, IMG submission 184753) | Pelagic Microbial community sample from North Sea - COGITO 998_met_09 (SPAdes) (version 2) | ecosystem: Environmental > Aquatic > Marine > Neritic zone/Coastal water | place: Helgoland, sampling...
GATGGGCAATATGCGTTACCCCGCTATGTTAATGAGCATAAGTTCTGGAATGCAAGTCATCCTTTCTGGAGGATTTATTCTCGGGTGGTTTGGTTTTCCTAAACTGGGAATAGCAGGTGCTGCTGTTTCAGCACTGGCTAGTGGAGGGTTTATGTCTTTAATGATGTTTTTTAAACTTTCAAGCTCATCTAGCAAGATCAATTTAAAAATCTCTAGGTTCTCTTTTGAAAAAGAATTGTTTAAAGATATTCTTGATGTCTTTTTACCTGCGTCTTTGGCCCCTGTGTTTACTGTTGGAACCGTTCTAGTGTTAACCGGTCTTGTTGGTCAATTTGGAACTACGGCTTTAGCAGGTTATGGAATAGGTTCTAGAGTTGAATTCTTAATGATTCCCTTGGTATTCGGAATTGGCACTGCCATGACTGCTATGGTGGGAACAAATATCGGTGCTAAGAATATTGAACGGGCTGAAAGAATTGGTTGGCTTGGGGGTATTTCTGCAGGATTCTTTGCGGGGATAATTGGAATAGTTCTCGCACTCACTCCCGAGCTTTGGATAAATTTTTTCGCTTCAGATGAAGCCACTTATCTGGTGACTAAAAAATATATTCAAGCCGTAGGATTTTGTTATGGCTTTCAGGGACTGGGGCTATCTCTTTACTTTGCCTCTCAAGGAGCCAGTGCCATGAAATGGCCTATTATAGCTACAGTTACTCGATTTACTGTTGCTGCACTGGGAGGGTGGATGTCTGTCTATTGGTTCTCAGGCGGTCTAATAGGAATCTTTTATTCTGCTGCCATCGCCATGACTCTCTTTGGATTGATGTTGTTAATTTCTTTAAAAATGGGAGCGTGGAGAAAATCTTAACGGACTCTTATATTCTCAATTTCTCCGGATTTAAGTGAAGGAAGTCCTCCTGGTTGATAGGTGATAATGTATGCCCTTCTCTGAGTATTTGTAGAGTTTGGCTCTGAGCCATGAACAATGTGAGGGTTAAAAAAGACTAAAGATCCGGCATTTATTTCAAGAGACACCTCATCAGTTTTATCAAATGCATTAGGGTCGGTATAAAAACCACCTAACTGCGTCCCATCATTTGTACCTGGTAGACATCCGCTTGTATGACTCCCTCTTATAACCTTAAAACACCCATTTTTTAAAGTTGCATTGTCTAAAGATAAGTAGACATTGGGCAAAAGGTCAACATTTTCGCTGTCATGCACCCAGTACGGCGAATCCTGGTGCCAACCAAAACCTGTGCCCTCTTTTGGTCTCTTAAGATTCAGTTTATCAGTCCACAGACTGATCAACTTCTTGCCCATAATGTCTTGAATTGGATTAACCAATCTTGGATCTCTTATTAGCTTTCTCAGCTCTTCATCCAGCTGGTGAGCTGGCTCAATCACCCTTATTGTTTCAGAATCTAAACCTGGTTCGAACTGAACGGTTAGGTAATCAGAATCTACAAATCTTTTTCCATCTAAATGATACGCAGTGCCTTTCTGGCTTAGGGTTAGAGCTTTTGAAGCAGCGCGTTCCAATGCCTCATTTATTTTAAAGACTTCAGATTTAGAAAAAATATTATCTCTTACTAAAAAGCCTTCTGTTTTATAGAAAAATTTTTCTTTGGGTGTTAAGTTGGTTTCTATGATCAAGTTACTTAAAGGTTTTGCTTATCTTTGTATATGGACTACCCCAATACAGATATTATTTATCTTATGGGGTCTTTGGATAATAGTAAATTCTAACTATAGCCTTATTTCATTCACAAATTTTGAGTTTTTTAACAATTATCTATTTTTCTTTATGGTGATCTTTGATTGGCTATATGGTTGGCTTTGGAATCCATTACTAGATTTTGTACTTTCCCTTCCCATGGTCTTACACCAAACAATAAAAGCTATTTTCAGTACCTGGCTGGGACTTTGGATACTAAAAAAACTAAACTAAAGAAACTGCCATCAGCACTAAACAAATTGTTGATGCCATCCAAGTCAACGATCTTATATAAGTTACATTAAAAACATAAAGAGGAACATAGAGGCATCTCAAACCAAGCCAGTAAGTAGCTAAATCGTAGTTATCGACTTCAGGATTGATGATTGTAAGCACAGCCAGAACTAAAAAAATTGGTAAGCTTTCCATGAGATTTAAATGGGCTCTATTGGCTCTTCCTACAAAAGGCGCAACTTCTATTGGTTCATCTCGACTGGAAAGTAAATATTGTAAATTTTTTGCGTTCAACAAGGTGGGTAGCATTGCCTGCGCGAATGCAAGTAATGCAGATAATAAGATTAATGATGTCATGTTTTTCCTATGTAAAAATTAATAATTCTAATCAACGTATTACAATACTAGACAAATGAATCTTTTAAAAACGATCTTTTCCATCAAAACTATACCCATTGTTTTGTGGAGCTCTAGCTACCCTCTGAATTACAAGCCAAGACCTAAGACGATGTTTTATCTGGTCTTAGGATTATTTCTATTTGGTCTTGGAGATGCAATTATCATAGGAAGTGGTGCGGGAGTAAGTCCTTGGACCGTATTGGCACAAGGGATTTCATATTCAACGAATTGGACGATTGGTTTCTCAACTTTCATTGTAAGTTTGAGTGTTCTGATTCTCTGGTTTCCCTTAAAGCAACAGCCTGGAATAGGCACTATATTAAATGTATTCATTATCGCCGGAACCATAGACTTGACCTTGCCTTATCTTCCTTCGCCTACTGAATACCCAAACCAAATTCTTCAAGCGGCTATAGGAATAATGACGATTGGCCTAGGAAGTGGCTTCTATCTAACAGCAAACCTTGGTCCTGGTCCAAGAGATGGGTTAATGGTTGGACTTCAAAGAGTAACAGACCTTCCTGTCATTACGGTGAGAACCGCACTTGAACTAATGGTTGTTATCACAGGATGGTTAATGGGGGGGCTGGTTGGCCTTGGAACTATAATGTTTGTTTTTGGAATAGGCCCTGCCGTAGCAGGCGGTCTATACTTTGTTGGCGTACTATTTAAAAGGCAGTAAATTATTTACCAAATTTTTACTCTGTCTTTTGGATCTCTGTACATCTTATCTGACTCCTTAAGATCGTAAGCTTCCACAAACTCCGGCATATTCATTAAAGTTCCATTACAACGATATGGTGCTGGGGAATGTGAGTCCGTTAGCAGTCTATTTCTCAACGCTTCTTCTCTAAATTTATAAGCCCAAACCTGTGCCCAGCCCATGAAAAATCTTTCCTCCCCTCTCAGTCCATCAATTATTTTCGATTCTTGATCATTCAAAGATAGCATGTAAGCTTTATGAGCTATGGTCAGTCCACCTAAGTCGCCTATATTTTCACCCAAGGTCATCTCTCCGTTAATAAATTCCCCCGGCAAAGGTTCAAATTTGCTGTACTGATCAGCCAATTTCCCAGTACGTAACTTAAACTCCTCCAAATCATTCTCAGTCCACCAATTCCTTAATACACCATCGCCATCTGACTTGGCACCTTGGTCATCAAAACCATGGCCCATCTCATGACCAATAACTCCACCAATAGCCCCATAATTCACAGCATCATCAGCCTGCATATTAAAAAAAGGAGGTTGTAAGATAGCTGCAGGGAAGACTATTTCATTCATCGTGGGGTTGTAATAAGCATTAACCGTCTGAGGAGTCATAAACCACTCATCTCGATCAATGGGTTTGCCTAGTTTATCGATTTGTTGTTGATGGCTAAAAAGGGCTGCTTGTCTTAGGTTATTTATTAAATTATTACCCACCTCAAGACCACTATAGTCTTTCCATTTATCCGGATAACCTATCTTAGGTTGAAACTTTGAAAGTTTATCGAGAGCTTGTTTTTTAGTCTCGTCGCTCATCCAGTCTAAATCGATTATTGCTTCTTTATAAGCTACTCTTAAGTTCTCAACCAGTTCAATCATTCTGTCTTTTGCCTCTGGTTTAAAATGTCTTTCCACATATATCTTTCCAATCACTTCTCCTAAAACCCCACTGATCAGAGCAGTGCCTCTTTTCCATCTTTCTTCTTGGATAGGCGTACCGTTAAGTGTTCGCCCATAAAAGGCAAAATTCTGTTTGTCTATTTCTGCATTTAGAGAGCCCGCTGATGAATTTATTAGTTTCCATTTTAGATATAATTTCCAGTCTTCAAGGGGTATTAATTTAAAAAGGTTAGAAAAATCTGAGAAGTAACTTTTTTCTCTGACTACAAAGTATTCTTGATTAGCTAAACCGGCTTCCTCTAGATAAAAGGACCAATTAAGATTTGGAGCTAACTTCCTTAAATCTTTCTTGCTCAGCTTATTGTAAGTCTTGTCTCGATCTCTTCGATCTACCATTGTCCAGTGAATCTTTGCTATTGAAGTCTCAATTGCCATGACCTTTGAAGCGATAGATTCCACTTCTTTAAACCCAAAGAGCTCAAACATTTTCTCTAAGTGACCGACGTATTCAGACCTTAAGTCCTTCGATTTATCATCTTCATTTAAATAATAGGCTCTTTCAGGCAGGCCTAGCCCTGATTGACCAAAGTAAGCGATGTATTCAGTTGGGTTCTTAGAATCGTTACTAACACCAAATCCATAAGGTGAGTCTACTCTGGTTTTTTGCATTCGTGCAAAATGCACTGCCAAAGAGTCATGATCTAAAATTTTATCTATCTCTTCTAAGTCCGATTTAACTGGAGAAACCCCAAGAATCTCAAGGCTTTCCTCGTCCATAAAGCTGTTGTATAAATCGCCTACTTTCTGAGAATCCGATCCTTCTAAAAGATTTTTTTGTTTTGAGGATTCTTCTATAATTACCCTAACATCGTCACGAGCTTTATCCCTTAAGGCATTAAAAGAACCATAAGTGGACTGATCTTCAGGTATCTTTGTGTTGTCTAGCCAAGTGCCGTTTACATATCTGTAGAAATCATCTTGTGGACGAACTGTAATATCAAAATTATTTCTATCTATACCTGATTCAAGATTCGAATCAGTTGCAGAACAAGAAAAAAGTAAACAAAAGCTAAGTAGAATTATTGAATGATGGAGATGCATAAACGCTTCCTATTAAAGATTTAAAAATATCACTTTAATGCATTTAAAATTAAAAAACGAAGATCTTATTTAGATTTCTCCACGAACAACTGTATAAATAGTAAAATAATTTATTAAACTTACATTAAATAGAAATGAGTAAAAAAATAACCATCCCCGCAATCCTTGCTAGTTTAATAATTGGCTACTTAATGGCTTTGGCAGGCAGTCAAGGCTCTGTGGAATTTAATGGATGGCCTCTCTTTGCAGTTTGCGCATCAATCAGCTTCTTATTGCACTGGTTAATATTTATTCCATCTTATGGTTTTCAAACAGAACATTATTTTGATTTGACGGGGTCTATTTCATATTTAGCCGCAGTAACCATTGGCTTCACACTCAATCCATCTTCAGATCCGAGAGACTTAATTATAGGATTATTGATAGTTGTATGGGCAATGCGCTTAGGTACTTTTCTATTCATGAGGGTGAAGATAGACGGAAAAGATAAACGCTTTACGGTTATGAAAACTGAATTTATTTGGTATTTAATGACTTGGACTATTGGCGGTTTATGGGTTTTTATCACCATGGCTGCTGGACTGGCTGCGATTACATCAAACGAAACAACAGCTCTTAGCTGGCCAGCTTTTATAGGCATTGCCCTTTGGGTCTTTGGTTTTATGATTGAAATCATAGCAGATAAACAAAAACGTGATTTCAAAAAGGATGCCAATAAAAAGCATGCCTTCATAACAACTGGTTTGTGGGCTTGGTCTCGCCATCCAAACTATTTTGGTGAAATAGTATTGTGGATAGGGATAACATTAATAGCGCTGCCTGTTTTATCTGGCTGGCAATTAGCCACTTTATTATCTCCAGTGTTCGTTTATGTTCTCCTGACAAGGATAAGCGGCATCCCCATGCTTGAAAATAGAGCTCAAAAAAAATGGGGCTCCGATCCTGATTACATTGCCTATCTTGAAAGAACTCCACAATTAATACTTAAAAAACCTAAAGCATAATTAAGGTAGGAAGAAATATGATAGAAGAAATACAAAAAGGAGGCTGCTTATGTGGAAATGTAAGCTATGAATTTAATAAGTCGTCTTCTATGACTACACACCACTGCCACTGTAAGGATTGTCAAAAATCTACTGGCAGTGGGAAAGCAACTATTATGCTGATCCCCAAGGATGAGTTAAAGATTTCCGGTGAGTTAAAATTCTATACCGTTACCGGCAGTGCCGGATCACATGTAACCAGAGGGTTTTGCGAGAATTGTGGCTCTCCTCTAGTCAGTTTTGTAGAAGAAAATGCAGACATAAGATTTATTAAACTGGGAAGCCTTAATGATTCCTCATGGGTTAATGTTGAATCCAATTTCTGGAGCTCAACGGCTAATTCTTGGTCTCCTGCAGATGAAGAAATCTTCAGTTTTACTCATAACCCTGAATTCCCTTAAATAGACCTCTTAAAAAATTGAAGCCTTCTGAGATATATCTGTCTAAGGTCGAAAAAAAAGAATTAACTCTTGATGAAAATCAACTTGCCTTGCTTCAGGATATGGACATTCTGCAAGATCAAATCATAAGAAGATCAGCCAGATGGTTTTATAAAGAACGCATCAAAGGCCTCTACATCAAAGGTGAAGTAGGAAGAGGGAAAACACAGCTTATGGATATTTTCTTTGAGAGCTTGAACATGAAGAAGAAGAAGAGGCTGCACTTTCATAGGTTTATGAAAAAATTGCATCAGGATCTAGATGATCTTTCTGGGCAAGTAGATCCGGTTCAATTGGCTGCTATTAATCTAGCAAAAGAGACAGAAGTTCTGTGTTTTGATGAATTCTTTGTAGAAGAAATAGGCGATGCAATGCTACTAGCAAGGTTCATGGAAAAACTTTTTCACCTGCCAGTCTCATTAGTGGCAACATCGAACACCTTGCCTGATGACCTTTATGAGAACGGTCTTCATAGGAATCGATTCCTACCTGCCATAAAAGCTATAAATGATAACTGTAAAGTGTACGAACTTAACTCTAATCAAGATTACAGGCTGAGAACTCTTGAGCAGCAAGATATTTTTATTATTTCAAAAGATGGTTTAGGTAATGAAAAGATTAAAAAAACATTTGATGAATTAACCCAAAATTTATACGAGGAAGGAAGGAATGTTGAAGTGCTTGGAAGAAAGATCAAAACCGTAAGATTATCAAAAGGCCTTGTCTGGTTTTCTTTCAAAGAATTGTGTGAAGGCTTTAGAAGCTCAAAAGACTATATTGAACTTTGCGTGGAGTTTCATACTATTTTTGTATCGGGAATTCCTTTACTAGATTCCAATAATGATGACAGCACGAGAAGGTTTATAGCACTTGTGGATGAATGCTATGAAAGAAACGTAAATCTCATACTATCCTCAGAGGCCCTAACAAAAGACCTATACTCAGGACAAAAGATGAAGGAACCTTTTAAGAGGACAATCAGTCGTTTAGAAGAAATGAGGTCCAGAGATTATTTATCCAAACCTCACCTGGCTTAGTTCTTAGACAGCGGCAAGAACTTTTATTTCAGGGGCTCCTGCCATAAATGCTCCCATCTCAGCTCCAAGAGCCCTAAAGTAATCAGTCTTTCCATGAGCATCTTGAGCCTCTTGATCTTTATACCTCTCAAGAAAAACATAAGTTGTTTCATTTTCTTTGTATAAATCGTAATAAACAACACCTTCTTCATTGGCGTTTACTTTTTCAACCAGTTGCTTAGCTACTGCTTCAAAATCAGCTCCAGAACCTTCTTTAATATTTAATGTGGCCACAATTCCTATCATTTTATTTCTCCCTTTTTAGAATAGGATGTAGACTTTATTTCTATTTTAAAAAATTATCGAGCACTTTCTAATATGAATGAAATTGTAGTTATAGGATCTGGTCAAGCTGCCATCCAAACTGTGATGTCTTTAAAGAGGAATAAATTCACAGGTTCCATTAAAGTCATTGGAGAAGAAGACCACCTTCCTTATCAGCGACCTCCTCTATCAAAAGATTTTTTGTTAGAAGAATATAAGCCCGAGCGTGTTTCTTTAAAGAAAAAAGAATTTTATGAAGAGAATGAAGTTGATTTAATTCTTGGTAAACGAGCTGAATCAATTGATACGATCTTAAAAGAAATAACTCTTAGTGATGAAAATAAAATTCGTTATGACCAGCTTATAATTGCCACGGGAAGCAGGGTAAGAAAACTCAACGTACCAGGTTCCGATAAAAAAGGGATTTATTATCTTAGAGACTTAGACGATGCCAATGCACTAAAGCAAAGACTAAAAAAGAATAAGAAAATGGTTATAGTCGGTGCGGGATACATCGGCCTGGAAGTCGCTTCAGTAGCTGCAAGTCTTGGAGTAGAAGTAACTGTCATTGAAATGGCCAATCGAGTCATGAACAGGACTGTTGATCCTATAATTTCTTCTTATTATCAAAAATTGCATGAAAGTAACGGAGTAAAAATACATTTGGACAATGGACTAAAGGCATTTGAAGGCGGTGATTCTGTGAATGCAGTTCTTTGCTCTGACGGGCTTATGCTAGAAGCCGACCTGGTTGTCATAGGAGCAGGTGTCTTGCCTAACCAAGAAATAGCTATAGAGGCAGGCCTGGAATGTAATAACGGCATAATGGTAAATGAGTTTGGAGAAACTTCTACTGCACATGTCTATGCCTGTGGTGATTGCACCAATCATCCCAATAAAGGTTTGAACACAAGGCTAAGACTTGAATCGGTTCATAATGCCATGGAGCAATCTAAAACAGTAGCAAACACCATAATGGGAAACAAAGAGCCGTATGATCAAGTACCATGGTTTTGGTCTGATCAATACGACCACAAATTACAATTGGTTGGCATCTCTGGCGATCATGATGAGGTGGTCATGAGAGGCTTGGAGTCTGAACAAAAATTTCTTCTTTTCTACTTAAAGAATTCTGAATTAATAGCTGTTAATGCCATTAATTCTTCAAAAGAGTTTCTTATTTGTAGAAAGCTGGTTGCAAATAAAGTTAAAATAAGTTCTGATGTTATTAAAGACCAATCTGTAAATTTAAATGATCTATTATTATGAAAAAAACGGTTGAAACAGAATACTCCTTAGGCCAAATAGTGAAACATAAGTACCTTGAGTTCAGAGGGGTAATTTATGATGTTGATCCTGAATTTAGCAACACTGAAGAATGGTATGAATCGATTCCTTTGGCAATCAGACCCATCAAAGAACAGCCTTTTTACCATGTATTTGCTGAAAATGATCAGGTTTTCTATTCAGCTTATGTTTCGCAGCAAAACTTATTAGTTGACGATAGCAATACCCCGATAGAGCATCCAGATGTGCCGGTTTTCTTTGGGGGGTTTGACGGTGCTTCTTACGAGCTTCTGGAAAATAGTAAAAATTAAGAATTTCTTAGAGTAGCAAGCGCTACACAACAAACAAATATCTCCATTGCCGTATCCAATTCCTTGATATTGCAAGCTGTTGGGGCCAATCTTATTATGTTGTCTTTTGGATCAACTCCATAGGGAAATGTTGCGCCAGCCGGTGTAAGTTTCAGACCCAAACCAGAAGCTAAATTAATTATTTCTTTAGCCAACCCTTCTTGAGAAGTAAAAGAGACAAAATAACCACCCGTAGGTTTAGTCCAAGAACCGTAGTCCTGTTTTGAAAGCCAACTATCAACTAAATCAAATTTAGGTTTCAATATTTCCGCATGTTTTTTCATATGTGAAATCACACCGCCATTTTTTTTAAAAAATTTAACATGCTTTGCTTGATTAACTTTATCGGGTCCAATTATAAGAGCCAAGTAGTGCTTAAGAAAAAGATCAAGGTTGAATTCTGAAAGGGCTAAAAATCCAATTCCACTTCCTGCGTAGGTCATCTTAGAAGTCGAAGCAAATGCAACTATTGAGTCAAGAGCATCAATATCTTTCGCTAGGCTAAAGATATCTTCTAATGGAATAGAATCTTTAAAATCATGCATGGCATAGGCGTTGTCCCAAAAAATCTTAAAGTTCTGTTTTGCCTCTTTAGAAATCTTCAATAGACCTTCGGTAATTTTTTTAGAGTATATTTCTCCGGTTGGATTAGAGTGCTTTGGAACACACCAGATTCCCCTTATTGATTGATCTTGCTTAACTAATTCTCTAACAGATTCTAAATCAGGCCCTTCTCCAGTAAGTTCAACAGGTATCATGTTTATACCAAACTCTTCGCTCAGTCTAAAATGTCGATCATAGCCCGGCACAGGACATAAGAAAGATATTCTTTCTTTAGAAGACCAAGGCCCATCTCCTGATCCATGGAAGAACAGACTTGAAATATACTGGGACATTAAGTTGAGACTACTATTTCCTCCCGCCAGAACGTAATCCTTATCACAACCTAAAATTTCAGCTCCTAATTCTCTACAAGAATCCAAGCCTCGAGGCTCTCCATAGTTTCTTATATCTACTCCGTCTACAATTGTTTGACCTTGTAATATGCCCTCTAAACCTGAGGATAAATCTAATTGAGATTCATCTGGTTTTCCCCTAGTAAGATCAACTTTTAACTGCCTTGTCTTGAGATCCAAGTACAGAGCTTCAGCTTCTTCAATTTCGGTAATTAAATTATTCAATGTTTTATAAAAAAATGATTTTATCATTCACCAAGAATTCTTCACAGCATTACAAGTATTGTTTAAAGCTTAAAACGTATATACGTCGGTGTTAACAAAAATTTTATATATTTATTCCCTTTTTTTGGGATAAATAAAATCTTTTAAAAGACGAATTATATAAATTTAGTTAAAATCCTTGCATTAAAAATTCTTCGTCACAAAAAACGCCTTTATATAGCCTTCATGTCCAAGCATCAGCAAAGATGGTTGATTTTCATGGGTGGGCAATGCCTATCAATTATGGATCTCAAATTGCAGAGCATCAATCCGTAAGAGACAACTGCGGAATCTTTGATGTATCTCACATGACGATCTTAGATTTTAAAGGTGAGCAAGCCAGAGATTTTATTAGGTACATGATCTCTAATGATGTAGACAGCTTAAAAGAAGATTGTGATGGACTCTACTCTGCTATGCTCAATGAATCGGGCGGTGTCATAGATGATCTTATAGCTTACAAAATGCCATTTGGTTATCGATTGGTTGTTAATTGTGCTACTAGAGGAGAAGATCTCAAATGGCTTTCATCTCATTTAGATGGATTTGAAGTAAAAATGATAGAAAGGGATGACTTATCCATGCTTGCCATTCAAGGTCCCAGGTCTGAGCAAGTTATTTCTCTTTGCTCAAACTTGCCCATAAGCCTTTTAAAAAATAAGAAAAGACAACAAGGTGCCGTCAATGGTGAAACTTTTATAGCCAAAACTGGTTATACGGGTGAACTGGGATTCGAAGTTATTCTACCCAATGCAAATGCCCAAGACTTATGGCAAGAAGCCGTCGATGCTGGAGCTAAACCTGTTGGTTTAGGTGCAAGAGACACTTTAAGATTGGAAGCTGGGATGAATCTTTACGGCTATGAGATGGATGAATCTATTTCCCCCTTAGAATGCAACATGGGATGGGCCGTTTCTTTGGAAGACAGTGCAAGAGAGTTTTTGGGAAAAGAAGCATTTCTTGCTAAAAAAGATTCTAATAAAAACCTTATTCTTGTTGGCCTGCTTTTAAAAGAAAGAGCTATAATAAGAAGTGGTCATGAAGTTTATCTAGATGCTGAAAAAACTATTAAAGGAATCGTAACAAGCGGTACTTACTCACCAACTCTAAAACAATCTATAGCCCTTGCTAGAGTGCCTAGATCAAATAAAGAAATTTGCTACGCAGAGGTACGGGGTAAACTTTTAGAGGCCAGAATTGGAAAGCCAAGATTTATTAAAGAAGGAAAATTTATTTTTTAAAGGATTAATATGAGTGAATCACCTGAAAACCTAAAATACTTGTCCAGTCATGAATGGGTAAAACTCGAAGATGATGGCATTGTAACAGTTGGAATTAGCGACCATGCGCAAGATCTCTTAGGAGATATTGTTTTTGTAGAATTGCCAGAGGTTGGTCAAGAACTTGGGGCAGAAGAAGAAGCTGCAGTTGTTGAATCCGTCAAAGCTGCTTCCGATATTTTTTCTCCAATAGGCGGAAAGGTTACAGAGATAAATGAAAAACTTCTAGACGAACCTGACCTGGTCAACAGTTCTCCATATGAGGATGGTTGGTTCTTCAAAATGCAGCCAGACGATCTAGAGAGTTTAAAGAGCCTTCTTACGTCAGAAGAATATACTAACTCTCAAGAATCCTAATAATTTTATAAATTAATGGCAGATAAAGAGAATAGTCTTCTAGATAACGAATTCTTCAGCAGAAGACACATAGGCCCAAATAAAGATGAGACCGCATCTATGCTCAAGGAAGTAGGATTCAATAACTTGGATGAATTTATTTCAGCTGTTGTACCTGAAAACATCTTATTAAGATCTAAATTATCGATAGGAACAGAAAAAAAAGAGCAAGAAGCATTAATCGAATTGCAGAGAGTAGCAACTAAAAATGACTCTTTTAATTCCTATATAGGACAGGGTTATTACAACACTATTACGCCCGGCGTTATTCTTAGGAATGTTTTTGAAAATCCAGGATGGTACACATCTTACACTCCTTATCAATCCGAAATTTCACAGGGTAGACTTGAGGCTTTGATTAACTTCCAAACAATGGTCTGTGATCTTACGGCAATGGAAATAGCAAATGCATCATTGTTGGATGAAGCCACTGCAGCAGCTGAAGCCATGTCTTTGTCTAGGAGAATATCTAAATCTAAATCAAATACTTTTTTTGTAGATGAGCAATGTTTTCCTCAGACCATTAATGTTCTCAAAACTAGAGCAAAACCACTAGACATAAATATTAAAATAGGGACTCCTGAAGATAGTTCAAGTGAAGATTATTTTGGAATTATTCTTCAATACCCTTCAACAGAAGGGAACATAAATGATTACACGTCGGTAGTGACGGAGGCTCATGAAAAGAAAGCCTTAACAATTTTTGCTACGGATTTGTTGGCTCTTACTTTAATTAAAGCGCCCGGAGAATTTGGAGCAGATATTGTCATAGGGTCTTCTCAGCGGTTTGGCGTCCCAATGGGGTTTGGAGGGCCTCATGCTGCATTCATGGCAACCAAAGAAGATCACCGCAGGTCTCTACCAGGAAGAATAGTGGGGGCTTCTGTAGATAATCATGGAAATACAGCTTATAGATTAGCTCTACAAACTCGTGAGCAGCACATAAGAAGAGAGAAGGCTACAAGCAATATATGTACTGCACAGGCCCTATTAGCGATTATGGCTGGCTTCTACGCGGTATACCATGGAGCAGAAGGCCTTAAAACCATCGCCTTGAGGGTGAATGAAAATACAAAAAAACTGGCTAAAATTATTCAAGATAATGGTTATCAAATAAAATCTAATTCTTTCTTTGATACTTTCATCGTGATGACGGGAGATAAAACAGAAACTATCTTCAGTCAGGCCTTAACAAAAAAAATAAATTTAAGAAAAGTGTCTGGAAACAGTATTGGGGTCTCTTTAGATGAAACGGTTACTGCTGAAGATGTAAATGCATTGGCATCTCTCTTTTGCGACGAGTATTCTGTATCCGACGAACCATTGGCTGGCTCTATCCCGGATGATCTAATTAGAAAATCAAATTACCTTCAACATCCGGTCTTTAAAAGACATCAAACAGAAACAGAAATGCTGAGATACATTAGAAAGCTATGTGATAAAGACATAGCCCTAGATAGAGCGATGATTCCTCTTGGTTCTTGCACAATGAAACTTAATGCGACTTCAGAGATGTTGCCTGTTAGTTGGCCAGAATTTTCTTCAATTCACCCTCTTGCTCCACTTGAACAAGTAAGTGGCTATATGGAACTTATCTCAGAATTAGAAGAAATGCTTATAGATATCACTGGTTATTCAGCTATTTCATTACAACCCAATGCAGGATCACAAGGGGAATATGCGGGTCTGTTGGCAATAGATGCATACCATAAAGATCGAGGAGATGATGAAAGAAATATTTGCCTTATACCTAAATCTGCCCATGGTACAAATCCGGCCTCCGCTCAAATGGTGGGAATGAAGGTTGTTGCTGTCGAGTGTGATAAAGATGGAAATATTGATATAGATGACCTAACAGCAAAAGCAAAATTGCATTCAAAAAATCTGTCTGCACTAATGATTACCTATCCTTCAACACATGGCGTCTTTGAAACAACGGTTAGGGAAGTCTGTTCTTTGATTCACGAATACGGCGGTATGGTATATATCGACGGGGCAAATTTTAATGCAATGGTAGGTTTGTGTTACCCGGGGGAATTTGGTGGAGATGTTTCTCACCTTAATCTGCATAAGACTTTCTGCATACCTCATGGAGGAGGAGGTCCGGGTATCGGTCCCATTGGAGTTGTAAAAAAATTAGAGAAGTTCCTTCCAGGGAATCATAACCAAGCAGACTCTCCGCTTGGTCCAGTCTCTGCCACAGACTGGGGAAGTGCAAGCTTGCTGCCTATTAGTTGGATGTACATAAAGATGATGGGTTCGGAAGGATTAAAGAGGTCTACAGAAATGGCGATCCTCAATACAAACTATATTGCCTCCAGGTTACAAGGGCATTACAAAGTCCTTTACAGAGGAGAAACAGGCTTGGTGGCCCATGAATGCATACTCGATGTAAGACCTCTCAAAGAAAGTGCAGGAGTTGAAGTTGAAGATATTGCTAAAAGATTAATTGATTATGGTTTCCATGCTCCCACTATGTCTTGGCCAGTTGCCGGAACTCTTATGATTGAACCTACAGAGAGTGAATCGAAGCATGAAATAGATAGATTCTGTGATGCAATGATCAGCATCAGAGAGGAAATAAGAAAAATAGAATCGGGAGTCATGGATCAAGAAGACAACGTGTTAAAGAATGCACCTCACACAGCAAAACATGTCACTGGAGATTCTTGGGAACATTCTTACTCAAGACAACTAGCAGCCTACCCCATAAAAAATCTTGAAGAAAACAAATACTGGCCACCAGTTGGACGAGTTGATAATGTCTATGGCGACAAGAACCTCATGTGCAGCTGTCCTTCCATGGATGACTTTGATTAAACGGTTATCCTAGAATCATCTATTTCCCAACCTAATGACACTGCAACTTCTCTAAGCTTGCTGTCTGGATTTAAAACTACTGCTTTTGAAGAAAAATTAAGTAATGGCAGGTCATTAATGGAATCCGAGTAGGCAACAGTCTCAATTAAGCTTCTATCACCAAGCCAATTTTCTATCTTCCTTACTTTTTCTTCGCCGAAATTAGGTTTCCCCAATACTTTACCTGTGTAGCAACCCTCTTGAACCTCTGGATCAGTTCCAAAAAAAGTTTCGATTCCTAACAAGCTGGCGACCTCTTTTACTATAAAACTTAAAGTGCCTGAGGTAATTAAACACTCATCCAACAAATGTTTTTCTAATAAGCCTTTGCTTGTGGTGTCTTTGAACTCTTCAACAATGGTCACACAAAAAGGTTTTACAATATCTTGGACCTCTTCAACTGTCATTCCTTTGATTGGAGCCAATAGGAATTCTGTATAAACAGAAAAATCCAGTTCGCCTCGTCTATAATCTTCATCAAATTTTCTAATTTTTTCTTTACAACCTTCTTCTTTCATTAGGCCATTTTTTGCCATGTAGTTAGCCCAAGCGGCCTCAGCATCTCCAGCCAATAAAGTGTCATCCATATCAAAAAAAACTAAAGTCATTGATCATATCTATTAAGAAAGTGCATTATACAAGGTAAGTTGAAGTATTTAAGGAGGATGTTAATTGCCAAACAACGAAATATATAGACCTAACGTGGCTATAGTTATACTTAGTCAAAAAGGTGGTCTTCTTTGGTGCAGAAGAAAAAATCATGATGGGTGGCAATTTCCTCAAGGAGGCATAGATTCTGGCGAATCTCCAGAAGAGGCAATCATCAGAGAAACCAAAGAAGAAGTTGGTCTTAATTCAGAAGACTTTAAAATTATTTATGAAAATAAAGAGTGGATAAACTACGAGGTGCCTAAGGCAAGGAGATCCAGTTATTTTTTTCAAAAAAAGAAGTTTATAGGTCAAAGTCAAAAATGGTTCTTAGCTGAATTGAAGTGTGATGAGAGTAAAATTGACCTTAACTCCTCTCAACCAGCTGAATTTGATGACTGGATCTGGACAAAGTATTGGTACCCACTAGGAGCAACTGTTACTTTTAAATCAGAAGCCTACAGAAGAGCTCTGATTGATATGATGCCAACATACTCGGCATTTCTTAAAAGATTAAGTGGCTGAAAATTGAAAGCTTTTTCGCTCGCCTAACATACCTCCCTCTAGATAGTTTTGTTCGCTAACGCTAATTTTTTTTGAACTATCTATTCTAAGAAGAGTTGTGCATCTTGTCCCGTATAATTTAGATTTTATAAATCTGTAAGGTATTTCTTCATAATCTCTTTTTATTAGATCTTCTTTAGTTTCTGATTCTAAATTTCCTGAATCTTTCAACATCATATTAAAAGCACTATCTAGGCTATTGAGACTCTTTTGATACTCTTTAAAATCCTCCTTAATTTTATTGACTTTTTTAGTGTCTGAGTTCAGAAAACGATTGCCTAAAGCATGAACTCCCTCAGTTATTGTAATTATTCCTTCTTTCCTATTAGAGTAAGAATGCACACCTTCTCCATCGCTGACCAACAAATTAAATCCTGCAAAACTTTTTCCTTCCAAAGATGACAAATAATCTGGACCTGTAAAACTATCGGATTCTAAATAGTCAGTAATAAGCTTTCCTCTCGATAAATCATATGTCTTTTGTTCACTATCTTCTTTGTAATTAGTTAGTGCAGCAAATCTTCCATTTTTACTAACCCCCAGCCAAGTGCCCCCAGCAAGTAAATCTTTGCCCGCAAGAATAGGTTTATCATTCCACCAGTCTATTGAAGTAGTTGGTCTTTCATAATACTCATCTCTATTCGCCATTAAAGTTATAGAGAATTCTGAGTTAGTATCGATGGGGTCAATTTTTTTTGAAATGGAAAAAACAATTAAGCACATATGGTTTTAATAATAAATTATTTAGATTGAGTTAATGATAAAGTAGCTTTGTTGGAAATCTTTTTATACCTCATTCTTGGAGTTTTCTCTGGTGTTTTAGCCGGTCTGTTTGGAATTGGCGGTGGAATTGTAATAATTCCTACTTTCTTCTATATCTTCTCTTTTCTTGGATTCCCGAGTGAAATATTATCTCACATGGTGCTTGGAAGTTCACTTGGAGTAATTGTCTTTAGTTCAATTTCTTCTACTTTTTCACACAGTAACAGAGGTGTGGTCAACTGGAAATTAATTAGAATGGTTGCGCCCAGTATTTGTGTTGGATCTGCCTTAGGTGGACTTACTGCAGGCAATATAGATAGTAATACCTTGCAGGGGCTTGTATCTCTTTTCCTTTTAATAGCCTCCATTCAACTTATCTTTGAATTTCCTCCACCAAAACAAAATCCCCGCACTTCTACTTTGGGACCTGTCATTGCAGGAGGAGGCATTGGCTGGTTATCTGGTATCTTTGGAATTGGTGGAGGTATATTCTCAGTTCCTTATTTTTACCACAGGGGACTTAAAATGATGAATGCCATAGGAACTTCAGCTGCTTGTGGAATTCCTATAGCTTTATCGGGAACGATTACCTATATTTACATTGGATATGATGAAGTAATATTACCAGATAATTCTTGGGGGTATGTTTATCTCCCTGCTGCGCTTACGGTGGGCATAGTAAGCTCTTTGACAGCCCGTTTTGGCGTAAAAATTGCTCATAGAATGAAACAAAAAAAGCTAAGGATTGCCTTTGCATTTTTAGTTATGATTATGGCTCTAAACTTATTAACTCGTTAAATGAACAAAGAATTGGATAGAAATAAATCTTACTGGAGAGCCAATCTAAAGATTGTTTCATGGTTAATGGTGTTTTGGTTTCTTTGCTCCTTTGGTTTTGGAATAATCTTCTCAGACACATTAGATCAATATAGGGTGGGAGGTTTTAAATTAGGGTTCTGGTTTGCTCAGCAAGGGAGCATATATATATTTATAGTATTGGTTTTTGTATACGTTCATCTCATGAATAAGCTGGACAGAAAATATGCAAAAATAGAAGAGAAGGATTGATTTTGGAAGTTCAAGAACTTACTTATTTATTTGTTGGCTTATCTTTTGCGGTTTATATTGGAATTGCAATATGGTCACGTGCTGAATCAACCAATGATTTTTATGTCGCGGGTAAAGGAGTTCATCCTGTAGCTAATGGTATGGCCACTGCGGCTGATTGGATGTCTGCAGCATCCTTTCTATCTATGGCAGGATTAATTGCATTTTTAGGTAAAGATGGCTCTGTCTACCTAATGGGATGGACGGGAGGATATGTTCTGCTTGCACTTTTTCTTGCGCCCTATTTAAGAAAATTTGGAAAATTTACTGTTCCTGATTTTATAGGCGAAAGATACTATTCAAGTTTTGCTAGAAAAGTTGCAGTTTTGTGCCTTATCTTTATATCTTTTACATACATAGCCGGTCAAATGCGGGGAGTAGGAATTGTCTTTTCAAGGTTTCTGGAAGTGGACATCAATACAGGCGTTGTTATTGGCATGGGGATCGTGTTTTTTTATGCCGTATTAGGGGGCATGAAGGGCATAACCTACACTCAAGTAGCCCAATACTGTGTATTAATCTTTGCCTACCTTGTTCCGGCAATATTTATTTCTATATTGATGACCGGTAACCCCGTCCCTCAGCTTGGCTTTGGAAGTACTCTGGTTGATAGTCCTGTCTACTTACTGGATAAACTTGATCAAGTTACCGTTGATCTGGGTTTTGATGAATACACACAAAATTCAAAAAGTGTAATTGATATTTTCTGTATAACGGCTGCTCTCATGTTTGGTACAGCGGGGTTGCCGCATGTTATTGTTAGGTTTTTTACAGTGCCAACTGTGGCAGATGCTAGAAAATCGGCTGGATATGCACTAATCTTTATAGCCCTCCTTTACACAACCGCTCCAGCAGTTTCTGCTTTTGCAAGGATGAATCTTATAGATTCAATACAAGACAAGGAGTATTCAAGTGCGCCGAGTTGGTTTAAGAACTGGGAAGAAATTGGATTGATAGCTTGGAAAGACAAAAATCTAGATGGGGCTATACGTTATTCATCGGGGGATGCTGTAAAAGGAAGGCCTGTTTATGATACTGAAAGAGGTCCTTCTGGAGAAAGAATTGTTTTAAATAGTCCTAATTTTGATAATGAGAATGAAGTTTATATAGACCGAGATATTATTGTCTTAGCCAACCCTGAGATAGCTGAACTTCCTGGCTGGGTTATTGCGCTTGTTGCTGCCGGAGGTCTTGCCGCAGCACTTTCCACGGCAGCTGGTCTATTGCTGGTGATATCATCTTCAATTTCTCATGACCTACTCAAGAAGACTTACATGCCGAAAATTACCGAAAGACAAGAGCTGTTTTTTGCAAGGGTCTCTGCTGCAGTAGCAATTGCTATAGCGGGATTGTTTGGTATCTATCCTCCTGCATTTGTAGCTCAAGTAGTTGCTTTTGCATTTGGGTTAGCCGCTGCTACCTTTTTTCCAGTTCTATTTATGGGAATTTTTTCAAAGAGGCTTAATAAAGAAGGAGCAATAGCAGGTATGTTGGTGGGCTTAATCTTTACAGCAACTTACATTATCTTCTTTAAATTTCTTTATGTAGACTTGAATACTTCAGAGAACTGGCTCATGTCAATTTCTCCAGAAGGAATAGGTTTTATAGGTATGATATTAAATTTTGTTGTCGCTGTTCTGGTTTCTTCTGCCACTAAGCCCCCTCCTCAAGAAGTTCTTGATATGGTAGAAATGATAAGAAAGCCAGAATGATCTTACCTGAAATAGATCCTGTTGCTCTTCAAATTGGTCCTTTAGCCATTAGATGGTATTCATTAACCTGGATGGCAGCTTTTATTGGTATATATTCAGTAGCAAAATATAGATTAAAGGTATTCTCAACTGAACAACTCAGTGACCTTATGTTCTATGGCTTATTAGGAGCCATGTTAGGTGGAAGAACAGGGTATTGTTTTTTTTATGGCATAGATCAATTAAGTGAAGACCCTCTATGGCTTTTTAGAGTTTGGGAAGGTGGATTATCTTTTCATGGTGGCCTTCTAGGAGTCTTTGTAGCAGTCTATTTTCTTGCAAGTTCATGGGGGAACAAATTTTTTGAAGTACTGGATTTTATAGCACCTTCGGTTCCCATCGGTCTTGGCACCGTAAGAATTGGTAATTTTTTAAATTCTGAACTGCTTGGTCGCCCCACCGATCAGAGCTGGGGTGTTATCTTTCCTTCAGATCCTTCTGGACTATTAAGACATCCTTCACAGCTGTACCAGGCGTTCTGCGAGGGAATAGTGCTTTTAATTTTTTTATTATGGATTGCCAAAAAACCTAAACCTCCTATGGCAATTTCTGCTTATTTTCTAATTGGTTATGGAACTTTGAGAACAGCTACGGAATTCTTCAGGGAGCCGGATGCTCATATAGGCCTTAGTGCCTTTGATTTTTTAACCAGAGGACAAATGTTATCCTTACCAATGGTATTAGCAGGGCTTCTATTATTGTTTTTTTCTTATAAAATTATCAAAAAATGAAACAATACCTTGATCTAATGAAACACATTCGAGACGAAGGTGTGAAAAAAGAAGACAGAACTGGAACAGGAACTGTCAGTGTTTTTGGTTACCAAATGCGTTTTGATCTAGAGGACAGCTTTCCGCTCCTAACAACAAAGAAAGTAAATCTTGATTCAATTATTCATGAACTTCTTTGGTTTATTAGTGGCGATACGAACATTTCTTACTTGGTTAAAAATGGTGTCAATATATGGAATGATTGGCCTTATCAAAGTTATCTAAAACAAACAGACCAAGAAGAAAACTTCCCGATGCATTCAAAAGAGTGGAAAGGTAAGATGAAAGAATTCATAGAAAAAATAAAGAATGATAATGATTTTGCAAAAGTTTATGGTGATCTGGGGCCTGTTTATGGAAGGCAATGGAGAGATTTTGAAGGTGTTGATCAACTGAATCAAGTTGTTGAAGATATTAAATCTTCTCCTGATTCCAGAAGGCTGATTGTTTCAGCATGGAATCCTAAAGACATCCCTGTAATGGTTAAGTCAGGATTGCCACCTTGTCACACGCTGTTCCAGTTTTACGTAAGTGAAGGCAGGTTATCTTGTCAACTCTATCAGCGCAGTGCAGATGTTTTCCTTGGTGTCCCTTACAATATTGCTTCCTATGCTATTTTAACGATGATGATTGCACAAGCCACAGGACTGAAACCTGGAGAATTTATTCATACTCTTGGTGATGCCCACTTGTACAGCAATCACCTTGATCAGGTCGAAGAACAGCTTGCTCGTGTGCCTTTCTCTAGCCCTACACTCTCTATAAATAAAGAAAAAGATACTATCTTCGATTTTTCCATAAGCGACTTTGAACTAATAAACTATAAAGCACACGCACACATACCAGCACCCATAGCCGTCTAATGGAAATCATACTAATTGCAGCTGTGTCGAAAGATAAAGTAATCGGTAAGCAAGGTGGTATTCCTTGGAAGATAAAAGAAGACCTTAGTTTTTTTAAAGAGAGGACCTTAAATTCTCCAATAATAATGGGGAGAACAACTTATAACTCAATAGGACGGCCTTTGCCCAATAGACTAAATATAGTTATGACCAGATCGGCAAAAAATACTGAAGGAGTAACAGAAGTAACATCCGTGGAAAAAGCTATTGAAGCTGCTTCAAAAAATAAAGATTCATCAAAGGTGTATGTAATCGGAGGTGAAAATATTTATAAAGAATTTCTACCTATCGCTCAAAAAATGATTATTACGGAAGTTGATCTATATATAAAAGATGGAGATACTTTTTTTCCTGAGTGGAATATTAGCGAATGGGAAGAACAAAGCAGAGATCAGAGAGAAGAAAACGGTATAAGATTTAGCTTCGTCGAGTATACGAAAAATTAGATTCCTAAGGCCTTCCTTTTAAGCTTTAAGGCCTCAACCCTTTCCTCTTCTCCTTCAGTATAGGTTATCCATTTTCTGGCTTGGTCTTGGGCTTTCTTCTTTTTATCTTTCTGTTTATCTATGTCCTTTTGTTTCTTCTTTTTAACGCTGTATTGCTTTTCAGCTACATCAATGCACTTCCTAAAAGAAAGAATTGCGTTATCCCATTCTTGGTTTTCAAAAAGAATTTGTCCAAGTAGCATGTGTGCTCCTGCTTCATCTTTAAGCTTTCCTTTTTTTAGACCTAGTTTTATAGCCTCTCTAGCATCTGAGAACTCATCCAACCCAAAATGAACTTGGCCTAGGAAAATATAAAGCTCACCTTTCTTAGATAGTTTCGCTGCTTTCTTATAGTAAGGTTTAGCCTTAGAAAGTTCTTTTGACGCATGCCAATATTGAGCTAAAGCTTTTAATGTCTTCTCTTCTTCTTTAATGAACTTCCTATTAAAACCGTCTTGAAGAACATTAGCTGCCTTCCTAGGATTCTCGAACATAAATAATAGTTGAGATAGGGCAGTAAATTCTCTTTGTTTGTCTAAAAGGCCATCATCATAAGCAGCTTCTAAAGCACCCATTTGATCCATTGGTCTTTCTTTTTGACCATAAAGACCTGAAAGTTGTGTCCAGTATTGTTTCTTCGGATAGTGTTGTACTAGAATCTCATAAATAGGTAAGACGTCTAAATCTCTTTTTAATTCACTAAAGAGAGCCATTTTTAGTAAGTAATGATTTTCTTTCGCAACCCCCTTCTTAGTTTCGCCTGTTTCTTCTGTTAAGCCAGTTTCATTCCCTTCGCTATCTAAAACAGGAACAGTAATAGGGATATCTCTACTTTCTTGCATTTCTATTGCAATTTCTATGTTCTTTACAGAGTTCTTAAAATCTTCTAACTGGTAGTAAGTTTGTGATAATAATGCGTAACCTTCTGAACTCGGAATTTCTTCAAGGTCTAACCATCTCAGGAGGTAATCTACAGAGCCTCTGTAATCCTCTCTTATATATGAAAGTTGAGCCAAAGAGTAAAGAGCATTTAATCTTTCTTGATCGTTTGAATCCTCCTCTGCCATAAGATCTTTATAGGCTTTTTCGGCCAAAAGATAATTCTCGCTAGAAAAATGAATATAGCCATAATAATAGTACATTTTTGATCTATCCGTACTTGTGAACTTAGACTCGGGGTTTTCAATTGGAGCTAAGACTGCAAGAGCTTCATCCCAAAGTTCAGCTTCCAATAATGGTTGCAACTGCTGGAGAACTCTTTGGGCTTTTTTAGTAGGAAGCTTAGTCCTACGTCTTTTCTTTTTCTTTTTATCATCGTCTTCTGCCTGTAAAGAGGCACCACTATATTCAACTGAAGAAACTTCTACCAACAAAGGTAAAAGACTAAAGACTAAAGAAAATACTAAAATTCTGAGAGGTAATTGGGATAAATTTAAATTCATAATCTTAATCACACCCTTCAGGAGTGTAATCCATATTTTTTCCAGGAGCGTCCATCTTAAATATTACAATTGTTTTGACATTCGGAACTTCAGTAGCTTGCCCATCCCGAATTTGAGGCTTGTACTTATACTTCAAAGCCGAGCGCATGGCAGATCTATCAAATATACCTGATGGTATTGACCAAAGCACTTCTGGATCTCTAGTTGAACCAACTTTAGTAACAGTAAATTGCAACATAACACATCCTTCGATTTCCCTTTCCTGGGCTCTTCTTGGATAAACAGGCGGAACTTGAAATATCGGTACATATGATCCGTCAGCAAAAACCCCAGCTTTTTTTCCTTTAAAGCTTAGGTTAGGTCTTGCTGTTGAATTATCTAAATCAGCTGGAGGGGTCATATCGAACTCTGGAGGCATAGTCTCAGGGGGTGGCTCTTCTTCTTGAGGTCTCTCCATGTCTTGAATTAATTCAAGTTCTCGCTCTGGCATAGTAACGTCAGCAATTTTAAATATGTCCTTATTCAACTCGACATCCTCAACGGCAATGAGTAACTGCATGCCATAGAAAATACCAATCGTTAGGATAAAAGAAGCTGTTAAAGATGCTCCTATCTTTTTTAAACTTGCTTCAGCAAAAAAACCCATTTTTTACTAAAATTTAGGCTCTGAGGCCAGTGAGATTTGATAAACTCCTGCATCTCTCGATTGATCCATGACCGCAATGATGCTGTCAGCGGTTGCTTTCTCGTCTGCTTGAATAACGACCGTTCCTTGAGGGTTGTCTGCTAACAATTTAGTTATATTAGCTTTTACCTGCCTCACATCAATTCTTCTGCCATCTATCCAGATATCGTTGGTGGCTCCTATTGCTATCAAAATAGCTGCGTTTTCTTGAATATTGGAAGTTTCTGCGTCAGGGCGATTAACTTCTAAACCAGGCTCTTTTATAAAATTTGCAGTAACAATAAAGAAAATTAAAAGAATAAACACTACGTCCAACATTGGCGTTAAATTTATATCCTCTTCTTCTGCTACAGCATTACTGATTGGCGATCTTCTCATAATTTAACCTTCCTATTCTGATACCAAATGATCCACTAAGAGATCTTCTTCTTTTTGGGCTTTATTAACTAAATATTGATTCGCAAAAGTCCCTGTAAGGGCTACGGCCAAACCAGCCATTGCGGGTATTGTAGATCTAGATACTCCTCCGGCCATCGCTTTCGCATCCCCTCCGCCTGTTACTGCAAGAAGATGAAAAACTTCTATCATTCCCGTGATAGTTCCAAAGAGTCCGAACAGTGGTGCAATTCCTACACACATCTTTATCAATGATAGATTTTGATTGATGCTAGACTTGGATTCAGAGACCAGCATATCTCTAATGGCTGAAGAATTCCAAGATAACTTATCGGGCCTGCTATCCCATTGTGCAATAGCTTTGTCTATAAGGGTATCGTGTATGAAAGTGAAATACCAAAGCCTCTCGAAAATAAGAAACCACATGAAGAAAGCTAATAAACCAATTAAATACAGCACGTCTCCTCCTCTTTGCATAAATGCAAAAAGGGCATCTTGAGCGTCGTATATAAAAAACATTTATTTCTTTAAGCTTTGCCTTCAGAACGTTTAGCTGCCATACCCGTACTAGACTCTTCTATAGTTCCTAAAATTCCCTTAGAAAAATTATTAACTGTTGCATACATAAAAGTTGTTGGAATAGCTACCATCAGTCCTAACCAAGTTGTTACTAATGCAACAGAAATACCACTGGCCATTGTCTTAGGATCCCCGGTGCCAAACAAAGTAATCATGGTAAAAGTTTCTATCATTCCAATAATGGTTCCAAAAAGACCCATCAATGGTGCTACTACTGAAACTATCTTTAAGACCCAATTCAGACCTTCAATTGTCGGCCTTTCTTTGAGTATTTGCTCAGCCATCTTCAATTCTAAAGTTTCTGTGCTAGATGTAGAATCTTCTTCAGCTATCTTAAGTATTCTACCCAGAGCATTATCCTCTGATAAAGTTGATGATTCAGCTTGCGCTTGAACACCTTGTCTCAGTCCCCACAGAGAATAGAATCTCCATACGAAAAGAAGTGTCGCTAAAACTCCAATAGTCATAATTATAAAGCCCACCGGTCCACCCAGAGTCATTCTCTCTAAGGTACTAGGCATAGAAATCAGACTTGCCAATAAAGACCCTCCTTGAGGTCCTGTAGGATCTACAGCAAATTGAACAGGGAAGGTCTCACCTACCATGATATCACTGGTTGTTCCTGTAAATCTTCCGGCTGGCTGAGATGGCAGTTCCGTGTACATTCCTCTGGAAGGAGAGTAAGTAAGATACTGTCCATCTGAGACAGCATTGAAATTACCAACACGGACCACTTCCCTAGAATCTACCGTTCCGTCATTTGCAATCACTTCAGCAGTGAATTTAGAAACTTCTCCAGATGCATTGATCTCTCTTTGAAGCTCAAACCATAGCTGCTCTAATTCACCAATTGTCGCTAGCTTGATTCCTTCGCTCATCTTCTTACCAAGATCAACTAAAAAAGTTTCTCTGTCTTTACCAAATTCAGCGGCAGTTATAGAGGACTCAAAAATTTGTCTTGATTCTGTAGACGTTCCTGCGAGATGACCAAATATTTCGTTTAGAGAACCCAATCTCTCACGCAACTGCTCTTCAGCTACAACCAAAAGTGCTTCATTGGCCTCAAATCTTTGTTCTAGCCTTGCAGCTTCTCTTTCTAATCTGGCTCTTTCTGTTTTAGCATCTGCCAAGAGTTTTGATTGCTTATTCTTCTCGTTTCTAAATTTTGCTTCTCTTTGACGTTGTGCTCTGGTGTCAGCAAACTGACCTTGGCGCACTACCTCTAATAATTCTTGAGGATTAGAAGGCACTACCTCCGCTTCATCATCTTCAGCAGCATTTATAGAAAAAGAAGTTCCAAATGCTAGAAAAAATGCTAAAAGGCTAGGTAATAAATATAATTTTAAATTCTTCATTTTGCTTCCCCTGCGTTTTGCAATGGCAATTCAAGTAAATCTACCGTTGCCAATCTATTAGCAATCCTAATACCTTTTCTTGTAGGATTTCTATAACTACCGTCTAACTCTTCCCAAGACCTAGTTTTGTTATTCCAACCGTGTGTTTGAGTCTCGTCAGCTGTCTGGAAAACCATTGCCAACCTTCCTACTCTAAGAATGTTCCCTTCTCGTAGCTCACCATCAATCATGATGCTGTCCTTATAAGAGTCTAATTTTCTTCCGTACTCTCCCTCTACTTCAAATGCTTCAAGTACCTGTCTAAGTCCTTCTGCAGGAGAAACGGTAGGGTTGTCTAAAGCCGCTTTAGCGAAAGCAATTCTTTCTTTTCTTTCTGATAGATGGAAAGGTAGGTCAAGTTCTATAGAAGTTTCAATTCCAGATAACATCCTTCTTGTGAAAGGTGGAATCTGTCTTTGCATAACTTGAGCTTCTTTCATGGTTTTGTCGATTTCTTTAAGCCTTTCTTCTTGACGGTCAATTTGTTGTTTCATTTGAGCGTTATAAACTCTTAAACCTTCGATTTGCTTAGACACTGTTTTAAATTCATTTACGATCAGCGAAGTATCATCATCCATCTGGTCAATCTTAGCTTGAGATGATTTTTCAGCTTTTTGACGCTTCTCACCCACGTCCAGTAAAGGCTGTATTTGATCGCTTATAACGATAGAAGAGCCTAATACAAGACCCATAGTTAAGATAATAGTTTTCCAAAGACGCTTCATCGCGTGTCTCCTGTTTTAAATAAAATTCTTTTTTCGCCTGTAAATTGTAAATTAACCTATAGTTAATCTTATCAGGTGTTATACCAAACTATAACACCTAATAAAGCAGAAATATTCCTTTATTTGCACTTCATCCCCATGCGAGCGAGTAAACTATACATTAACTTTATTCAATAAAGCAACAAAGGGATCAGAGAATGATTCCTTGACAGAAATATGAATTTAATACAACTAGTCCTCACTCTAACCACAATCAATATTGTGCTTATATTTATTATTATTTATACGTCAGCGCAATTAAAGAAATTAAAGATTTTATTGGTTGCAATGCCTTTATTACTTGCAATCACTGCATGGTCCGGGATGTTATTCCAAAGCATTTTTGGGATTGCTGATTTTGCTGATCGACAGATTCTAGCGAATATTCTCTTAACCCTATGGGGCTTTAAATTTTCTGCTTATAACAAGAATTTAAAAATTCAAATTTTAAAATATTTACTTAATAAAGATTTTCGTATAGTTGGTTCTGGGTTTTTTGAACAAGCTAGCACCTTACTTCGTTTCGTCAGCTGTTTTATGATCATACTAACGCCTGTAATATCTCTAAATTTTTTATCTGGTAATTCTGATTTAGGATTCCTTGATGCCTTTGCTGCTTTGGTTTTTATCATGGGAGCAAGTTATGAGTTTAAAGCTTTAAATGAATTAAAAAAATTATCATCAAATAATAATGACCATCTTAATCGAGTGGGCTTGTGGTTTTTCTCTAGGCACCCTGACTTACTCGGACAACTTATTTCTTGGTGGGGCTTATATTTACTAGCTCTAGGGGCTTACGGAGGCGAATGGAGCATTTTTGGCCCCTTACTAGTAACTTTCCTCTATTTAAGAAATTTTCTTTTAAAAGTGGAAGAAAGGCTTGCTAAAAAATATAATGACTATAACGAATATAAGTTATCAACACCCGGTATCTTCCCAAAAGTGTCTTTCCTTAAATCTTAAGCTATGAGTATCTTGCGGAACTTAATTCCCCATCATTTTCTAACTTTTTGTGTTGGAAAACTTGCTGGTTCTGAAAACAAAACTCTTAAAAATATTCTCATCAGGATTTTTATAAAACTATATAAGCCAGATCTTAGTCTCGCTAAATTGAAGAGACCGGAAGACTACAAGACCTACAATGATTTTTTTATAAGGGAGCTCGAAGATTTCGTCAGACCACTAGATACTTCAATAAATGCTGTTTGTTCTCCTGTAGATGGATCCATAGTAGATTATGGATTAATTGATAGTGGCCAGCTAATACAGGCAAAAAGATTTAAATATGAGTTAACAGACTTAATGGGAGACCCTATGCTTACAGAAGAGCTGGACGGTGGTGTTTTTATTACCATTTATTTAGCTCCTACAGATTACCATAGAATTCATTGCCCTCTTGAAGGGACAATAATCAAAAGCAACCACATGGGCGAAAACTTATACAGCGTTAATTTAAATGCGCAGACTTCCATTCCGTCTCTGTACATTAGAAATGAAAGGGCAAGCATGGTTATTCAATCAAGAGGATTCTCTTATGGCCTTGTTTCAGTAGGTGCTTCAATTGTAGGAAGCATAGTCCCTTTTTGGGAGAAAAAAGATCTTGTGAAAAGATCATCTTTTAAAGAATCTTGGAATAACGGTCCCAAAGAAGATTCAAAAATGGTAAGTAAAGGTCAGGAGTTGGCCTATTTTAGAATGGGGTCTACGGTCATCCTTTTATTTCCTAAAGTTGCAAAATTGAATATTGATTCCTTGTATCAAAATAAGACTGTAAAATTTGGCGAAAGGCTGGCGGAATTAGAGTCAGACTAACTAAACTTTAAAAAGGAGAGATTTTGGTTTCATATTCAACAAGTGATTTTCGCACAGGTCTAAAAGTTATCATTGAAAATGACCCTTGCATCATAATTGAAGAGGACTTTGTTAAACCTGGCAAAGGGCAGGCGTTTAATAAAATTAAATTCAGGAATTTATTAACAGGTAGAGTTGTTGAAAGGACTGTTAAGGTTGGTGAATCACTGGAAGCTGCAGATATTGCTGAGTTTGAAATGCAATACCTTTACAGTGATGGAGGAGATTGGTATTTCATGCATCCGGAGACTTACGAGCAAATAGCGATCTCAGATAAAATGATTAGCTCATTAAAAGACTGGGTAACTGAAGAAGATTTTTGCAAGATTCTGCTGTGGAATGACGAGCCAATTTCAGTCATAGCTCCAAATTTTGTTGACCTAGAGATTGTAGAAACGGATCCAGGTGTTAAAGGAGATACTGTTTCAGGAGGCTCAAAGCCTGCGACTCTGTCTACAGGTGCCATCATCAAAGTCCCTCTTTTTCTTTCTAAAGGAGAAATAGTAACTGTTGATACCAGAAATGGTCAGTATCAGGGGAGAAAGTAGCCCTAAAATCATGAAAAATGATCTGATAAGAACCCTTGAAACGGTTCTGGAACAAATAGGTGAAGAGAACGGTATTGATTTCTCTAACAAAAAGGTTTCGATACAAGAGAACAAAGAGAAGTCTCATGGCGATTATGCAAGTAATCTAGCAATGGTGGTTGCTAAAGACTTATCTCAAACGCCAAGAGAGGTTGCTGAAAATATAATATCTCTGCTGCCATCAGAAGACTGGATACAAAAAGTTAATATAGCAGGTCCAGGTTTTATAAACTTTTACTTAAAGAAAGATACACACAATGAAATTCTTCTGATTATTGAAGAGAGAGGCAGAGACTTTGGTAGAAATAATTCTGGTAATGGAGAAAGGGTCCTAATTGAATATGTGTCCAGCAATCCAACCGGACCTTTGCATGTGGGACACGGCCGAGGAGCTGCTTTTGGATCCGTTCTTTCTGAGCTCTTAAGGATTGTAGGCTACAAAGTAGACGAAGAATACTATGTAAATGATCACGGCCGTCAGATGAATATTCTGACCATTAGCATTTGGCTCAGATACTTACTTCAAAATGGCCAAGAGTTAAAATTTTCAAAAAAAGGTTACCAAGGAGTTTATGTAGAACAACTGGCTAAACTACTTGCAGAAGAAGAAGGGAGTAGATATAACTTAAAAGAAAGTGAGTCGGACCTTCTGGAATTACTCGAAGTACAAGAAACAGAAGAAGACCTAGATAGACTAATAGAGTGGGGAAAATTATTCCTTAAAGAGAATTTTGAAAAGATAAGGGAGTTTTCTCTTAGAGAGATCATGCGCTCCATAAGAGAAGACTTAAAGCTTTTCGGAGTAAACCATAACCTTTGGTTTAATGAATCAAGCATGTACTCTAATAAAATTGGCTTACCTGATATCAGTAAATCAATAAAACTTCTTTCTGAATCGGGTTTTCTCTATGAAAAAGAAGAAGCCTTGTGGTTTAAATCCACGGAATTTGGTGACGATAAAGACAGAGTTGTCAAAAGAGCTAATAGTGACAACACCTATTTTGCTTCTGATATTGCATACCATTTAGATAAGTACGATAGAGGCTATGACAGAATCATCAATATCTGGGGAGCAGACCATCACGGCTATCTTCCGCGGGTTTCTGCTGCCATGGAGGCTCTAGGAAAAAGCCGAGAAAAGCTAGAAGTGGTATTTATCCAGTTTGCTAATCTTCTTAGAAATGGAGAGAAAGTATCCATGTCTACAAGAGGAGGAGAATTTATACCCCTCATTGAGTTAATTGAAGAAGTATCTTCTGAAGCTGCTAGATTTTTTTACATCAACAGAAAGGCAGATCAGCATCTAGACTTTGATCTGGATTTAGCTAAATCTCAAACGAAAGATAACCCTCTTTATTATATTCAATATGCGCATGCGCGGATTTGCGGTGTATTCGAAACTTTGAAGAAAGAAGGAATGAAATTAAACCAAGAGCTTGGCTTAGATAATTTAAATTTATTAAACCTGGACAAAGAAATAGAAATACAAAAAATGTTACTTCAGTACCCAGAAGTTATTTCTAGGGCAGCGAAAAATTCTGAACCTCATCTAATCTGCTATTACCTCAAGGATTTATCTGGACTTTTTCATAGCTATTACAACAGCGAAAGGTTCTTAGTGGATGATGAAAAACTAATGAATTCAAGGTTATTTCTGCTTAAAGGAACTAAGCAAGTCATTTCTAATGGTCTTGAAATTCTTGGCATAGGTGCACCAGAGTCAATGTAAATAGGCTGTGAAAAATATAAAAGAAGCAACGAAACAATTCTTAGAGCTGAAGCAAAAAGCTTGTAATGAGTTGGGGCGCGAGAACTCTGAAGTTATTGCCATAGGTGCATCAAAAACTCAAAGCATTCAGTCCATCCTTAAAGCCTATGAAGGTGGTATTAGAGATTTTGGTGAAAACTATCTTCAAGAGGCAGAGGAAAAAATGAGCCAACTTCCCTCGGATATCACTTGGCACTTTATCGGTTCAATTCAAAGAAAAAAGTCAAAAAAAATTGCCTGTTTGTTTGATTGGGTTCATACAATTGACAGGATTGAGGTCGCTGAATCATTAAATAACGCAAGACCCAAGGAGCTAGGGCAATTAAACGTTTGCGTCCAAGTTAACTTAGACAATGAAGAATCAAAATCGGGTATCGCTCTCGAAGAGGTGGATAACTTTCTACTGGATATTCAAAACCTAGATAATCTCAACGTACGAGGTCTAATGGTTATCCCAAGGCCAAAAGACAATGATATTCAAAAACTCTCCTTTAAAAAAATAAAAAATAAATTCAACGAACTCAAAAAAATTTATAATGGAATGGATGCCCTCTCCATGGGCATGTCTGCTGACTTCCAAGAAGCCATAGCAGAAGGTTCGACAATGATTAGGATAGGGACGAACTTATTTGGGCCAAGACAATGAACTCTTTAAAGAATGATATTGGATTTATAGGTGCTGGGAACATGGCTGGTGCTCTTATTGCAGGATTAATTAACGACGGACTAAATCCAAAAGAAATCATTGCAAGTTCTCCTGAAGATTCACATCTCTTAGCTCTAAATACGGAATTCGGCATAAAAACTACGAAAGATAATTTAGAAATTGGGAGAAACTGCAACATAATCGTGATAGCCGTAAAGCCCCATATAGTTAATTCTGTTCTTAAAGAACTCTCTGATTTAATTAACGCTAAACAACACCTCATAATATCTATAGCAGCAGGCATTAGAATTAAAGACATTCAGAAACATTTAAAAGGGGGTCAACGTATAGTAAGGGCGATGCCGAATACTCCTGCAAGTATTGGAAAGGGCGTCTCTGCTCTTTGTGCTAATGGAAATTGTTCTGATGAAGACTTGAAAATATCTAAAGGTGTCTTTGAATCCGTCGGTGCTACCTGCGTATTAGAAGAAAAATCATTAGACCTTTACACATCACTAATAGGCTCTGGACCGGCTTATATATTTTACTTAGTTGAGGCGCTAATGGAGTCTTCTAAGGAATTAAATTTTGAAGAGAGTGAAATTAAAAACTTATTACTCGACATGATTATTGGCTCAGCTGAGTTAGCAAAACGAAGTTCAGATAGCCCAAATACTCTTCGAAAGAAAGTGACTTCGCCCCGAGGAGTTACAGAGAGGGCACTAGAGATATTTGAAGAAGAAAAATTAAAATCTATTATCCAAAAAGCAATGAAAGCGGCCACAAAAAGATCTATTGAATTGGGTGATAAATAGTGTCTGAAGCTACTTTTTATCTTTTTAAAGCACTGCTGGATGTTTTTACAATCGGTGTAGTTTTAAATTTTTTGTTTAGACTTTTTAAAGTAGACTACTTTAACCCTATAGTTCAGGGCATTGTCAGGGCAGTTGACTACCCTAGCCAATTTTTAAGGTCATTCTTAAGGCCTATCTATAGCATTGATTTTGCTACACTAATAGTAGCTATCTTAATTCAATCCGCTGCATTTTATTTAGCAGTTGTTGCCGGCTCAATAACTTATGATCCTGTAAAAATTACTATCTGGTCTTTATACTCCGTAATCATACTTTGCTTAAAAGTTTCATTTTGGTTAATGTTGAGTGGAATACTTATAAGTTGGGTTGCTCGAGATAATAATCACCCTGCCATAAAGTTGCTGATGCAAATGGCTGATTCAATTTTTGCTCCATTCAGATATATATTGCCACCCGCGGGAGGGATAGACTTCTCTCCGATACTTGCTTTCATAGCTTTAAGATACCTTGAAAGTGTATTCACATCTTTTGCATCAGCATCAGGAATGCCTTATTGGTTAAGCATTGCTTTTTAGATAGTTCTTTCTTGTCGATAAAACTTTAGCGTATAATTAACTTTTCGCCGATTTGATATAGCTTGCGGGCGTTTAATGTAAATACAGCTAAAGCAAATGGATAAACCTGTTTGGCGAAAGCTGACGGGTTTTTTTTTGAAAAATGGATAATAAAATTTCTAGTGTTGGAAAGGTTCAGACTCAATCCTTTGAGTCTAAGGAAACGCTTATCCTTGAATCTGGTGAACAGTTAGAAAGTCTTGAAATGATATTTGAGACTTATGGAAATCTCAATCCTGAAAGAACGAATGCTATTCTGGTTTGTCACGCTTTAAGCGGGAGTCACCATTCTGCCGGGTATTATGAAGACCCAGATGAAAGAAAAGGCTGGTGGGATAGTCTGATAGGACCTGGAAAGGCCATAGATACCGATAAATATTTTGTTGTTTCTCCCAACAACCTTGGGGGGTGTCACGGAACAACTGGGCCAGCAAGCATCGATCCAAAGACTCAAGAGATATACGGACCAGACTTTCCTATGGTTACTGTATCTGACTGGGTAAATTGTCAGGCTCTTTTAGCAGATCACCTTGGAATAAAAGTATGGCATTCTGTGATAGGTGGAAGCCTAGGAGGCATGCAAGCATTAAATTGGTCAATTATTTATCCTGACAGAATTAGAAAAGCCATCGTTATTGCAGCTGCTCCAAAATTAAGTGCACAAAATATCGCCTTTAATGAGGTGGCTAGACAAGCGATTATTACAGACTCTGATTATCAAGATGGCTATTACCTAAAAGCTGGAAAATCTCCTAAAAGAGGCTTGAGGCTGGCAAGAATGGTAGGACATATAACCTATCTTTCCGATGAAGCAATGCGCGATAAATTTGGACGAGAATTAAAAGAAGATAAGCTCAATTTCGGTTACGGTGCTGAATTTGAAGTTGAAAGTTACCTCAGATACCAAGGAGATGTTTTCTCTGAAAGCTTTGATGCAAACACGTACCTTCTTATGACAAAATTATTGGACTACTTTGATCCTGCAGATAAATGCGATGGAAGCCTAGTAAAGGCTTTTGAGCCTATCAAAGCGCAAGTCATGGTCGTCTCCTTTACCAGCGATTGGAGATTTTCGCCGGAGCGCTCTAAAGAAATATCAGATGCCCTCTTGGAGGCTAATAAAAACGTAAGCTATCTTGAAATCGAATCTACGCATGGCCATGACTCCTTTCTGTTTTCTGAAGATAGGTACGTAAGAGCCATTAAGGCCTTTCTTGGGAGCGGTCAATGAGCACTTTGTCGGTTATAGAAAAATGGGTTGAAGTGCGGTCTAAGGTTCTTGACTTAGGTTGCGGTAATGGAAATATCCTCTCAGAACTCCAAAAAACTAAAGACATTAATGGTCTCGGTGTTGAAATTGAAGAAAAAAATATAGAAGAATGTCTGCTTCAAAATATAAACGTCTTAGAGCAAAATATTGATGATGGTCTTATTAACTTTTCTAACGATAGTTTTGATGTGGTCATCTTAAGTCAAACCATCCAAGTTCTTAAGAATCCTGATACCGCTCTAGAAGAGATAACACGCATAGGTAAAACTTGCATAGTTACTATTCCTAACTTTGGGCATTGGAGATCCAGGCTAAGCCTTTTACTTAATGGCAGAATGCCAGTAACAAGCCCTTTGCCTGAAAGCTGGCATGCAACTCCTAATATTCATTTGTGCACGCTCAAAGATTTTGAGATGCTCTGCTCTGAATTATTAATATCGATAGAAGAAAGGGTTACTGTCAATTCAAACAATCAAAGTAAATGGTATCTTGATATTTGGCCAAATCTTTTTAGCGCCTCTGCTATTTATAAGATTTCTAAATGAAGATTATATTAGCAACTAGAAATAAGGGGAAAGTAAAAGAATTTAATGTCCTTGCCGAACGCACGAATTTAGAATTCATTCCTCTTCCAGAAGAAGTTGGAAACTTACCCGAAGAGACGGGCACTACATTCAAAGAAAACGCCCTAATCAAGGCTAAGTTTGCTTTCGAAAATTGCGGTGGCACTCCTTGCCTAGCCGATGACTCTGGTCTTGAAGTTAATTTTTTAGACGGTGCCCCTGGAATCTATTCTGCGCGGTATTCAGAAGAAGGTACAGATGATAGTAACACCCAGAAGCTTCTTAAAAACATGCATGGCGTGCCAAAAAAAGACCGCAAGGCATCTTTTAAATGCAGCTTAGTATTAATAGGTAAAGATTGTGATCACACCGTAGAAGGTTCTTTTGAAGGAGAAATAGGCACTAGTCTAAAAGGAAAGAATGGATTTGGATATGATCCGATCTTTGTTTTACCTGAATCGGGATTGCATTTAGCAGAGCTTAATCAAATAGAAAAAATTAAAGTAAGCCACAGATCAATAGCGTTTAATAAACTGAAGGACGTTTTAGAAGTTTCTAGATAAATTTTTTGTATATTAGATTGCTGAGCAACCTGCCCTCTTTTAAGGCCTTTCTTTCATAATTCGTGGATGGTATTTCTTGGTAACTAATCTCAAGATCAGTTATTGAATTCTTATTCCACCCGCCAACAGACTCAAAAACTTTAGAAATGTGTTTTGCGTAATCCTCCCAATCCGTTTTGCAATAAAAGAAACCTCGGGGCATTAGGGATGAGTTTATTAAATCTAAAAAATCTTCCTGTACGATGCGTCTTTTGTGATGTTTTCTCTTTGGCCATGGATCAGGATAGAAAAGGATGACGCCTTCTAGGCTTTTTACCGATATATTTTCTTTGAAAACTATTTCTGCATCCTTATTTATGATTCTTAAATTTGAAAGATCACTAAGACCGGCTTTAGATAATGAAGAGCCAATACCTGATAAATAGACCTCTATGCCTAAGAAATTCTTATGGGGATTATTTTTTGCAAAATGCAATAATGTCTCACCTGAACCAAAACCTATGTCCACCACCACGGGATTGTTATTTTTAAACACTGCCTTGAGGTCTAATTTACCCGAAGTGTCCTCCAGCACATAAGTGCTCCAAAGGTTGGTAAGGGCATCTTGTTGAGCCGAAGTAATCCTTCCCTTTCTTAAAACAAAACTTCTCGGCTTTGATTGCATGTATTGTGAAAAAGAAGTTCTAATTTAAAAGATTACAAAAATTAATGGAGCTAACTTGCTGCAAGTGATTGCTTTACTTTCTTCATTGCATTTTTTTCTATTTGGCGAACTCTTTCAGCTGAAATATGATACTTTTCAGCTAAATCATGAAGGGTAAGCTTTTCATCTGCCAACCATCGATCCTGAAGAATATCTCTACTTCTATCGTCAAGCTCATTAATTGCTTTGTGCAACGAAGTGGTATTTTCTTCTGTTAAGGTCTCCTTCTCAAGGATATCTTCTGGGTTAGATGTTTCATCTTGTAAGTAGTGAGAAGGTGAATACACGGCCTCATCGTCATCAGAATCAGCCAAGGGGTCAAACGATATATCTGAACCGCTAAGTCTTTTTTCCATTTCCCTCACTTCAGAAGGCTTTACCCCTAGATCCTTAGAAATAGACTCAATTTCTTGGTCAGTTAACCAGTCTAGTCCTTTCTTTTTACTCCTGAGATTAAAAAATAACTTTCTTTGCGCTTTAGTTGTTGCAACTTTAACTATCTTCCAGTTCTTAAGTACGTACTCATGTATTTCTGCCTTTATCCAATGTACAGCATAAGAAACCACTCTTACTCCAGCTTCGGGATTAAATTTTCTTACTGCCTTCATTAGGCCTACATTCCCTTCTTGAATAAGATCAGCTTCAGAGAGGCCATACCCCGAATAAGTTTTTGCTATGTAAATAACAAACCTTAAATGGGCCAGAACTAACTTTCTTGCTGCATCCAGATCATTCCTATAATAAAGGTCTTCTGCTAACTTTTTTTCTTCTTCGGGCGTTAAAATACCGATGCTATGGACAGAGTTAATGTAAGCCTGAAGGTCGCCCCCAGGTGAAGTTAGGTCCATCTCAGTTAGAGCTGTACCTTTTTTTTCTTGTTCTTTTACTTCTTTTTTGCTCATAAAACAGGGGAATTCTACATTTTTAGCAATTGATTGTGAAATTTACAAAATTTTTAAAAAAACTGAGACTTAGCTATCAAAATCTAAATCCATCTATAAGATTACTTTTTTAGACAAAAAATCTTAATAATAATTTATGAAAGCAATAGAAGTTGTAGAGAAAGAACTAAAACTAATAGATTTTCCCAGACCTGAACCCGGACCAAATGAAGTTCTCATCAAGGTCAAAGCTACTGCAGTCAATAGAGCTGATTTGATGCAAAAAAATGGCTTGTACCCTCCCCCTCCAGGGGCGAGTCAAATCATGGGCCTTGAATGCAGCGGGACCATAGAAGCTGTTGGGTCAAACGTTTCATCAAGAATCAAGGGAGAAGAAGTTTGTGCTCTTCTTGCAGGGGGAGGTTATGCAGAATACGTCACATGTCCAGCTGAGCAAGTTGTTCCAACTCCAAAAGGACTCAATTGGATTGAGTCGGCATCTATTCCAGAAGTCTACGCTACTTGTTGGTTAAATTTGTTCATGGAAGCAAATCTGAAGGCTGGGGAGAAGGTGGTGTTTCATGCGGGAGCAAGCGGAATAGGTACAGCAGGAATTCAACTTTGCAATAATTTTGATTGCGAGACTTTTGTTACAGCCGGATCTCAAGAAAAGATAAATTATTGTAAGGACTTGGGTGCGTCGGGCGGCTCTATAAGAGGAGATAAGATATTTGATGATATTGAAAAGTGGTCCCCCAATGGAGTAGATGTCATTTTGGATCCTGTTGGAGCAAATTATTTAGAAGGCAACCTCAAGGTCTTAGCCCTGGAAGGCAGATTGGTGATTATAGGATTAATGGGAGGAGCAAAGTCTGATCTAAATTTAGCGCAGTTAATGATAAAGAGGCAGAAAATTATAGGCTCAACCATCAGAGCAAGATCTGTTGCTGCTAAAGGAATCGTCATGAATGAGCTGGTAAACAAAGTATGGCCTTTATTTAGTACAAATCATTTAAAGCCTGTAATACATGAAGTGTTTGATCTGGAAGAAGCGGGGAAAGCGCATCAACTTATTGAAGAAAATGAGAATATAGGGAAGGTAGTTTTAAACGTTAACTAGACTTTATTAAGAACCTCTAAGATTGCTTGCCAAGGATATTCTGGATCCGCGGCACAGTAAAAGTAAGGGTTCCTGGTTTCTGCGTTGAATTCATAACTCAAGCTGTTTCCTCTTAAATCTTTCACTACAGCCCCAGATCCTTCTGCAACAGCCTGTCCAGCTGCTATGTCCCATTGAAATGTCGGCCCCAACCTGCAGTATATGTCAGCTGAGTTTTCCGCGACTCTGCATAATTTAAGAGAGCTACCTGCCGGAACTATTTCTACTTCTTTGAAGTGGTTTTTCGTTTCTTCTATGAAATCTTCATCATCTTTTGATTGATGACTTTTGCTAAGCGTTATTCTGCAACGGCTAAGATCTTGATTTGAAGTTGATATTCTTGTTTCTTTTCCATGTGAAATTTTAAAAGAACCAAACCCCGGAATACCATAAAAGGTCTCCCCTATTGCGGGAGCAGAAACCACTCCTAATATGGGTTTACCATTTTCTATTAAAGCTACATTAACTGTAAATTCTCCGTTCTTATTTATAAATTCTTTTGTGCCGTCCAGGGGGTCTACAAGCCAAAAGATATTTGTATCCATCGACTCTTTTTTTATGTCTTCTTCTGATAAAACAGGAAATAAAGGCTCTAGATTAGAGAGTCCAGATAAAATAACTTTATGGGAACTTAAGTCTGCCAATGTAACGGGAGAGCCGTCTTCTTTAATTTCAAGACCATCATTATCAGCACCATAAACATCCATAACCTCCCTTGAGGCACCTTCACAAATGATTAAAACTTCTTTAGATAAAGTAATAAGTTCAGATTCTTTCATTTCTAGCTTAGAATTTTTCTTTTACAATACCCCACTAATAAAATTGATTAAAGAATAATATGGATAACGACGCACTAAAAGAACACGCAGAAGCATTGTCAAAAGGCCTGAACCTCTTAAGCAGGGACAGGAAAGTTGTTATGCCGCATAATAAAACTTTTGATTTAGTTGATGAATTAAAAATCAAAGTAGATGAGATTATAAAGATTGCTGAAGAGCAATAAGTTTTTGAAGGAGAAAAGTATGAATTACAGTTGTTTTAACCTAGAAATAAAAGACAAAGTTGCCCATGTGAATATGTGCAGACCCGATGAATTTAATTCAATGAATAAGGCCTTTTGGTCAGAATTACCTCATTTAATTGATACTATTTCAAACGATGCAAGTGCGCGAGTCATAGTACTTTCGGGAGAAGGAAAACATTTCTGTGCCGGTATGGACTTAGCTAATTTTACTCAGGGAGGTGAAGGTCCTAAAGCTCACTTAGGAATGAGAAAAGAGTCGGGCTACAGAGTTACCCTTGATCTTCAGTACACAATAACATGTCTTGAAAAAGCACGAATACCAGTAATAGCTGCAATTCAAGGTGCTTGTGTGGGTGGTGGCGTCGACCTAGCTACTGCAGCCGATTTCCGTTTCTGCACAAAAGACGCTTTCTTTTGTATACAAGAAATCAATATAGGCATGGCAGCAGATGTTGGAACCCTGCAAAGAATTCCAAGATTAATACCAGAAGGAGTCGTAAGAGAATTAGCGTATACCGGAAGAAGGTTTTTGTCTGAAGAAGCCTTGAAACATGGGATGGTTAATCAAATTTTTGATACACGTGAAGAAATGATGCAAGGCGTTATGGAAGTAGCTAAAGAAATAGCCTCTAAAGGTCCTCTTGCAATAGCTGGAACAAAAGAATCCTTAAACTATGGAAGAGATCACACCGTTGAAGAGTCGCTAAATCATATTGCTCTTTGGAATACTGCAGTAGGAATAAATGATGAAATGGGAACGGTATTTAAAGCGAAAGCAGAGAATAAAGAACCAGAATTTGAAGACCTTCTACCTAGAAGAAAATATCTTGATGGTGAATTTAGCGCTTAGTTTATTTCCTTAAGAACACAGGAGAGAACTCACCAGAGTCTTTTTTACTGTATTTGTAGCCGCCAGCATCGAATGTTTTTAAGGCCTCCAGAGAGTCGACTTTATTTTGAATGATGTACCTTGCCATCATTCCTCTGGCTTTTTTAGCGTAGAAACTAATAATTTTATATTTGCCGTTCTTGTAATCTTTAAAAACAGGACTTATGCATGGCCCGATCAACTCATCAGCATTAACGGAAGAAAAGTACTCCACAGAAGCTAGATTTACCACCCCTTTGTTCTTATGAGATTTTAAAAGCGTATTTAAGTGGTCCGTGATCTTGCTTCCCCAGAATTCATAAAGGTTCTTGCCTTTCTTGGTTTGCATCTTTGTTCCCATTTCTAAGCGGTAAGGGTATATGAGGTCTAAAGGTTTAAGTAAACCATAAAGACCCGATAAAATTCCCAGATGTTTTTGGGCGTAATTAATTTCACTCTTAGTTAAAGAATTGGCTTCAAGGCCCATGTAAACATCCCCCTTAAAGGCGTATATAGCTTGTCTTGAAACAACGGAGGGTTTTGTAGGTGACTTCCAATTCATGTTCCTTTCAAAATTTAATACAGATAATTTCTCACTTAAACCCATTAAGGTGGAAAGGTCATCAGGAGATTTATTCTGGAGCTCTTTTATTAATACCTTAGAATCTTTGAGGTGAGAGGAGACACTAAAATCTTCTATTGCAAGATTGCTTTCGTAGTCTAAGGTTTTAGCCGGGGCTATTAGAGAAATCATTAATTAAAGACCCAATACCAGTTTAGCCATTATATTTCTTTGTATTTCATTTGAGCCTGCATAAATACTGGCTTTTCTGTAATTAAAATACCTGGGTGTGGATGTGTTTGCAAACTGACTTCCAATTGGTGCTTCGTTATGGCCTAGCTCAGGCCCAGGATTGTTAAATGGCAGGGCGTAATAACCAACTAATTCTACAGCCAGCTCTGTTATGGCTTGGCCAATTTCAGTCCCTCTAGCCTTTAATAGAGAAGATTCTGGTCCAACATTTTGTCCAGCTGTTAAGCTGCCCAATATTCTCAACTCAGTGGCTTCCATGGCATTAATCTGTACTTCAATTTTGGCTAGTTTTTCTATAAATCCAATGTCTTCAGATAGAGATGAGCTGCCTGCGGCTTCTGATTGGGCTCTTAATGTGAGTTTAGAAAGTTGAGAATAAAGTTCCGAAGAATAACCATTACCTCTTTCAAACTCCAAAAGATATTTGGCGTATGTCCATCCTTTGCCCTCTTCACCAATTAAGTTTTCTTTAGGGACCTTAACGTCCTCAAAAAATACAGTGTTCACCTCGTGATGACCTATTGGAGTGTTATCTAGGGTATTAATAGGTTGTACAACGATTCCAGGCGTTTTCATGTCTATAAGAAGAAACGATATTCCTTTTTGAGGTATGTCTTCTTGGCTGGTCCTTACCAAACAAAAAATCATGTCAGCGTGTTGAGCAAGAGTTGTCCAAGTCTTTGCACCATTAACCAAGTAATGATCTCCCTTGTCTTCCGCTTTTGTTTTTAATGATGCAAGGTCTGATCCAGAACCAGGCTCTGAATATCCCTGACACCACCACACTTGTGAAGCCAATATCTCAGGAAGGTATTTATTTTTTTGTTCATCTGAACCGAAAGCCATAATAACCGGAGCCACCATTTTCTCACCAAAGGCAACCACTGAAGGTGCGCTAGCAGCTGACATTTCCTTATTAAACATAAATTTCTGAGATGCCGTAAATGCAGCGCCTCCGTACTCTTTAGGCCAATTGATTCCTGCCCAGCCTTTTGAATAAAGGGCTTGCTGCCATTTCATGTGCTCGTCTTTTGTAAGGTGGCCATTTGGACTGCCGACATACCTTTCTTTCATGTCTTCAGGATAGTTTTCTTTTATCCAGTCTTTAACTTCCTTTTGAAACTTTAGTTCTTCTTGTGTAAATTGTAGATTCATATTTTCCTCTCGATAATTATAAGTCATAAATTAACTAAAAAAAATTAATCTAATTATGGAAAAGCTAATCTCAGCTCTTGATTCTTTTTCTGAGATTACAGGGAAAGTGTGTTCCTGGTTTGTGGTCATTATGGTTTTTATAACCTGCTTGGTTGTTATTATGCGCTACGGGCTGGACATGGGTTCGGTTCTCCTTCAAGACGTAGTGTTATATTTGCATGCAGGTTTATTCCTTCTTGGTTCTGCATTTGCTCTTAAAAGAGGCAGTCACGTCAGGGTGGACATTTTCTACAGGGACTTTTCACATAAAAAGAAGGCGTTTGTGGACTTACTGGGGAACCTTTTATTTCTGCAGCCCGTTTGTTGGTCTATATTCTTTTTTTCATGGGGTTACGTAGAATTTTCTTGGAGAATAATGGAGGTTTCTGCTGAACCCGATGGCCTTCCTTTTGTCTACCTTCAAAAATCTCTTCTTATAGTTTTGTCATTAATTTTAGCTCTGCAGAGTTTTTCTGAAATTCTTAAATCCAGTGTTATTTTAAAAGATGGTTGAGTTGATACCCATCATAATGTTTGCAGTCATTTGTTTGGTACTGCTTGCTGGCTTTCCAGTAGCTTTTTCTTTAGCCGGCACTGCATTGATATTTTCTGGCATTGGGATCCTCACCGGGACCTTTGAACCTGCGTTACTTGGAACCATACCAAACAGACTTTATGGGGACATGACTAACATGACTTTGGTTGCTATTCCTTTATTTGTTTTTATGGGTGTTTTGTTAGAAAAATCTAATTTAGCTCAAGATTTATTAAGCAACATGGCAGATATCATGGGTGGCTTTAAGGGGAGTCTTGCTTTGTCGGTTATCTTTGTTGGAGCGCTCATAGCAGCCAGCACCGGAATAGTCGGCGCAACCGTTATCGCCATGGGATTAATCTCACTGCCCATCATGCTACAAAGAAAATATGACCAAAGTCTTGCTGCAGGAACGATATGCGCCACCGGAACTCTTGGTCAAATTATACCTCCGTCCATTGCGTTGGTAATTTTAGGTGATGTGCTCTCAGCTTCTTATCAACAATCTCAATTAAGTATAGGCAATTTCTCAGCTCGAACGGTTTCAGTGGGAGATCTCTTTATGGGAGCTATTGTTCCTGGTTTAATGCTTGTCTTTGCTTATGCAAGTTACGTGATGATCCGAGCCTTTACATCAGAAGGCTTTGCTCCGGCTCAAGAAGCAAGACAGATAGATAACAAGTGGCGCGTCATTATGACCACTTTATTGCCGCCTTTCGTCTTAATAACCTCAGTTCTTGGTTCTATTCTTGCCGGCATAGCAACACCAACAGAAGCTGCGGGGGTTGGAGCTTTAGGTGGGCTGATATTGGCTATCAGCAAAAGCAGTCTTACTAGAAAAAACCTCACAGAGGCTGTTGAAACAACCACTGAAATTACTGCCATGGTGTTTATGATCCTTTTGGGTTCTTCTATCTTTTCTTTGGTTTTTAGAGGATTTGGAGGAGATGACTTAATAACCAGTGTTTTCACAAACCTACCGGGAGGAGTCTTCAGCGCTGTGCTGTTAGTTATGATAATTATTTTTCTTTTAGGTTTTATACTGGACTTTATCCAAATCACTTTGGTTGTTGTTCCTATAGTAGGACCTGCCTTATTAACACTGGGAGTTGACCCCATATGGCTTGGGATAATGATTGCCATTAATCTGCAAACGTCTTTCCTTACGCCACCGTTTGGTTTTGCATTATTCTATTTAAGAGGAGTGGCTCCAGAAAGCCTGCCAACAGAAGCTATCTACAGAGGAGTTATTCCTTTTATCCTCATCCAACTGGCCGTGTTAATTTGCCTAGCAATATTTCCAGGACTGGTTACAACGCTACCGAATGCAATTTATGGATAATGACTCGTAATTCAAATAACTATTGAGTGGAAGTAATATGATGACTCAAATTTATGATTAAGGTTCTTTTTATATGCGTGGAAAATTCATGTAGAAGTCAAATGGCTGAAGCTATTTGTAATAATTTTTTTTCAGATAAACTTAAAGCCTATTCTGCTGGATCAAATCCTGTCAAAAAAATTAATACAAAAGCTCAAAAATCTCTTCTAAGAATTGGTATAAATCATCTAGGGAGTCCAAAAATCATAGATACTTTCAAAAATCATGATCTTGATTTTATTGTCACGATGGGTTGCGGAGATGTCTGTCCTTTCATACCTAATATCAAAAAAATTGATTGGCAAATAGCTGATCCTAAACTATTGGAGAATGAAGAATTTGATCAAATAAGAGATTTGATTAAATCAAAAATTATCTCAGAGTTTATAGAAAATGATGAATAAGAGATTAATAAGAAAACTTTTGGCTGAATTTGTCGGGACATGCTTTCTAGTAATGATTGTTATTGGTTCTGGGATAATGGCTCAGAACTTATCATCAGACCAGCTAAGCGTGCTACTGGCAAATACGATAGCAACTGGGGCAGGACTGACTGCCTTAATTTGGATATTTATCTCGATTTCAGGGGCTCACTTCAATCCTGCAGTTAGCTTGATAATGCTTTTAAAGAAGGAATTGACATTCAAAGAATTCTCTTACTTTAGTTGCTTCCAGTTCGCTGGGGGATTTTTTGGGGCAATATTAGTTAATATAATGTTTGGCTTGGATCCAGTTCAGATTTCAGAAAATGAAAGGAGTGGATTGAATATATATTTTAGTGAATTGATAGCAACTTTTGGCCTCATCATCACCATTCTCGGGGTAAGAAAATTGAGCACTCTTGCCGTTGCACCAGCAGTTGGATTATATATCTCTGCAGGGTACTGGTTTACATCTTCAACCTCTTTTGCAAATCCTGCAGTGACGTTTGCCAGAGGATTCAGTGATACCTTTACTGGGATACACCCAGATTTTATATTGCCGTTTATTATTTTTCAGATAATTGGAGCTTGTTTAGCAATGCTCTTTATGAGTCTTATACAGGATGATGAAGTTGAAACAAACTAGATACAAACTTTTTGGGAACACCACAAACAAAGGGTTTCCGAGTGATAAACCTATAGAGTGGGAATAGAAAAAGTAATTTACTTTTTATTAAATAGGTAGGCAATCTTATCAGCACGATATGAAGACCTAACCATAGGTCCTGAAGCTACCTCTAAGAATCCCATGTCCAAAGCTATTTCTTTGTACGTATTAAATTCTTTAGGCGAGAACCACCTCTCAATAGGTAGGTGATTGATTGTAGGTCTTAAATATTGACCTAAAGTTAACACATCAACCCGGTTATCTCTTATATCTTGAAGCGTATCGATAATTTCTTCATGGGTCTCACCCAAACCTAACATTAGGCTTGTTTTGGTAATAATATTTTTACGGTATCCTTTTGCATGTCTTAGGACTCTTAGCGTCTGCTCGTATCCCGCGCGAGGGTCTCTTACTCTGGAAGTTAAACGCCTAACAGTCTCGATGTTTTGAGCAAACACTTCCACACCGGAATCTAGCAGCCTTTCTATAGAAGCTTCGATTCCTAAGAAATCTGGAACCAGAGCTTCTACAATCACTTCCGGAGTCCTCTTTTTGGTTGCCTCAACCGTCATAGCATAATGCGCTGCACCTCCATCACTCAAATCATCTCTATTAACCGAGGTAAGTACAGCATATTTCAGACCCATGATGCTTATTGATGATGCAACTTTCTCAGGCTCATTCAGATCAACCTTCCCTTTAGGATTGCCCGTATCCACCGCACAGAACTTACAGGCTCTGGTGCAAACCGAACCAAGTAACATAAAAGTTGCCGTACCGTGACTCCAGCATTCGCTTATGTTGGGACACATAGCCTCTTCACATACCGTGTGCAGATTTCTTTTGTGAACTATGTCCTTAATTTCCTGAAATTTAACTGAACCTGTTGGTCTGGCCCTTAGCCAAGCCGGTTTTCTTTCTATGGGAATTATTTTATTAGCATTTGGCTTTATACCGTTCTTAATGGCTATTGTCCCATCTTCTTTAATTATCTTTGTAGGAATAAGATTGTTCATTTATATACTATTAAAATGGTCTTCTATGGCCTTAGCAAAATTATTTCTTACATCATCCATAGAGACATCTGTTAAATCTTTCATCTGAATTAACTGTAAAGATGAAATCCCACAAGGGTTAATCTGCTTAAATGGAGACATGTCCATGTCAACATTCAGACTTATGCCGTGGTAGCTAAAGCCTCTGTTTATTTTTAAGCCAATGGAAGCAATCTTTTTTTCTTCAACGTAGATACCTGGAAAGCCCGTTTTTCTATCTGCTTCAATCGAATACTGTTTTAACAAATTAATTATTAATTCTTCTAGTTCTTGGACCAACCTCTTTGGGCCCCAACCCAACCGCCTTAGATTAATTATAAAATAAACGACCAGTTGACCTGGGCCATGAAAAGTTATCTCCCCTCCTCTGTCGCTTCTTACAACTGGAATAGAACTGGATTCCAAAAGATTGTCCTTTGACCCTGCTTGCCCAATTGTAAAAACTGGGGGATGCTCCAAAAGCCAAACTTCATCTCCGTCCTCTTGAGTTTTGCCTGAAATTGTTGCCCGCATAGAATCCCACGAATCTTGATAATCTTGGCGTCCAAGATGTTTTATCTGCAATTGATGGTTCAATCTAACTCCCTTGTATCAATATAGGCTTTTTCAGATATTCTGTGATAATTTATAACTTGATCTTTAAATGCTACATACGAGTTATAAACCCTTGTGGCCATTTCATCTCCTTCTATAAAATCTATCATTACGTCTTCTGAAATATCCCTCAAAGCAATCAAGACTTCATCGGGCAGCTTTCTGAGTTTAACGTTATGTTTTTCTGTAAGCTCCGTCAGAGCTTGGTTATTCCTGGCTGTATATTCATCCAACATCTCTTGGTTAGCAGCCTTAGCAGCATATTTCATAATTGCTTGAAGGTCTTTTGGTAACGACATCAATGCATCTTTATTTATAATAATTTCAAGCGTTGATCCTGGTTCATGCCAACCAGGGTAGTAGTAGTATTTTGCTACTTGATGGAAGCCAAAAGTTAAGTCGTTATAAGGCCCCACCCACTCGGCAGCATCAACCACTCCCTGTTGTAATGCCAAGAAAATTTCATTACCAGGTAACTGAACTGTTTCTCCTCCTGCTCGGGTAAATATTTCTCCAGCAAGTCCAGGTATACGCATCTTTATTCCTTTAAGATCTTCCATTGAATTAATTTCTTTATTAAACCAACCAGCCATTTGGACTCCCGTGTTGCCTCCAGCTAAAGGAACTAAATTAAAAGGTTCATAGGCTTCTTGCCATAATTCCAGCCCACCTCCGTAGTGCAGCCAACCATTCATTTCTTGGGCCGTAAGACCAAAGGGAATTGCAGTAAAAAATTGAGATGATTTAACTTTACCCGTCCAGTAATAAGAAGCGCCATGACCCAACTGCACATTTCCTTGAGAAACGGCGTCAAAGACACCCATAGCAGGAACCAGCTCTCCTGCTCCATAAACTTTTATTTTCATTTGGCCACAAGTCATTTCATCGACATACTGAGAAAAATTCTCTCCTGCCATTCCTAATCCAGGAAAGTTCTTTGGCCAAGTGGTGACCATGTTCCACTTATAACTTTTTCCTCCGTTAGATAAACACGTGTCATCTGACGCAGCCTTTTCTGCCTCAGAACAGGACACCATAACAACAAGAACTCCTATTAAAATTGCATATATTTTCATTAAATTTCCTTTTTCTACATTGATCTAAGTTTAGCGTATGAAACCATTAGCCACTTAGTTTTACCTTTATTAAAACTCACCTCAACTCTTGCATTGGCTCCTTGCCCTTCGTAATTTAAAATTACTCCCTCTCCAAAGACTTCATGGGAGACAGTCTGTCCAAGCTTAAAATCTGTATCAGGCACTTCCCCAGAAACGGGAGATTTTGATCTCTGTTGTTGCCGAGGTATGTTTCCACCGGTACGGACCTCCATGGTTAACTCGGCAGGAATCTCCCTTAAAAACCTCGATGGTGGGTTAAAATTTTCTGTTCCATAAAGATTTCTCATTTCCGCATGAACAATAAATAATTTCTCCATTGCTCGGGTCATTCCTACATAACAGAGTCTTCTTTCTTCTTGTAATTGTCCAGGCTCTTCAATTGATAGCTTGTGAGGGAAGAGTCCTTCTTCAAAACCTGTTATAAAAACTAAAGGAAATTCGAGACCTTTAGCCGAATGAAGAGTCATGAGCTGAATTGCCGCCTCATGCTCTGCTGCCTGAGTATCACCCGCATCTAATGCAGCATGGTCAATAAAAAGCTTCAACTCAGTGGTCTCTTCTTCTCCTTGAGGAGATTCAAAATCAGCAGCTGCTGTTACAAGTTCTCCTAAATTTTCTACTCTTGTTCTTCCCTTCTCTCCAGCTTCTTTTTTATGGTATTCAATGAGGCCGCTTCTTTGAATGACGTGGTCCACCATATCTTTAAATAATAAGTCTTCGGTTTCTTCTTCTAGCTTGTCAAAATCAGACATGAAGCCCTGAACAGACTGAGCAGCTCTCGGAGTGAGTCCTTCAGTTTCTAAAAGATCCTCTGCTGCCTTCCAAAGAGAAGATTCATTTTTAAGTGCTCTGGCTCTTATGACATCAATTGTTTTGGCTCCTATTCCTCTTGGAGGTATATTTATAACTCTTTCAAAAGCAGCATCGTCTTCTCTTCCAAAGACCAGTCGCAAGTAGCCCATGGCATTCTTTATTTCTGCTCTTTCGTAGAACCTTAACCCGCCGTATATTTTGTAGGGCAGCCCTTCTCTTAAAATGGCCTCTTCTAGAACTCTTGATTGAGCATTTGATCTGTAAAGTATGGCAACTTCATCAAGATTCCTTCCCTGGCCCATCCAAGTTTGAATACTTCCCACCACGTACCTAGCTTCATCATCTTCGTTATAAGCGGAGTAGATAGAAATTTGCTCCCCTTCTTTTTGTTCAGTCCAAAGGTCCTTCCCCATTCGTCCTTGGTTATTCTTGATAACCGCATTTGCGGCACTCAGAATAATCTCAGTTGATCTATAGTTTTGTTCAAGCTTAACCACCTCTGTACCGGCATAATCTTTAGTAAATCTATTAATATTTTCACTTTTTGCTCCTCTCCATCCATAGATAGATTGGTCATCATCCCCTACGGACATAATATGACTGCCGGCATTGGTTAATAGTCTTAAAAACTGATATTGAACTTCATTTGTATCTTGAAATTCATCAACAAGAATATGTTGGAATCTTCTTTGGTAATGCTCAAGTATCTGTTCATTATGACGAAGCAACATGTAAGATCTTAATAAGAGTTCTCCAAAATCAACCAGGCTCTCTCTTTCACACAATTCTTCATAGGCCGTATAAACTTGATTCATCTTTTCAGCAAAATAATCATCACCTACTTCAACGTCTTTGGAGCGCCTGCATTCATCTTTTTGTTTGTTTATAAACCACTGTATTTGTCTGGGTGGCCACTTGCCATCATCCAGACCCAAGGATTTACTTACTCTTTTGATGACTCTAAACTGATCTTCACTGTCCAGTATTGCAAACTCTCTCCTTAATCCAGCTTCTTCCCAATGACTTCTCAGTAACCTGTGAGATATGCCATGAAAAGTACCGCACCAAAAATTGCCCATCTCTTCTTCAACGATATTCTCTATTCTGCCGCGCATTTCACTTGCTGCTTTGTTTGTAAAAGTCACGGTTAAAAGGGAATGCGGGTTTACACCCAAGCCTTTTATGAGCCAAGCAACCCTGTGAGCTATCACTCTGGTTTTGCCTGAACCGGCACCGGCAAGGACTAATAAATTCTTTGATTCAGATGTAACCGCCTGCCTTTGGGGTTCGTTTAAGTTTTGAAAAATATCAGATACATCCACGTGCGTATTCTATATAAGAATGGGTTTTTTTATTTAAGTAAGTTCAAATATTTTGATCTAATTTCTACTTCAAAGAGAATGAGAAAATTTTAATCATGAGTTATGATTGTTAAATATTATGACAGACGCAAAAGATTTTTTTTCTACCTATAGTGATTTTGTAACCAAAGTAACTAGCGACCCTAGCCTTGATTTAGAATCCTTGAAATCTTCACTGGATTCTATTCAAAATAATTCAGATATTGATATTCCAAGATTGCTAACTGGAGCGCTTGGCCTTGGAAGTGAAACGGGTGAATTTGTTGAAATAGTTAAAAAAATGGTCTTGCAAGGCAAGCCTGCAGATGAAGCAAATATCTTTCATATGAAAAGGGAGCTGGGGGATATTATGTGGTACTGGGTAACAGCTTGTATGGCTTTAGGCCTGGACCCGGTTGAAGTTATCAGCGAAAACCAAAAGAAATTGGAAGATCGATATGGGGAACAATTCACCATAAACCAAAGTGAAGTTAGAGCTGAAGGAGACCTTTAAAGTTTAGTAAATTCTACTAACTGATTCTTTAGCACTAAACTCTTCTGGGTCTGCTCTTCTTAAGTCCATTACCGTCCAAATATCCTCTAGAGCCTCAACAAAACGATCTATGTCTTCTGCTTCGTGTCTAGGAGATATAGTCACTCTGAATCGCTCGTCACCTTTAGGAACGGTTGGGAAGAAAACAGGCTGTATATATATTCCATGTTTTTCAATGAGTAAATTCGCTGCTTGTTTGCAAAGTGCTGGATCGTATAAATGTATAGGTATTATATGACTATCATTTTCTAGAAAAGGAATTCTTGCAGTTCTTAAGCCCTGTCTAATTCGGTCAGAATTGGATCTAATGTTAGCCCTAAGTTCGTCCGACTCTTTGGCCAGCTCAATACTCTTTATGGAGGCAGCAGCAATTGAGGGGTTCATGGAAGAGGTAAAAATAAACCCTGGCGCAAAACTTCTAATGTAATCAATTATGTCTGAATTAGCTGCTACGTAGCCACCCATTTGGCCAAAAGACTTTGAAAGCGTTCCGTTGATGATATCGATTCTATCTTCAAGCCCAAGCTCGGCGGTAATGCCCCTACCTTCTGGTCCATAGAGTCCTACAGAGTGGACTTCATCCAGGTAAGTTAGTGCATTGTATTCTTCTGCCAACGCTACAATCTTGGCTATTGGTGACCTCATTCCTTCCATAGAATATAGGGATTCAAAGACAATTAATTTTGGAGTATCAGCATTTGAAGTCTTAAGGAGTTCCTCTAAGTGATCTGTATCGTTGTGCCTAAAAACGTGACAAATAGCATCGGCATTTTTTATGCCTTGTATTAGAGAAGCATGGTTAAGTTCGTCAGAGTAAACCTCGACACCTTCCAGATTTTTGCACAATGTCCAAAGAGACGACTGATTAGCGGTGTAAGCTGAAGGAAATAATAAACTTGCTTCTTTCTTGTGCAAATCTGCCAACAGACTTTCTAGATCAACGTGGTATGTCGAGGTCCCTGAAATATTCCTTGTACCACCTGATCCTGTTCCTAATTCATTGATAACATCTATGGATACCTTTGTTACCTCTGGATGCTGGCTTAGGTTTAAGTAGTCATTACTGCACCAAACCTCTACTTCTCTTTCCTTCCCTTCAAACCTTTCAGTTGCCTTAGGAAAGCTGGATTGATTCCTGTTGATAGCTCTAAATTTTCTATAGAGCCCTTGAGATTTAAGAGAGATTAGTTCGTCTGAAAAAAATTTTTTATAGTTCATGTAGTTTTATGTTATTAAAATGCAAAAAAGTAAAAAATCAGGCGTCAACAGACGTGAAATATAGCATACTTGGTAAAGTAATTATTCAGGCGAGAACCGTTCTCATTTAAAACCTTAAAATTTTGAAAACAATCAAATTAATCTCAAGAAAAAGTGATTTAGCTAAAATCCAGGCTCATCTAGTGTCAACTGAGTTAAAAAATAAATTTCCTGATCTGGAAGTTGAGCTTATTTTTAAATCTACTCTTGGTGACAATGATTTAACTACTCCTTTAAATAAAATGCCTGATATAGGAGTGTTTACAAGTGATATAAAAAAAGATCTGATATCCGGGAGAGGAGACTTAGCAGTCCACTCTTGGAAAGATCTTCCTGTCGACACAGAGCCAGGTACATTCATTTGTGGAACTCTTCAAAGAGCAGATATGAGGGATATGCTTTTTTTAAAAAAGAGCAGCAGACATAAAACTGATTTGGAGATACTGTCTTCTTCTCCTAGAAGAGAAAAAAACTTAAGTGATTTTTTACCTAAAGCCTTACCTAATCAACTTACAGGTATTTCTTTCCACGACGTAAGGGGCAATATACAAACTCGCTTCACTAAATTGATGAACGGAAATCAAGACGGTCTCATCGTTGCAAAAGCAGCCATAGATAGAATTTTGAAAAGCCAAACGGATGAATTTAAAGTTGGGAGAGAGTTGCTACGAGAGGCCCTAAAAACACTAAATTGGATGGTTATGCCTTTATCTGCAAACCCTTGTGCAGCAGCTCAAGGGGCTTTAGCTCTTGAAATAAGAACGGAAGATAAGGAGTTACGATCAATGATAGAAAGTATTTCAGATTCTTCCGCCTTCAAACTTGTAGAGGAAGAGCGCCTGATACTCAAATCTTATGGTGGAGGTTGTCATCAAAAAATAGGTGCCAGCATTGAATCCTTTGAAATTGGTCAAGTCAAAACAGTTAAAGGTGAAACAGAAGACGGAGAAGAGATAGACGAAAGAGTTTTTGAGCCGAAAAAAGAGGTAAAAGATTTTTTTGAAGGTGTTAAAAATAACTCATACTTTCCGAAAAACAAAGGG
>Ga0209335_10000370_pt1 | contig 53467 bp, 42 predicted proteins | sample COG_09_FD_184753 | JGI IMG/M metagenome (GOLD analysis project Ga0209335, IMG submission 184753) | Pelagic Microbial community sample from North Sea - COGITO 998_met_09 (SPAdes) (version 2) | ecosystem: Environmental > Aquatic > Marine > Neritic zone/Coastal water | place: Helgoland, sampling...
CAACCATGTCTATAGTGTAAAAACGAATTGAGTCGAAATTTACTGGAATGATAAAGTTTTTTTAAAAAAGATGACCTGATGTCAATGAGTTGTGCAAAAATTCCATCTATCAAAAAACAATGAAATCAATCCTCCCCCTCGAGTGATTTTTTTAAAATCATCTTCAAAGAGTAAGCACTGTGCCGCCTTTATCGAACCTCTGATTTGGACAATACTTTCTTGGTATTTAAAATTTATCGAAAATATATTCCCTTTTTTTAAAAAAATATATCTTGTAAATTGGTAAATATTGATTCTTGGTAAATAAGTTTCAAAAAAAAACATTGGTTCCTGTAGAATTGGTTTATTTTCCATGAAAATTTTATGCATTTTTCTTTTTATTTGCGAAGGAAAGGTAATTTTTCTAAAAAAATTCATACTTTTGACATTTTTCAAATTTAGAGTAAATTCCGTTTCATTTACATGCATATTAAAAAGCGGTCCTTTTTTTATTGCCCATTGAAATCCTTGAATTATATGATTTTTCTCAATTTTATTTAAAGAATTAGTGTTACAATTGCTTAAAAAAATACAATTTCTAGAAAATTCTAAATCTGGTCCTATTTTCCATATAGAATTTAGGTCTTTTTTACTAATCATATCATTTCTGATAAATTCGTTGGTAATGATTCCAGAATATATCGCTTTTTTAAGTGAAAATTGTGTTTTTCTTGATATTTTTAATCCTAAGTTAACTGTTTTATGTATAAAACCGGGATATGTTTTTGAGATAAATTTATCATTTTTAATCATTTGAAAAATCTTTTTAACTTCAAACTTATTTTTTTCATAAAAAGTATTAACCAAACTTTCTCTTTTTAAAATATAAATTGATGAAAATTTTACATCAAAGTTATTGAAATAGTTCATCAGGTCATATAAGACTGAATCTAGATATAATCTACCAGAGGCTCCTAACAAAATCTTTTTTTTGCCAATCATTTTACATTGCAATAAAGGATACAATCGGGAACATTTTTTTAAGGAACCGGCTATATTATCCAAATTTTCGTTTTTTAAGAGATCGATTTCTATAAAAAAAATAGGAAAAAGCCTCATTTGAACGGCATCTCTCATGATAGAATTGAACAGGTTTTGTAGGTAAAGAATGCCATTTTTCTCACTAGCAAATATTCCGCTTTTTATGATAAACTTACTATTTATTTTTATCAAAAATATACAATTGGCTTTTACCGTTTTAACGTTTATTCTGTACCTACCAACAGGAATATATAATTGCTCAATTTTAGTCTTAAAGATTGTTTTTTGTCCTAAATTATTTTCATGAGTTTCCGAACGAATATAAATATATTCGTTTGTACACATACGTCCTCTCAATAATCTACATGTTAAAAACAACTTGTCCTGGTTCACAGATTCTACTAATTTTCCAATTAGTCCCGCGAATTTTAGATCTATGAGATTTTTGTTTTTACTAGAAGATATTTTTTTTATATGCTTAGAAATAAAAACATTTTCTCGAATACCAGTGATTAGTCCAGTATGATTAGGAATTAATTTTGTGCTTCTACAGCCTCCAAAAAATAAGCTCATGCAATAGAAAATTAGTTTTTCCTTGTTAACATTTAATTCGAAATTTTTAATTCCAAATATACCAAGTTCATTTTCAATAAATTTTCTTACAAATAAAACAGATTCACTAATATTCAAGAACATGATTTTACAAACCGGATATATGATGAACTCTTCAAATAACGATTTTTCCCAAATTTCTATAACAAGTTGCTGAATAGATAAGCAAATAGCCGGTTGAGAAGATATATACATTTCAGAAAATTGATTTAAAGTAAAAGTCCATCCTTGAAGAAAGCTTGCAAAGCATACGTTGTTAAAAACAGGGTTGAAAAACTGAATGTTATTCGACTTTATTTTTGATTTTACAAAACATTCTTCGACTATAAAATTCAAATCGTCTAAAATTTCGACAATTCTAATAAAAATTTTTTTTGGAGAAAGTCTCATCTCTATAACCAATCTATCTAAAGCATTTATCACTAAGACTATAGGTATTCCTAATGATATGGACGCTCTTATAGACAATTCCGTTCCTAATAATACTCCTTCGGCTACATCAACCACAATAAGAGAAGCATCTGACATTTTTAGGCTAGAAATGGCATGATCGAAGAAATCGGGATGACCCGGGCAATCGAAAATGTTTGTATTGAAAGGGTTTCCATATTTGTCACACAAAAGTAAACTAAAAACCGAGCCTTTTATGGTCATTTTTCGTTGGTGCTCTAAAAAAAAAAAATCCGTAAAATTTTTAAGTCTGAGATTGTCATTTAATAAATGGACACTTTTGACAAGACAGTTGATGAGGCTAGTTTTCCCGTGATGGAAATGTCCTGTAACCGACACGGTTTTAATCGATTTATTTTCATCAGTCAAGTGATTAAAAAAAAATCTTTTAGAATATATCGTCTTGGGAATTTTTTCTATAATTGTTTGATTGATACTTTTTTTAATTTTAGAATTTTTTCTAAAGGAGCTTTTATTTGAATCAGTAGTCTTAAAAAAATTTCCATAACAATCGAAATGCATTTGAAATATCGCGTCGTTTAATCGTGAATTAATAAAATACGAGGCTTCTAATATTTTATTCAATGATTAAAAAAAATCAATTAAATATAAAATATATTTTCAATTCAAACTTTCAAAAATGCCATTTAAGCGAGAAATATTTCTTTTTTTTAAATATAATATTTTTATTAGAATCTAAAAAAAATAAGAAAAAATATTCAGAAATGTCTGCAATCCTACTATCGTTGTACAAATGTTTTCTAGGATACTGTATATTATTTTTTTCAAAATTAGAATTAAAAAATTCTAACAACATTCTATCTATTTATCACAAAATTTTAATGGTTTTTATTTTTAATATCAATTCATCGGTGTTTAAAAATTTTTTTAATCAAGAAATTCTTCAAATAAAATTTAATTGTTGGTCTAATATGTTTAAAATTAAATCAGGTGTAGGGAAAGAGTCGTTTTTATTTAAAAAAAAAATTTTCAAAAATTATCTGGAAACATTTTACTATAGTTTTTATTTTACAGACTTTAAATCATATCAACAGAAATTTATTTTAATCGAAAATCTTCAGGTAGATACATTCTTGTATGATGACATAGAAGATTTCGAGGATCTGATTGTTCTGATTATTAGAAAATTTGTAAATATAAACAACAATTATTTTTCTATGAAATATCATCTGTATAATTTAAATAAATTACTGAAAAAATTTCATATAAAAAAAAAAAGAGACAGTATATCTATAACAACTCAGATGTTTAAAATTTTTGCCTGTGAAGCTAAAAAACATTTGAATATTAAAAAGTCTTCGGCTTTTAGAAAAACAAAAAAATGGGTCCTTGTAAAAAATTTTGACGATTTTACCAACAGAAAATTTACCTTTATTAAAAGACATTTATTACTTTTGTAATATAACAATGAATATTTCTTTTTTAAAGCTTCAATTTAGTTTTTCTCCAATTCCTTCTTTTCATATTAAATTTAATTTTACTATTTTTTTTAAACCTATACCAGTTCGGCAATGGTCTGTTTTTTTTTATTTCCTTTCCTAATTTTTTTTTTAACATCATTGTTTTGTTGCTAGACTAATAATTTTTAGAACTTTTAAAGTATGAAAAATAAATTAAAAATAAACTTACCATTTATGATATTCGTTATTTTCCTTATCGAATACCAAGAATAATCGCTTTAATAAATTTTTTTTCCAAATACATGTTTGTTAAATATTCTAAAATTCAACAGAGATCGAATCGTCAATTAGATGTAAATTTCAACAAACTATTTTTATATGATATTTTTTTTTTAAAATTTTTTTTTTGGCGTAAACCGCTTGAATTTACTCAATTGGCAGTTTTTATAAATACAATTTCGAAAAAAGTCTATAATATCGTATTTTACAAATTATTAAAAAATAGAATCATTACTATTGCCAAAGAAAGAATAGTTTCGGTATTAGTAAATTTGAACATACAAATATTTATGAAAAAAATATTTTATTTTGAAATACATAAAACAGATAAACTCGATCATAAAATTTCTTTTATTGCGAATAAGAAATTGTTATTTCTAAACGAAAGTTTTTATAATTTCGATTCTTTATACATCAAAAATATATTCGAATGTATTATTAATAGAAATTTTTTTAATCCTAGTTTTACAATCATTGATCTTTTGAAACAGGAGCATTTTATAGACAATGTTTGGTGCGAAAAAAATACCAAAATATTTTTATCATCAAAAGGATTGAATTTTTTCTTTTATTCAGATAATAAAAAAATACTCTTATCTTTTTTAAAATTTTTTCAAAATTATCTAGAAAAAAAAGAAAAAATATTTATTAAAAAGTTTAGTACTATTTCGCTATCGAATTATAGGATGCAGGCGGAATATAGAAAGTTTGATAATTTTCAAAAAAAAATCAACGTGAATTTACTTGAAATTTGCCAGAAGAAAATGAAAAAAAATTACAAATGGTTTAATTTTGTAGAGCCTTTGGTATTAACCTTTTTTCGAGATTTAAAATTATTTTTAATACCAAATTTGAAAAGTCAGATATATTTTTCATACAATCATGGTAAAAAATCAAAAAGTTTAGTGAAAAAGGAAAAAGAAAAGTTTGAAGGAAAATACAGACTAAAAAATTATAACGGTTTTACGATTATCATTGAATCTAATTACCGAATTTATGTTTATAAAAAAAAATATATTTCAGATTCTATTTTTTTACAATTTTCAGAAATTTTATATTCTTTACCCAACCTTTTTGTAGGAGAATTGACAGAGCAATCTATGTTAAATGCCATGTCAAAAGGTCTAGGAGCAGTTAATATTATAAATTTTATTAAACAAAACCTTCATGAAAACTGTAATAATATTCCCTTAAGTATAATCAAACAGATAAGTATATGGGAATTAGTCAAAAAACAAAACAGGATAATCGAATGTTTATTAATCGAAGAGGTTTGATTATTTTACAGTAAACTTATTAATAGGATTCATGGGATATTTTAAGTAAGTTTTGATATATATTTAATATTATTACATCGGATAACCATATCTCCCAGATAACCGACTTTTTCTCTTTCCAACCATTCTTCTGCTTGCGATAATCTTATATTTAAATAGGAATCAGAAGAAATCAGTCTCCCTCTATATTCCATATTCCATTTTAGTTTTACAACAATCGTTTGACCAATCAGAGTTTTCACAAAGCTTCTAGGGCTAATAGTATCTATTTTTATATAATTACTTTTTTGCATAACTATTAAAGCAACATGGCGCAGTGGCTAGCGTGCTGGGCTCATAACCCAGCGGTCCGAGGTTCGAAACCTTGTGTTGCTAAACTTGGCATTATCGAGTAAATTTCTATTCAGACTAAACTTTGCGGGCTTTAATAGATATATTAGATAAATATTTTTTAACACAGTCTTTTTCTAATTTTTCTGCGACTATTTTTGAAATTTTATAAAAGAGGTCCTCGATTCCTAAAAAAGAGGATGCTGTCAACAACTGTAACAAGTTTGATTTTTTTATTTTCAAATAACATTTCAACCATTTGCATTGTTCCCTATTTTTTTCCTTCTTTCTAGAATAATTTCTATTTATATCAATTCCTTTATCTTCAATCTCATATTTTAAAAATTCGATTATTTTTAAAATCAAAAAAATGTTAATCTTACTAAATGAAATGCAAACAATCTCTTCTGGATATATTTTTAAAGATGGGAATTCGTTAAAAATATATCTGATTGTTAAAGATTTTTTTATCAAATTTGTATCAAAAGTTACATAATCGCCCGATTTGTCAATTAGTATAATATTTTTCATTGCTTTAAAGAAAAATGATTATATATTAATTAATTAATTTTTTTTATGGATTTTTTAACACGTTTTCAGTATTATTTATCTTTTCCAGACAGTCATTTTAGATATCTAAATATTGTCTAAAAAATAATTATTATCATCAGCAAACGTTATGATCGTGTAGATTGTAAGCGAATGAGTATAAACTCCTATTATAGATCCTGTACAAGTACAGTCTATAAAGAATATATTGAATTATTTTATACCATTAAACACATATTAATTTTTGTGAGATTTAAAGACATTTGGATTAATTATGTTAAATTCGATTAACGAAGTAATACTCGAAAATATTTTTTATAGAAACGAGAAATTTTATAGACTATTTTCTAGTTTTGTAAATGTATTTTTTTTTTTTCTAACAAAAAATCTATATAATAATTATTCCGAAATTTTATTTAAAAATTATGATGCGAATAAAGGAGATTGTTTTAAGGATAGGTTTTTTAAAAGTTTTTATATTAAGATTAACTCAAAATGTACGGGAAAAACAAAAAATCATTTTTTACAAAAAACTTACTTGATGTCAGAGTTTTTTGAAAAAAAATTTACGATCGATCATGTAAAAAGTATCAATTTGCCTTATGATTTTAAAACCCAATCTAATTTTTTTTGCAAACTTTTTTCATTTAATAATATATTTAGTAAAAAAAAGAACATGATAATCCTAAGACTCATTTTTTTTACTACAAATTTAAAAAATTTTTCACTTTTCCCAAAATTTTTTAAGCGTTATAAAAAAAGCAGGCATACGGGTAAAAAATTTTTCTTAAATTTTAGGATTTATTTTTTTTATTTATTAAGATTTAACAGAACTCTGAACGATGGAAAATTTCGTTTTATATCTTTGATGTATCTGATATTCGAGTCTTTTATAAATTTCACTTTTTTAAACAGAAAAACAAAAAAAACATTTTACGATTCTGTTACAGTTTATAATGATATCAGATGTTTTCAAAAATCAAAAGGATCATATTTGTCAAAAAAAAATCCTACCGAGGAATCAATTTTCATAATTATTTGCACAAAAAAGCCGGTGATTGAAAAAAGTATGATTCTTAATTTAAAAAGTTTTAATTACACATTGATGTCTTGTAAAAAAAAAATTTTCGGAAATACTTATTGTAACTCGTTTAAACCATTTCATCAGAAAATATTTATTTCTTTTATCAAAATTTTTTCTAAAACTAAAAAGGAATTTTTATCCATGATTCTTATATTTATTTTAACTAAAAATTATTCTGAAATTTATAAAAAAATTTTTAAAATATCGATTTTAGCTCATCGATGTGTTTTGAAAAATCTTATTTTCATCATGGGTTACAGTTTAAAAAATACCGAAGCATTGAAAATTTATTTTTTAAAAATTTCTATGCATTTATATAATAGTAAACTTAAACGTGGCGATGATAAGATAAGATTTGATAATAAAAAAATTACAAATAAGTTTAAACATCCGAGTATATTTATGAATTATTTTTTTGAAAATTTGAAATTGAAAAAACTATCCTCGAATTCGACAACATATATTTCTAATATTTTAAAATGTAGAAAATGTTTAATTACCTTTCAAAACATTTTTATACATAAATACGAAGGAAAAGCAAATCTCGAAATTTACAAGAAAAAAATAAATATAATTTCAAACATAGTCTTTTATATCAATTTTTTATCAGCAGATGCTAAAAAATTTATTATAGAAACAAAAAATGTTAAGTTCTCCAACCGAGCCTATAAATATAATTTTTGTACAAAAAAAAAAATAATGAGATGCACTGAGGTTCCGTTGGGAGAAAAAAATGCCCTTGAAAATTTAAAACATTTGAATCTTTTTGTGCAAAATAAATGTGATTTTAAAATTATCTTGAATCTATTAAAACTCGGTATTTTAAGAAAATTAATTTCATCAAGTAATTTTAGCAATTTCAAAGCCGATACGTCTTTAGAATATTTTTTCTTAATTAGAAAATTAAATAAATTGAGTATGGATAAACAATTCGATAACTTTTCGAAAAAGATTTTATACTTTTCAAATCAAATCGAATTGCATATGAAAAAAAAAAATATAAAAATCCATAATATAATGGAGATACTTGGTCCAAACAGAGATCATATCGATAATTTGATCTTTTTTTATTACGAAAAAGAAAAAAAAGATGGGTTCAGAGTCAATGATCTTATCGAGCTAGTAAATCTTTCTTATATTTCTAGAAAAGCTAATATTTTTGGTATAAAAAAATTAACGGATTGGATTAGATTACCGGATTCATCTGAGAATTTGATTTACATAGGAAAAAGGGCCATAAAATCTATAATATATTTCAGAAAGAATTGTTTTTTTTTCATCAAATTATTGAAAAGATTTTCAAAAAATAAAAAAGAATCCGTTTCCGCTTTACTGTCTATCATTTTTAGATTCATGTTATCTTTAAAAACTGTTTATTTTAAAAAATTTCTAAATTTTTTATATCTAAGAGGCAAAGCTTTTTTTGAAACGTTTCTTAATGATTTTAACTTCCGAACATTTAAAAATAAATCAGAATGGTATCGGGTCTCAGGGCATATCGATCATTTTTCTAGAAAAAAAAATAAAATTAATTTCATCACAGAAAATCTTGTTTTATCTGTAATTCTGTTTGTTAAAAAAGAGAAAAAAAAAATTTCGTCTAAGCAGATTGTATTTTTAAACTTCATTGAAGATTATTTTATAGATAAAACTTTGGTTTATCATAGGTGGGGTAACAACCTTTGTATATTATTACTAGAGAACGTCTTTTCAAAAAATAATTCGAGTCTGTTATTATATTTTGAAAAAACCATTCAAAATAGCTTTTTACAAATGCACCAGTTGTTATTTGATTGTAAAAGATTTAAAAAATTAGAAATTTTTGAAAATATAAAAATATCTTTCGAGCTGAAAAATATTTTTTTACGATTTAAAAAATCTTCAGGAAAAAAAAGTAATAAATTTCTGATTCTAGATTTTTCAGAAATATCAATGATAAAATTTTAAAAATAAACGTTTAGGATTATAACATGATTTGAAAATAAATACATTTAATTATTACAACTTTAAAAATTCTCTTACATTGTTTTTGTAAGATATTAGACTAATTTTTATTGAATAAAGTAATAGTTTTTAGATAATCAGAGTAAAAGATTTTTTTTTTTAATAATCGTAATATTTCTTTGTCGATTGACATTTGTCTGAGATAATGAGAAGAAAAAATATTCATTTTTTTTTCCAAATCTTTACTTCTATGGATTTTTATCAGATAGTTAAAGTACTCGTCATTTAGATTCTGTAATGATAAATTTTGCAAATCAATTTTATTTTCCGTAGAAATAGTATACCTTGGATTAACTCTTCTCAATGAAATTCCATTTAACGAAAAGGGTCCAGATATAATAAAAAGATTCGATTCTGTGGTTTTTAATAAAATTGCTTTTTTACCTTGCATTTTTTTGTTCAGTAAAATTAATATCGTACCGGGCAAAGGCTTTATTTTATCTTTAGACACTTTTTTCATAAAATTCATAGTCTTTTTATATCTTGCATTTTTTTTCAGATCCAAAAAATTTATCCATTTATTTCTCTTGTTGATATATTTTTTACTTTTAACGAGCAGGCCTATTGTTTTTTTCTTTAGATTAATATCACTTGCTATTTTGTTTATCTTTAAACGAATTAATAAAAAAAAATGCATTAAATTTTAGAAACTTGTTACTTACCCAATCTGATTTTCGAGTGATGTTTTCAAACTTTTTATAAGTTTTCATTTTTATCATATATATTTACTTATTTCTTTATTTATTTATTATTCCAGTAATTGTTCCTAATCTATAAAAATAGCTCTTCTATGATTTTATTGAAACTAATTGATATTCTAAAATTATTTTGATGGCTTTAAAATTTTTTTGTTAAGCTAAAGTTGTGATTGTTTTTAATAAACTGCAATATTTGCATTTTACATGAAAAAGTGTAATTTCCTAACTATGTTAGTTTTGCAAATATAAAAATTCTAAAAATACTGGAATATTCTTTTATTTTAAAATATGAATAATATAGAAACATATGAATTTCAAGCTGAAATCAATCAGCTTATGAGTTTAATAATCAATACATTTTACTCGAACAAAGAGATATTTATTAGAGAACTGATTTCGAATGCTTCAGATGCTCTGGACAAAATCCGATACCAATCGCTTACTGATCCGAAAGTTCTTGATTCCGAATCCAAACTTGAAATCAAGATATCAGCAGACAAAAACAATAAAACTTTAACTATTTCTGATACTGGTATAGGTATGTCTAAAGAAGATTTGATAAATAACCTAGGTACCATAGCTAAATCGGGGACGAAGTCTTTTATGGAAGCTTTGCAAGCTGGCGCAGATGTATCGATGATCGGGCAATTTGGGGTTGGTTTTTATTCTGCTTATTTAGTTGCAGATAAAGTTATAGTTGAAACAAAAAATAACAACGATCTGAACTATGTATGGGAAAGTTCTGCCGGAGGTAATTTTACGATACGCAATCAAGAAACTGTGGAATTGAATAGAGGTACGAAAGTGATATTATTCTTGAAAGAAGATCAACTCGAATATCTAGAAGAAAGAAGAATCAAAGACTTAATCAAAAGACATTCGGAGTTTATACAATACCCTATAAATTTATGGGTTGAAAAAGAAATCGAAAAAGAAATCGAAGTTTCTGATGATGATACTGGAAAAGAAGAAAATGTGGCCGAAGAAAAAAAAGAAAAAAAAACCAAAAAAATTAAAGAAATTACTCATGAATGGCAATTTATAAACAAAAACAAACCAATATGGACCAGGAAACCAGAAGAGGTATCTAGAGAAGAATATGCTTCATTTTACAAAAGTCTAACCAATGACTGGGAGGATCATTTAGCTGTTAAACATTTCTCAGTCGAGGGGCAGTTAGAATTTAAAGCTCTTCTTTTTATTCCAAAGAGAGCACCTTTCGATCTATTTGAACCAAAAAAAAAAACTAATAATATAAAACTTTATGTTAAAAGAGTATTCATTATGGATAGCTGTGAAGAAATTATTCCCGAATATTTAAATTTTGTAAAAGGTGTAGTTGATTCGGAAGATTTACCGCTTAATATTTCAAGAGAAACTTTACAACAAAATAAAGTTGTTAAAGTGATCAGAAAAAACATTGTCAAAAAATGCCTGGAAATGTTCAATGAAATTTCCGAAAACAAGGAAGACAGTAAGGTTTTTTATGAACAATATTCAAAAAACATCAAGCTAGGTATTCACGAAGATAGTCAAAATAGATCTAAATTAGCAGACCTTTTGAGATATAAATCATCTCGTTGTCCAGACGAAAATACCTCTTTAAAAGAGTATGTTTCAAGAATGAAAGAAGGGCAAAACCAAATTTATTATATTACTGGAGAAACTCAAAACGCAGTTGAAAATTCTCCGTTTTTAGAAAAATTAAAACAAAAAGGCCATGAAGTTTTGTTCATGATTGAACCTATCGATGAATACTGTGTTCAGCAACTAAAAGAGTATGATGGTAAAAAGTTAATTTGTGCTACAAAAGAAGGTTTGACTATTGACGAAAGTGAAGATGAGAAAAAAAGAAAAGAAACCGAAAAGGAGACTTTCGAAGATTTGTGCAAAATTATCAAAGAAATTTTAGGAGAAAAGGTGGAAAAGGTTGTAATATCCGACAGACTTTCGGAATCTCCTTGTATACTTGTAACTGGCGAATATGGATGGTCTGCTAATATGGAACGAATAATGAAAGCACAGGCACTGAGAGACAGTTCGCTTTCTACATACATGTCAAGTAGAAAAACAATGGAAATAAATTCCAAGAATCCTATTATAAATGAACTTAGATCAAGAATTGATACTGACAGAAGTGATAAGACTGTAAAGGATTTAGTAAATCTTTTGTTTGACACTGCCCTTTTAACATCTGGTTTTTCATTGGACGAACCGCATATATTTGCTCAAAGAATCCATAGAATGATTAAACTAGGTCTAAGCATTGATGACAATGTCGATGTAAAAGAAATGAATGAAGAAATTCCTAATTTAGAGGATTTGAATGATGATGATATGGAAGCCGTTGATTAGGTTTTTGAATAAATTAAAATCTATTGTCTGTTAAAATTAAAAAATTGGATTCGGAAAAGTAATATAGCAATTGATGTAAAATAAAAATTTTAATTTTTTTTGACCGAAAAAAATACTCATTTCTTTTTTTAACATTACAATTTTCAAATGCAATTGGAGCAAAATTGTTCCTGATTTTTAAGTATAAAAACGGTTTTAGTCCGAGTATTTGGCAGATGAATTTTTCTTTCGCCGAAAGCATATTGCTGATAAAATGATTTGTTTTTCTTATCATTAAAAAAGGTTCTTTTTTAATCTCCTCGATAAATATATTCCTTTTTTTTTTTAAATTTATTCTGTACTTATTTTTAAATATCGTATATAAAAATTTTCTATATTCTCGATAACGATATTTTTCTTTCACTAGAAAAACGAATCTTTCGTCATCATTTAATTCTAAAACTTTGAAAAAATTAGTTACTTTTTTTTTTTTTTTATCAAAAGACAATCGGTCTAGTGAATTTTTGAGGCTAATCTCTATGTAGAAATGTTTGGAAAATAAATTTTTTATCGAAAAATATTTCATTTTATATTTTTTTTTAACTTCTCTTTTATATAGGTTTTGATTATATTTAAATAGTGAATATGTATTAAAACTTTCTGTCGTTAGTTTTCTCTTTTTTTTTTTATTAATTAATTTAAAAATTTCCTCAAAACTATCTCTATATTCAAATAGAAATTCGCCTCTCTGTAGTCTCGAGTTAAAACCTTCTTCGAATCTAGCGTCCCATTTTTTAAGTACATTGGAATTGTCGATATTTGTTCCGTTTTTTAAATTTAACAAAAATTGTAGCTTGCCTCTTAAAAAATAGTATTCGAAGTAGAATTTTTTTGAGTATTTATAATAATGCGATTCACACTCGATGGGATTTTTGAATTTTGAAAATCTTGACGTTTTTTCCCAATCGTAATTTCCTTTTTTTATTAAAATTTTTAGTAAACTATTTTCATCTTGATACATCCAGTTGTGACTGTTAATAGGGATATTTAAAGGTATTTTTATTCCAAAAGGATGATCGTATATATGGTTTATTTTATAGCATTTTATAGACCTTATTTCCTTAGTCACAGTGTAAGTAGAGCATATTAGGCACTTGTAAACAATTCTATTTTTTGCCCTCAAGACAGTGTTGTTGTAACATATTAAGTTTTTTTTGTAACTATGTTTATTGTAAGACAATTTCAATGGGCTTTGATTTTTTTTTTTTTTTAATTTACAGGCTAAGATTTTTTTTTTCATTTATTATCGAATTAGAGTGGCGGAAATTTTTAATTTTTTATAATGTTAAAAAAATTTTGGTTCCATTTATTGAAGAAAATAAATTTTCAATTAAATTTTTATAAAAATTATTCTAGTTTAAAAAAAAAATTTATTCTACTTAAATTTCCAAACTTTTTTTTTAAAAAAAATATAAATGATTCCAAAAATTTTTTAAAAACAAAAAAACACATCGAACTTTTTGATCAAGGTTATATTGTATTTTTTAAAAACAAAAAAAAGTTTTTATTTCTAGATTCATCAAAGTATTTTTTGGATAACATGGAAATAAAAAAAAACTATGAACTGATAAAGTTGTCAAAAAAATACTCATATTTTCTGGAATTCGGGCTAATTTCGGACTTGACAACGGTATACCCCGATATGTAGAATACACTTAACCACTGCTAGAAAAGTTTGTTTTATGATAAATTGGAATCATTTAAAGCCTGTAAACGAAAAAGAATGTAAACAAAAATCGAAATTTTTGAATAATTATTTTAATTTAATTAGAATTACCGGGAATAATTTTTGTTCATGTTTTGAAAATATTTATAAAAAACAACTTTTTTATTTTAAATTTGTTAAAAAAGAAATAATTCTATTGGGTTTTACATTTTTTATAGAAAAGAAGAGTTATTTTTTTTTAAGATCATTTATCAGATATATGGCATCTATAAACGAAAATCGATTTTTATATTTTATAATAAAAATCTTTAAAAATTTTCCTTCTTATCCAAGATTTAATATAAAAAGTTTTGAATCGAGGAAACAAGAGAAAATTTTTTCGACAAGAATCATGGCAAACGGCCATTGTTTTTATATGATTTTGATGAGAAATCTTTATGTTAGAAAATTTTTTCTAATAAGATATTTTTGTAAATATTTTATTTTATTAACAAGGAGAAATTGTAATAGAGATTATAGACATCTAACATTTTTCATTAGATCTACTTGTTTTTTATGCCTTTTTTCAAGGCTGTATCAAAATGTAACTAAAAGCTTTTTTGAAAATTTTATTTTCAAAACATTAACAATGTGTTCTCGAGTGGTTTTTGGCAAATTCCCTTGTATAGAACATGAAGCTAATCTGTTTAAAATGTCAATAAAATATATCACAAAGATTAAAGAAATAAAAAAACAATGGGTATCATTTCTGGTAAATAGGATGAAAAACCGAATGTGTTATAAAAAATATTATTCACTTGACAGTTTTTTTCTAATCTTGTTTTTTAAAAATGCTGACTTTTATGTAAAAAAACTTATTTCAACTTTCTTTCTAAATAAAAAGGCTGATTTTAGTTCAAGAATTAAAATTCATTCTGAAATACAATATCTGTTTAAAAAAAAAAAGAAACAAAACAATCGTAGATGGCCGAAAACTATTGCTTCAGAAAACTATCTGATAGAAAAAAATTTAATCGTTAGATATCTTTTAAATTTAAAGAAAAATTTAAAATTTAACACATTTAAGATAGCTTTGGTTAATACGCATTATTACGAGAAAGGTTTTCTGATAAATCTAAAAATAATACTTGAAAAAAATGCCCATAGGCTGGTAGGTAGATTAAAAAATTTTAGTGAAAAACAGCAGTTTATCGATAAAAATTCTAAAATATTAGACAAAACAAAAGAAATCAAACGAGTGTCCGTTTTCCACTTTTTTATAACAAAATACAAAAGTATCGAAGTTAATTTTTTATACGATTTATGGAATATTGTAAAAAAAAAAAAAAAAAATATCGCAAAAAAAAGTATTAATATTTAATTAAAAAAAAGCATTAATTTTTAGTTTGTTTTATTTAAAAATTACATTTGTTAAAATATTGTTAATAAGATGAATATAAATATTTTTTTATAATTAATCGTGTATTCAAATAATATAGAAAGATGTCGACTAGAATTGAACCTCGGATAATTGAAATTTTTAAAAAAACTTCAATTAAAGGACACAGATCTGTAATTCTGATGATTGGAAGAAATTCAAAAAAGAACGTAATATATTTACATTATCTATGGTCTAAAATAAATTATAAAAAAAAAAGCCCTCTTTTATGGTGTTTTGGTAATAAAAAATCTTCATTCGATGATTTAAAGGGCTCTTTTTTGAATATAAAAAAATCAAATTGCCATGAAAACTCATCCAATTTTTCGGAACATCGATTTTGTAATTACAAAGATATCGATAGAATAACAGGTAATACATTCGGAATGTGTGTGATGCAAAATTTCGAGGAGATAAGCCCTAATATATTGGCTAAAACAGTAGAAACGGTAGAAGGAGGAGGTTCTATTATTTTTTTACTCGAAACAGAAAACTCTCTAAAAAACCTCCATAGGATATCTTTTAAAATATACAAAAAATTTACAACAAATGCTTATAAAACGATTTCAGGGAGGTTCATAGATTTATTCATTCTTTCTCTTTTTGAATGTGATACATTTTTGTGTTTGGATAATAATCTTAATAAAATAGAAAATCCAGTTCAATGTAAAAAATTTGATTTTAATAAAAAAGATTTAAATTTTTCTGATGACAACAAAGACGGGTTTTTACACATAGATCTGGTTGATAATTTAAAAAATATAGAACCATTGGGCAGTTTGATTTCTAAAACTAAAACATTCGATCAAGCTAAGTCTTTTTTAACATTCACAGAGGCTATTGCCGATAGAAAAAAATGGTCGACAATTTTTTTAAATTCTCCTAGGGGACGTGGAAAATCTTCGGTTATGGGCTTAGCAGTAGTTTCTGCTATAACATATGGCTATAGTTCTATTTTCGTCACTGCACCTGTTCCAGAAAATTTAAATTCTTTTTTCGCGTTTTTATTTATTGGTCTTAAGACATTGAATTATATAGAAAATAAAGATTATGAAATAATTCAAAACCCTGTTCAAAAATGCATAGAGCGGATAAATATTTTTAGTACACATAGGCAAACAATTCGTTTTATTTTTCCGAGAGAAATATCCGAATATAAGAATATAATAGAATTATTAGTTATCGATGAGGGAGCAACGATATATGATGAAATAAAAGAAAATTTTTCAGGACCTTATTTGATTTTTATCAGCTCAACGACGTCTGGGTATGAAGGAACTGGAAGAAGTTTGAATTTAAAACTTTTAAATAGTTTGAAAGCCAATGCTTTTTTGAGTAATGATTTTAATTCAAAACAAAATACTAGAGTCTTTCGAGAAGTTATCTTGAAAAAACCTATTAGATATTCTATCAATGACCCTGTTGAAAAATGGCTAAACGAACTTTTATGCCTAGACTTAGATAATAGTCATCGATTGATAGAAGGCTGTCCTAAATTAGACACATGCAAGCTTTATTTGGTGGATAGAAACACACTTTTTTCTGGCCATGAATTGGGAAAATTATTATTACAAAAAATCATATTCTTGTTTTCGATTTCGCATTATAGAAATTCTCCGGATGATATACAAATGCTAAGCGATTCCCCTTCTCATCGAATATTAATTCTAATTTCGCCATTTAATATGAGACTGAATATCCTTCCCGATATTATCACGGCTATTCATTTTTGTTACGAGGGCCAGATCAATAGAAATTTTTCAAAGAAAAATATGATTTTAGATAAAAAATTTCCAGGAGATCTTATTCCATGGGTGATTTCTCGAAATTTTTTAGACCCAAGTTTTTCAGAATTTTCTGGAATTCGAATAGTTAGAATTGCAACTCATTCCGATGTCCAAAATATAGGTTATGGGAGTAAAGCCATTTCTATTCTTCAAAATTTTTGTGAATTGAATAAAAAAAAATCTTTTAAGAAAAAATTGATTTTATCTGAAAAAAAAAAGAAATTGTCATCATTGATAATTGATATAGAAAATAGGATGCCTCCGAATTTAGATTATATAGGAGTGTCGTTCTCTTTAAACTTGCCTTTGTTATGTTTTTGGCGCAAAAATGGATTTTTCGTTATTTACATCAGAAAGGGTAATAATTTAAATTCGACAGAGACGAATTGTATCATGGTCAAAACAGTTTCTAATCAAACCAGTTATCCTTGGTTTTTTTTTTACAGAAGAGAACTTCTAAAAAATTTTATAAACCTTTTATCATATGATTTTAGATTTATGCCAGTAAATTTAGTATATAATATTTTCGAAAACCTGAAATTTGGTTCAGAAACCACCTCGGTTATAAGATTAAATCTAAGGAAATTCATAAGTTCTTATGATTTTAATAGGCTTGTACTTTTTGCAGAAGAATCTTTAATAAGTTACAACAAAATACTCGATCTTCTGCCGGTATTAACGAGAATTGGTTTCTGGACATTTTTCTCTAAAAATCATTTTTCCTTCACCGAAAGTTGTTTGCTTATAGCAATAGGATTTCAATATAAAAATATTGAAGAAGTTAAAAATGAACTATCACTCAGAAAAGACAGTTTTGTTTTCCTTCTTAAATCGATAATTAAAAAACTTTTAGTTTATATTGCATTTTAAGTAAATCGAAGGTGATTTATAATAGTTTTAATGGATGAAAAAAATTTGATATCATTTGACTCAAGGGGGCATCTGACGCAAATAGATTATGCTAAACGATGCGTGTCTTCTTCGAACACTATAATTTCTATGAACACTATAAATTGTTCAGTTGTTTTTTTAAACAGCTTTTCATCGCGTTTGGGGAATTTTATCGATACTAATATTTTCATAATCAACAAATTTATTTGTATTTCTGGAACAGGTATGTTTTCAGATTTAAAATTAATAATTAAGAGAGCGAGAAAAGATGCTATGTCGTTTTATTATAATTTTGGAGAAAAAATAACAGTCAGCCTATTAACTAAAAAAATATCTTTTTTTATACAAGAATATACTCAGAAAAGTGGAGTAAGACCGTTTGGCGTTGGTATCAACGTAATTGGGTCGGATGAAAATGGAATTTCATTGTATAAAATAAGCCCTGGAGGAGCCTATTCTAAAAATCATTTTTGTGCAATGGGAGAAAATTCCAATGAATGTTTGCAGTTTTTAAAAAGCAGGTGGAATTATAACTATAATCTTGGAAATTGCTTTGATATAGGAATTCGTTGTCTAAAAGAAAATTCAAATATAAAATTAGTTTCTGAGAATGTTCAAATTGCTTATATAACAAAAAATAGAGAGATCAAAATATTAGGTAAGAAAAACATAGAAAATGTAATTAAAAAGTCGGAGATTTATAGACGAATAGATCGATAGCCTGGAAACTAAAGATTTGTACACATGATATTTATAATAAATTTACTCATAATAATCTGTAACTGTTTTATATCTCAATTCTCTAACATCTACAGGCATCAATAGAAATAGGTTTTCGAAAATCAATTTACTTGGTTTTATAGAACACCATATCGAGAAAAAAACTTTTTGATTTGTTTGAATTTTTTTTTCAAACGTGGCTCTAACCGTTCCCTGTTTTAGATCTCTAGAAAGGCCTTTAATGACACCCCTGGTCCCATCTTGAGTTTTTATAATAGAGCCAATGTATTTTATCGCCTCAAACTCAGTATGAAACATTCCGTTTATGAACGCAGTTTTTTGGAAAATTTTGCAAATTTTCCCTTGAATTTTTATTTTGTGAAACAGATTCAATGACGTAAGACGGTCTTCTATTTTTCCTGTAAAAGAAATTGAAAATCTCGAGCCTTGGTTGGAAACCTTGTTATGTTTTTTTTGAAGAAATAAACCAATTACATTATCATTTTTTTTCGTTACGTTTGAGTAAAAAAAGGCGTGCGCTGGCCTATAGTATGGCAAAAATTTTATCAGCTTGAAATTGTTCTTTGTAATCTGTCTTATTATATAAACTTTTGTGTAGATCAGACGCCATCCTATCGAGATTAAACAAAAATCCCCTGATAAAACACTTTGGTTACACCATTTATGTCTGAGAATTCTAGAAACTAGGAAAAAATTTTTTTTTTCATAAGCTTCGTTTATCGACAGGATGTATAGCGAGGCAGGATAAAAGTTTTTTTTAAAATAAATCGGTAAATCTTTTATTTCTATTTTGACATATTCTATTTCATCCGAAGTTCTTCTCTTAAATTTTGGAAACGAAAACTTATTTGGTTCAATTTCAGACAATTTCTTTGAAATTTTGTTAGAATTTTTTTCAGACAAAGTCTCTCGTTCATTAGAAAAATGATTTTTTGGGATTTCATTATCAAAAACTTTAAGGTAATTACTTTGATTATGTGATATAATATTTTTCAATGAAAATTGACATGAGTCTATTTTATAGAAATATCGTGACGAGGCGAAACCTTTGTATTGGTTTTCTAAAAAAAATTTCAGATAATAAAAAAAAAAAAAATTTTTTTTATTATTAAAGATTATTAGAAATTTTTTATCTAATTTTTTCCTTTTTCTGTTAAAATTTATATCACTATTTTGATTAAAAATTTTCTTTACAACGATATCCCCTAACCCTGATATATGACATGTTGTATTTTTAAAATTACAATCAATTCTGTTTTTAGAAAATCCTTTTAGGATCAGGCTATGTTTTGCAAATTTTTTAACGTGCATGATTTCGGTGATTAAAAAATAATATGAATCTTTAAAATCAGAAAATTTTTCTATCTCTTCTATAAATAAAAATCGATTGACATTTTCGATTTCTTTTGGATAATAAAACCCTTGTATGTTAACACCGCTGATAAAAAAAATTTTCCCATTTTGCGTTTCTTTATCCAACCTGTCTTTTAGTTTTTTTTTTGCTTTTTTTAAACTTTTCCAATTTTTAAATAAATCTAAATGTGTGATGATGAAAAAAATTCTTTTTTTTTTATCATTTCTTATAAAATTTATGAATTCAAAAGTCTCCAATTCAAGTCCAAAATAACCATCTACCATAAAAACTACGATATCTGAAATTTTTGATAAATTAAGTAGATCTAATGTATCCGAGGTACTTTCGATGAATAAAAATTTTCTCCCATTTTTAGTAATTAAACTCATATACTGTTTTACCATTAGTCTTTGTTCACTTTGAATCGAATTTGCAAGAGAATTTATAAACGTAGTTTTTCCACTTTTCCGCGGACCTACTATTGAAATAACAGTGGTTTCCATTTTAGAATTCATTTATTTAAGCAATGAAATTATTATATAATATGACAAAATTCTTTCGATTTTTATATTAAAAAAATTATGAAGATATAATTTGAATAATTTTTGATCTAAAAAGTTATTAGGCTTTAATCTATAATATACAAAATAAATGGGTTAGCGGGGCTCTTTTATTAAAATATTTTATTTAATAAATTCATATTAAAAATAAATTTTTATGTATTAAAAAGTAAAATAAATAAGTGTATAAATTTAGAATGTTCAATATAACCGGTATGGGATTTTCGGTAAATCTTTCTAGTAGATTTCCAAAATTTCGATCTAAAAACAAATTTTTCAATCGTGTCTGTTCATTAAAAAAAAAAGAAATTAATAACGCTAAAATTTTCATGATCGAAAAAAATAGATCAGATGAGAATGCTTTATTTTCAAAATTCTGCACACTAATATCATTTGGAATAACTTTCATATCATTGGATACTGCTAACTTTATTAAATCAAATCTGAATATGAAAAGTAATGCTGCGAAGTTTTCAAATAAAAATGTACATCAAAAATTATCTCAGATACCTGTATTCGCTGTAACAAATTCAGGCGGGCAACCTTATTTGACTAATAACAGTAAAGGAGATCAAGTTGGCTTGATTTTTTTTTCTTACGACGATGCTCTCCAATTGCTTAAAGGTATGCAGAAAAATCACCAAGTTTTAGACGCAAGGGTATATATCATGGGTTTAGATAAAGCTTATAAAATGGCAACGTCTACAGTTTCGCAAAGTGGATACAAAGGTGTACATGGTCAAGATCTGAAAATGCTTTTTAGATTTTATCCCAATAAAAAACAAGTTAATTTCGCGAATAGCTTGATTAAAAAAAAAAATTTTATGGAAAACTTCAAAGGGTGTCCCGCTTTTATTGCCGAAGGTTTGACGATTAAAAAAGGAAAAGAGGAGATCGTTCCAATTTTCTTGACTAAAGAAGATCTTGAGAGCGCATGGTCAAATATGTGTTTATCAAATCCAGATTTATCAAGTAAACCGAATATTGAAGTACTTGATCTATTATATATAATAAACGAAATGCACGAAAAAAATCAGATTTTCGATAACTATGGATTTTTTCCTCCAGAGGAAAGTTTGGAGTTCGTAAACAGGGAAACGAAGGTTAAACCTTCTGCCAAAATTCCGTCTGGGTTAATACAGAAATTTTAAGCAAAAATAAAATAATTTTAAATGATGACCTGTTTTAGACAAGCATATGTATGAACTCATGATAATAAAAAATCTGAAAACAATAAATATTTACTTAAAAAAAAGGAATATTTTTTGAATTAGTTAATTAAATTACTTCTTATTTTATAATGATGATAAGAAATTTGCACCACCAGAACTCATTCCTTTAGGAGATTCTAAAATTTTGTCTATTATTCCATACTCAACGGCTTCTTGAGGCGTTAGATATTTTGTTCTACTTGCATCTTTCATGATTTTTTGTAAAGATTGCCCGGAGTTTTCAGAAATAATTTCAAAACATTGTTTGCGGTTGTACAAAACTTCTTTAGCTTTTATAGCAATATCAGACGCTTGTCCTCTTGCCCTGGAAGTCGGCTGGTGTATCATTATAGTTGCATTAGGTAAAGCTGCTCTATGGGTTTTTTCTCCATTTGACAAAAGCATAGCGCATGTCCCAAATGCTTGTCCTACACAGATTGTATGTACTGGAGGTTTTATATAATTCATCGTATCGGCGATAGCGAAAGCTTCCGTTTCAAATCCCGCAGAAGAACCATCTGGATTACTGGTTCCAGTTGAATTTAAATACATGAAAACTGGTTTGTCTGCGTTTTCGTATTGCAAATATAAAAACTCGGCAACAATCAATTCCGTAACTGCTGGAACAAGTGGCATGCCTACATAAACAATCCTGTTATGTAATAACAGGGAAGGTAAATCTGGAGGAGGGCCAATGCGTACGCCGTCGTAATTTTGAGCACCAGTTTGCATGGATCTTAATGTGTTTATAAATTTCTTGCTATTTTTTTGTATATTTGTACTTTTTTTTGTATTTTGCAGAAAAATTTGACTTCTTGCGAAGGCTAGATTGTTAAGGGAATAGTTGTTCATTGAAATTAAATTATTCATTTTATATAAAATTCAATTATATGATACTGTTTTTATTCTTATAAACCAATGATTCAATACGCTATATGAATAAAAAGAATGATAAGTATGTTTTAACTAGACTTAACCTTTTCGATATTAAATAATAAATAAGACATACCAAAGTTTTTATTTTATTTTATACTTACCTGGCTTTTGAGTATTCTTAATGAAAGAATTGCTCGTCTTTAAAATTATTTAAACACTAATATAAATAATCTAAAGGTTTTCTTTATAAAAGAAAAAAGTAAAATTTTTTGAATTTTTTTTTTTAAATATAATCATTAGTCTGAAACTAAAGACTCTATTATAATAGATAGCGCATTCCTCATATCATCTAATCCAATAGCGGATGACATCCTTGTTACGCTTAATAATTTCGAGATTAAAACTAGAGTGCCGAACTTAGATTCGTATTCAAAATCGTCTTTTTTTTGGAGAAATTTTATCATATTTTTAAATAAAAATCCTATTCTCATCATTTCTTTTTTAGAAATCTCATTAAAACATGGTGGTTCAGTGGATCTAAAGTTAATTAGAACTTTTTTAAGATTATTTAATCTGAAGCCTAAGCCAAGATATTTTTCTTTAAAATTTGATTTTTCAAAAAAATAAGTATAATCAATAAGATGCTCGGCATATTTTTTGTCGAAAATTTCAGAATTATTATTTTTTAAATCGAATACGAGGTCAAAATTTTCCTTTATATTCATAAGACTATCTCTCCAAGTTTTTAAATCAGTTGAATTTTTTTCTGAATTCAATATTCCTATTGTAGAAAAAAAGGAAGTGATGCTAAAGTTTAAACCAGCCTTAGAGATTGTCATAGAGCCAAAGTCAGTGGCTTCTTGTATAAAAGATATTATGTCTAACGGCGCGAAATTTAAATTATCGATATACAGGATTTTACCTTTTATTCCTACCAATTGTCCTTTTTTTATGCTAGAAATGATTCTGTCATTTTTAATATTGTAATCATAAAATAATTTTTCCTTTTCGATATTTTTTCCATCTAAAAATACTAAGTTATTATCAAAATTATTTAGAAATTCTAATACGTTGTGCTTGAAACTGGTTTCTTTATCTATGACAAACAATAAATTTAGATTGTCTTGAAAATTAGATTTTCTTTGGTGAAATTTTTTACAAAAAAAAACAAATAATGTCAAGAATAAACTTTTTTTTAGACCATCCAATCCATAAGTTTCTTTTAAAAATGAAGAACATAATAGTTTATATAATTTTGGGTTTTGAAATAACGAATCTATTTTTGTATTTTTCAATTTATCTCTTAAAAAATTTTTCGACGCTCTCTTTTTTGATATGTCTGTTTTCCTTGTAAACATTGTAGAGTACAGTCTTTTTTCTATATTTACCGCTTCTATATAAGTGTCCAATCGAAAAGAAGCGAATTTGTACAATTTTCGTTGATATTGCACTATTCTGTAAATTCCAGTAATTTTAATTTCTTCTCCTAACTCTATATAATTGAAATATTTGTTAGAAATAACTATTTTCATATCTTGATACAGGTCGGATACCTCGGAATACTTTTTCTTGCTTCTAATTTTGAGAAATTTTTTATCATCAAATTGACATCTATCGTATAGAATTTGAAAAGTATTAAAATTTTTACAACAGTAACAGTAGGTCGGCTCTTGTATTACACCATTCTCTATGAATGAGTAGGTCTCAAAACAACAAATTTCGCACTTGAAAAAAGCACTGATAAGATCTGACATTATATCGCCTACAGCGACGACGATCCCTTGAATGCTTATTAACTTGTCTAGATACTTTGGTTCAGGAAGATCAAATATATTTAGATTAGATTCGATTTTTCCAGATAATGATATTTTGTAATTTTTAAATTCAAAATATAAATTATTTATTTGAATTTGTTTTTGCGAATATTCATCTATAACGAGGTCAAAGATACCGAGCATTAAACCCGGGGATTCGATAGTGTTGAAATATAATATTGGATCAAATTTGGCAAGTTCAGACAACTTTATTTCTATTTTACCATCATAAATATATTTATTATTTATCAGCCGATTTTCATTTTCTGAAAAATTAATCTGGGTAAATATTACTGTTTTTATAAAATCTTCGAATCTGATAGATAGGTCTCTTAACCTAAATATTGAATTAACCCGCATTTATTTATTTTAGTAATATTAAACAATTTTTTAAATATATTAGTTTTTAAATATTTTTGAATATGGACTTATTTTTGTTATTAGAATATTTAATCATTTTTCATACTAGAAAGATTGATATTTCGTGTAAAAAAAAGATTTTTTTAATTAGATTTTTTTCTTTTTTTTATTACTTGTACAAAATATTAGGCTTATGTATCATATTAATGAAAGATCGTTTATCAGCTAACACAGTTAACTTGCTAAATAAAAAAACAATTGATTTTTTTAAAGAAATTTCTCTTAGTGTTATATTCGGAAAAATATACACTAAAATTTTTTTCTTAAAATCGGTTAAAATCTGCATTTCTTTCTTCGATGATTTTTTTTAATCAATTCTATATCAATGTCAAATAAAAATTTTTCGTAATTCAATATTATTTTATTTCAAATCATTTGCTCCATAAAACTATAGAAAGTTTTTTTCTGCCTACAGGTATAAAAAAACTCGAAAAAATAAAGATTTTTGACAATTGATTTAAAATAAAAAGAAGATAGAATATTTTCAAATATAATTGGATCAAAAAAAATTATATGAAGGTTTATATCGTTTATTAAACCGTTTATAAGGAAGAGTTTTTCATAAAAATCCGGACAAAGCCTCTTTTTTTTTACAATAAGGATTTTTTTTCCAACGATTTTTGTGGAAAAAAAACTAAAATCGACAATTCCTTTCGAAAAAAATGTTTTAATCATTAAAAATATAATCTTTAATTTTCGCTCAGAATTTGTTACCACCGATAAATTCGAAATTTCTGAAATGATTAATTTTAGAAGATAACCAAGCTTTGAATAAGAATTTTTGAACACATGTATTTTGCTATCGTGAATAAATAACATATTGGGGGATGTTTTTATTGAATATTTTTTTATATCCGTTTCTATTACATTCCTTTCTGAAAAAGAATTAAAAAAAATTAGCTTCTGTATCTTTTTATTAGCACTATAAATCGATTCCAGTAAATTCTTTATTAAGAATATTTTCTGATTATTTATTGGAATTAAATCTAGAATAATCATTTTCGAAAGATCTAAATATTTACTTAATGTCTCCGGAGCTGAAAGATCTTCGATATTATTAAAAGTGTAAAAATTCACAATTTTTTTAATAGTTTTAGGAAATTTTCTCGATGCAACTATTTCTGCAAAACCCAACCAATAATTGAGTTTATTTAAAATTTCAAAAACGACACACCGATATTCTTTAGAAAAAAAAAAGCTTATTATTTTTGATTCTTTTGCTCTGAAAATCCGGCACTGTTTTTTAGCTAAACGTTTTTCTAGTAAAACGAATGTTAACAAAAAAGTTTTTCCGTTTCCTATTCTTAAATTTATTATCATATCGTATTTTAATTTTATAAAGTATAAAATTTTTGATATCGCGCAATTTGTGATTTTTCTTCTTAACACATCTCTCGATAACAATAACGTTTCTGTAAGAGCATGTGTTTCAGTGATATTTCGCGAATAAATATTGGCAAATTTACATTTTCTTTCGATCAAAAAAATTAAACCATTATTTTTTTTTCTTCTACATTTTATATTATATATATTTAATCTAATTTTTTTATTTTCACTAAATCTAGCTAATAATGATTTCATCAAAACTATTCTTACCATCTATCTCTCTCCGATAAATATTATTCTTTTATCATAAATTTAGTTAGTAAATCAATTTATACATTTTTAATAATACAAACATAGATTATGCCGGATAAATTGATTTTTTCAGAGAAAGGCCGTTTGTCAATTTTAGATCATGCAATGGGCGCGGTTAAACTAGGGTCGACGTTAATCGGTATAAGTAATAACGAATGTTTAGTTTTAATTCGTGCCAAATTTTACGACGATATACGAGAACAAATCTTTGATAATGGAAGTATAGGAAATTTTGACAAAAACATCGGTTATGGGTTGTCTGGATTCACTGCTGACGGAAGAATAATAATCGATAAAATACGAAGATTCGTACAAAACCAGAATTTTATCTTCAATACTAGCCCTTCAGTAGACCTTTGTGCGAAAACTTTGAGAAATTTTTCTTCATTCGTAAATAATTGCGAAGAAAATGAGGTTTTCATTACAAGGCCTCCTGGAGTCGCCTTTCTTCTTTGTGGCTATGATAAATCTGGCGGACATTTACTACAAATCGACCCACTTGGCCGATGTTTAAAAAAAAATACCGCCTCAATCGGCGTTGTGCGAAAGTATGCCAATAAAGCAATGCACGAAGGTTATAGAAAAAGAATGAACTGTAAGGAGACGATAATACTAGGTATTAGGTCTATAAGCACGACGGATCCCGGCAGACCTTTGGGAGAAAATTATGAAATAGGTTTTTCTGATAAAACGAATAAAGAATTTAAAAAGTTAACGGAATTAGAAATTAAAAAAATAATAAAAGATGTATAAAATTTTTATTCTATATTTAAAAGTTAATACTATATTTATAATAAGTTGATGAACAGTATTTATTTATTCAACAAATGGTCTTATCTTGATTTAACGATAGAAGACATTTCGATAGCACCTTATATAGCAATAAAAGGGAGGTTTTCCGTGTTTGTTCCGCATACATCAGGAAAGTATAATAGCAAAAGATTTAGAAAATCAAATTGCCCAATCGTAGAGCGCCTCGTTTGTGTTTTGATGATGCATGGTAGAAACTCTGGTAAAAAATTAAAAGCCATTCGGATTGTAAAAGATTCGTTTGATATCATTAATTTAATTACAAACGAGAATCCAATTCAAGTATTAATCAATGCGATAATCAACTCTGGGCCGAGGGAAGATTCTACTAGAATAGGATATACGGGAACTGCGCGAAGACAGGCCGTAGATGTGTCTCCGTTGCGCAGGATTAACATAGCTCTTCAATTATTAACTGCTGGGGCAAGGGAATCTTCTTTTAAAAACCTAAAAACTATATCAGAATGTCTTTCTGATGAGCTGATAAATGCAGCTAGAGGTTCGTCTAATTCATTTGCTATAAAAAAAAAAGACGAAATAGAAAGAGTTGCGAAAGCCAATAGATAGAAAATTTAAAAATCAAAAGTTTTTTGCCTACAAACGTCGTTTTCATAACCATTATACAAGACTGAAATATTTATTATAGATTTTTTACTAAAGAGATTCTCTCTCGATGATACATCTTTTCTTTTCTTTTTGCTGAATTTTTTAATATCTCTATATTTTCTTTTATTTATGTTGAAATTTTTAAAAGATGTTCGCAGCATCCCAAAAAAAATAAAATATCTTCCTTTATTATACAAAATCTCGTCCTCATAAAGCAAATTTTTAATCTTTCTTTTATTACAATATTCTATAATAAAATTTCGTTGAGTGCAATACTTTATGAAAAAAGAAATGCTTAATAAAAGAGAAAATCCAGGAAATAAATTTTTTCTGTTAAAACATCCGTTAAGATATTGTATGGAAATCATTGCATTGAGAAAAGGCGAAGTTTTATTCCACTTGTAAGCTTGTAAATATTCGGCTTGAGCATACCCGTAACTTAAAAAACAAGAACAATGATTTGCAGAAAAAAGTGTAGCCGGTAAACAATCTGGGAATTTTTTTAATAGCCTAAGGGAAAATCTTAAAGTCTTTGAAACTAATATTCCGATCAGAGAAATTACATCTGAAAGCAATTTCCATTCTATCATTGAAAAAGGTTCGTTCAGTAATCTATTTCTTAATTTTACATATATAGATTGAAGTTTATTTTTTTTTAAATTATAAAAAATCTCAAAAAAAAAAAACTTATAATATGTAATAGGATCTGAATTTTTCCTTAATGCTTTGAATTTTTCGAAATGTCGGTGATTTTTTAAAGCGCTTTTAAATTTTAAAAAAAGAAATTTTTCATTAAACGAGATTCGGTTAAAACAGTCTACTCTTTTTATATCCTTTTTTAAATTATTTTTAAAGTTAACACGATCATATATATTCGATTCCAGATTAGATTTAAAGTAATTTTCATTTGATAGAAAATCCCCGTTATAATTTTCTGTTAAATTTTTGAAATATGAAATTTCGGATAAAATTTTTATCTTATCATTCTCGTAAATTCTTTCCACTAAAAATGCTAATTTTTTAACATTGTTATCGTTTAAAACAAGCCTTTCGGTTTTTCTTCGATTATTTTTATAATTATCGTAGATTTTCGGAAATTCGTTTTTTTTTTCAGATTTTTTAAGATACTTATTTTTTAGAAAAATCAATAATACAGTTAATTTCTTTTTACTAAACTTATTGCGGTTCAAAATAAGATATAATTTTAATACATTATTAAAAAATTTTAACGATATGTGATAATGTATCAGATAATATACGAGTCTTTTTCTTAATTTTGAATTTCTAAAAAAAATACTATAAGTATTGTTTTCATTAAAAAATTTTATTATAAATATCTCCTTTAAAATGAAACTGTTGTTTTTATTCCTTATTTTTTTTTCCAATGAACTTTGATATTTAAAGCTTTTGTATATAAAATTCAAGAATATAAAAATAGTTCGCTTAAAATACCCTTCTTTTATAAGATTAAAAAAACCATTACAGTTACGCGTGATTAAAGGGAAAGGGTGTCTCAGTAATCTAGATAATTTTTCCTTGACATTCCCCATGCGATCATGATCGATAAAAAACCTCTTCTCATTTTCCTGAAGTATCCTAAAAATTAGCAAAATAAAGTTGTTGCTATTTTTTCCTAATTTTTGTCTTTTTAAGAAAAAATATATATTTTGCCTAAGAAAATTCTGCGAACAGTTTAAATGTCTAATGTTTATTCTAAGGTGATATAAAAATAGATATTGAAAATCTTTACCAGTCTTTTTTGCCAGCAGGTAATTTTTTAATCTTTTCGATAACATTTTTAAAAAAACAAAAATGAATTTTTGTAAAACTAATTTGCATCGTAAAAAAATATTTTCTAGATTAATGGGGAAATTTTTTTTAGAATGCAAAAGGAATTTGGAAAGACTATCTCTGTTATACTCGTTCCAGTATAGTTGCGATAAAGTTCTGTTACATAAGTTAAGATTACATCTGGATATCTGGAAAAATATACAAAAAAATTTTATCGAAGCCCTGTAATATCCTATATATTCAAATAAAAATGCGATGATTTTGTATAGCAAGTGTATTTTAGGCATAGAGAATAATATTTTTTTTAATAGAAATATAGATCTGGATAATGCAGATTCTGCTTTCGCAATTTTGTCCTTATCGCTTCGCATCTGTCTATATTTTTTAAGAAATTATATATATATTAAAAAAATATTAATTTAAAAATAAACAGAAAATAATCCTTCTGACACTCTGCCATATTTTTTCAGTGCATATTTTCTCCTGGTTGCAGTCAATTTCTGTTTTTCGTTTTGATTTAATAGTAAAAAGCATTTGATCATTTTATCTGAATTTTCAATTATCTTTATTCTTTTGAATAAAAATTCAAAAATTTCTCCGTACCTTATTATCGCCAAATGATCCGAGTCTGGATTTAAGATTTTATAAGAACATAATATACTAGAAATTGCCAGTAAATTTCCACAATACCCTAAAAAATAGTTTTCCTGAATCATGACCTCTAGACAGTAGACGGATAGCAAAATCTCGTGTTTTCTAGCCTTTAGAATTTTCACCCAAAACGATAAAAAAAAAAGCGGAGAAGGAAAAAAAAGTTGAAAGTTTAAGCTACAAAACACCAGATTCTCCATTTTAAAAATGTCATCTTTTGTATAAGAATTATCAGAGATATATACAAAATCCTTTGTTTCGGGAGCGTATAATTCTTCGTATTTGGAAGCCATTAACATTGACGTAATCCCTAATAATTGAAGTTTTTGTCTTATGATACTTTTAAAACTCATGAACCTATCGACTATATTAATGCATAGAAAAAGTGTTCTGAGGCAAAGTTTAAACTTGAAATGTACATCGATAAGCCAATCAATTAATATCGATCTCATTTTTTCATTTACATCGGATTGATATCGCATGTAGTCAGGATTAACTCTAAACATCCTTTTCATTTTTGATACGCTGATATACAATTTCCAAAAAATTTCGGGAACGCCGCTCGGATTACCATTGTCTATGAATCTATGCTTCAATCCATGAAACGAAAGGGGGTATAAAATTGATTTTTTTGAATTTAAATCTAAAGAAATTGTGCTTGTTTTTAATAGGAAAAATTTCCAAACTGAATTTTTTTTTACCAATAAAGAAATGGATTTTATGCTAGTATCTGAAAACCTTTGAAAGTTGATTATATGAAAAATTTCATATAATAAATTAGAATCTGTTTTCTTTGATAAGGTTATGACTTCTGAATAACTGCAAATTTTCATCAGTTTATATATAATATGAAAAATTATTTATTAAAAAAAATTATATTATCATACTAGCTACATTGGAACGATATAACACGATATACTAAACATGATTTCTAATATCGAGAAGCTTCTGAGAACTTTCACCTCTAAATCAACTAATTTTATAGAATTTATTTTTTATTACAAAATTTTTAATTAATTATGATGAAAAATTTTTAAATTACAAAATTCAGAAGACTTTGTGGTCTTGCTATACCTGATCTAATATTCACTGTTAAAAACGTATATAGAACATTCAATAGTTTGATTTTTTTTTTTTCATGTTTACAAGAAAATAGCGTCCTGTTTATTTTTATTATATAGAAAAAAATGTATAATAAACACTGAAATAGTGTTTTTATAGAAATAAATCATGAACATTTAATATTTTAAGATTGACTTTTTTTATACATGTGTTTTTATTTAATTTAAACACTTTTAAAAATCCCCTTTTATTAATAATAATATATCCATACTCTGGACACTCTCAGGATTTTGGAATCTAGGAAATGTAATGATTATTTTCAAATTTGGAAGGTGTAAGAGATTTTTTAATTAATTAAAATGGTTGGTGTAACTAAAAAAAAATCTAATAGAAATGACAAACAAAGAACTGGTACAAAATTTCGTAGACCGAAAACTCTAAAGATCGCCAGAAATCCTAGATTTCCTAAAAGTTTCACTAGAAAAAATTATGATAATAAATTTTTAAAAATAATAAAATATCCTATTACCACAGAATCAGCTCTTAAAAAAATTCAATCTTCAAACACTCTCGTTTTTATGGTCGATAATATGGCAAATAAATTTGAAATAAAACATGCTATAAAAAAAATATACAAAGCAAAGATCATAAAAATCAATACTCTTATTACACTTAAAGGAAAAAAAAAGGCATTTGTAAAACTATCCGAAGACTGTGACGCATTGGACGTCGCTAATAAAATTGGGTTTATATAACTTCGCGATTTTCCGTCTATTTCAAAAAAATCGAATTGGTTTGATAAATAATGAACTATTTATATAAATTTTTTGATTTAATTTTATAAACATCTTTATATTTATTACAGATCTTCTCTCTATCATTATTTAGCTCATGTTTATTGTACCTAAAATATTGAAAATTTTTAACCAAATCCTTAAAATACGGTTTCTTAAAATTGCTGTCATTTTTTCGAAAACTATCAAAAATTTCTTTGCAAATAAATTTAAGATCGTTTTCATTGATTTTTTGTCTATTAGAATGATATGCTAATAATTTTGCTCTAATAAAAATTTCCCATACAAAAGTAATAGAAATTTGAAGGATGATCAAAGGAATTTTAGTGTCAGAGACTTTTATATTCTTTTTTTTTAAAAATTTCAGAAATTTCCTTAATTCGGTTATTTTAATATCATTTTTCAACATCTTTAATTAAAAACCCGAAACGAATAAAAAATTATAAATTTTTATCAGAAAAAAACAAATCAATTTTTCCTGTCCCCAATGGAGGTAAGTTTCCTACAAGAATATTAGCAGAAACTCCTTTTAAATCATCACAACTACTGAAAATTGCAGACTCGTAAAATATATCAACTGTTTCTTCAAAAGTGCATTTTGCAACAGGACCAATGTCCGATTTATTGATACCATGTCTAGTGATACTCATTAATTTCCCTCTGAAAGTCATTATATCAACCAGTAAAAAAAGATGTCTTGCATTAACATAACTTCCGTCAAAAGAAATTAAATTTTTTAGCTCATTTACAAGAACCTTCCTAGTCGCCTCTATTCCTAAGATTTTGCAATTTTCTAGAATATCGTTAGATATACTTCTTGAAAAGTCCACGCCTGTATAATTAAAAATATACCTCAAGTCGACTCCTTCGGTGTCTAATATAAACTCTTTTTTAGTCAAAAGAGAACTTTTTTTAATAAGATTAAAATAATCTAGGTCAGTTTTTCTTATGTAAACCTTTTTGATAAGAGGAGTCCCGTGTTCCTTAATATTTATATTCGATAAAAAGTGCTTCATACGAACAAGATACTTTTTTTCATATGAAACAAGACATTTTTTAATATTCAGAATACTGGTTTTCTCTCGATTATATTCAGCTTCGACTTCTGGCCAAAAAACTTTGAAAATTAATTTGATCATTCCAGAATTTTCATCCGAATTTATCACAAACAATGGCAAAGGTTTAGATTTTTTTTTTATCTTTTCGATTAATTGATCAATGGATAAATTTTTGTCTAATAATTCATCATCTTTGACGGTCATGACCATTGACCAGTTTCCTACATATTTTAGATTTACATATTCATCTGGAATTTCAAGAAAATTTTCCAGGCATTTTCTATTTTTTGAAAAAATTGTCATATAAGGGTCGGGATCGTAGAAAAATTTTGAGTTTTTTTCGACTTTTTTTAAAGTAGTAAATTCCAACGATTGCTGTAGTTTTTTAACTCTATAAGGAGAATTAGAGCATTCTTTGAACAGGTAGATTGTCAGAGAAGGCGTCTTTACAGTTTTTAAAACACTTATTATTTCCTTTAGCCTGGGGACGCCTAATGTTACATTTTTAGCAGAAACTCCAGCATAATGAAAAGTATTCAACGTCATCTGTGTAGCGGGTTGCCCGATAGATTGTGCAGAAATCGTCCCGACCATCTCTCCAGGATGTACTAGCGATTTTCTATATTCCTTACACACTTCGTTTATGATCCATTTAAAAGATTCTTTGTTTAGCTTATATTTATTAAGAATCAATTTAGAAGCTAACGAAGATCTTAGATATATTCTAAACAACATCGTCGCATTCATTTTACATTCGCAACTATCACAATTACAATTTTCTAAACAATCGATTTTCATATTTGGATTTATTAAACCAAGAACAAATTTTTCTACAGATTTTATCCCATGAATTATAAAAAATGGGTCCAAGTCTTGTAAATAATTATTTTTTCGAAATAGATTTTCCCCGTTCCATATTACCCTTTTAATGTTTACAGGCATTATGAACAAATCATCATTGGAAAAAAAATACGATTGTCTCAGGATCTCTCTATCCCTAATTAATTGATTATACTCTTCGTTTAACAGACTCTCGAGTTCAAGGGTCTTAGTTTTATCAACATTTTTCATCCCAAAAAATCCATTCTTGTTTGACACTGTACAAGGAGAATTTAAATCAATTTTATATAAAATTTCCATTTCACTATCAGACATTTTTGATAGTATTAATTTCTGAGACTCTAAATTCACAGCGTCCATAGAATCGTCTCCGTAAAAAAATTCAATCAAACTGTTTTGACTATTTCTTACACTATAGTCATATTCGACAACTATATCCTCCATAGCTTTACTTAATCTTCTCTGAATATAACCAGTTTCAGAGGTTTTTATCGCAGTATCGATCAACCCTTCTCTTCCTCCCATAGAATGAAAAAAAAATTCATCTGGTCTAAGACCTGTTATATAAGAATTTTCAACAAATCCTCTTGTCTCTGGCCCCTTGTTTTGGAGAGAATATTGAGGTAATGAACGACAATTAAAACCTAAAGGTATTCTTTTACCTTCGACGTTTTGTTGGCCAACACACGCTATGATTTGTGATATATTTATAAAACTGCCTTTTGAGCCGCAGATTACCATCCTTTTAATATTATTTGTTGCCGGGAGAGTTTTCTGAGCATCCGAACCTGCCGTGTCTCTAGCGCTATTAAGTATTTTATTTACTTGACTTTCGAAACTCTCTAAAATCGTCGTTTGAGTAAGATCATTGTTCAAAAAATTTTCAGTATTTTTCAGTATCTTTTTACATTTATTTTTTGCATTAGTTATCGTTTCTGATATATCTTTTTTTAATTTTCTATCCGTCAAAGTGTCTCCTATACCGACAGAAAACCCGAATGAAGATAGCCATGAATTCACTAAAACTTGATAATTTGATATTAATTGTGTTGTTTTTTCTGACCCATACTCTTTCCAGCAGACATGTATCAAGCTTCCTGCAGAAGATCCAACGGTTCTTTTATCTATCATACCACTGATCAATTGGCCATTTTTAATAAGAACTCTAGAATCTCTGTGCGTGATCGGTGAAAAATCATTCTCTGAATGCGAAAGACAGGTCCTCTTGATATTTACTTTCGGAAAAATCATAGAAATCAATTGTTTGCCTGTCCACAATTCTTTAGGCTTTAAAATCGACGGAATCGGTAAAAAATCTGCCCATGATTCAATTTCCATGATAAAAGTCATAAATTTTTTTCTTTCGATGAATGTGTCCTTTTGAGTCATTAGAAACCCTCCCAATAAAGAGTCTTGGACTATCCCCATAACAGGTTTATTGCCTTGTTGTGAAATAATACATTTTGGGACCATTAGTAAATTTAATAATTCTGTTTTCGCTTCTATAGTCTGAGGCAAATGCAAATTCATCTCATCACCGTCGAAATCTGCATTGTAAGGACTGGTTGCAGAGAGATTCATTCTAAAGGTCGAATAATGCATTATTTTTATAATGTGCCCCATCATTGACATTTTATGTAGAGAAGGTTGTCTATTAAAAAGCACAACGTCTCCGTCTTGAAGATGTCTTTCGACCTGAAAGCCTGTTTCAAGTTTTATATCTGAAATTTTTTTGACATATCTTAGATCAATTCGACTACCGTCATTCCTGATAATATATTTTGCTCCAGGATGAAAATAAGGGCCGTTTTGGACAATCTTTGTCAATATACTCTGGTTATAAGGACTGACTATTTCAGGATAAGTTAAATTCAAAGCAATACTCCATGGCACTCCAATTTCATCAAGTTTAATGTTTGGATCAGGAGTTATCACTGTTCTTGCTGAAAAATCAACTCTTTTACCCATTAAGTTACCTCTAACCCTTCCTTCTTTTCCCTGAAGTCTTTCTTTTAAAGATTTTATAGTCCTACCGCTTTTTTGAAGAGATTTGGGTAAATTTGGCACATTATTGTTCATATAACTTCCTATGTGATATTGCAAAAGATTTATATGATCATTGATCAATTGTTGGGGGGCTCCGGATATCATTGCAAGATGTAATGATTTGTTTGTTCTGATAATATCACCAAGTTTATAGGTCAAATCATCCTCTGCCCGAGAAGTAAGATCAAAAATAACCGAAGGTCGTATTGTAGGCGGGGGTACTGGTAAAACTGTCAATATCATCCAGTCCGGTCTAGCAAGACTAGGGTTTAAGCCGATTTTCTTACAGTCGGAATCTGAAATTTTTTTGAAAATTTCATGAATTCTTTCTGCAGTTAAAATACGCGTAGGCTCGCTTGTTAATTTTTTATCGAATTTAGCCAAAATACACCATCCATCACGAGAATATTTTGGCTGAAGAGAAGTGTTCTCTTCGATCAAATCCTCTTGTTCAAATTTTTTATTTTTGCTAAAATTTGATGCAGAAATCGAAAGCTTTGACAATAAAATTAAACGTTTTTTCGGATTTTTAATTTTAAAAAGGTTTTTTATTTTATTGGATTTTTTATTTGCTAAAAGTTTTGAAGTAGTGTGATCCACGCATCGCAGTATTAATAGCAAAAAATTCATAAATCCTTCATGAAATACAGGTTTGTTTAACTCTAAATGTCCAAAATAACCAGGACAGTCTATGTAATTCGATAAGTCAGTTTCGCAATAAAATTCTTTATCTATTGCTCCTAAACGTTGGTCCATGAGGCCATGTTTTTTTGGAATATTTTTTTCAAAAGTTAAATCAGAATGTATTTTTGTTACCGATATTTTTTTTATTTCATCCGGAGACAATATACTAAACTGTAAAAACTTAATTTTTTTTTCTTCTATCATTATATTAAATCTTATATGAATTGATTAGTATTTAAAAATCGTGATATCGCAAAACCTTATAGTCTAGAACACGAGGCTATAATAATATTATAACATCGGAGGATAAATTTTTTTTAAAAGTTACTTATATTAAACAGACGCATGCTTTGTGACAATAGGAGAATTTCGCATGAGTTGAGTTCAATATGCAATATAAGCGATGTGATAGTAATCATTATGGATATCAGAAATCCGCTGGGGACATGGTCGAATGTCTTTGGGAAAATTAGGAAAAAAATGAAAAAAAAAATTGTTATAATTTTGAATAAAATTGATCTAGTCCCACCTTTTGTAGTGTCACAATGGTTAAAAATTTTTTCTAGACATTATCCTACTATAGCATTCCACGCGTCTTTAAAAAAATTTCATGGAAAAAAAAATTTTTTAAATATATTAAAACAGTTGAAAAAAAAAATTTTTTTAAAAAAAAACATCTTGACTATCGGAATAATAGGCTTTCCTAATGTAGGAAAATCATCTGTCATCAATACTCTTAGGGGTGAAAAATCTAGTTGCGTAAGTCCAAATGCAGGCGAAACAAAGCGCCGTAAATTTATTAAAATTTCCAAATCCATATTTCTAATAGATTCTCCTGGAATAATGTTTAATGAAAATACACATTCCTTTGTGTTCTCGACATGTAAGAAAAAGGAATTGAATTTGTTTCCGGAAAATTTAGAATTATACGATAAAATTATAGATTCTATGGTCGGAAAAGCTGTTAATAATAATTTTAATAATTATTCAAAAATAAAAAATTCAATTGCGAAAGAATATATTCTCGACTTCAGTTCTCTAAAGAAAGGAGGAAATATAAATGGTTCTAAAAAAGTCGAAGAAAAGATTGAAAATTTTAACAGAGGCACCCTTCCATGGTTTTCTCCAATTCCTAATTATAAAAACATAAAAAAAAAATTAAGTTTTCATTTTAAATTCGACAAAGAGATCTCTTTTTATTTTAAATGATATATAGAATAATATAAATTTAATTTTAGCAAAACTCACAACTAAATTTTATTTTAATATTAGTTTAAAATAAAAGAAGATGTTTTGTAAGATATTGGAAACTGAAAAACTTCCTCGAAGAAAATCTTCCTATTTTAATTTAAATTTAAAAAAATACTACAGGCACGACGAGCTTCTGTGTAAGTTAAAAAAAAAAAATCACTGTTCAAAAATTTTTTATAATTCCTTGAGTAAATATATTCACAATAATTCTAAAAAAATAATTAACGAAAAATTCTCTTTGCCATTTGGCTCAGTGTTGAAAAAACAAGAACTGCGTTTGTTCGAGAATAAAAATAAAAATATTTATAAAAATTCGATTCCGAACAAAAACGATTTTGAAAAAAAACATGAAATTTTTTTGCTTGAACATAATTATTATAGTAACAAGTTTGTCAAAAAATTAAATCCAAAAAATCCTTTGAAAGAATTGATATTCTTTATAACCAAGAAATCTTCTCTGTATAGACAAATTGCTTATTTTTCGACAATTTTAGAAATTAACTCTCTAAATATTGATAAATTTAAGATGTCTTATCGGAATTGTCTTAAAGCTAATTCTAATAATTTGTATCAGGTCTTAGCTAATATAGATAATTTTGTTAAATGAATTCTTTATAAAATAAACTTTTTTGATAATTATTTAAAATATTAAGGAATTTTCATATATAATCATATATAGGAAATTTATTCTATTTATTTAGGATTAAAAGCTAAAACAAAGAAAGTATGGAATTGCAATTTTTTTTTATTCTTAAAAAATTGACTTCGTTTGTTTATCAATATCAAGAAGAAACCGTATTTTTAAAATTATTTGATGAATTTAATATAAAAATTTTATCAATTAAAAAAAAATTTATACTAGCAAAAAACAAGGAACGTGTGTCCACTGGCATTATTTTTTTAAAGAATTGTTATATAGGGAAAACGATTTTCTTTTTTCAATACCCTTTATCACATTCTCTTCAAAAAATCTTATTGTCAGAAAAAAAGATTTTACTATTATTTCTTAATCAAAATCAGGTATTTTTTGTAAATATAATAAATTTTATCAATTTTTTTGCAAGTTTTGTTAATCAAGAAAGTGTTTTTCTGGCAATTTTTTTAAAAAAATCTAAAAATTTTAGAATTTTTCCAAAATCTGTCTGTAATTTTAGAATAGAGTTTTTTAAATCTTTTCTTTTTTATCGATCAAATTCGTTTGTTTTACATATACACGATGTCTCGTCGAGAAGAAAATTACAAACGCTGGTTTATAAAAATTTAAAATTTAAATGTCTGAAAAGATTTATTTTTAATAAAAATGATAATTTGCTTTTCTTTAAGAATTTTTTACCTAAACAAAATAGAGAAGGTTATTCGGATTTTAGTAAGGAAGTTTTTGAAACAATTGACATCGATAGGTTTCCAAAAAACAAGAAAGAACTTAAAAAATATTTTTTTAGATCATATTCTTATACGGCTTTGTTGAAAAGAACAGAATGTAACGGATTCGATAAATGGAAAAAAGAAAATCAAGAAAGCTGGTCGTCATTCGAACCTAGATTTCATGAGATTGATAAGTTATAATCACTATATGGATTTATTTTTCGTTAAATTTTTGCGATTTAAAATGAAATATGTACGGCGACCATAGTTCCGGAATTTGATATAAATTGTGATAAAAATAGACTGTGAATACAAATCCTAAAAATTAAAAAATATAAATCAATATATCGTTTTAATAATAATCGCTTAAGAGCTAAACGTCGTAATTCAAATCCCAGTATTTCATTTTAACATATAATTTAAAAAAATGAAAAAAGAGATTAATTTTCTATTTAATAAAAATTTTAACTACAAAGGCGTTTATGAAATATTTTTAAAATATAAATTAAAGAATGTGTTCTTTTTTTCCAAATTAATTTTAAAAGAAATCAGAACTCGGGTATATCGAGAAATAAAATATTGTATAAAATATATTTTCACCCCAAATATAAAAAGCCGGTCAGCTTTTATCAAGAAAAAATTATATACCCATAGTAATTTGGATATAAACATTCGTAGAATCTTTGATACTGAAAATATGTTTAAAATCAACGCAGAATCTTATCAAGATCATAAAATTTATCGATTTATTGATAATCGAAAAGATTTCGAAAAAAATATAAACTCTATTGAAGATAAGAAAAAAAAAATAAACAATCTTTGTAATGATAGCTTTAAAACTTTATCACTCGACTCTAAAAAAGTAAACATGAAAGAGAATCGATTATATCAGTCAAAAATCGGAAAAATCTTGGATATATTTAAAGATAAAAATTTATTATCAGAATTTAGATTCAAACTTTTCTCAAGAAAATCATTGGTATTAACGAAAAGAATTAAACAAGAAGCGGAAACGCGTCTACCGAATCTTTTTTTTATAAAAATTCAGGGGATCTTGTACAAAATTTTCCGAAAAAAAAAAAAACCAAATTTATATTCTATTACAATGATTTATTACAATAAAATAAGAGTTTTCTCAAAAATTATAATGCTTTTATTAAAAAATATTGTAAAACAGATAGGTTCTGGTTTATAATGAGGTTTCTTTATTTTGTATACATTTTTTAAATGCCTTTGTCTAAAAATAAAGGTAAAAGATCAAAAAAAAAATCAAGTTTACTAGATAATAAAGATCGAAAGGAACTTGTTTTTAAAGAAAATGGGCAAGAATATGCTCAGATAGTTAAAATGCTAGGTAACGGAAGATGTTTGGCATATTGTTTTGATGGAAAAAAAAGACTTTGTCATATCAGAGGTAAACTTAGAAAAAGAATATGGATAAATGCAGGAGATATAGTTTTAGTAGGATTGCGTGATTTTCAAGATGAAAAATGCGATATTTTACAAAAATACAACGCCGAAGAAGCTGGAAACTTGAAATCGTATGGAGAAATACCTTTTAATATCATAATTTCAGACAATAGAGAAAATGAAGAAGATGTAAAAAGTTCAATGAACGAACAAGGCTTTGATTTTGAAATAGAAAATGAAATTAGTTAATTTATTAATAAATCAAATATAAAAATTTTTAACAGTATTTATTCATCTTTAACATAGTAAAAAAATTGTACCATTGGTACTACAAACGCTATTATCAGTAAAACTACGATTATAGCGATATATTTTGACCTTTTTTGTTCAGTTGCTTTCGCAGATTTAAACTTACTAGAATTATCTTCTCGATTTGAGACAGGAGGTCCTGGGTCGCCTTTGTTAGTTAAAATAGACACCAAACGGTTACTGACATCGATAGCCGCTGAACTATATTGCTCTTCTTTGGCTTTAAACGAATATGTTTGTTCTCCTATAGACAGTATATTTTCCGAATTAAGACCATTAACATCACTGCCGTAAAAGATGCCAGCTTTTGCGATTTTATTCACTAGTACCACAACTACATCTTTTTGAGATAGATTCCATTTTTCAAAAATCTGTTTAGCATAATCGGATGCCGTAGTATCGAATGGCAAAGTTCTCAAAGATATAAAGTAAACTTGTCCTCCATTTAGTTCGTTTACTTTTTGTATGTTTTTTTCAATGTAACTTACAGATGATTTTGTAAGATTTCCAGATTCGTCAATTATTTTTTGTTCAGGCTTTATATCGGGAACTGCATTGACAATTAAAGGTGTGAATAAAATACAGCTGAGAATTAATTTTTTACTTAAATCTATATTATTTTTTTCCATTTTCATTACGACAGTTAATTTTTTAAAGTTTTTATTTGTAGAACAAAGACCTTTGTTTTTAAGAAAAGATCTTTTTGATGAAACATGTTCCTTTTTTATATTTACATTATAATTTACCGGTGACACACTAATAAATGCAAACATTAAATATAAAATTTAGGAACCCAATCGCATATTTTCCCAATAATCTTATTCAAACAAATCTTATAAATTAAACTGTATGAATGAAATTATGCTATATTAATATTTTTTTTTTTTCATCTTATCTTTGATCGGAAAAACGAGATCCTATGAACCATATTAGAATCTCCGCCCCTTTTCCAGATGATATTAGTACATTTTCTTCAATCGGATGCCATGATAGGCAGATTATGTTTTCAGAGTGAGCTTTGTTGAGAAATATTTCATTTTCGTACCAATAAAAATTTTTGAAGTTAACGTTTTTGTAGTATTCAATTTTCTTTTTTGATTTTAAAGAAAATTTTTCATGCTTCTTTAAGAAATAAATCGTTCCAAACTTGCTTCCAATTGTCAGAAAAGAATTGACTTTAGATGATTCGGAAACGTATAAACTTTCGCTCTCGATTGATGCATGGAAAAAATCCATAGGATTTTTGGTAATTTCAAGATTCGAGAACGAGTATTTTTTTAAGGGAAAGTAATAAAAACTTCCATCATCTTTAATTAAAAATATTTTTTTTTCTAATAAGTCGAAATCAATATTCCATATTATATCTGAGCTAAAGTCAAATGTTATAAGAAGTTCATAAATTCTTTTTTTTAACGCAAACGCTCGTATAACGCCGTTATAGGTTGAACTGAATATATATTTACCATTTTCCATCAATTTAATTTTTTTAACATCGCTTTCATGATCGTCTATAACAAGTATACATTGAAAAATTCTTGAAAAATTTTTTTCCCATACAATGACCTTTTTATCTCTTCCGCAAGTAATCAATAAAGATCCTTCTGTTGAAAACACGGTATGTTTTATTTCAGCATAATGACCAATTAAATAATCATCTATTTTCAATGATATGTTTTTTTTAGATCTAAATATATCTAAGCTACATAAAATCATTTCCCCTGAAAAACTGGAGAAACAGAATCGATTAGTTTTACCCATATTTCCAATAGAGCGAAAACTTTTGTTTAACAGATTGATATTAAATTTACACAAAACTTTCCAATTGCGCATAAAATCTAAAACAAAATTAAATCTGCAATCTTTAATAAGAAAATTTTGTTTAACACAAGGACCCCATATATTGACTATTCCATTGGATGCTGAAGAAAAGAAAAAATCTCCGTTATTAGACCAAGTTAATGACCATATCAATGATTCGTCATTCTTCAATATTTTTATTACACTGATATCATACATCTAAAAAACTTAAAAAAGCTTAGAACAAAAAAAATTATATATTATATATTATATTATTTAGATTGTTTTCTTTTTATCTAATGTTGAAAATAATAATGTATTAAAATCTGTTTCCATGCTTTTAATTTCTTCGAACTTATTAAACAGGATACATTCATATTTAATTTTTTTTCTCAGGCTTTTGTTTAAAAAATTATTCTGATTCAAGAGACTTTTTATTAATTTTGTCATATTCTTTTCTTTTTTATTTAAAAGTTTATTTTTTCCACTAACATTTATATATTGATCTTTATGATTATTTTTTACCGTTTTTATCCAAGATTTTTTCCATAGAAACTGCTTTTCTTTGTTAAGGTCATAATATCTTTCTTTAAATATGTAAAAATTATTCTCATTCAAATAAATGCCTAATTTTTTACATAAAAACCTAGCGCTGTTACTAAAATTTAAATACATCGATTTGGTGAACAAACCTTCATATTCTTTTCTAAATGACAAATCGAGCTTCGCGATTTTGACGGAACGCCCGATCGATTTAAGATCATTTTCATCAACCATTTTAGAATCTTTTTTTGAACGATTGATTTTCAATAATGTTCTAATGTTTTTTAAAAATAAGTTAGTTTGCTTAATATATTCAAAGAGTTCTTTTTTTGAAATTTCTGACCCGATGTCTCTGTAAAAAAAATTGTTCTCAAATTCACGGGATAAACATTTTATTGATAAATCTTCAAATATCCGTGAGATTTTTATCTTCAATTCTTTACAAAAAAATTTTAACAATTTATAGTTTTGCAATTTTAAAGAAATTAGATTTATTTTTTTTTTCATTAAACTTACGACTTTTTCTGGAAATTTCTTCATGAGATTGATTTCAAAAATATTTTGAAATTTTGTTGTTTGTTTATCAAGTTTATACTTTTCGATATATTTTTTTACAATAACTGACTGATTTTCTAATTCAGATTTAAAAAGATTTTCATCTGCTTTTGATCTGATTGGTTTCATATTCAATAAGAGTAAGTCTTCTAAAAAATTTTTTACCATCAAAATATTCTGGTTTGACATCAGAATTATTTTTTTAATATTTAAAAATTTTAATCCCATTTTAAAAAAAATTTCTTTATAGAATTTTGCCAATTTAATTATTTTAAACACTTTTTCTTTGATTTTATTAAAAATATAATAAAAATTTTTGTGATGAAAATTGATATCCAAAAAGCAATTAGAAAAATTGATTTTTTCAAAAACAATTTCTACTTTTTTTAATAATATAAGAATTTTTTCACCAATAAAATAGTCCGGTGTAATTATAGATTTTTTTTTATCTCCGTAATTAAGCTTAGAAAAAGATTTTTCATATGGTTCTTTCGTGAAATTCATAATATACACTATTATTAGATTATGGAATTATTTTTTTATTGTAAAATAAAATTATTAAATGAAAATTTATTAAAAAGAATTTTATCAATTACTTTCATTCTCTTTTGGTGCAAGATAGTATCTTATAAAACCAAGATTGTATATTTTGAAATGTAACTGCAGAGGTACATCTTTTGACATTCTGATGATTATTTTGTCAGATAAAGGAGTAGCTTTTGCAAAACTGTTTAGATGACGTAGTGCAAAGGTCATTTTTACCGGTTCGCTTATTCCTAGTTTTATATTTTCATCGATACTTGTTTCTTTGAGAGGTTGGTGAAGAGTTATACTTCCTTTTCCGATATCACCGTCGATCTCGAATTTCAATCCTTCTTTAGAGACAGCAATATCCATAGTGTCTCCTAATGTTGACATATCGGTACAGATTCTTCTATATTCTACAGACGTTAAGCAAATCGTTGCGTTATATTCAGTGTCGGGTATTCCGAGCTGTTCGGGATCGATTTGTATAAGTCGGAGGTGAAACTGCGAGGATCTGTCTTTTTCTTGACTTTCAAATGTTATAGAAAGGCTCTCCGGATCATCGCCGCACGAGATTGTTATAGAATCTTCGCTAGAAGAACATTTTAAAATTTTATACAATGAAGATAAATTTATGCCCAATGAAATGGGGTTGTCGCATTGATAAGATTCGAATCCTTCTGACCTTAATACCAATGAAACGAGGGAAACGTGGGACGCGTCAATTGCTTGAACTGATATGCCATTGGAATTGCAATCAAAATTTATATCTGTAACTATATCTTTTATAGCCTCTACAATTTTTTTAAACTGACCGCTCTGTGTCAATCGAGCTTCGAGCATTAATATCTCTATTAAAAATTCATGATATTTTTTCATATTTTTTGCCGTATATGTAATTATGTATTTTTTCAAAAGACCACTATGGGTTTTTCAAGACGGTTATATATTATTCGAAACATTTACTTTGTTAGCTGATGAAATACAAGATTTTTTAATCACTATTTCCGAGCCTGTAGTCAGGACAAAGTTGATTCATGAATACGTACTTACTCCATATTCTCTTTATGCTGCGATAACCGCTGGTATAACAAATAATGAAATTCTAAGAGTTCTAAAAAAAATTTCAAAAAATCCAATATCGATTGTTCTAAGAAAAATGATATTATTCTGCACGAAACTTTTCGGAAAATTATATTTGATTTTATTTAAAAGCATGTATTTTATTTATACGCCCAATTCAGAAATTTTAACTAAAATACTAAATGATAAACAACTCGGTGGTATTAAATTTTCATTGATTTCAAAAAACTATAATCTTGAAAACGAAGATGATAGTTCTTTGCAAAAAAATTTGTTTATAAAAAAATCATCTGCATTTTCTATTTTCAAATCTGATTATGATCTTAAAAATAAAATAAATTTTATTTTTTCTATCAATGTGGAAAAAAAAGAAATAGAAAATGTAAAAAGAAGATGCGTCGAACTAGATTGCCCGATTTTAGAAGAATACGATTTCATCAACGATGGTTATATCTCTGATATAAAAATTGATCTCAGCCCTTCGACAAAAATAAGAGCATACCAGGAAAAGGCTATATCTAAAATGTACAATAAAGGGCGAGTTAGATCAGGGGTAATAGTATTGCCCTGTGGATCAGGAAAAACGGTAGTAGGAATATCATCAGCTTCGATTCTAAAAAAGACTTCTCTGATTATATGTAATAGCACAGTTTCCGTAGACCAATGGAAGAAACAGTTTTTAAAATGGTCAACGATATCCAAAAAAAAAATAAGAAGTTTTGTAGCTGGCGAATTTTCAAGCTTTCCCACTTCTGATTCAGAAATAATAATAACTACATATTCAATGATATCATTTGGAGGACAGCGAGCAAAATTATCGGCTAGCTTTTTATCAGAAATAAAAGCCAGAGAATGGGGGTTAGTTATACTTGACGAGGTTCATGTAGTACCAGCAAACGTTTTCAGAAAAGTCTTTGGTTTCATTAATACGCAGTGTAAACTTGGGTTAACGGCAACATTATTAAGAGAAGATCGTAAAGTTGGCGACATAGGTTTTCTGATTGGGCCAAAATTATTTGAGGCAAATTGGTTGGATTTAGAAAAATCAGGATTTTTAGCAATGGCATGTTGCACTGAAATTTATTGTCCTATGCCAAGTAAATATTACGATTGTTATCTCAACGGAACTGGGTCAATAAGGCAAATTTTATGTGCCTTGAATCCTAACAAAGCAAGAATTTGTGATTTTTTAATTAGATATCATGAAAAAAGAGGCGATAGAATTCTTGTTTTTTCAGATAATGTATTTGCCCTTCGCTCATATGCGACTAAAATGACACGATCATTTATCTATGGCGCGACAGGGTCGCTTGAAAGAATGAAAATATTAAAAAATTTCCAAGAATTTAACGGTCAAACATTGTTTATTTCCAGAATAGGAGACACTAGTATAGATTTACCCGAAGCCAATGTTATTTTACAAATTTCTTCGCATTACGGTTCCAGAAGACAGGAGGCACAGCGACTAGGCAGGATTTTGAGGCCTAAATTCAAATCTGGTAAAGCTTTTTTTTATTCTTTAGTAAGTTCTCAAACGGAAGAAATGTTCTACGCGTCTAAAAGACAACAATTTTTGGTTAGCCAAGGCTATGATTTTAAAACAGTTGTTAATTTATGGGGAATTGATTCTGTTGAAAATCTTGTTTTTTCGACTCAGGAAGAAAGGAATCGACTCCTTAAACAAATTATACTAAATCAAATGAATTAACAAGTCGACTCGCTTTTTAATATAATAATTTTTAAATTATTATACTTAAATTTTTTTATGCCGAATTCATTTAGGTATTATTATTTCAGATTTTACCAACCTCTCTATTCCGAAAATATAGATAAAAAAACAAAAAATTTCAATGATAAATTTACTAAATTATCCATTTATTTTCAAATTTCAAATGATTTTTCATTCTTAAGTCTGTTGAACCTCGATTCATCTGAAATATATTCGCTCCAAGGAAACTTGGTTAATGAGTTAAAAAATCTTCTAAATAAGAGGGAACTTTCGATTGGATATAAAGAAATTGACAAAGCACTCAAACTTAATCACAAGTTCAAAAATTTTCATGTTATAAATTTTCTTAACTGGCTTTCTCAAAAAGAATTTTTTTTTAAGACTTTTATTTCAAAAAAATTTATTAATTTTTTTATCGCATCTGACCATAGGAACTATCATTTAAATAATTTTTGTTTTAATTATCTGTTAAATTCAGATTCTTATATTTGGATATCTTTTTTAGAAATCGAAAAATTAATGGCATCGGATATATATTTTCAATCTAATTTATTTTCAAAGATTTTATTATGCTTAAAATCAAAAATTTTTTCTACATGTATTTTCCAGTTTATTAGCCAAGAAAATTTTGCAAATTGCAAAAGAGATTATTGGAAATTTATTAATTTTTTTTTAAAGGTTTCGAAAACAGAATATTCTACCATGATACTGATCGAAGGAATTATAAAAAAAACTTATAGGTGAAAGAAATGAAAATGTTTTAACGAAATAAAATTATTAAAACTTATTCGATATAATCACCAATTCCAGCTTCAGAAATAGAAAACCCAGCTTCACCATTAGGTAAGTTAGGAGAGTCGACGACTGTGCATATTCTATTACAACCTTTGCCTTTTTTGAAATGCAATCTTGTCTGTGCTGCGTGAGCTATTACATTCCCTCCAACAGGTTTTTTCGGATCGCTTATAAATTTCGAGGCTCCGTCGACTTGGGCTACTACTTGATTCGTTATTAAAACCGCAACTCCAAATTCATCTGAAATCCTCTGTATTGCACGCATGAACAAGCCTAATTGCTGCTGCCTATTTGCCAGTTCACCTCTTCCAGTGTAATCTGTTCTATACAACGAGGTAGCCGAATCTATTATCAAAAGAGCATATCTCATCTCAGTCATCATTGCGCACACTTGATTTAATAATCCCATCTGATGTTCTGTATTATACGCCCTCGCATAGGCCACGTTGTCTAGAACATCCTGCTCGTTTAGATTAAACCTTCTAGCAATCGATGCGATCCTTTCCGGTCTAAAACAACCTTCCGTGTCTATATAAATAACCTTTCCTTCGCCGCCGCCTTGATTGATAAGCAATTGACTGGTTACGCATAGAGTATGGCATAATTGAGTTTTGCCTGTTCGAAATTCTCCATAAACTTCGGTGATACTACCAGTCTCTATTCCTCCTCCGATTAATTTATCCAAATTACTTGAACCAGTAGTCAAATATATAAGATCTTGACGCATTTTGTACGCATCGGTAGCAGAACAGAATCCTAACGGAACATATTTAGCCGCCTCGGCGTGAATTTTTTCAGCTTTAGCCTGAGATATACCTCGTGTTTCAATTAGTTTTTTTTTTGAAGAATGAGCAATTGATTCAATCGTATGATAGCCGGCATCTTGTAGTTTTTTCAAATCTCCCTTAGATATACCATGTTTCTCTAATATTTTAATATTTAAAAAAGGTTCGTTATTTTCTAGATTCTCTTTGCACATTTCTTTATATATTATTTATAAATATATTTATATATTTTTTTTAAATTTATAGTAATAAGTGATTTAATAGCATTAAAATGTACATTTCTATACATAATTTAGCATCTAAAAAAATTTTTCAAAAAAATAATAATAGTAAAAAAGTTTTCGCTTTAAATATGCTAAATGATGATATAGTAAATAAAATAAAAGTATATCCTAAAACTTCGATAAAAAAAGCGGTAACTTTTTGTGAACATTTTGTACTCAAGAATTCATACACAAATCTTGTTTCAAAAAATACTATACCGATAATATACAAAACACATTTTTTAGATTCTTTAACATTATCGCCGATATTGAACGTGTTATATTCAAGAAAAAAATTTTCTATTTGTTTGGATATGGGGTCAGGCGGAGGTTATCCTGGATTAGTCATCTCCCTTTTTTTTTCAGATTTTTTTTTTTGCCTAATCGATTCGATAAATAAAAAAATTTTATTTCATAAAAAAATCCAGATTATTAATCAAATGAAAAATTGCTGCTCACTGAGTTCTAGAGCTGAAGCAATTAAAGGTTATCATGGATATAAAAATTCTTTCGATATAATCTTCTCTAGAGCTGTCGCAGAACTTCCTATATTAATTGAATTATGCTCACCGTTTTCTAACCATCGATCTAATGTAATATTAATGAAAAGAATCGAAGATAGTCGAGAAGAAATAAAAAATTCATCGGCGTATTTTTCAGATTCAAACTCGAAAATTAAAGCTTTTTACTATATTAATTCTAAAAAAAAAGGCAAAATGCTGATGGTAGTTACCGGAAAACAAAAATGCGATTAATAAATTTTCTTTTAAATTTCTATAAACGATAATACTGATATACATAAATTATAAATATGAACAAATCGAAAGAAAGGATAGCCATTGTTTCAAGAGAAAAATGCAAGCCGGTTAAATGCAGGCAAGAATGTAAAAAAAATTGCCCAGTTGTAAGAATGGGAAAATTCTGTATTGAAGTTGAAAAAAATAGCAAATATTCTACAATCGAAGAATCTCTGTGTATTGGCTGTGGAATTTGCGTTAAAAAATGCCCTTTTGATGCTATACAGATAGTAAATTTAAACAGTTCTCCTGGAAAAAATATTATCCATAGATATGGGGGGAATTCTTTTAGAATATATTCCTTACCTATTCCAAAACCCGGAAGCATTATAGGTATAATAGGAACCAATGGAATAGGAAAATCTACTGCTTTAAAAATATTAGGCGGAAAAATATTACCAAATATGGGGCTTTATGAATCGATCCCTGATATTAAAATGCTTAAAAACTATTTTCGCGGTGGAGAATTGCAAAACTATTTCAACAGAATCATCGAAAAAAAAATGAAAGTAGTCGTTAAACCTCAGTATGTAGACATTATTCCTGAAACTATTAAAGGAAAAATCATAGATATTTTTGACGAGAAAAGCGAAAAAAAAGATTATAAAAAAATAATAAATCTATTAGATCTAGAGAAAATAGTTAATAGAGAAACTCGTTATTTATCTGGAGGAGAATTACAACGTTTTGCAATTGGATTAAGTCTTGTTCAAAAATACGACAGTCTTTTGATAGACGAAATGTCTTCCTATCTTGATATAAAACAAAAAATAGAAGTTGCGAAAATAATAAGAAATGAATTAGAAAAATTCTCTAATATATACATCATAATTGTTGAACACGATCTATCCATTATCGATTATTTATCCGATTTCATATGCTGTCTATATGGGAAACCGGGTGCTTACGGTGTCGTATCAGTCCCGTATTCAGTCAAGGAAGGTATAAATATTTTTTTATCAGGCTACATCCCATCTGAAAATCTGCGTTTTAGGGAATCGTCGATCGATTTTTCGTCCTTGACTAATAACACACGAAATAATTCTAGTTCATTAAAACCAGATTTTACAAATATCCAAGATAAAGTCGAACTGAAAGATTTTAAATTGACAATTATGCCGGGAAATTATTTTTATTCTGAAATAATAATTTTACTAGGAGAAAATGGCACTGGGAAAACAACTTTTGTAAAATACTTAGGCGGATTTCTCAAAGGAATAAATGCAAAAAACTTGTTTAAATCGATAAAAATTTCATATAAACCACAGAAAATTTCGCCTGATTACAGAGGGTCTGTAGGCAAATTGATATCAGATAAATTATATTCAGATCGTACTGAATCAAAATTTAAGGAAATGGTAGTAGACCCTTTGAACTTGGAAATGCTTAAAGATAAACAATTGTCAGAACTTTCTGGGGGAGAATTGCAGAGACTGGCGATAGCTCTCTGTCTATCTAAAAATGCGGAGCTCTATTTAATCGATGAACCTTCGGCTTATCTTGATTCAGAACAAAGAATTATCGTGTCAAAAATAATAAAAAAATTTGCTAGTAATTCCAAAAAAATTTTTTTTATCGTCGAACACGATTTTTTGATGATAACTTATTTAGGTGAAAAAATAATCTATTTCGAAGGTAATCCAGGTATTTCATGTAAAGCGAGATCCCCGATGTCTTTGTCAGACGGAATAAACTGTTTTTTAAAAGATCTAAATATCACATTCCGAAGAGATCCGGTTAACAAAAGACCAAGAATTAATAAATTAAATTCAGTAAAAGATAAAGAACAAAAAAAAAAAGGGCAGTATGTTGTAAATTAAAGTTTGCGCGGAGATTAAATTTAATTAAATGTGGAATTCTGAAAATAAAACAGAAATCGCATGTGTTTTGGCTGGAATGATTTTAAACGAAAACAACGCTTCTATCGACGAATTTAATATGAAAAAAATTTTCAAAACTTCAGGAATTAATGTAGAAAAATACTGGTATTTCTTATTTCCTAAATTGTCAGATAATATTAATTTCAACAATGTCATCGGCATATCGGCATCTGAAAAGTGTAAAATAGATGATGTCAAAAATCAAAAAGATGACAAGTCTGGACAGGCAGAATCTGAAAAAAAGCCGGACATTGAAAAAAAAGAATCTGAAGAAGATGACATGGGTTTTGGATTATTCGATTAAAAGAAATTTTTTTAATATTATGTTCTAAAGTAATTTTTTCTTAGGTGTAGAAATTTAAATAATAATATAAATAAGATAGTCTAAATCTCTAAAAAAGAATTGAGTTAACGAATGGTTTTGTCAAAATCATTGATATTTGAAAAAGTTTCACCCTCGGAAAAAAGAAAATGTCGATTCTATAATAAAAAATTTAAATTATCCAATAACAATATTATAAATTTTGATAAACCTAGAAGTATGACAATGCATGATCTTGTTAAAAAAATTAAAACTATAACAAACTATGAAAATATAAACGCCTTTGACTTCTTCGATTCGTATATCTCCGGATGTACATTGATTCATCTTGGTTATTCTAAGTTTTTGAAAAAAATAATCAGAATTCTAAACAGTGATTTTATAGGAGTGGTCAGAATTCCTTCTTTATTAGATATAGACCCGAAACGGTTTAAAAGCTCATTTGATCGTATGAAAGGCAATATCTTTTATACAAAATATACAAATTTGAAAATCAAAAAAATCAAGACTAAAAATATATTTTCATGCAAATTATTGTCTTTTAAAAAGAAAAAAAAAGCTTGTTTAATCGGTTTTTCCAGCGAATCTTATATAGAGTGCGAACCGATAAAATATCTTTTTAGTAAAATTATAAACAATAAGAGCGTTGTCAAAGAAATTAGAAGAATTTCGATAGGACCGATTGGAGAAAATCATATGTTGACAAATTTTCATGAGTTGTCGAATCTTAATTGGTTTTTCGGAGGCTGTAAAAATGAAAAATTTTTTGAAAATTCTTTTTTTCCCATAAACAATCTTTTTTCTCGTTTTAAGAAAATATTTGTTAAAAATTCCACGATAAATTCCATTTGTTATGGAGCTAAATTTTATTCCGACGGTGTCTATCTTGCTGAAAAAGATATTGAAATCGGAGAATATGTAATTTTACTCAGTGTCAATAATGAATCAGTTGCCGTAGGAATAAGTAACATATCCTCGGTTATTTGCATCGACAGTCACGAAGGTCCTATTGTATCGATATTTACGGTCATAATGGAACGTGATTTGTATCCTAAAAAATGGAAATTTGGGTTAAAATCTGTGAAGAAAAATATATTATTTTCAACATTTTTTTGAGAAACAACAATAAGTTTATAAAATTTTTAAGTATTAATATTTCATCTGCAATTAAAAATAAAAAAAAAAAATATTTTCTAACTATTGATATTATATTAATCAGTAAA